>Ga0256324_1000141_pt1 | contig 8181 bp, 9 predicted proteins | sample LawtaT_14_FD_189963 | JGI IMG/M metagenome (GOLD analysis project Ga0256324, IMG submission 189963) | Metatranscriptome of freshwater microbial communities from St. Lawrence River, New York, United States - Law_Yuk_RepA_8d (Metagenome... | ecosystem: Environmental > Aquatic > Freshwater > River ... | reverse complement strand
CTGGTGTTCCAGATTCGGTGATGCAGTAAGGCAAGCCCAGGAGCGCTTCATGCTGAACAAAATTGCCGATTCACTACAGTTTTCCACCGACACGCTGCAATTGCGCGCCCGTCGTCAGGAGGTATTGACATCCAATATTGCCAACGTGGACACGCCCAACTACAAGGCCGTGGATTTTGACTTTAAATCTGCCTTGGCCAATCTGGGCAACAAATCAGCAGGCAACCCCTCAATGAACTCCGCGGCTGGCCAAATGGCTGGATCCGCAGGTGGCTTGGCTCAGACACACGCAGGCCACATCGATGGCAACGGCAGCGGCGGGAAGATGTCCACCGCAGCCATGCTGGAGTTTCGCCGCAACGTAAACCCGGCCATGGACAACAACACAGTCGATATTGAAAAAGAGCGTGCTGCATTTGCAGAGAACGCTGTGAAATATGAAGCCGCCATTCGCAGCATCAACGGGAAAATTTCCACGTTGAAGTCGGCGATGGGTCAGGGCCAATAATGATCAATAAGGCGTAGGAGCTCAGCATGTCGCTATTCAACTCTTTCAAACTGGCCGGAAGCGCGATGCAGGCGCAAACCCAGCGCTTGAACACGGTAGCCAGCAATTTGGCCAACGTGGAAACCGCAGCCAGCAAGCCAGAAGATGTTTACAAGCCACGCAAGGTGATTTTTGAAGCAGCGCTGGACAAGGCCAAGCCGGGTAATGCGGCTATGGCCAACAGTGTGGAAGTCAAGAAAGTCATTACCGAAGAAGTAGAACCCCGCAAATTGTACGACCCCAAACACCCGATGGCGGATGAGCAGGGTTATGTGTATATGCCGAATGTAAGTGCGGTTGAAGAAATGGTGGACATGATGGCTGCATCCCGCAGCTACCAGTCCAATGCCGAAGTGATGAATACGGCGAAATCCCTGATGCTGAAAACACTCAGCATTGGTCAGAACTGATTGAAGGAGTAACGAGCAATGGCGATCAACACAACGATGAATGCAACAAACCCGGTAGGGGCTGCTGCAGCCAAGTTGACCAAAGAAGACAACAGCCCCGAAGCGATTCAGGAGCGGTTTATGGCCTTGCTGGTTGCCCAGCTGAAGAATCAGGATCCTTTGGCCCCAATGGATAACTCCCAGGTGACCAGCCAAATGGCTCAGCTGAATACTGTAACCGGTATCAGCGACATGAACAAAACCATGGAAAAAATGGCTGCGGGCCTTGCTGGCAATCAAACCGTGCAAGCCACGGGCATGTTGGGCCGCACTGTTTTGCTGGAAGGTAATTCCCTGACTTTGGCCGGTGGCAAGTCTGCTGGGGCATTTGAACTGAAACAAGCTGCTGACAAAATCACCGTGAATGTGAAAGACCGGTCTGGCAATGTGGTTCAAAGCATGGAGTTGGGTTCACAGAGCAAGGGCATTCATGAATTTGATTGGGATGGAAAAAATACAGACGGTAAGACTGTAGCCGATGGTCAGTACAACTTTGAAGTCGTAGCGACCGCAGCGGGCCAATCGGCACAAACAGTGGCGTTGTCCAAAACATTGGTTCAGGGGCTTCGTAATGCAGGTGCGGATGGCGCGATGTTGATGACTGCCGACGGCAGTGAAGTCTCCATGAGTGACGTAAAACAGATTTTCTGAGCCCCAAGGTTCAGACCACATTTTTAAAATTTAGACCTCTTTTGAGTGGAGTGTGAATATGGGATTCGGCGGAAATTTTCAGCAGGGCTTAAGCGGATTGAATGCAGCCCAACGTGGTTTGGAAGTGATTGCAAACAACGTGTCCAATGCCAACGTGATTGGCTTTAAATCATCGCAAGCACAGTTTTCGGATGTGTTTGCACGTGCGTTTTCCGGTGGCTCGAGCAGCACCAATGTGGGTTTGGGTACGACGCTGAGTGGTATTCAGCAAAACTTCAAACAGGGCAATTTGAGTGTGACGGGTAATCCGTTGGATATGGGTATCAATGGCGAAGGTTTCTTCAAAATGGACTCGGTCAACGGCGAGAAAATTTACACACGCAATGGCCAGTTTAGCCTGGACAACACGGGAAATGTAGTGAATGGTCGTGGTGACTTTTTGCTGGGCTTTCCATTTGATGCAGAGTCCAACCGTCCTACCGATAATCCAACCCGAATCAATATTCCTCAAGGTTCCGTTCCTCCGTCTTCAACCGTAGCGACATCTCTGGAATTGAACCTGGATGCCCGTAAAGATGTGATTGCCACACCTTTCGATCCGGCTGATTTATCCACCTTCAATGACTCCACCTCCATGACTGTGTATGACCAGTTGGGAGAAAGCCATGTGTTTAGCATTTATTTCCGTAAGACAGACGATGTGACCAACACGTGGGAGCTGGAAGCCACGGTGGATGGTGAAGTGGTTGCCTTAAATGATGACGCGGGTGCTGCTGCAAAAACACTGAAGTTCAACAACGACGGTACGCTGGACGATGCCACGACCAACGGCAAATTCCAGATTGATTTGTCTGCCTATGTGGCTTCGCCAGATGGTGCCGAGTTCTCTGGTGCCAAGCCACCATTGGCTGCCAACATGTTCACATTTGATGTGAGCAAAGTCAGCCAGTTTGGTAGCGCATTTGCTGTGCAAAACCTGGATCAGGACGGGTATGAGTCTTCGCCATACTCAGGTTTTGATGTGGGTGCCGATGGCACGCTGACCGTGAATTACGCAAACGGTCAATCCAAGGACATCGCCAAGATTGGCCTGTTCAAGTTTAAGAACCCTGAAGGCTTGCAACCCCTGGGCTCCAATGGCTGGTTGGCCACAGAGGCCGCTGGCCCTGAGCTGGTTTCACTGAGTGATGAAACGGCATTCGGTGTGATTCAGTCGGGCGCTTTGGAAGAAGCCAACGTGGATTTGACTGCCGAACTGGTGGCCATGATTTCCGCGCAGCGTATTTACCAGGCCAACTCCCAGTCCATCAAGACGCAGGACTCCTTGTTACAAACAATTTCTAACCTCCGTTAATTAGACACAACTGATAGAGCTTAGACCATGGACAAGTTGATTTACCTCGCAGCCCAATCTGCCAAAGCAACCATGCAAAGGCAGGAGAACATTGCCAACAATTTGGCCAATGTCAGCACACCCGGTTTTCGGGCTGAGTTGATGGCCTTTCGCAGCGCGCCTGTGATTGGTGAGGGGGGTGGTACACGGTCATTTTCCATGGAAAGTTCTGTCGGTGTAGATACCACACCGGGTCAACTCCAGTCCACTGGACGAGACCTTGATGTTGCCCTCCAGGGCAACGGCTGGCTTTCAGTCAGCAGCCCAGCGGGCGATGAGGCTTACACCCGTGCGGGTGCGTTAAACGTGAATGAGCTGGGAAATCTGGTGACTTCACAGGGTTATCAGGTTTTGGGGCAGGGCGGTCCAATCAACGTTCCGCCAGAGCACCGCTTGACCATTGGCAGCGATGGCTTGATTTCTGCGATACCCGCGATTGGTGGTGCACCCGTGGAGCTGGGGCAGTTGAAGTTGGTTAACCCTGAAAAGGAGCAAATTGTCCGCTCTAATGACGGCTTGTTTCGCCGTAAAGACGGGCAAGATGCAGATGCGGACCCCACAGTGCGAGTCGCTTCCGGTTATCTGGAAAGCAGCAATGTGAACGCGGTGGAAGCCATGGTTCAAATGATTTCCGCAGCCCGCGAGTTTGAGACTCAAATGAAAATGATCAGCTCAAGCAAAGAAAACTCCCAAGCAGCCAACCAGCTGTTTGGCATGAATTAATTGAGGAGAATAACGCCATGATGCGCTCACTGTGGATTGCCAAAACCGGTCTGGATGCCCAGCAAACTCAGCTGGATGTGATTTCCAATAACCTGGCCAATACGTCAACCAACGGATTCAAGCGCTCACGTGCTGTGTTTGAGGATTTGCTGTATCAAACCCAACGTCAGCCTGGAGCAAACTCCTCTCAGAACACGCAGATTCCTTCTGGTTTGCAGGTGGGTACGGGTGTTAAGCCAGTGGCTACCGTGAAAAACTTCACACAAGGTAACTTGCAGCAAACTGGCAACGGTATGGACGTGGCCATCAATGGCAACGGCTTTTTCCCGGTTGAGTTGCCCGATGGCAGTCAAGGTTTTACACGCGACGGAAGTATTCAGGTTAACTCTGAAGGCGTGATGGTGACTTCCAACGGCTACCCCATCCTTGGTCCTGTGACTGTACCGGCTGAGGCACAAGGCATTACCATTTCTGCGGATGGTACGGTGACTGCAAAAATTGCAGGGCAGGCGGCTCCGCAAACCTTGGGTCAGTTGCAATTGGCTACCTTTATCAACCCCACGGGTTTGAGCTCTGAAGGCCAGAATCTGTACCGCGAAACTGCAGCCTCAGGCGCACCCACGCTGGGTACGCCCGGTCAAAACGGTGCTGGCATTCTGTCACAGGGTTACGTTGAAACCTCCAACGTGAACGTGGTTGAGGAGCTTGTGGGTTTGATTCAATCCCAACGTGCCTACGAGATCAACTCCAAGGCAATCTCCACATCTGACCAGATGTTACAGCGCATTTCACAGCTTTGATTTTTAGGTCTTAGGGGGATACTTACAGTGTTCTCTCAGGAGTTGTGAAATGTTCAGATCTCTTCTTAACTATTTAACGGCAGCAGGCGCCTTAACTTTAGGGGCCTGTAGCACATTTAATCCACAAGTGGACATGCCCAAGCAAACCTCTGTGGATCAGGAAAAGCGGGTCGAGCTGGCCATGGCCGCCGCCAACCTGAACAACTACCAGGCCTCTGGCAGTTTGTATAGTCCACAGACTTTCCGCCCGATGTTTGAAGACAATCGTGCACGGTTTATTGGCGACATCCTGACCATTCAAATTCAAGAAAACATTGATGCCTCGCAGAACAATTCCATGTCTGCCAGCAACAGCTCCTCCACCAGTATTGACGTGCCTTTGTTGAAAGGCTTCTTCTTTGGCAAGTCTGATTTGAAAGCCATCAGTGGTTCAGCCAGCGGCGAGAAGGATTTCAGTGGTACCGGTGCTACAGCAGCTAAAAACCAATTCAATGGCACATTGACCGTATCGGTCAGCGATGTATTGCCCAACGGCTACCTGCGTGTAGTGGGTGAAAAACAAATTGGCACAAATCGTGAGGTACAAACCTTGCGCTTCAGTGGCGTGGTCAACCCAGCCACCATTGGCGTAGGCAATAACGTACCCAGCTCCAAAGTGGCTGATGCCCGTATTGAATACAAAGGCCAAGGGGCCATCGACTCGGCAGTTGCCATGGGTTGGCTGGCGCGTTTCTTCTTGACGGTATTGCCGTTCTGAGCCGCCTTTCAAGGGATATGAAAATGAATCATCTGATTGAAACAAAAAGAACCGCCAAGGCCGTTGAACTGGATCAAAAGCAGCTGATCGTCAAGCGTCAGGCTCGACTGTTGAGCTTGATGTTCTTGCTCACGGGTTTGTTGATGTTTGGCTTGTTGCAAAGTGCCAATGCCAACACCCGTATTCGCGATTTAACCAGCGTGCAAGGCGTGCGTGACAACCAGTTGTTTGGCTACGGCATCGTAGTGGGCCTGGATGGCACGGGTGACCAAACCACGCAAACCCCATTTACCAGTCAAAGTATTGTGACCATGCTGCAGCAAAACGGTGTGAATTTGCCACCCGGCGTAAACTTGCAATTGAAGAACGTGGCCTCAGTGATGGTGACCACCAGTTTGCCCGCATTTACACAACCCGGTCAAACGCTGGATGTGACTGTTTCCTCCATGGGCAATGCCAAAAGCCTGAAAGGCGGCATGCTGCTGATGACGCCACTCAAAGGTGCTGACGGTCAGGTTTATGCCTTGGCCCAAGGTAACCTGATTGTGGGTGGGGCAGGTGCTTCTGCAGGCGGCAGTTCCACCACGGTCAATCATTTGTCTGCAGGCCGTGTGCCCAACGGCGCTTTGGTTGAACGTGCTGTGGCCAGCCCATTCTTGCAAGGCGATACATTGCAACTTGAATTGCATGCCACCGATTTTTCCAATGCCAACCGCGTGGCCACAGCCATCAACAATACGTTTGGTTTGGGTATTGCGAACGCAGTCAATGGACGAACCATCAAAATTCGCGCCCCTGCCAGTTCAGATGACCGCGTCGCCTTCCTGTCCAAAATTCAAGAGCTGAGTATCGACAAGTCCATCGGCGCTGCCCGGGTTATCGTGAATGCACGTACCGGCTCAGTGGTGATGAATCAGGCCGTGTCGCTGGAGTCCTGTGCCGTCGCTCACGGAAACTTGACAGTCAAGATTCAGACCACACCCGTCATCTCTCAGCCTGCGCCATTCTCACAGGGTCAGACGGTGCAAACCGAGGTGTCCGACATTCAGATTTCAGAATCAGGTGGCCAATTGATCCAGCTGAAGGGTTCAGCCCAGTTGTCTGATGTAGTCAAGGCGTTGAACGCGTTGGGTGCAACCCCAACAGATTTGGTCTCCATCCTGCAAGCCATGAAAACGGCAGGCAGTTTGAAAGCCGAACTTGAGGTGATCTAAATGAATGTGTCCGGCCCCGGTTCCATGATGGCTCCAGTCAACGCCAATGACAGCAAGCTGATGGCATTGGACTCCCGTGGTCTGGACGGTCTGAAAAACAGCGCAAAAGCGGAGAAGGGCAGCAAAGAGTTCGATGGTGCCATCGACAAGGTTGCCAAGCAGTTTGAGTCTGTGTTTTTGCAGTGGGCATTGAAAAGCATGCGTGATGCCACGCCCGAAGGCGGTTTGTTTACCGACAGCTCCAGTAAATCCTTCCAAAGCATGTACGACCAGGAACTGGTTCAGCATATTTCTGGAAAAGGTGTGGGCCTAGCATCCGAAATAGCCCGGCAACTGCGGGGTATGACGCAAACACCACAAACTGCACCTGCAGCAACAGGGCAAGAACAAGCCGCCCCAGTAGGGGCTTCTGCGACTGAATCAAACTCTTCGACAGAACTACCCTCAACTTTAAGAAAATTCAGTCGTTAAGAAGCTAAGACGTATCGGGAACCCAAGTCATGACAAACTCTGTTTATGGAATTGCACTCAGCGGATTGAACGCGGCACGCTCGGGGCTTAGCACGACTTCGAACAACATTGCCAATGTCAACACGGTGGGATATAACCGCCAACAGACCATTCAAGCTGCGCGGCCTTCCAACTCGGTTGGCTCGGAGTACATTGGTCAGGGTGTTGACATTCAAACCATAGAGCGTGTGTATTCCGAGCTGGTAGGTGCTCAGCAAGAAAAGGCGACCACCGAGAGTGCGTTCTACACTGCAAAGTTTGAACAAGTGTCCCGCATCGACGGTGTCATTGCAGACGAAGCCTCCGGCCTTGCCACTGCGATGAGTGACTTCTTCAATGCCGCGCAATCCTTGTCCACCGACCCTGCCGACATGTCCGCACGTCAGAACTATTTATCCAGCGCAGAAGCGTTGACCTCCCGATTCAATGGCATCAACAACGTCATGGATGAATTGCGATTTGCCACCGATTTGAAGGTGACAGACACAGTAGAGAAAATCAACAACGCAACCAGTCAGATTTCAGAACTGAACCGCAGGATTCTTGCCTTCACCAGCGAGTCAGGCAGTAAAGGCACGGCCAATGATTTGCTGGATCAACGTGACAAACTGGTGATTGATCTGGCTGAGCAGGTCCAGATCACCAAAGTCAATTTGAGCGATGGTTCGGTGAACCTGTTTATGGGTAACGGCCAGCCCTTGGTGGTCAGGGATCAAGCCTTTGAAGTCAGCACTTTGCGTGACCCAGAGGACCCAGAGAACCTGTTGGTAGGTGTTCAGCGCAAAATAAACGGAGAAGAGCGTCTCATTTCATTTGACTCCAAGTCATTGGGCAGCGGTGCATTGGCCGGATATTTGAGCTTTCTTGAGAATGAACTTTCCGAGTATCAGAATACGATTGGTCTGATCTCCGCGCAGATAGGCAGTTCTGTCAACACTTTGCAGCAGGCTGGTGTCGACCTCGCAGGGGTAGCAGGTGGGGCCATGTTCTCATTCGGTAGTTCCTTGAATCCGATTGATGACTTTTCCCGAGTCAATGCCAACGCGTATAACGATGATGTAAACCCCCTCAGTTTGACGCTAAACAGCCTGGATTTGAGCAAAGTCACGGGTGATGATTACGAGATTTTGATACGGG
>Ga0256324_1000133_pt1 | contig 8402 bp, 7 predicted proteins | sample LawtaT_14_FD_189963 | JGI IMG/M metagenome (GOLD analysis project Ga0256324, IMG submission 189963) | Metatranscriptome of freshwater microbial communities from St. Lawrence River, New York, United States - Law_Yuk_RepA_8d (Metagenome... | ecosystem: Environmental > Aquatic > Freshwater > River ... | reverse complement strand
CTGTGGAGCCGTGCTGCCTCCGTGGGTTGACGCGACATGGACGCCTTGTCACGGTCGGTACAGTCTTCAGCCTGCCAGGTGCCATGTCCGCCACGATCACAACGACCCTCGCCGACAAGGCACGCACGCTGCTGCCCGGCATCCTTTTGTGTGTTGCCGTTACCGCCGCCTCTGCCGGGTTGGGTTGGCTGGAGGCCAGGCTGTTGGGCCGTGCCTGGGTGGAAACACTCGTGATCGCAATCCTCATGGGCACCGTGATTCGCAGCCTCTGGGTGCCGCCCGCCTCTCTGCAGCGCGGGATCGCCTTTGCCGGCAAGCAGATGCTCGAATTTGCCATCGTGCTGCTGGGCGCATCGGTCAGTGCCATGACGATTGTCGCCGCGGGACCATTGCTTCTGATCAGCGTGATCCTCGTCGTCGTGGGCGCTCTGACGGCAAGCTTCCTGATCGGTAGGGCCCTGAACCTGCCGGCGAAGATGGCAACCCTCATCGCCAGCGGAAATGCCATCTGCGGCAACTCTGCCATCGCAGCCGTCGCTCCGGTGATCGGCGCAACCCAAGCCGACGTGGCGGCATCCATCGCCTTCACGGCCGTGCTGGGCGTGGCAACCGTTCTGGTTCTGCCCTGGGTCGGCGAATTGCTCGGCATGACGTTATCGCAGTACGGCACCCTGGCTGGCATGACGGTCTACGCGGTGCCTCAGGTCCTGGCAGCCACCGTCCCCGTCGGGCCGGAAGCTGTCGAAATGGGGACACTGGTCAAGCTTGTTCGTGTTCTGATGCTTGGCCCGGTCTGCCTGGTGCTCGCGATCATCGTCCACCGGGCCGGCGTCAAGAATGGCACGGGCGTGAAGCTCGGGTTCAGCAAGATGGTCCCCTGGTTCATCATCGGCTTCATCGCGATGTTGGCCGTGCGCTCCCTGGGCCTGATCCCCGATCCGCTGCTTGACCCGATGAAGTTCACCGCGGGGCTGCTGACAACGATCGCAATGGCAGCACTCGGACTTGGCGTTGATGTCCGCGTCGTGGCGCGCGCCGGCGGGCGGGTCACGGCCGCAGTCACATGTTCGCTGCTGATGCTGGGCGTGATCAGCGTCCTTCTCATCCGGCTGCTCAGCGTCGCCTGACCCCGTTCCAGGCGCCACATCCACCGTCACGGCGACCCACCGTCCCCACCCCATGAATGAGAGGAAGCGCAAGATGGATATGTCTTTCGATCCGAATGCCTTGCCGTTCGACACGGACGCGATGCTAGCTGGGCTGCGTCCATGGGTTGAGTGCGAAAGCCCCACCTTCGATGCCGCAGCCGTTGAGCGCATGCTGGATCTCGCGGCACGAGACATGGTGATTGCCGGCGCCCGGATCGAGCGGATTGCCGGCCGCATGGGCTTCGCCGGCTGCCTGCGCGCCACCTTTCCGCACGCAAGCACGGAGCCGGGCATTCTCGTGATGGGCCATATGGATACGGTCCACCCGATCGGCACGCTGGCAAAGCTGCCGTTCCGTCGCGATGGGGAGAAATGCTACGGCCCCGCGATCTTCGACATGAAGGGCGGCAACTACCTTTCGCTCGAAGCCGTCCGCCAACTGGCCCGTGCGGGTATTCAAACCAAATTGCCGGTTACCTTCCTCTTCACGCCAGATGAGGAAGTCGGCAGCCCCTCGACCCGCGACGTGATCGAGTCCGAGGCCGCCCGCCACAAATACGTGCTGGTCCCGGAACCCGGCCGGCCCGATGGCGGCGTCGTCACCGGGCGCTATGCCATCGCACGCTTCAACCTGGAGGCCACCGGCCGCCCCAGCCATGCAGGCTCCCGCCCGGGCGATGGGCGCAGCGCCATCCGGGAAATGGCCCGCCAGCTCATCGCCATCGAGGACATGACAACCTCAGACTGCACCTTCAGCGTCGGCGTGATCCATGGTGGGCAATGGGTCAATTGCGTGACCACCACCTGTACGGGCGAAGCCTTGTCCATGGCCAAGCGGCAGGAGGACCTGGACCGGGGCGTGGAGCAGATGCTCGCACTGCGCGCCGCAGGCAATGATGTGCAGTTCCAGGTGACCCGCGGCGTTACCCGCCCGGTTTGGGAGCCGGACGCCAAGGTCATGGCGCTCTACGAACACGCACGTGGCATCGCCAACCGCCTCGGCTTCGACATCGCCCACCAGAGCAGCGGCGGTGGTTCGGATGGCAACTTCACCGGCGCCATGGGCATCACCACGCTCGATGGGCTCGGTGTACAGGGTGGGGGGGCCCATACCCTGGAAGAGCATATCGAAGTCGCAAGCCTGGCGCGTCGTGGCCGGCTGATGGCTGGTCTCCTCGCGACATTGGCTTGAAACCTGGGCGCAGCGAGGACGTGGGGCCTGCTCGCCTCCGTCCTGCTGCACAAAAACCGCCACTGATCGTCACACTATGGCCATGAGCGATCGCTACACCTGCTGTGGGCTCATCCGGGTATCGGAGCAACTTGGCATGGGTCACGCGTTGTCGTAGCAGTGGCCATGCGGTGAATGCAGAGGTATGACGTGACGAGACAAGCCCTGGCGACCCACTTTGGGGTCAGCCGCCAGTGACATCTCCGGTAGCCACCATCAGGGTTCGCCGAGCCGCATCGCATCGTGGCTGGTTGGTCGATGCCATTGCTCTCGTCGCACTTGCGATCACCCTGTTGTTCGTCCTCACGACGGTCATCCGCTCGCCATTGAAGGATGACGTGGCGTGGCTTCTGTGGGTCGCCAAGAAATGGCTTGGTGGCCGGGACCTCTACGTTGACCTGGTAGAGGTCAACCCTCCGCTGGTGATCTGGCTCTATGCCATTCCCGCGGCCTTCTCGAACTGGCTGGATGTCGCACCAAAGCTCACGTCCACCTTGTTTTTTGCAACGATCCTGGTCGGATCAGCGTGGTGGACGGCCAACCTGCTTCATGGCCGCGCATCTCTCTTTGATCGCCGCGCACCCGTCTTCAGCATCATCGCAATTCTGCTGCTGGTGCTCCCTGGGGTCGAGTTCGGCCAGCGCGAACACCTGCTGGCCGCCTCCGTGTTGCCCTACATCGCGCTTTTTGTCCGCGCGCTGGAGGGTGAACCAGAACCCAGGTTCCAAGCCTCCCTCGCCGGGACGGTCGCCGCGCTCGGCTGCGCGATGAAACCGAGCTATGCGCTTGCACTGGTATTGGTCGAACTGATCGGGGTGCTTCGCGGCCACCGCCGGCTACGCTTGGCACCCGTGGCGTTCATCGCTGCCACCGGGTTGTACGGCGTTTCGGTGCTGATCTTCGAACCCGATTTCCTTACACGTGCCGTGCCTCTCGCCCTAACCCTCTACGGCGGGACAGACACGTCCGTCTGGCACATCCTGACAGAGAGCAGAAACCTGCTGTTTGGCCAGGCGGTCACGTTGCTGCTATGCGCCTATCAGCGCGAGACGTTTGCCCGCCACTCCCCCTTCCTGCGCCATTTATTCCTGGCGCTTGTTGCCTTCGCCGTCGCCTGCACGGTGCTGTTCGTCATGCAGGGGAAGGACTGGTTCTATCACCGCCTGCCCGCGACGACGGCGACGGTTCTGGCCCTGATTCTGTGGCTGTCCGTGGTCTTCACGGCGCAATTCGGCCAACTCGCGGGAGCCGCTGGCAGGCCATCCTGGCGGCGCCTGGGCCTTCCCGTAACCTGCGGCATCGCGGCCATGTTCGCCTTCGGGTTCGCCAATGTGCAACGTATCCGCCCTTGGGTCGAGGCTGCTGCGGAGCCGAACCTCTCCACCGAAGTGAAGCTGGTGAAGCTGATCAAGCGCGAGAAGGCCAAGACCTATATCGCCTTCTCCGAATGGATCGCCCTCGGCTTCCCAGTCGTGAACGAGAGTGGCGTTTCCTGGACGTCGCGGTTCGACTCAATGTGGGCGCTGAAAGGCGAGATCTGGAAGACACGGCAGGACGGCCGCCCCCCCAAGGAATGGCCCATTCGCCGCTGGGTGGCACGCGACTTCGTCGCCGGGTGCCCGGATATAGCCGTGGTCGATACCCGGGAGGGTACGAACTATATCGCCGTCCTGGTCGGCTCCGACGAAGAATTCGCCCGCGCCTGGTCGCACTACCGCGAGATCGCCTTCTTCGACGGCCTGCGGGTGTTCAAGCGCGAGGAGCTCGGCTGTGCGAGTGAGCCCCTCCCCCTCGGCCGCCCTCCGCAGACCGCAGTCGTGCCCCAGGAATAGCTTTCAGGCCTTCGCCAATTCTGGCAACGCGCGCACCCATGCTTTGAGCCCGTCATCGAAGGATGACAGCCGAAAGAACTCATTCGGCGCGTGGATGTTCTCGTCGGCAATGGCATAGCTCAGCATCACGGTTTCCAACCCCAGGTGCTCCTTCACCATGGCTGAAATCGGCAGTGTCCCGCCCACGCCAACGCGCAGCGGCTTCCGGCCATGGACCTGTTCGATGACCCGTTCGACAGCGGCCAGGAAGCGATCGTCCTCAGGCACTGCATAGGCGGCGGTACCACCGCGAGACCGGCGCACCTCGGCTGTCGCCCAGCGCGGGCAATGGGCCAGGAGATGCTTCTCCACCGCCTCCGCGGCCCGGACAGGATCCTGTCCGGGTCCCAGGCGGCAGGTAATCTTGGCACTGGCCGTGGCGGGGATCACGGTCTTGCCGCCCACGCCCTGATACCCGCCGGTAAGGCCATTCACCTCGATGGTCGGGCGCAGCCAGAGCGACTCCAGCAAGCGCACGCCCGGCTCGATCGCACCCGGCACGGCACCGATCTCAGCAAAGAATTTCGCCTCGTCGAACCCCAGCGCCTCCATGCTCGCGTAGTCACTGTTGGAAGGGCGCTGCAATCCGTCCATGAACCCAGGCACGGCGATGCGGTCTTCGGCGTCGTGCAGCGTGGCCAGCATCCGGGCGAGCACCATCGCGGCATTGCCCACAGGCCCGCCATACCGGCCCGAATGAAGATCCGTCCCCGCGGTCTGGACATGCAATTCCATGCCGATATTGCCGCGGCTGTTGGTGTTCACGCTGGGCGTGCCAGGGCGCCAGCGGCCGCCATCGGCACTGACCAGAACATCGGCGGAGAGCAACTCCCGGTGCGAAACGAACAGCCCCGGCAGCGAACGGCTGCCGATCTCCTCCTCGCCCTCCAGCAGCACCTTCACATTCAGCGGCAGCCCACCTGTCACTGCGAGCCAGGCCTCAAGGCCCGACAGCGCAATCCACAGCGGCGACTTGTCGTCGCTCGCCCCGCGCGCCACGTAGCGATCGGCATGCAGGGTGGGCTCGAACGGTGGCGAGGCCCAGGCCTCCAAGGGATCCGGCGGCTGAACGTCGTAATGACCGTACACCAGAATGGTGGGCATGCCCGGCGCACCGATCCACTGCGCGAACACCGCGCTGTGGCCACCGTTGTTGAGCAATTGCACATCCGCCATGCCCATGCGGGCCAACCGCGCCTGCAGCAGCGCGGCCGCCTGGTCCATGCCGTGCTTGTAGGCGGGATCGGTGGAGACGGACGGGCAGCGGATCAGATCGAACAGCTCGTCCAGCAAGCGTTGGCGATTATCCGCCATCCAGGCATCGGCCGCCGCGATCGCATCCTGCCCGGACGGTCCAGCAACGCTCATCGCCCGCCATCCACCTGAAGGATCTGCCCGTTCACGAAGCTGCCGAGGTCAGAGGCGAAGAACAGCACGCCGTTGGCAATATCCTGCGCGGTGCCAAGTTTCTTGAGCGCGATACGATCCACCAGCGCCTTCTGCCCCTCCGCCCCGTAGCTCTCCCACTGCACTTCGGTGGAGGGATTGGAACGGATGAAGCCAGGCGCGACGGAGTTAACGGTAATGCCGAACGCGCCCAGCTCATGGGCCAACTGGCGAGTGAGACCGACGACCGCATGCTTGGAGGAGCAATACGCCTGGATACCGGTGAGCGAGGCCTGCAGCCCGGCGCCCGAGGAGATGTTGATGATGCGCCCGGCACCCGCCTTCTTCATCGCCGTTGCCACCGCGCGCGACAGCCCCATGGCCGCGCCGACATTCACGTCGAACACGATCTGCCACTCGTCATCGGAAATCTCGTCGATCGGGTGCATCACCTGCCCGGCCACGCCGCCCGCGTTGTTCACCAGCACGTAAACTGCCTGCCCCGTCGCCTGCTCCACATCCCGGACCCAAGCGGTGGCGGCCTTCCGGTCGGTGAGGTCGAGCACCTTGGTGGTCGCACCGGTCACCCGGGCAGTCTCGGCCAGCGGCTCCGGCCGTAGGTCGCAGGCGTGCACGATGGCACCCAGGTTGGCGAAGGTCGCGGCGATGGCACGGCCGATGCCGTGGCCAGCGCCAGAGACAACAACTACGCGGCCGTCAAAGCGGATGTTCATTGCGGCAATAGCTCCAGCAGGTTGTCGTCGCTCATCGGGCGCGTGCCCGCCTCGATCTCATGGATCAAAGCGACAAGCTTGGAAATGGTCGGCGTCGCGATGCCATGCTTCGCACCGATATCGGCGATCGGCTTGATCTGCACATCCACCTCGGTGGTCCGCTTGCGCACGAACAGGTCGCGCCAGATCCCGGAATGGGTCTTCGCCGAGGGTCGGTTGAAGATGACGAGATCGGCGATGGCCTTCTCCGCCAGTTCGCGCGGTGCGTTGGGCATGAAGGCGCCGGGGTCGTAGCCGTTGAAGCCCATCGGCGTGATGCCTTCGGCCAGCGTCACTTCGTTCACCTCGCGCCCGATGGCCCGCCACACCGGCATCATCTCAGGCCGGGCAAGGCAATCGGCAATGCCCTTCGCCCCCAGCGCCTGGGCGAACAGCATCGCGCCGTAGCCCAGCTTGCCCCAGAGGTAACCCGAGATATTTGCGGTGATGATCGCACCCGGCTCGAACTCGGACAGGATGGCATGCAGCGCCATCAGCCGCTCGGTGGTGCGGCCGTGCAGCTCACCCAGCACCACCGCGCCGCGGCTGCCGAACATCACCTCGCCGGGGGCGATCCAGTCGGTCGAGTAGTTGATGAAGGCGCCCACGGTGCGGTCGCGCCCGATGATCGGGGCAATGATGGTCTCGCACAGCCCGTTCTGCAGCGACAACACATAGCCGTCCTGCGACAGGTGCGGCATCAGCGCGCGCGTGGCTGCCTCGGTGTGCTGGGCCTTCACCGCCAGGAAGATCATGTCCCAGGTGCCCTCCACCTCATCCGGCATGAATGCGGGGGCCACCACGGTGAACTGGTCCACCGGCCCGGTGATCTTCAATCCGCCCGTGCGGATGGCCTTCACGTGGTCTTCCACGACATCCACGAAGCTGATGTCGTGGCCCGCGCGCTTGAGGTAGGCACCGGCGGTGCCGCCAATGGCACCAGCCCCCCAGATCAGAATGCGGGCCATGCTACCAGTTCTCCATCTGGGCTCGGGTCTCTTCCACGGCCACATTCCAGATCGCCAGCATGTCCTCATCCGGGCGCTGGGTCCGGCCGCCGAAATTGCCGTCCTCCAGCAAGGTGCGAGATTCGAACGGGGCCAGCGTGCGCAGGCGCTCCAGGTCGACCATCTCCTTCACCCCGTCCGCCGGCGTGGTCGCCAGCCGGGTCCAGGGGAAGTTCTCCATCCAGCTGCCGTGGCTGGCCACCCGATCGGTTGCCTGGCACATCGCAAAGGTGCGCGGCGCGTTGTACCAGTTGTGGAAGCGCACCCGGCAATCCGGGTTGTCCATCATCCACTCCTGCGCCAGCGCACCGGCAGGCGCGTTACCGCCATGGCCGTTCACCACCACGATGCGGCGAAATCCGCTGCGCTTCATGCTGTCCAGCAGGTCCCGCACCACGGCGCACAGCGTCTCAACGCGCAGGGTCATGCTGCCGGGAAACGCCTGGAAATAGGGAGCCAGCCCGAACGGGATCGCCGGAAAGACCGGAATCCCCAGCGGTTCCGCCGCCTCAACAGCCACACGCTCGGCCAGGATCGCATCCGTGGCGAGCGACAAGCCCGCATGCTGCTCCACACTGCCAATGGGCAGCACACCGCGGTCGTCGTGCCGCAGCCAGTCTTCGACCATCCGCCAATCCATCTGCGCGATGCGCATGCCAATCCCCCACGCCAAAACGGCTAGGGGGACACGCTGCCACAGATCGAAGCCCCGTCAACCGGCCAGATCGGCCAACGGCAAACTACTGGCTGGCCGCGGCCACCCGGTCGCAATTCATGCGGTTCGCCATCAGGCAGTCCTCAACCCGCGTTGCATGGGACAGGCGTTGCACCAGATAGACACTGGCAACCAACACAGCGAGCGTAACAGCCAGGCCGGCAAGGCTCAGCGTCTGCCGATTGGCGATTTCGGTACTGGTGGTCTCGTTCTGGAACTGTGGGTTGCCCGACATTCCACCTTCTCCACCCGCCGCTTGCGCTGCGTTACG
>Ga0256324_1000129_pt1 | contig 8507 bp, 10 predicted proteins | sample LawtaT_14_FD_189963 | JGI IMG/M metagenome (GOLD analysis project Ga0256324, IMG submission 189963) | Metatranscriptome of freshwater microbial communities from St. Lawrence River, New York, United States - Law_Yuk_RepA_8d (Metagenome... | ecosystem: Environmental > Aquatic > Freshwater > River ... | reverse complement strand
CCGAGCCCTATCGAATGTTCACCAGTCGGGCCGAATATCGCTTGCTGCTGCGCGAGGACAACGCCGACCTGCGCCTGACGCCCGCCGGCCGCGAACTCGGGTTGGTGGATGACGCGCGCTGGTCCGCGTTTGAACAGAAGCAAAGCAGCTTCGAGGGCGAACGTAAGCGCTTGGCCGGGCACTGGCTGTCCCCAGACCGGCTGGATAGCACCATCGCCACCGACATTCTGGGGCAACCCTTACGCAAGGAGCAGAACCTTGCCGACCTGCTGCGACGCCCGGAAATGGACTATGCCACCCTCATGCGCCTGCCCGGCGTGGGGCCCGGCGTAGCCGACCCTGACGTGATCGAGCAACTTGAAATCGACGCCCGCTACAGCGGTTATCTGGCGCGCCAACAGGATGAAATCGAGCGCAATCGCCGCTTCTCCGATGCGGAATTGCCGGCCAACTTTGATTACCGCACGGTCTCGGGTTTATCCAACGAAATCGTTAACAAACTCACTCTGCATCGCCCCCATACGCTGGGCCAGGCGGCGCGCATTTCGGGGGTGACGCCCGCCGCGGTGTCACTGTTGCTGGTCTACCTCAAGCGTCACAAGGCCGCGCAGGCAGGATGATGGAGGCGGTTTGAGCGCGACTGCCCACACGCTGATCGATGCTGCGGCGAGCAGTCTGGGGATTCCGCTGGCGCCCGCGCAAAGCGCCAAGCTCGTGGCCTATGTTGAACTGGTGGTGCGCTGGAACCGGTTTGCCAATCTCACGGGCGCGCAGGTGGCCGATGAATTCGCCTGCAAGTTCATTGCGGACGCCCTAGCCGTTGCCGCCCATATAAAGGGCCCTTTAGTGGCAGATCTGGGCAGTGGTTCGGGACTGCCGGGCCTGGTGCTCGCCATCCTCAGGCCGGACTGGCAGGTTGCGCTGGTTGAAGCCCGCGCGCGCCGGGCGCGCTTTCTGCAGCAGGTTCGCATTGAGCTCGCGCTGCCGAATGTTGAGGTTGTGCAATCGCGGATCGAACACTGGTATCCCGAAGTACTGCCCGACACGATCGTCTGTCAGGCAGTAGGCAGTCTGGCGATGATTCTTTCGCTCACCGCCCATTTGCAGACCCCAAGCTCCCAAATTCTCGCGCTGAAAGGCCGTTTGCCGGTTGATGAACTGCAAGAATTGGGGCCTGCCGCAGGCGCCTGCGACCCGCGCCCGCTCTGTGTGCCCGGTTGGCAGGAACGCCACGTCGTGGTGATTGATTGCGGTCGCTTGGGTCGAGCGGACTGATTTGCGGGCTGCCCGAAGCTTTATGCAATAATCCTCGGCCCACCCCGACCGGTTCACCGGCTGCACGCGGTGTCTCCACAACAGCGGCAATTCCCATGGCGACAGTTTTCGCAATCGCTAACCAGAAGGGTGGTGTAGGCAAGACCACCACCAGCGTCAATCTTGCGGCCTCTCTGGCCGCGACGCGGCGTCGGGTGTTGCTGATCGACCTCGATCCGCAGGGCAACGCCACCATGGGCAGCGGCATCGATAAAAGCGCCCTGGAACACTCCAGTTACGACGTGTTGATGGGCCATGCCACGATGGCGCAGGCCATCGTGCCGACCGGCGAACAGTCCCATGACCTGCTGCCAGCGAACGGCGACCTCACCGGTGCCGAAGTGGGTTTGCTGGAGGAGTTCGGGCGCGAATTGCGCCTCAAAACAGCGCTTGAAGAAGTCCGCGAGCGGTACACCCACATCATCATCGACTGTCCGCCTGCACTGAGCATGCTGACAGTCAACGCACTGGTTGCCGCTGACGCGGTGATCGTCCCCACCCAGTGCGAGTACTACGCGCTGGAGGGCATTTCCGCGTTGCTTCAGACCATCGAGAAAATCCGCAAATTCCTCAATCCCCATCTGAAAGTCGAGGGATTTTTGCGAACCATGTACGACCCCCGGAACAATCTCGCGAATCAGGTCTCCCAGCAACTGCTCCAGCACTTTGGCGACAAGGTCTACAAAACAATTATCCCGCGTAACGTGCGCCTCGCTGAAGCGCCGAGCCACGGGCTCCCGGCACTGCTGTACGACAAATCGTCTGCCGGCGCGATGGCCTATCTGGCGCTGGCGGGCGAGATGTTGCGTCGGGACGACGCGGCACAGGCCGCCAGCGGCGCCTGAAAGGATCAGCGATGAACAAGAAAAGAGGCCTCGGACGCGGACTTGACGCGCTGCTCGGTGCGGGCGCCGGTGCGACTGCGCCGGAAGCGATAGACGATGCCGCCGGGGACCAGTTTCGCATCTTGCCAGTGGACCTCATTCAGCGCGGTCGTTATCAACCCCGGCTTGAGATCAAGCCTGAAACGCTGGAAGAACTGGCAGCTTCGATTCGGGCTCAGGGCTTGGTTCAACCGATCGTCGTGCGCCCGATAGCGGATTCCGGGCGCTACGAATTAATTGCTGGCGAACGGCGTTGGCGGGCGGCGCAACTGGCGGGCCTGCATGAAGTGCCGGCCGTTATTAAGCGCATTCCCGATCAGACCGTCATGAGCATCGCGCTGATCGAAAACATCCAGCGCGAGCAACTGAATCCCGTGGAAGAAGCGCTGGCGATTCAGCGGCTCATTCTCGAATTCGAGATGACCCATCAGCTGGTCGCCGACGCGATCGGGCGTTCCCGGGCGGCGGTGAGCAATCTCCTGCGCCTGCTTGATTTAAGCCCCGGCGCCCGGCGGTTTCTTGAAGCTGGGAGCATCGAGATGGGACATGCGCGGGCGCTGTTGCCACTGCCTGCAGAACAACAGGAAATGCTTGCCGCGCGCGTCGCCAGCGAAGGGCTGTCAGTTCGGGCCACCGAAAAGCTGGTCAAAAACCTGAGCCAGCCGACGCCGCCACCGGCGCCAGCACCGCGACAGGATCCGAACGTCGCGCAACTGGAGGGACAGTTGTCCGAGCGCTTGGGCGCGTCGGTCAGTATCAAACACGGCCGCACCGGCAGCGGCACCGTGGTGATCAACTACGGTTCACTGGAAGAACTCGACGGAATTCTCGCCCACATCCGTTGAGCGTATAGGCCGCACATGTTTGTATGACCCAGACCAAGTTTTTCATTGACTGTCGTCGCCGAATCTTCCTACAATCCGCCCGCTTTTTCGGGATGCTGCGTTGCGGGGCAAACCGGGCGTCGTGAAGACTGAGTCATCACGACGGGGAATGGCGGGACTGCTCCTCACCACGCTGGTGTTGCAGGTCGTCATCGCAGGGATCGCCGTCGGTGCCTTGGCACTGACCGTCGGTACCACGTACGCAATTGCCTGTCTCACAGGGGCGCTAACGGTCGTTGGCCCCTTCATGTTTGCAGGCACGACGCTCTGGCTAAGGACGAGCCTGGGCAGAACACCAAGCGTCGCGGCGCTGCTGGTGGCCGAGGCGGGCAAGCTTCTGCTGACCATTGCAGGTCTAGTCGTCGGCATTCGCTGGTTAGGATCTCAAATGGAATGGCCCGGCTTTCTAGCGGGGCTCGTCGGAGCGTGGGTCGCGCAGTGGCTCACGGTCTGGTTTACACGGCACGGTTGAAGATCGACAAGTTTTAACGCGCTCAGAACGGCTTTTCATAGCCTTCGGAAACGAAACACGACATCACACATGGCAGCCGAACACGCAGAACACGCGCTGACGCCCACCAGCTACATCAGCCATCATCTTTCCTTCATGACGCACCCGGTCGGCGACACGCCGTTCATGAGCGTCAACGTCGATTCAGTGGTGGTGTCGGTTCTGCTCGGTATTCTGGGCTGCGGCTTCATGTGGTTGGTGGTCCGCGGTGCCACCTCCGCGGTGCCCGGCAAAAGACAGGCTTTCGTGGAGTTGGCGGTTGAGTTCGTCAACGACCAGGTGAAGAGCATCTTCCACGGCAACATCAGCTTTGTGGCGCCGCTCGCCCTAACCGTGTTTGTCTGGGTGTTCCTCATGAACGCGATGGACTTCCTGCCGGTCGATATCTCCGCCTACATCTACGAGCATGTGTTCGGCCTGGAGAAATGGCGACAGGTTCCCACCGCCGACATCAACACCACGTTCGGTCTGTCGATTGCGGTATGGGTGCTGATGATCTACTACAGCATCAAGGCCAAAGGCCTCGGTGGCTGGTTCCACGAGCTTACCTGCTCGCCGTTCGGCGGACACCCGGTGCTCTGGATTCCGAACTTCCTGTTTAACCTAGTCGAGTACATCTCCAAGCCGCTGTCCCACAGCCTGCGGCTCTACGGCAACATGTACGCTGGTGAAATCATCTTCTTATTGCTTGGTTTATGGGCTGCCACCGGTCTCGCAGGTACCTTCTTTGGTGCGCTGCTGTCTGCCGGTTGGGCCATCTTCCATATTTTGATCGTCGCGCTACAGGCCTACATATTCATGATGCTGACCATCGTCTATGTCGCCATGGCGCACGAAAGCCACTAACCCGACCACTTTGTAACTACGCTTAATTTCTTCTAGCTCTCAAGAAAGGAAATTGTCATGGAAACCCTTCAGGCCCTCGCCCAAATCCAGTCCTTCACCGCCATTGGCATCGGCCTCATCATCGGCCTCGGCGCGCTTGGCGCCTGCGTCGGCGTGGCCATCATGTGCTCAAGCTTCCTCGAAGGCGCCGCTCGTCAGCCCGAGCTAATGCCGCAGCTGCAGGCCAAAGTCTTTTTGCTCCTCGGCCTGATCGACGCCTCGTTCATTATCGGCGTGGGTTTGGCAATGCTGTTCGCGTTCGGCAACCCTTTGCTCGCCGCCGTTCAGCAATAAAGCGCATTTAATCGGCGCTTCGCCTGACCATCGGGAAGTTTCAAGATGAATATCAACCTCACGCTAGTTGCCCAGTTCGTTTGGTTCTTTGCCTTCGTCTGGTTCACTTCCCGTTTCGTTTGGCCGCCGCTGATGCGTGCGATCGACGAGCGTCAGAAGAAAATCGCCGACGGCCTGGCGGCCGCCGAAAAGGGTCAGATGGAGCTTGTCAGCGCCAAGGACCGGGTGGACGACCTGATTAACGGCGCCAAGCGCCAAAGTCAGGATCTCGTCGCCAACGCTCAAAAGCGCGCCGACGAAATGGTGGAGGCGGCCAAGTCGGCCGCTCAGACCGAAGGCGAGCGCCAACTGGCAGCGGCTCGGGCCAGCATCGAGCAGGAAATCCAGCAGGCCCGCGAAGAACTCCGCGGGCAGGTCGCAGCGCTGGCAATGGCGGGTGCAGAAAAAATTCTGATGCGAGAAATCGACGCGGCCAAACATCAGGAAGTGCTCGACAAGCTGAGCACCCAGCTGTAATCCGGCGCTAGAACCATGCAAGAAAACCTCACTATCGCGCGTCCCTACGCCCAAGCCGCATTCGAGGTGGCTCAGGCGGATGGCGCCGTCGGCGACTGGGATCAGTCTCTGAGCTTTCTAGCGCTCGTGGTTAACGATGCCGACATGCGTCGGGTCATCACCGACCCCGCGGTGAGCAAAGGCCGCTTGCTTGAGCTTATCTCCGCCGTCGCCGGAGACAGCCTGCTCCCGAAGGTCCGAAACTTTGTGCGAGTTCTGCTCGACGCCGGGCGACTGCAAATAGCCCCCGAAATTGCCACGGCGTTCGCCGCGCACCGTGCGACGCTGGATAACGTGGCTCAGGTACAGGTACTAACGGCTTTCCCGCTAGATGCTGCCACCGAAAGCCGAATTGCGAGTGCGATGCAAGCCCGGCTCGGCAAAGCGGTGCGCATCTCTCAGACGATCGACAGCTCGCTTATCGGCGGAGCCAAAGTAAAGGTCGGTGACATGGTGTTTGACGCCTCACTCCAGGGCGGTCTCAGCCAGTTGGCCAACGTATTCAATATCAAGTGACCTCCGAGTATCGCCGGCACTCACGTGACCCGATGCTTGAACAGACGAGGATGACCCATGCAAATCAGTGCGACTGAAATCAGCGAACTCATTAAGAAGAAGATTCAGGAGTTCGACATTGCGACCGAGGGCCGTACTGAAGGTACGGTGGTCAGCTTGACCGACGGTATTGCCCGTCTCCACGGCCTTTCCGATGTGATGTCCGGCGAAATGATCGAATTCCCCGGCAACACCTTTGGTCTGGCGCTGAACCTCGAGCAGGACTCGGTCGGCGCGGTGATCATGGGCGAATATCAGCACATCAAGGAAGGCGACACGGTCCGTTGCACCAAGCGCATTCTGGAAGTGCCGGTCGGTGAAGCCTTGCTCGGTCGCGTGGTCAACGCGCTGGGCCAGCCGATCGACGGCAAAGGTGACCTGAACACCACGCTTACTTCGCCTATCGAAAAGATCGCCCCGGGCGTTATCTGGCGTCAGTCAGTCTCGCAGCCGGTGCAAACTGGTCTTAAATCCATCGACGCGATGGTGCCCGTGGGCCGCGGTCAGCGCGAACTCATCATCGGCGACCGTCAAACGGGTAAAACCGCCGTTGCGATCGACACCATCATCAATCAGAAGGGCACTGGCATTAAGTGCATCTACGTCGCGATTGGTCAGAAGGCGTCGTCGATCAACACCGTAATTCGCAAGCTCGAAGAGCATGGCGCAATGGACCACACCATCGTGGTTGCAGCGACCGCTTCCGAGTCCGCCGCTATGCAGTACATCGCGCCCTACTCCGGTTGCGCGATGGGCGAATACTTCCGCGACATCGGGGAAGACGCGCTCATTATTTATGATGACTTGACCAAGCAGGCCTGGGCCTACCGTCAGGTATCGCTGTTGCTCCGCCGCCCGCCGGGTCGCGAAGCCTATCCTGGCGACGTGTTCTATCTCCACTCCCGTCTGCTGGAGCGCGCCGCGCGTGTGAACCCGGATTGGGTGGCGAAAGAAACCGAGGGCCGGGTGACCGGCAAGACCGGTTCGCTCACCGCGTTGCCGATCATCGAAACCCAAGCGGGTGACGTGTCTGCATTCGTGCCGACCAACGTGATTTCGATTACCGACGGTCAGATTTATCTGGAAACGAACCTGTTCAACTCTGGCTTCCGGCCCGCGATCAACGCCGGTCTGTCGGTGTCACGAGTCGGTGGCGCCGCCCAGACCAAGATCATCAAGAAGCTCGGCGGCGGTGTCCGTCTTGCCCTCGCGCAGTACCGCGAACTCGCGGCCTTCGCGCAGTTCGCCTCCGACCTCGACGAGGCGACCCGTAAGCAGCTCGACCGTGGTCAGCGTGTTATGGAACTGATGAAGCAGAAGCAGTACTCGCCGCTGTCCGTCGCCGACATGGCGGTGTCGCTCTTCGCAGTTGACCGCGGCTACATCGACGATGTCGAAGTGAAGAAGGTTGGCGCCTTTGAAAGCGCGCTCCACGGGTATATGAAGTCCGCCCATGCCCAACTGCTCCAGACGATTAACGACACCGGTGATTTCAGCGATGCCATTGAGGCGGAACTGAAGACCGCTATCGCGACGTTCAAGCAGACCCAGACCTGGTAGTCGCAGGAAACCTCCGCCATGGCCGTCGGTAAAGAAATTCGAGTCAAGATCGCAAGCGTACAAAACACGCAGAAGATCACGCGCGCCATGGAAATGGTGGCGACCAGCAAAATGCGCAAGGCGCAGGAGCGTATGCGGGCCGCGCGCCCGTACGCCGATCGGATGCGGAATGTCATTGCGCATGTCGCAGCCGCCAACTCAGAGTATCGGCATCCGTTCCTGGTCAGCCGGGAGGTCAAGCGGGTGGGAATCATTGTGGTTTCTACCGACCGGGGACTCTGCGGCGGTCTGAACTCCAATCTTTTCCGCATGCTGGTGCAGCACATGAAGCGTTGGCAGGCTGCCAATGTTGAGTTCGAAGTGTGCACGGTAGGCCGTAAAGCGCTGCAATTTTTCCAGCGCGTCGGCGGCAAGGTCACAGGGCAGGTCAGTAAAGTTGGCGACGCGCCGCATCTGGCGCAACTGCTGGGGCCCGTCAAAATTATGATCGATGCGTACTTTGAAGGTCGCGTCGACCAAATCTTTATCGCGTCCAATGACTTTGTGAATTCAATGACTCAGAAGCCGGATCTGGAACAGCTAGTGCCGCTGAAAGCCGAAGCTGATTCCGAGCTCACGCAGCATTGGGATTACATCTACGAACCCGAAGCACAGGAAGTGCTGGACCAACTAATGGTCCGCTATGTTGAATCGCTGGCCTACCAGCGTGTGGTCGAAAACATTGCCTGTGAGCAGGCGGCCCGCATGGTGGCGATGAAGAGCGCTTCGGATAACGCTGGCAAGCTCATCAAGGAGCTTCAGCTGATTTACAACAAGGCTCGCCAGGCGGCGATTACCCAGGAGCTCGCTGAAATCGTCAGCGGTGCGGCTGCGGTTTAAGCCTGACCCGACACGAATCAAGACTTCCCCGAGGAACCAAAGCATGAGTGGCTCCATCTCGCAAATTATTGGCGCGGTTATCGACGTTAAGTTTCCCGCTGCTGAAGTGCCCAAAATCTATGACGCCCTGAAGCTGCAGGACGTGCCGACGACGCTCGAAGTGCAGCAGCAGCTGGGCGACGGGGT
>Ga0256324_1000126_pt1 | contig 8620 bp, 1 predicted proteins | sample LawtaT_14_FD_189963 | JGI IMG/M metagenome (GOLD analysis project Ga0256324, IMG submission 189963) | Metatranscriptome of freshwater microbial communities from St. Lawrence River, New York, United States - Law_Yuk_RepA_8d (Metagenome... | ecosystem: Environmental > Aquatic > Freshwater > River ... | reverse complement strand
ATATGGGGAACGCGCAGCCTGGTAAAGAGGCGAAACTTCTGCGTGAAACTGCTGCACGAGATGCTCAGTTTTTGCAGTACCTCGAAGGCGACCTCGCTTGCCCTGAAGTGCTCTCTTCTCTCTATCTCGAAGCATTGTCGTGTGGCTCAATTTCTAATGTGGATTCTATACATCATATCCTTCACAAACGCTCTACGATCCCGCGAAAGCTAATGGACGCAAACCACGTCCTTGCCGTGATGCCGGAAAATCCTTCGTTTCGTCGTCGACAAGTCAAAATGCTCCAAAGAGAGGCTGCATTTGCCGTCGAGGGCCTGGACAATTTCAATTCATTTGTAGACATGCGTTCAGAATTTGCTTTACGCATTCTTTTGGCCTATGAGCGCATGGCTGTAAGGCGTGAGGACCAAGGCTTCAAGACGTCCCACTCTTCTAGAGAAGAAAAGATCGACTGGCTTCAAAAAGTATTAGATGGTCACGATCCCTACGACATGATGAAACAACGGATCGAACAGGAAACGGAATCTTTACGAGCCCAACGAGCAACATGGCCAACCGAAGGGCAAACCTCGTTCCACGAGCACAAACTGGTATTGAAGCACGAGGTGTTCAGTCGTGGCTGGCGGTGCGACGGCAAAGATTGTAAGACTTCAGGCGTCAATGATCGCTTCTGTTGCTCACAAGGTTGTGACTTCGATTTGTGCGGCCCTTGTTTTGAAAAGTACCTGCAACCACCCGAGCCTCCGTCCACGACCTCTTCGACCACCAATAGTTCCGAAGCAAAAACCATCAAGTCGGAGGAGAAGACCGACAATAAGACTGAAAGTGATAAATCGGAGACCAAAATAGCAGCTGAGAGTGACAAGAGCTCGAAAACGAAGAAGCTGAAAAAGGAAAAGCGCGCCAAAGGCAAAGGCAAACCAGAGGACGATGAAAAAAGCACACCTCGCAAGAAGCATTCCGAGAAATTCGAGAAACAGGTCCTGGACCAAGTGGACACGCTGCCTGAAATCTCCGGCATCATGGGTCTGCTGGGTGCGCTCGACCCTAAAGAGAAGAACTCGTACATCCAGAGCGTGATGATTCAACACCAGCATAGCCGCAGATCGCTCCTGGGCAGAGCTGGTCGGCCTGGACAGCCCTTTCTGGCCTCTGACCGCAATTTCGGCGCTTTGTTGAATGAACTTCTCCGCAACGGCGGAGAGCGTGTGCAGTTTTCGGTGGAAGGACGGCCATCCAGAGGCAACCAAGATTTGCGCAGTCAACTCCGCGAGCTGTTGTCGTCAGGCAGTCCAGACTTACTGAACCACTTGAGCAATGTAATTTTTCCTCTGATGGAACGTGGGGGTCCTGACGCTGAGCGAGAGTTCGCGGTTGCGTTTGGTGAGGGTTATGCCGATCAGGGCGAGAATGACGACGACGGCCAGGACGACGACGACGACGATGAGATTAATATGGACCACGAAGGCCACGACGAGCCTGACGATGACGACAACCACGACGACGGCCGCTTTGGGCTCTTCAACGAGGACGGCGCCGGCGAGGGGCAGGACGAGGACGATGACGTCGAGGAAGGCGCTGATCACGTGCTTGTCGCCCTCGCCCTTCCCCCGGCGAACGAGCCTAACGACTTCATTGTCGTGGAGCGAGCCAGTTCGTCCATTGAAGCCAAGTGTGAAGATATTGAGATGCGTGAGATGAATCATAGTGTTAATGGAAGGGGACTCGCCTTAGACCTCCGTAGCTCGGACTCGCAACCCTCCGATCCCTTCGGAGCAGAAGGAAAGACTGCTCTCGGACTTTTTCGGGAAGCAAATTCTGAAGTCGCGGTGGCCGCGTCGCCCGCCGCCCCAGCTGCGATCGAGACCGCGCCGCCCCTGAGCCCGCATGCCGAGAATTCGCAGCCAAGTGCCCAGGCGACTGTCTCGCTAGCTCGAGCGGCTTTGGAGGCTGGCGACGCGAAGGCCGGAAGTGAGGTCGAGGCTGATAAGTCCTCTCCGCGCAATACAGGATTCGCAAAGCGATCAGAAGAGAAGGATAAAAACTCCGACCAGGAAACCGTCAAGCCTTCGAAATTCAACTGGCATCGGGCCAACTTCGAGCCCAAGGCGCTTGAAGCAATCGATAGGAAATTCCAAGCGCATAAATTATTGAATATTCTTGTGGAGGAGGCCTTTCGCGAGGCAGAGGAATGCCTCATGCCGGGCGGTGCCGACGCGCTGTCTTCCACCCCTTCGCCGTCGCCAGCCACGCGCTTGCTCGCCTTGCTACAAAGACATTTCTTCCTCCAGGCTTTCTCCACTGACATTGACTCCCGAACTGATGCGCTCGTGCACGTTCAAGACTTCTTGTCTCGAGCCGCCTTATTGTTATCCGCGCTCGCGGCCCAGAACCTTCCCGATTCGAGAGCCTTCCCGGCCTGGACGGCGCTATTGCAGGCCTCGGTCATTGGCCACGTGCTCCCTTCGGTGGTGGTGGTGGTCCAGCTGATTACCGGCAGAGGCCAGGAGGTATCATACCCTAATACAATGGATCGCCCGCGGAGGTTTAACCTTCTCAAACGGTCTTTCACTTCTCTGGAGCAAATCGTTCTCGCGCTGGATGTCCTGAGTGCGAGCTGCCCTAAATCCGCCGCCGCGGAAACCAAACTGCTATCTCTCGGTCCCTTGTCGGCCGCCCCGGTCGTGGTGGAAACTCCGCACCATTGCATGGCCAATTCGGAACACGTTGTCTCAATTCAAGGGGCAACGCACTTGTCGCTGTTGTTCGATCCTCGCTGCGCGACCGAGAGCGGAGATCGTCTGCAGGTGCTCAATGCGGAGGGTGCACCTGTGTGCCCTGCGCTGAGCGGCGACTCGAGACGCGAGAGCAGCCGCTGGCCGAAGCTGCCGATCATCGTGGAGGGCAACACCACCACCCTCAAGTTCGTCAAGAACGAATCGTCGCACGAAAGACCGTCTGGACTCCCTCCCCGCTGGGGCTTCCGCGTCGTTATTTCCGGTCTTCGCTGCAGCACGGAGGGCGTGAAATCAGAATCGAACTGGCTCAAGATTCAACAAAATGGTAAGCCTTTGTATGAAAATTTAAGTGAAGAAAAGATTATCGAACTTGAAACCCCGGCCTCCCTCAACAAACCGCCAGTTCCTCGAGTCAAACCGGGTAGTGACCTCTCGACCCTGGCTGCGTGTTTTGCAAAACTTGACTGTGCGCGTGCTTGGTAAGATTTCCCGCGTGTTGATGGATAATGGCACTGCCAACGAGAAGTCTGTCACTTCCCTCGACACTCCTATATTCTCCACGGGCAAGCAGGTGTCGCATCCCGCAGACTCGGACATCGTTCTTCAGCTGGTCGACCTCCCTGCGGGCTCCCCCGCTGCTGCTCTCGACGCCTATATGCGCACCACGTTCAAGTCGTCGCCGGTTGAGAAGCTGGGCGGTGAGCTAGCCAAACGCTTGGTGCGAGCCTTCATTGGGGTGTTGCTCAAAAACCTCGGACTGGAACGCGATGCGGCTGCCCTAGCGGAAGCACTCGTTTCTCCGCGTTTGGATCGCAGCGCTTCTATGGAAGTGTCTTCCGAGCACGAGGTGGTGAGCCGGCTGCATGGCGTGTGGATAAGAGGACAGAATTTGCACTTATGGTTGGTTAAATCGAAACAGCAAGCACAAGCGGAATACGATACACGCCTGAAAGAACTGGAACAGGCCAATCAAACTCCTTCTCAAGAGTTTGTCGAGGAAGGCAAGCAACTAGGCTACGCTCACCTGTGTAAAAAGCTTTTCGCAAAGGCCGACCTCATGCTCCGCTGTCGTGCTCTATGCGCGTCGGAAACTGAAACGGCGGTTCACATAAACGGCGCGACTGGTGAATTTGCGCATCAAGTGAATGGCATGTACGTACGTGTGGGTGAACTGCCCAACTCGCACGCGCAGTTTCAACATTGCCAGGACCCTGAAGTGAGGCTTGCTTTCATTGATATTGATAACCGCTGGTGTGTTTACTCCCAGTCGGTTGTGAATGATGGAAGAAATACCCCCCGTATAAAAATCAAGAGAACGAAAACGTATGCGCGGTCTGTCGACTTGGGACCTCAGCTCACGCACCCTACTGACGTGTCAGTCTGGGAAATCAAGAAACACCTGAAATTCGAAGAGCAGAAAGAAATGCGTGTGGAATTCGTGCCCGCGCCTTCTTTCTGTTCTTTGTACTCGAATTTGGCCAGAGCTCAATCCACCTTCCACGAGCTGCGTAGTAAGCGATTGAGCAAAGGCGAGGTCGTCAGTCTTTCCAATATCGACTCGTCCGTCTTGTCTGACCTCCCTGGGCTCATCACCACATTGTTTCAGTCGAATGACATCACCGCTGAAGATATTCAAAATTTGTGGTCTACGCACAACGAGCGGGCGCAAATTCGCGCTAGCATTCTGGAAGAACTTTATGTGTTGGCCACCTCCCTGCGATCGAAGTCGTCCATCATCGGTTTACTCAACACTTGGGGCCCTCCCTTTCGTCCGTTCGTTTCCTACGCGTCTACTACGGAAGGCTCAGCGCCTCGGGGCTCGCACTACCTGGACGGGATTCAAAGCGCCGAACCCTCTGCAGTGAAGCTTGTGTCTTCCGCCTTTGAGAAGCTGTATCTTCACCTTCTGGAGCGGATATTGGACGTGACGGAGCATCCCGCGATCCGCGCTCATGCCGCGAATGCGTGGGTCTGTCCCTTCGTATCAATTCAACATCCATTTTTGCTGCAAAACGCTTTGCTTACGAAATTTCTCCTCGTGACTCAGACAGAATTGAGTGGAGTGGGTCGCCTGGCGCAAGTCGCAATTCAAACCATCGCCCTGGGCAGCGTCCATGAAGGCAAAACGTTGGATGAGTTTCAGTGTCTCTGCCTCTCGCAATACTCTTCGTCTTTCTCAGCGGCATCGTCGTCCCTCCTGTCTCTTTCTAAATCGCAACTTGGAAAGCAATCCGTTATCCAGTTTCTCACCGAGGAAGGCAAAGCGTTCGAGTGTCTGCTGCAGCTGGTGGTGATGTCGCAAACGCCTGTTGTTTTGAGCTACGTTGCGACCCCAGCCTTTATCAGCACCCTTTTCAGCATCATCCGCTCGGGAAGCCCTCGCCTCCAGGGGCTAGCCTTGCGTTTTCTGCCCAAGTTGTTGTCTGTAATTTCCCCTTTGAAGATGACCTCGTACAATCCCGCGGTGTCTCGCGATCAGGCCAGCTGCGGCGACGGAGCGCAACGATTGATTCGAGAGCTTTTCTGGCTTGTCGGAGAGCAGTTGTCCGTTGGTCAAAGCGCCACCAATGCGGCCTTTTCTCCCCGGGCTTTCGTAACACTTAACTTTAGCAACGGTCACATGCAACAGAGCTTCGCGTCGGATATATTGGACTGCCTCCGCTCTCTGATCGTGTCGGAGCATGCGTGGCAGCCTCTGCTTGTTGAAATTGTCGATGCTTGCTTGCAAGACTTACCCGCGCTCTGTCGCTTGTTGTCAGAACCCACACTCGAAACAAGTGCTAGTGTTGATGAACGCAGTGTGAATTACCGGCTCAACCTTGCCTTCGGAGCTCTGGGCGTCATTGGTGGACAAACTGCATCTTATTACGTGGGTGGCCGTGTGAAGACGTCTGCGGAAGAAGGCACATGCGTGTGGCTGGACAGGAGCTCGGGCAAAATCAAGGTCGTGTTCGACCACAACACGCATGCGGCCTTGGACTGCGATTTAGAGTCCTTAACCCCTGTATCTACGGGAAGTTTCGCCGCGCGGGTTGCCAAGATCAACACTCCCTTGGTTGATTTGGTGCCCTTGTTCGTGTCTCTGTTGAACGCCAGACTGGCCGAAGAGAAACAGGACGCCGAGTCCCAGCGTCTCGCTGAAGAAACCGCCGCCGATGCCGAGCGCCAATTGGCCGAACTGGAGAGGAAGAGGCAACGCGACGAAGAGTTGGCGGCTGCTAATTCCCCGACAATCTGGGACTGCCCTATTTGCACCTACCGCCAAGCCGCTGTGGTGGTGGGTTGCGCGATGTGTGGAACCCCTAACCCCAACCCCGCTCGTCCGAAAGGTAAAAAAGCTGTCCAATCAGCGCCTGCCAAAAAGGAGGCGGCTCTGGAAGAAAAGGCTCTGCCTCTGGCTGAGCCAGTTCCTTTGAATCGCTTACTCTTTCACCAGCTGCGTGCACGCTGCGCAAAGGTGCTGTCTCTGCTCCTGGACCACGGCCCGACCCTGGAGCTGTTGCTGCGCGCCGGACTGCTTCCTTCGCTGCTCACTATCGCCGTCTGTCCGACGCGGCTTAGCCAATTTGAGAGTGTCGAACGCCTCGAGGCGACCCAGGAGCGTCTTCTTGAGCTTCTCCGGCAGACCAACCGCGGCATCAAAGAGGACGCCAGCCTTTTCCTTGCGCAGCACCGTGGCAACGAGCTTAAGTATTCGCCCTTTCGCAACCTACCAGTGTTAATGCCCAACTCGCTGGACGTGGCGTCGGCGCGAGCGGTGCATTTCACCTCCGACTCGCTGTGTTCGATCAAGTTCGAGAAGGGGTCGGGTGAAAATGCCATTGGGCTTGTGCGCGCCAACCACCTCATTCCCAACACACTGCCTTCATTTTACTTCGAAATGACCATCCTGGATCTAGGCGCGGTGTCAAGTGTAAATAGTAACCTGTCTTCGCCCATGACGGTCCCCATGAGCCCGAGCGGGTCGGCGGGGTCGATCGAGCCATGGGGTCTGGCTATCGGCCTTGTGCGTTCGGGTCAATCACTCAAAGGCGGCCCTGGCAGCTCCAGCAGTTTCGGGCTGAGTGTGGCGTCCGGTGAGCTCCACTTCACGGCCTCGGGCCGCACCGCGCGGATGCCGCTAGGAGTCCAAGGCGTAGGCGCTGGCGACGTCTTGGGCTGCGGCTGGAATTTGTTCAAGAAGTTCATTTACTTTACTCGCAACGGGCAGCTGGTGGACACCAAGTCGCTCGACCTGCTGACAAACATCTCGGGGCGTTTCTATCCTGTGTGCTGGATGGAAGCTGATGGGGCCCAGCTGAGTCTTAATTTCGGGCAAGAACCATTTCGCTTCAACTTCGAAGCTGCCTTACCCAATGGTTACGCCGCCAGCCTCGCGAACGGCTCCAAGACCCCCTTGAAAACCACTGCGGAAATTCGCCGCCGCACCAACGCGGAGGATTTATCTGTAATGATGGGCAACGGATTCCCAATCGAGATCTGCGAGGTCGCCCTCGAGCGCAACGGTGACAACTACCAGATGGCACAACTCTTTTTGCTGGAGAATGGGTGGAAGGAGTTGGAGCGCATGGAGAAGGAAACCATCAAGGCATCGGAGGCCGAGCACCAGCGTGGCCGCCATGTAAACGACGGGGCGGCGGAGACGCACACCGAGACGCTTGTGCAGTGGCTCACCGGCCAGCAAGATCTCGGTGGCAAGGGCCGCGAGTTGCCCGGCGAGTCACCCGGCGGCTCGCACGAGTATCTTGCAGAAGAAATCGAGGAAGATATCCCGGTTGGTGTCAACCCTGTGGGTCGGCGAGGCGGGCGAGGCAGTGACGACGTGAATGCGGGCCCTGACACGGGCAGTGCGGTGCAAAGCGTGGCGGACAGTTCGTCGTCCGTGTTCCGAGATACTCCGCGAATTGAGGAAGTCACGCCCGGACAGCTGTTGACTGTGGCCACCAATGCGTTGAACATCCTGTCAAACCACTCGCTGTCGCGCAGCCTTCTGGATCAGAAGAACGAGGGCTTGCCCTTCTGGCCCTTTCTGGGGCGGACAGGTGTGGTCACCACCGTCGACGTTAATTCGCTTTGTATCCAGCTGATATTTCTTGACACGCGCCTCGCTCTGAAGACCGCGCTGTGGTTCCCGCTGGTGGCTCTGCACAAGCCGCGACGGCTGTGGCTTGATCCCTGTGCGGACTTGAGTGAAGGGAAACTGAACGACTTCGCGCAAGCGCTGTTGCATGCTGAAAAGGCGCTGTTCATTCGCCGCATTCGCACCTCAACCTTCCGTCTAATCGGCGCGTGGCCACAGTTTCTACCCCTCAACCTGGCGCAGCTGGGCGGGGCGCGCGTGGTCGCAGACTTGCTTAAGCTCATTTCGGGCGAGCTCCTGTCGGCGGTTCCCATCGAGGCGGTGGCGTCGCCGCGGCCGCAGAGTTCAACGGGGGACCTTCTGCAGTCGTTTCAACATAATCTCATCAAGTTGGTGGAAGCCGAAAGCACACTAACCCCTGTCCCCGTCCGCGTGACGGAGAAAATGTTTGGCGCGCCCGCCAGTCTACGCACACTGGAGGAACCCGCGTCCTTCACGCAGCTACTGGTGGAGGAAGCCATCATTCACTTCGTCAACGGCGTGCACCACCCTCCGCCAGTACTGGTCTTTCGCTCCAAACACCCTTATGAAAGCCACGCAGAGCGACGCGAGAAAGTACAAGTGGCCGGGGCCAGCAAGCTGCTGGTGTCCTTCGCGCCGCAGTGCCAGATCGGCACGGACGTGCTATCACGGTAAAAGCTTATGCGTGTCAGCACGTCCGTGCCGATCTGGCACTGCGGCGCGAAGGACACCAGCAGCTTGCTGGCCCCGGCCACTTGTACTTTCTCGCGTCGCTCTGCGT
>Ga0256324_1000120_pt1 | contig 8760 bp, 2 predicted proteins | sample LawtaT_14_FD_189963 | JGI IMG/M metagenome (GOLD analysis project Ga0256324, IMG submission 189963) | Metatranscriptome of freshwater microbial communities from St. Lawrence River, New York, United States - Law_Yuk_RepA_8d (Metagenome... | ecosystem: Environmental > Aquatic > Freshwater > River ... | reverse complement strand
GTTTTTTTCTGCAGTTTTTTCCATCATGATGGTGTAGAATTTTAAACAATGGCAGATTCCGATGTCGAGCCGGCTCGCTCTCCGGCGAAGTCATCTTTCTCCAGCTTAGTAAAAAAAGTTGGAACCCCCTCTTTACCCTCTATTCCTGAACCTGCACCCACATCAACAAATGGTGCAGCGGCACCGCCAACTCTTACACTTCCTTCGCCCACAAAGAGTTCGAGTTTTGGGTCGGGTGATTCCAGATCACCAAGTCTTGCCAAGCTTATGTCCCCACCCATTACACCAACATCCAGACCAAGTATTCCAAATCTTACGACTTCGAAGTCCCCGTTAACTCCAAAAAATAGTAATGCATCCAATGCTATTCTTGCTGCTGCAAAACTTAAGAAACTAAGCGCACCCGGAAACCAGCTCGCTCCTTCAACACCAAAACTGGCTGCGCCCCGACCCATGCCGGCAATGCCAGCTCCTCTCTCCGAGCTGGAAATCGCAAAATTAGATGCAAAGAATGCTTCTCTCAAGCTCGAAAGTGTAGAGCGACAGTTTCGTGAATCTAGTGCCGAAGACAATCGCAAATTAGATCTCGCTAAACATGAGTTGAAAATGTCAACAGAGAAGTTGTTTGAAACCGAACGTAGACTTGCACTAAGCGAGGAACAATACCGAAAATTGCAAAACCAATATTCGGAAGCTCAAACGGAATACAAGCAGCTACAAAATAAACTGGCCCAGGCCCTAGAACAACAGGCGATCCTTCTATCGAAGGAAAGTGAGATGAAGGCTTTGCATCAGGCTCATATGGCAGGCGCAGATGCTGGGAAACAACACGACGTTACCCGCGCTGAACTAGAAAATATGAAACAACTAAACTCTTTGCAACAACGGATGTTCGAGCAAGCACAGAAATACGCTGAAGAGAAGGCTGGTCTCAATGTGGAGATCGCAGTTCTCAGAGCTCAACAGAGTGCCCTTGAAAAAGATCTACAGTTCGGTAAGACGACTATGGAACGCGACACCCAAGCTGCCGCGTCCGCGAAGGCCGAGATGGCCTCGAAAATAGCAACAATGGAGACTGCAATGGGGAAACAGAAAGAAGAACTTGACCAATTTCGAGCACAGGTCGTGACTGCGCGCGGCGATTTGCTCCACGCCCGCGCAGAGGCAGATGCAGCACGGGCGGAGTTGTTATCTGCAAGATCTCAATTGGATAAAGCCAAAGAGGACGCCAAGGCGGAGATTGCTGCTGTGAAAGAAAGTGCCCGTTCTGAACTATCGGATGTGGCTGCTCGTGCTGAATCCAAAAACGCGGAAATTCTGCAAAAGGCCGCCCTTGAAACTGAAATCAAACTCAAATCCACTATGGAAGATGCAGAAAATAAACTGCGACTCAAGGTTGCTGAAGTTGAGGAAAAGTACAAGGCCAACTTGGTTGATGCTGATACAAAGGCTAAGACCTCCATTAATCAGTCGAACTCCAAGGCCCGTGTGCTTATAGCTCAGGCCGAACAAAGAGCCAAAGCAGCCGAGTCCGCTCGTGATTCAGCTCAACTTGAAAGCGAGAAACAAATTGCATCACTTCGAGCAGAGCTCTCCACACTGCGGTCAGATTCCGAACGCCATATTTCTGCATTGAATCTGGAGCTAGAAAACAAGGCTAAGATGAACACAGCTTTAGTTAGCGGAGAAACTAGCGTAGTTAGGGCTGAGGCGCAGACTCTACTGTCCAAAATGAAAATGGATTGTGAAATGAAATTGGCACAACTTAAAGAGGAGCATGCTACAGTTCTCCGCGTTCATTCGAACGAGGCTGAACAGAATTGCCGAAGACTTCAAAGCGAAGCCGATGAGAATTACCGAAAACTTCGAAGCGAAGCCGATGCTGAAATTGCCGCTTTAAAGTCTTCGATACAAAATGCAAAGTCGACCGTTGCACAGTCAGAAGCGGAGAAGCATGTCGACTTGGCCCGTGCTGAGACTAAGATTGTTAAAGCTGAGGCAGATCGGCAGCTTGCGTTTGCTGCTGCAGAGGCTGAGGCCAAGTCTAAATTTTCGGCTCTTCAGGCAGAGCACGAGAAGATAGTTGCATCAATTAGAGCTGAAATGATTGCTCTGCGAGCCGATTCTGAGAAGGAAGTTCTCCTAGTTAGAGCTGAATTATCCTCGGCTAAGAGCTATTATGAACAGCAATTATCTACACTTAGATCCAGTCACGAGGAGAAACTTCGCTCCGTGAAACAAGAGGCCGAGCATAGTATTAGCCTCTTGAGTACAGATGCTGAAGCAAAGATAAATATTCTGAAGATGGAAGCTGATAACAAATTTATTGCTGCTCAAGCGCAGTTCCGAACAGAATTGGAAACACTAAAAACTCATCACGAGGCTTCAAAGATCAATGAGGCTTCAAAGATCAATATGGAAAGCAGTCTGAACATGGCACTCGCCAAGATCTCTGTAATAAGCGAAGAGCGCGACAATGCCGTCGCCGCCATGAGCACTTTGAAAGTACAACTTAATGAAATGACCCAGCGCCAGAACTACTCGCGATCAATTCTTGACAATCAGCTTGAAGATCTCCGATCACAGAAAGCCATCATGGAGATGGAGCTTCAGAGTGCAGCTGCTCGTTATAATATCTCCACAGTTACAGTAGATATTAAATTGGATGGAAGTCTTGGGGACTTCACGGAGGAGAATCAGCTTGTTTTCTTCGAGGAGCTATCTAAAGAATTGCGTCTTCCAGCGAGTTCAATTGTCATTAGCGATATTAAGCTTGGAAGCATCGTGTTGCAGCTGCTGATCAAGTCCGACCCAGATACGCTCATTGCGCCGCTTGCCAAGCTATGTTTTGACAATGCCAAGATTGGAAACTTTTCCATTCTCACCTACCGCGTGGGGGAGACTCATATGTTGGATAGTATTGGTTTTGAGCACAAAATATTGCGTGGCAGCTGCGCTGTACTTTCTCTTCAAGCCACTGAGATGAAGCGTCAAAAGCTGACCTCGGATATCAAAATGCAAGGCTTTTTTGAAGCAAATGAGCGCTTGACGAAGTTGTTAGAGGCATCGTCTTTCCAAGCCAGTGAATTGGAGTCTCGCCTAAAAAAATCGGAAGATAGTTGCGCGCTTCTCACTGTTACGGTTTCCGCGCTCAGGGCCGAAAAGCACGAGCTTGTGAACAAGTTCCTCGCCTTTTCTAATTGCGCGTCAAATGAAGAAGTGGCCCAACTTGTGTCGACATACATCGAGCGTCTCTCTGCTATGACTGAAGAGCGCGTACTCGCCGCCCAGGTTGTGCAGGCTGCTGCTGCTGAGAAACAGACTTTGCTGCACCGACTCGAAGCCACTTCTGCACGCGCACCCCAAGAGGTCGCATTGCTTCAGTCCGATGAACATCCTCAGGGTAAATCTCAACACGGCGAAACCACAACTGAGCTTCAGGCGCTGCGGGACCAAGTTTCTGTTCTTCGCCAGCGTCTCGAAGCTTCACAGCTGCAAAGTTTGGACGATACAAAACGCTTTCAAACCGAGCGCTCTCAACTCGAGCTGAAGGTGGCGGACTTGTCGAGGCTCAGTGAAGAAGCAGAGCAAAAGTACATCGGAGTTCTGGCGAAGGCTCCAGATGGTGAAGAAATGACGGCTCTCCGCAAGCACGCCATCGACTTACAGACCCAGCTTAGTAAAGCGCGTGTGCACGCGTTGTCGGTGGCTCATGAGACAGCTTATGAAAAAGATGAGCTCAATCGCCGATTGCAGGAATTGACGTTACACCGTAGTGCTAGAATGATTTCGCCCGAGCTGAATGAGCTGCGGTCTAAACTTGAGAACTCCCAAAGCTCCGCAGCCAAGCGCCAAGCAGAGCTCCAGCAACAGGTGGCGAACCTCACTGCCCGTTGTCAGGAGGCGATGCGGGTGGCGGAACTAGCTCAGGTTCAGCGTCAGGAGCTACAGCGTCAAATCTCCGATGCTGATGCCAAACTGGTCGAGGCAGTGTCTGCCCGTGACCAACAAGCCGTGCAGCACGAGTTGCAGATGCGTAGCACTTCCTCCGAGTTGGCCATATTGAAGAAGAAATTGAGCGAGTTGCAAGACAGAGCAGAGCAGGTGCAGACCGCCGCCACTCCGTTGCAAGTGGTAGAGCCCGAAATTCGGCCGCAGACTTCCCCAGACATTACCGACCATCTTCCAACTCTCCAAGAACTACTGACTGAGCAAGTTACTTTGGCCCATAAGCATACCGCCGATGTAACGCGTGAAGCTATGGAGAGTAAGAGGGTGTTAGAGCAGCTGCTGCTCCAAATTGGTGCGCAGAAAACAGCGGTAGATGCACAGCTTCGCGAATCAGGCTCTCAGTTGCTGGCCCTTTCCAAGGAATATACTTTGGTGAAAGAGGAATGTGCAGCATTGAAGGCGACATTAATTCTATTGAAGAATCAATTGGCGGATGCTTCGACCTCAGTTTCGACTGCCCAGCTACGCGTGATCGTGGCTGAGACACAGGCCGCCAATTGTCTGAAGGAAAAAGCTCTTCTTGAGGCTGATGTTACAGGGACCAATGCCAAACTTGTGCAAATCACCAGCTTGTACGGCAATGTCCGTCCAGAACTGGAGCGGCTCAAGACGGAGCACCGGGATATGTCAACGGAATTTCACGCCCGCTTGGATGCTGCTGAGAAAGAACGCATCCAGGCTCAGAAGAAGTGTGACTTGATCATCACTAAGGCTAATAGTGACCTAATGCTCATGGAACAACAGCTGGCCGATGCTACGGCACAGACAGCAATGCTGGACTCTAAGTACCAGGCTTCGCTGGCCAACTTGCCAGATGGTATGGATTTGCTGGCTATGAGGACTCAGAACGTGGACCTGCAGACCCAGCTGCTGCGAGCACGTATGCAAAATGGCGCTCTGCAACAAGCTGTGGTGGACACTAAAGAGGCTTTTACAGGCCAGGTCCAGGAGCTCAAGAGCCAGCTTGCCAAGTTGGAGTGCGAACATAACTCGCGCACTGCCGAGTTGACTGTGCTGAAGCAGCAGCTGGAGGAGGAGAAACTCAAATTCGCTGAAACTGAATCGCGCCGCTCCTCATTGGCGTCAAGCGAGCGGGCCGCCTTGCAAGAGCGTGATGCCCTCCAACTGCAGCTTCAGGAACTGAAGTTGGCGGCGTTCTCGGTCGAGGCGAAGTTGGCACAACAAGCCGCTCCGGCCCCCGAGGCCGCCCAAAGCTCCGAGCTGCCTCAGCTACAGCTGGAGCTGACCTCAGTCAGAAATCAACTGTATTCGTACCAAGCCCAAGTCCAGGAGCTCACAATACAGCTGGCTGCTGCGCAGCGTGAGCAAGCCGACCAGGCGAAATTACTGCTGGACGAGCGGGCAGCCTGTCAGGAAGCCATACGATCTGTTGAAGCGGCATCGACTGCCAAGCTGGTGGACACCCGACGCAAAGTGGCTTTGCTACAAAACAGAGTGAGTGAGCTGACTGTGGCTCACACGGTCAGTGTAGAGCAAGTGGGTCGGTTGTCATCTTCCCAAGCGCCGCTTAAGGTCGAACTGGTTGCCGTGCGTGCTCGAGCCGAGCAGCAGGCCCGCCAACTGGAGGACCTCGTCCCGCAGCTCTCTCTCGTGCGTCAGCAGCTTGCTGCGGTGGAGGAAATCTACAGTAAACACCTGAGCGCGATAAACATTGATAAGCGTGCGCTCGAGACGCAGGTGCAGCAGCTGATGGCCAAGGGCCCGGAAGGCTTGTCGCTCGCCATGCTGCAAACGCAAGTGCATGAGCTCTCCAGTGATCTCTCGGAGCGAATCCTCACGGGCAGCCTGGATAAGCAGAAGGAGCAGATGAACTCGGCTGCGCTCCAGTCTCGCCTGACCTATCTGGAGCAGCGATCTCTGCGGACGGAACAAGAGCTGGCGGCGGTGAACAAGCATCTTGACCATGCTACCGCCAACTTGGAAGTTGCCCTTCAGGAAAAGACGCTTGCGACCGCCAAGGCTGCGGACTTGTCTGCGCGGCTGGCGGATGCTACGTATAATGCCCCTGCCAAAGCGTTACCTCGTGTGGACACACAGGTATTGGAAAGCGTACTCGCCAAAGCGGCCACCGATACAGTGGCTCTGGAGGCGAAGATCAAGACTCTCACTAGCGACGTGGAAGTGGCATCTGCTGAGTCACCCCGCCATGCTCCTAGCTCGGAGCTAAGTGTGGGCCTTCCTATGCGCAACCGATCTGTCAATGCCACCTCGCGCAGCAATGCCAAGAGGCCACCAAGTGTACAATCACAATCTCTGGTCGAGGCGCGTGTTGTAGCACTTTTGAAGGACATGGCCGAGTTGGAGGAGAAGCTGGCGGCAGCGGCGTCCAGGGACGCCGATCTGACTTCGCAGCTGCGGGTGCTCAACGAGCAGCGTGGCGCTGAGCAGAGCCGCCACGCGGCCGAGCAGAGTGAGCTGTGCTTGCGGCTCGAGGCAGCGTCGGCACAAGTGGCGCACCTTCAGGCTGACCTCCAGAAGTCGCAGCTATCGCTCGCCGAAGCTCAGGCCCGACGCGAGGCTGGAGATAAAGGCCAGGTGTCTCTTAGCAACGACCTTCCGGCCCGCGTCGAGGTCAAATTTACGCCCGCTGACTCGAAGAGCTCTGGAACTTCACCCATTCCTGCTACATCCGTTATTTCGGAGTCGAAGCTGCATGATCTGGAGGTACAGAGGGAGTTGGAGTGGCAGCTCGCTGCCGCGCGTAGCGAGGTGGCGACCCTGCGCAGGGCGGCGGAGCTTAAAGAGAGCGAGTATGTGGCTGCGCAGCGGCTGGCACTCGAGGAGCGTAAGGACACTACGATGAACATACTACTGGAGAAGCTCACCAAGGCCGATGCGGACAAACATGAGTCACATGAACGCTCACTGGATTTCTACAAACGTGCCCTAGCCGAGGCCCAGAACCAGCTGCAACAGTCCAAACTGGAGGCGCAGCGGCGCATTGTGGAGCTAGACGCGGTCAAGGTTGATGCCGCCAACAAGCTTGGCCAGCTAGAAACGCAGCTGAGAGAAGTAACGGATCGACACAATGCGGCGTTGCTGCGCTTGGTGCTGATCCAGGGGCCCGAGTCTGAGTCGCCTGACATGAACTACTCGCAACTGAAGGTGGCGTGGCAGACTGTTGTGAAAGAGCTCGAGATGGAAAAGATGCGCAATAAGTCAGCACAAGAAATCTATAGGGATCGGCTGCGTCTGCTGTCCGAAGAGCGCGACCACTTCCAGAAGCAGCTCATAAATGCACAGGAGCTGCTCAGTTTGGCTTCGGGCAAAAAAGCGCGCCAGCAGCTGTCATTGCAGGCTGCGGAAATCCTGGAGAAACTTTCACCTTCCCTGGGGTTGCGCGTTCAAAAGGAGTTTGCGGTGGGTGCGAAGAATTCGCGAGGCGTTTCCATCCTCACTGTGCAAGAAGGGTCATCGGCGCATATAGCGGGCTTGCGGCCGGGCCACGTTGTGGCATCTGTGAATGGCGTAGCTACCAAAAGCAGTGAAGAGCTGCTAAAGTCATTTGACGGCTTGATGGCGGGCGACCAGGTGACTTGCGAAGTGGATCCTGGCGTGGGCCGCTTACGCACCTGTGTGATCAACGTGAAAGCACGGGAGCTGGATTTGGACTTTCAAACTATTGTAGAACTGCGTCGCATCTCTTCGGGCGTGGTATTGAAAGGAGACGAGGATCTCGTCAAAGCTGTAAAGAATTTTGAAGTCTTCCGGACTCCCGAGCGCTCGCAGTCGCCTTCAGCAGAAGGCAAGAATCGGCTAATATTGGGCAGTCCGCATCCAGTGCAGCTCGGCAGCCCGCTCACGACTCCCACTTCGTCTTCTCGCCGCCGCTTGTCGCAACGCAAACAAGGCTCTAAAAAGTCTCGTAAACAATCGAAGAGCGACGATGAGGGGGTCTCCAGACCTATCACGTCGTCCCGTCGTAAAGTGCGCCCAAATGATGAACCGCCGAGTATATTTAAGGCTGAAATCGAGTTGTCAGCTGAGAAAGGGTCGCCAAAGAGTAAGCGTGAGCATTCTGGGGATGAACACAGCCCGAAAAAAAAAAAGCGAGAGAAGAAAAAGAAAGAATCGTTTCAAAGTTCGAACTCTGGATCGCTGTTGAAGAGTCCGACCCCAACTCTCAGAAATAAGAAAGAACAAAATACTGACAGTTTAGGCTCGGCGCGGCGAGCGCCGCTTTTGTCAGAGGTCTGGTCGTCGCAGTCATGCCTCCAGTGCTCGCGCACTGGCGCCGAGCTGCGGTTGCTGAATATCCTGCGCGATGGTAGCGATGCGGCGGACAGTCCAGAAAGGAACTCTCGATTTTTCGTCAAGCACCCTTCTCGGCCTGGCCTGTTGTGCGTATTGTGCCAGTCGGACGCGTCCGGCTCGTCGCTTCTGTCGTCATCATCGAAGCGGCGGACGAACAATGGGGGAATCAGTTTTTCTAACACTCTCGAATCTCTCGATAAGGTCTCTTCGCGGCGGAATCCGAACGCAGCGAAGACCAGAGAGCTCGGAAAGGCCACGGAACCTGAGGACCTTGGTCGAGACCAGCATCGGCCAGGCGGGCTATACTACCCCCTTGATCGAAAGCCGCTGCACTTGCAGCCGAGCGTGGATGCACAACGCCCGCCTCGTGTATTGGCGAATAATATGTGGGTTCATCAACTAAATTAATCGTTAGAATTTTATATTAGTAGTCATGGTTCATCAACTAAATTAATCGTTAGAATTTTATATTAG
>Ga0256324_1000115_pt1 | contig 8869 bp, 8 predicted proteins | sample LawtaT_14_FD_189963 | JGI IMG/M metagenome (GOLD analysis project Ga0256324, IMG submission 189963) | Metatranscriptome of freshwater microbial communities from St. Lawrence River, New York, United States - Law_Yuk_RepA_8d (Metagenome... | ecosystem: Environmental > Aquatic > Freshwater > River ... | reverse complement strand
GGATCAAACCGGGGACTGTCTCCGGTAGAGTTCGAGCGGCGTGCGGGAATTATGGACTTGTAGGTGTCTACGAAAGCCGGGGCGATTCAAGAAGCCCTCGAAGTGGCAGACACGGTGGTGGTAATGAATGCAGGGAAAATCGAGCAGGTAGGCTCGCCGGACGACATCTATGACTCTCCGGCGAGCCCTTTCGTTTATCAATTTCTGGGGGATGTGAACCTGTTTCACACCAACGCGAACCGTAACGCCCGCGCGGAACGGCTGATGTCTACCGTCTATGCGAGGCCGCATGAACTCCATCTTGAGCGAGTGCCATCCGATCGCGAAGGCATTGAGACACGCTTGTCAGGTCAACGGCGGATCGGCGCGGTGGTGCGGCTTCTGCTTGAGCGGACCGACGGGGGTGGCGTGATTGAGGCCGAACTGACGCATGAGCGCTATCTGTCGGAGCAATGGCGCGATGGTGATCAGGTGTGGGTGCGCCCCATGTATCCGCGCCGGTTCTCCGACGCGGTGCATTGATTTTCCCTCAGGACCGCTTGAGGCCAGCGTCTTCCTGCGCGACGAGTGCCAGTGCGGCCCAGTCGAGGTCTTCATAGCCGCGGGTCAAGGCTTTGAGATAGTTGTCGCGAATCAAACTCGCCATGGGTAAGGCAATTTCCTTATCGTCAGCCGCCGCCAGCGCGAGGCGAATGTCCTTCAGCCCCAAACGCAGTTTGAAACCCGCAGGTTCAAACTGCTGATTGGCGATCAAGCTGCCATAAATCTTGTAGATGGGCGCCGGAAAAATGGAGCTCGTCATCACTTCAAGAAACTGCGCCGGATCGATCCCGTAGTTGCGGGTCAAAGCGCAGGCCTCGCCGAAGGTTTCGATCAGCGACGCAATCATGAAGTTGCCGGAAATCTTTACCACATTGGCCGCTTCGGGTGTGCTGCCGACCACGAACGTCTTTTGCCCCATAGCATCGAACAGCGGCTGGCAACGCGACAGCGCTGAGGCCTCGCCGGCGGCCGCCACAAACAACTGGGCCGCTGCGGCCGCCGGCGGCCGACCGAAGACGGGCGCTGAAACATAGCCTCTACCATCTGCCGCATGGGCGGCGGCAAGGTTTTGCCCGAGTTCTGCACTAATGGTTGCCATGCAGATATGAATACCGTTGGCGGGCATCGCCTGACGGAAGCCGCTGTCTAATACGGTGCCGATGGTCGCGTCGTCGTTGGCCAACATGGTGATCACGATTTCGCAGGCGGCCGCGTCTTCGATGCGTTCAGCGAGTTGGGCGCCATCGCTGACCAAGGCCGCCGCGCGTTCTCGAGTGCGATTAAACACGCTTACCGCGTGACCCGCCTTGAGCAGATTACGCACCATGCATTCGCCCATCGCGCCGATACCGACAAATCCAATTTTCATCCGCTGCTCCGCTGCGTTCGTGACGTTCGTCGCTCGTTAGGTGCTGGCCAGCACGAACAGCGGCTCGAGCGTCTGTAAGGCCTCGAGTGCTTCCACGCAGTCTGCCAGTTGCAAGGTTTGTTCTTCGCCAAGTACCGGTGCGGCCAAGCGTTCAAATTTGGCCTGCAGGCGAGTCTGCTGGGCGTTTAAATCAGTCCAGGGTCGGGCTGCGTTGTATTCCGTAAACAGTTCAGCACCAGCGTCTTTGCGGGCCACTTTGATGCTTGCGCAACCCTGGCCGATCGCCGGGTCAAAGCCAACGGTAATGCGGTCGCGCAGCGCGACCAGCTCCGGACCGTTCACTACGGCGTCGGAAAACATCGCTGGATCGGCGGTCTCAATATTGGCCAAGGCCATCGCCGCAGTGAGGCGCAGGCTAAATTTGCCTTCGAGGCCGGTGGTTGGCTGGGGAATATTGCAGATTCGATCGCAGTAAGGATTGACCGTCACGGTTACCGCCGCAATGTCTGCGGGCGTGAGCCCGTGCGTCGACCGCAGATGACGCCCACACTCAATGGTGGCGTGAGTCTCGTAGCAAGAGGCGTGATATTTGAAAAGATTCGCCAGCAGGTGATAGCCGCCGGCTGGCGTGGCTAACGCGCTGTCGGGATCGAAATTGGGACTGTGGGTGGCAGCAAAGCCCTGATCGCATTCCAGCGCATCCTGACGACTATCGAAACCGCGCAGCGCAAGGCGTGCCGCGAGCAATCCGCTACGCGCGGCCATGCCGGCATGCAGCGGTTTGCAGGCCGTGCCAAACATGGATTTGAGGCCCGCGGCCTGCGTCACGGCAATCCCGATGGCGTGACGCATCGTGGGCACGTCGGCACCCAGCAGCTTGGCGCAGGCCACTGCCGCGCCGATGGTGCCAACCGTGGCGGTGGCATGAAAGCCGGTCGCGTAGTGTCCGGGCGCCACCAGCAGGCCTACTCGACACTCCGCTTCGTAACCGGCCAGAAAGGCCTCCATCAAGGCCAAACCGTTCGCGTTAATCGCTTCCGCCTGTGCGAGCAGTGCCGGGAGCACCGGCACGCTGGGGTGGCCCATCAGCGCAAAATTCACGTCGTCGTAGTCGATCGCATGCGAGGCCATGCCGTTCAGCAGTGCGGCCTGAGTCAGCGACATTACATGCGGGGTGCCGTGAATACTGGCCTGCGCCGCCCCGCCCTCTTCCTCGAGTTCGGCCAGCAATAACTGCACCGGTGCTTCGCCAATACCGGCCAGCGTCACGCCCAGATAATCCAGCAGACATTGCCGAATTATCGTGCGGACGTTTTCGGGTACAGCGTTGATTTTGAGGGCGCAGGCCTGCTCAGCCAGCGCAAGGGTAATGGCGGGTTTGCTCATGCGGTCGTTCTCATTGGTAGTGGCGCGCTTCAATTCATGAAGGCTTGGCAGGTGGCCGGGCTTTAGCGCTCAAGTTCCCGGCGCTGGTGCCAGTCGGCGATCGATTCTGCGGGATATTCGGCGTATTGCTGATCGTGCTCGCCGATGGCGGGCGTTACCCACTCAGCTTTTGAGTCCAGCATCAGATGCACCCGCTCGGGTGGCGTGGGCAGTGGGGTGTCAATCGCGGAAGCCGAAGGGTGAATCAGTTCTGGCCAGCGTGGATCCCATACCCACAAGGCGCTCCCGCAGTGCTGACAGAACCGACGCTCTGCCGGGCTTTCCACGACCGCGCCGCTGGCGTCAACGATGCCAGCGCGGTAGACGCGGATGTGTTCTTCCCCACTGACCGACAGAGACTCGGCAACGCTCCCAAGGTTAATGCCGAAGCCGCCGCTCCCCGCAGTCTTGCGGCAAATCGAGCAGTAGCAAAGGTTGAACGGATACGGGTGGGCGGACTCCAGACGAAAGCGCACGCGCTGGCAGTGACAGGAACCTTCCAGAATCATGCGGGGTCTAGCCCGCGCTGGTTGGGAAAGTTCAACTCCAGCGTGATTCCATCCGGATCTTTGATGAACAGTTGCTGGATATCGAATTGCGGCACGTCGCGATGGCGATAGCTCACGCCGAGTTCGTCGAGTCGCGCTTTGAAAGCGCTGAACTCAGTGGCCTGAAAGGCGATGTGGTCAAGATTGCCAGTATCCTCGCCACTGGCTTCGCCACGTTTGCCGAGGTAATACTCCTGCCCAGCCGACGACTCCGCTTCACCGAGATGAACGCGCGCGCGTCCTTCCAGATAAAGCCAATAGCCTTTGAAGGGGAACGGTGGTCTGACCCCCACTTCGAAACCGAGCACCGTCTCATAAAAGCGACGGGAGGCTTCAAGGTCGCGGCAGTACATGAAGTAGTGATCTATGTTCGACAGGGGCATCGGACACTCCTTGCTGGGCCGGGCGCTGTAGCGTGAGGGCAAGCCGCCCTCCACGCAAGATAGCGGATCAATCCTGCTGGCGCGGCACGCGGAACCAGGCCGCGTAGAGCGCCGGCAGAAATGTCATCGTGAGGACTGTCGCCACAATGAGCCCTCCCATCAGGGCGGCGGCCATGGGACCGAAGAACGCGCTTCTTACCAAAGGAATCAGCGCGAGCACGGCGGCGGCGGCGGTTAGCACGATTGGGCGGAAGCGCCTCACTGCGGACTCCACAATCGCGGTCCACGGCGCGTGACCGGCGCCGATGTCCTGATCGATCTGGTCCACCAAAATCACCGAGTTGCGCATGATGATGCCGGCGAGCGCGATCACGCCCAGCAATGCGACGAACCCGAAGGGGAGACCGGTGATCAAGAGCGCTGCCGCAGCCCCGATGATGCCTAGTGGCGCGGTGAGCAAGACCATCAACGTGCGCCCGAAGTGCTGCAACTGAATCATCAACAGGATGAGGATAACAACCAGCATCTTTGGCATTTGGGCGTTGATGGACGCGTTTGCGATTTCAGACTGTTCCAGCGCACCGGCGATGGAGATGGAGTAACCAACCGGCAGCTGCGCGCGCAGGGTGTCCAGTTGGGGATTGAGCGCGCGGGTGACGTCTGGCGGTTGGGTGCCAGGCACATTTTCGGCCTGAATAGTGATTGCAGGCAGCCGCGAGTGACGCCAGATCACCCCGGGTTCAAAACTGAATTCTGCCTTGCCGAACTGCGAAAAAGTGACGGATTGGCCGCTGGCCGTTGGCATGTAGGAATCCGCGAGGGCGCTGATGCGTTCGCGCTCATCCAGCGGTTGGCGCCGCGAACCTGCTGACTCGTAATGCCCAATACTCGCAGCTTGTCCTGATCCACCTCGTTATGAATGCTCAAAAGCGGCTCGTGCCAATTGTCGTGCACATTGGCGGTTAGCGGACTTGCCGCCACGATGGCTTTCACCTGCTCTGCGTACTCACGCACCCGTTTCGGGTCGGGCCCCTGCACCCGGAACTGCACCGGCCAACCGACCGGCGGCCCATTGGGCAGAGGCTCCACCCGCCCGCGCACTTCGGGGAAATCATCCAGAAACCACTGGGTGATTTCCGTTTTGAGCTGGTCTCTGGCGGCGAAGTCGCGCGCGACAACCACGAACTGAGCGAAATTGGTGTGCGACAGCTGTTGGTCCAACGGAAGATAGAAACGTGGTGCTCCCATGCCCACATAGGCCACGTAATCGACGACATTGGGATTTTTTGCGAGGTAAGCTTCCATCCGCTTGGCAACGGCTTCGCTGGCAGCGAAGCTCGAGCCTTCGGGCAACCACAAATCGACCATCAGTTCGTCACGAGTCGAGTTCGGGAAAAACTGTTGGGGAATGTATTTGAAACTCGCCACGCCCAGACCAAAGGCCAGCAAGGTTGCCAGCATCACGACCCGCCGATGATTCACGCACCAGCCAATCGTGCGCCGCAGGCGCCGATAAAAAGGCGTCTCAAAGAGTTCATGGTGAGTGCCGGCAGGTTGCTCCTTCAGTAGCAGCATCCCAAGCCAGGGCGTGACGTACACCGAAGCGATCCAGGAAATCAGCAAGGACATACCAACGACGGCGAAGATCGAGAAGGTGTATTCGCCGGCCTGAGATTTGGCAAAGCCGACCGGCAGGAAACCTGCGGCCGTAATAAGCGTGCCGGTGAGCATGGGGAAGGCGGTGGAGGTGTAGGCGAAAGATGCGGCTTTGAGTTTGTCGTAACCCTCCTCCAGTTTCCGCGCCATCATTTCAACGGCGATCATGGCGTCATCAACCAGCAGCCCCAAGGCGAGGACCAAGGCGCCGAGGGAGATCTTCTGCAGCTGGATCCCGGCATAGGACATGGCGAGAAAGGTCACGCCGAGTACAAAGGGAATGGTCAGTGCGACCACCGCGCCGGTGCGCAAGCCGAGGCTGAAAAAGCTGACGACCAACACGATTAGCACAGCCTCGCCCAGCGAGCGAATGAACTCCCCGACCGCAATCTCGACGACCTTGGGTTGATCGGTGATTTGAGCAATCTCGATTCCGATGGGGAACTCGTTGCGCAGTAAATTGAGCTCATGCTGGAGCGACTTTCCGACATTCAAGACGTCAGCGCCCTGCGCCATCACGATGCCGAGCACGATGGAATCTTGTCCACGATGGCGGATGCGTTTACTCGGCGGGTCTTCCCAGCCTCGATAGACCTTGGCGAAATCCCCCAGACGGAAGGTGTTGGAGCCGACGCGGAAGCGGGTTTCCTTGATTTCGTCTATCGCGTCAAAGCTGCCGCCAATCCGCACGAACAGCGCGTTCGTGTCGGTGTTGATCTGACCCGCGGCGGCCACCATATTCTGGCCTTCCAGTGCCTCACTGAGCGCGTGAAAGGTAATGCCCAGTTCGGCAAATTTGCGGGACGAAAACTCCACATAGATTTTCGGCGTTTGTTCACCCAGCAGATCAACCTTCTCCACGCCCGGCGTCGCTGAAAGCACCTTGCGGGCCGTATCGACGTAGTCTTTCAACTCAGTGTCATTGAAGCCGTCCGCATGAAACGCGTACATCGCGATGTAAGTGTCACCGAACTCGTCGTTGAAGAACGGTCCGCGAACGCCTTCGGGAAGTTCGTGCTCGACGTCGCCGACTTTTTTGCGGACCTGATACCAGGTCGGGCGCACCTCACGCGCCGGCGTGTCTTCGCGCAGAAACACGAAAATCAGCGATTCGCCGGGTTTTGAATAGCTTTCGGTGCGGTCCAGCCAGGGCGTTTCAGCCAGCTTTTCTTCGAGTTTGTCAGTGACCTGTTGTTCGACTTCTGCGGCCGTAGCTCCCGGCCAATTGGTCTGGATAACCATGATGCGAAAGGTGAACTCGGGATCTTCCTTCTGCCCCAAGTTCAGGTAGGAGACGATGCCGGCCAGCATTAGCAAGACCACAATGAACTGACTGAATGAATGATGCTCAATCGCCCAGCGCGAAAGGTTGAAGCGGAATTCTGGCGCAGAAAATTTCATGAGGGACTTATCCTGCCGGCTGGTCAGCGGCCATGAGTTTCACCTGTTGCCCTTCGTGCAGCAGCATGGCGCCGGCGGTGACAATGCGCTCACCGCTGGAGATCCCATCGCCGACCAGTGCGTCATTGTCAGCGACGCCCACGATGTGCACGGCCTTGAATTTGACGGTGCCGGTAGCGGTATCAAACCCCAAACGCCAGCGACACCCTGACCTTGAACAATCGCAGTCAGCGGGATGCGAAAGACAGGCGACAGGTCTCCGCTCGGCACAATCACGCTGGCGCTCATCCCGAGTTTCATATCGGCGGGCGGGTTGCTGACGTGCACGCGAATGGGATAAGTGCGGGTGGCGGGATCCGCTGATAAGGCCAGCTCTCTCAGGCTGGCCGAAAAACGTTGCGGCCCGGTGGTCCACAGCGTGACGTCCATCGGCATGCCGGCCTTGAGCTGCCGGACGCCTTGCTCAGGCACCGCTGCCGCCACTTCCATTTCCCCGGCTTTGGCAACTTTGACAACGGTTTGCCCTGCCGTCACGACCTGGCCAGTTTCCGCTTCAATCGCAGTGATGATGCCGTCGGTATCGGCCCGCAGCCTCGCGTAAGTGGTCTGATTGCCGCTCACCCGGGCCTGAGCCTTGACTGACTCCAACTCGGCCTTCGCGGCTTGAAAGTGGGTCTTTTGCCGATCGTATTCCGTTTTACTGATATGCCCGGTAGCCGCCAGTTTGCCGTAGCGCTCAAAGTCTGCTTTTTCCACAGCGAATCTCGCCTGTTGTGCCTGCACGGTGGCCTGACTTGCCGCTTCGCTCAGCGCGAGATCCTTGATATCCAGCTGGAGCAGGAGGTCGCCGGTTTTGACTTTGTCGCCAACGTTTACCAGTCGCCGCTGGATTTTGCCGGACACGCGGAAACCCAGATTGGACTCATAACGAGGGCGGACTTCCCCTGCGTAGACGTGTTCCGACTCCGTCTCGCTGGCCGTGGCGACCAATGTGCGCACGCTGCGCACTGGCAAGGGCGCCTCTGGCGGTTTGGTGCAACCGGCAACGACTAGCGCAATAAGCGGCAATAACAGAACGGAAAACCGGTGGGGAAATCGTGTCACAGAGAGTTCTCGATAGTTTTGGGGCTGCAACGGTGGGCAGTCCAGGGTATTCGGGGCAAGGTGAGCGGCACGGCGTTTAATCTGCCCCAAGGGCGTGGATGAGGAAGTCGGCCATTGCGTGAGCCTGTGCGCCCTGATCATTGGCATACCGTTCTGCCACAACCTGAGGATGCGCGAACGGAATGACGGCGTTAAAAACACAGTGTCGGTAAGCGGTGACAGCCTCGGCAGCAAACTCGCCGCGGTCGACCCCGCTCTGCAAGACCCGCTCATAGCATCCGCGCAGACGTTCAATGTGGGCGTCAATCACAGGCCACTGTTCGTCCATGGCCTTAATCACCATTTCATGCACCTTGGATTCTTGAAGATACTGCTCGCAGGTGTAGCGATGCTGCTCAAGGACAAGTTGTTTGAGTCGCTCTGCGGCCGGACGAGTGTCCTCTTCGGCAATGGCCATCGAGATCGCCTCTATTCGGTGCAGCAGGCACCGCGCAATGGCCTCGTTGATCGCGGCTTTGTTTTCGAAATAGCGATAAACATTGGCGCTAGACATGCGGCAGGCCGCGGCGATGTCGGCAATGGTGGTCTTGCCGTAACCGAGCGTGCGGAACAAGCGTTCGGCCTCGCCCAAAATGCGTTGGTGAATTTCGGGCCGTAGATGACTTGCAGTACGCATGTGACGATTTTCATCAATCGTCAGGAATGAAGCAACTTGTTCCATCCACGGTTTAGCGGATCCGCGAGGGTAGCGGGCTTCCCTGATTATGGAGTGCACGGCATTGGTGGCGTTGAGCCGAAAAAAAAGCCGGCGAACCGGCTTTTTCTTGAGAGACCCAGAGTCTGCAAAACCCTGTTAAATCCTCATACCGCTCGGCGGCGGCGCATCATCAATGCGGCCAGACCGCTCATCGCCAACCAAACGCCGGCCGGCAGCGGCACGG
>Ga0256324_1000114_pt1 | contig 8872 bp, 16 predicted proteins | sample LawtaT_14_FD_189963 | JGI IMG/M metagenome (GOLD analysis project Ga0256324, IMG submission 189963) | Metatranscriptome of freshwater microbial communities from St. Lawrence River, New York, United States - Law_Yuk_RepA_8d (Metagenome... | ecosystem: Environmental > Aquatic > Freshwater > River ... | reverse complement strand
CGCGCCCCGGACGTCCTTGTCGAGCGTCGACGCGGCAGCCAGGGTCACGCCCTTACGGTCGTCGATGACCTGGGCATAGATGTGCTTGCCCGAGCGGAAGACGCTGAGGCGCGGACGGCCGTTGCTGGCCTGGCGCAGCGCGTAGCGCGTGCGCCGCTGGCGACGGGCGAAAAGAGCATTGCGGTCGGACATGATTCTCTCGCCTCTACTTCTTCTTGCCTTCCTTGCGCCGGATCGTCTCAGTCGAGTACTTGATGCCCTTGCCCTTGTAGGGCTCGGGCGGACGCAGACTGCGGATTTCCGCAGCGATCTGGCCCACGCGCTGACGATCGGAGCCCGAAATCTCGATCTCGGTCGGCTTGACCGCCTTGATCTGGATTCCGGCGGGAATGGGGATCTCGACATCGTGGCTGAAGCCGAGCTGCATCTTCAGCATCTTGGCATCGGCCGAGGCGCGGTAGCCCACGCCGTTGATCTCGAGGTTGATGGTGAAACCGTCGGACACGCCGCGGACGACGTTGCTCGCCAGGTTGCGCGCCGTGCCCCACTGCATGCGGGCGCGGCGGCTGTCATTGCGCGGCTTGAAGACCAGACCCTCGCCTTCCTTGGCGACGGACACGTCGTCATGGACGACGAGCTGGAGCTCGCCCCGCTTGCCCTTGGCCTTGAGGTGCTGGCCCTGGAGCTCGATGGTGACACCGGCCGGAATGACGACCGGATTTTTGCCGACGCGCGACATGCTCAGAACACCTTGCAGATGACTTCGCCGCCGACATTGGCGGCCCGCGCCTCGGCGTCGGACATGACTCCGCGCGGCGTGGAGAGGATCGAAATGCCCAGCCCGTTGAAGTGGCGGGGCAGCTCGCGGATCTTGGAGTAGACGCGACGGCCCGGGGTGGAGACGCGCTTGATCTCCTTTATGACCGGACGGCCATTGTCGTACTTCAACTCGATGCGGAGCTCCCGGACGCCGGGGCGCAGCTCTTCCTCGAACCAGCCGCGAATGTAGCCTTCGCGCTGGAGTACATCGAGAACACTCGACCGAAGCCGCGAAGCCGGCGCCGTCACGCTCTCGAGGCGCGCCGACTGGCCGTTGCGGATGCGGGTCAGCAAATCGCCGACGGGATCTGTCATCGCCATGGTCTACGGTCCCCGTTTACCAGCTCGACTTCACGACGCCGGGCAGAGCGCCCAGCGACGCCAGCTGACGCAGCGCAACGCGCGACAGCTTGAACTTGCGGTACACGGCACGCGGGCGGCCCGTGAGCTCGCACCGGTTGCGTACCCGCGTCGGCGAGGAGTTGCGCGGCAGTTCCGCCAGCTTGAGGCGGGCCCCGAAGCGCTCTTCAGGCGTCAACTTGTCGTCGACGGCCATCGCCTTCAGCTTGGCGCGCTTGCCGGCGAATTGCTTCGCCATCCTTGCGCGCCGGTTGTTCTTCTCGACCGAACTCGTCTTGGCCATGTGATTCTCCGGCCTCAGTTCACGAAGGGGAAGTCGAAAGCGCGGAGAAGCGACCTGGCTTCCGCGTCCGTCTTCGCCGACGTGCAGATGATGATGTCCATACCGCGCACCTGGTCGACCTTGTCGTAGTCGATCTCGGGGAACACGATCTGCTCCTTCAGGCCCATGGCGTAGTTGCCATTGCCGTCGAACGACTTGCCGTTCAGGCCGCGGAAGTCGCGGACGCGCGGCAGGGCGATGTTGATCAGGCGATCGATGAACTCGTACATCCGGTCGCGACGCAGCGTGACCTTGGCGCCGATCGCCATGCCTTCACGCAGCTTGAACGTCGCGATCGACTTGCGCGACCGGGTGATGACCGGCTTCTGGCCGGTAATCGCCGTCAGGTCGGCCACGGCGCCATCGACAGCCTTGCGGTCATTGACCGCCTCGCCGACGCCCATGTTGATGACGATTTTCTCGAGCTTCGGCACCTGGAAGGGGTTCTGATAGGAGAACTCCTTCGTGAGCGCTTCACGCACGGACTTGATATAGTGCTCTTGCAGACGCGCGGGCATGGCCCGTTCTCCTAGCGGTCGATGGTCTCGCCGGAGGCACGCGCTACGCGCACCTTGCGGCCGTCTTCAAGGAACCGGAAACCGACCTTCGTCGGCTTGTCCGATTTGGGATCCAGCAGGGCCACGTTGGAGACGTGGATCGTGGCCTCGCGTTCGATGATTCCGCCGGCTTCCGCACGGCTGGGCTTGGTGTGACGCTTGATCATGTTCACGCCGGAAACGACCAGGCGGTTCTCCTTGGGGAAAACACGCAGGACGTCGCCTACCTTGCCCTTGCTGCCACCGGTGATGACCTTCACCCGGTCGCCCTTCTTGATCTTCAGTTTCGTTGCCATGGCTAGAGCACCTCAGGCGCAAGCGAGATGATCTTCATGAACTTCTTGGCGCGCAGCTCGCGCGTCACCGGTCCGAAGATACGCGTGCCGATCGGCTCGTCCTGCTTGCTGATGAGGACGGCGGCGTTGCGGTCGAAGCGGATGGCGCTGCCGTCGGGGCGGCGCAGCGCGAACGACGTGCGGACGACGACGGCGCGATGCACCTCGCCCTTCTTCACCTTGCCGCGCGGAATCGCTTCCTTGATCGACACGACGATGACGTCGCCGACGCTGGCGTACTTGCGGCGTGAGCCGCCCAGCACCTTGATGCACTGGACTCGACGGGCGCCCGAATTATCGGCGACCTCGAGGTTGGTTCGCATCTGAATCATGAGTTAATGCTCCGACCGCTTAAGCCTTGGCGCCTTCGACCAGAACTTCCCAGCTCTTGGTCTTGGACAACGGGCGGCACTCGCGGATACGAACGATCTCGCCGATCTTGCCCTTGCAGGCATTGGCTTCATCGTGCGCGTGGTACTTCTTCGACTTGCGAATGAACTTCTTGTAGATCGGGTGCTGAACGCGACGCTCGACCTTCACGACGATGGTCTTGTCCATCTTGTCGCTGACGATGACGCCTTCCAGGATACGCTTCGGCATTTCGTGCTCCTTAACCGGCGGCCTTCTCGCCCTGCACCGTCTTGATGCGGGCGATGTCGCGACGAATCTGGCGCGCGCGGGAAGTCTTCTGCAGCTGGCCCCCAGCCTTCTGGAAGCGCAGGTTGAACGCCTCCTTGCGAAGGTTGCCGAGCTCGTTCTTGAGCTCGTCGTTGGTCTTGGGACGCAGATCGGTGGCCTTCATGTCCTTCTCCCTCAGCCTTCGGCGCCGACGCGAGAAACGAAGCGGGTCTTGATCGGCAGCTTGGCCGCGCCGAGCGCCAGGGCTTCCTTGGCGATCGTGCCGGACACGCCTTCCAGTTCGAACAGGATGCGACCCGGCTTCACGCGCGCCGCCCAGAACTCGGGAGCGCCCTTGCCGGAGCCCATGCGGACTTCCGCCGGCTTTTTCGACACCGGAACGTCCGGGAACACCCGGATCCACACGCGGCCGGCACGCTTCATGTGACGCGTGATGGCGCGGCGGGCCGCCTCGATCTGGCGCGCCGTCAGGCGATCCGGCTCCATCGCCTTCAGCCCGTAGGAGCCGAAGTCGAGGTTGAAGCCGCCCTTGGCAGCGCCGCTGATACGACCCTTGAAGGCCTTGCGGTACTTGGTGCGCTTGGGTTGCAGCATGGTGGATTACGCGTCCCTCTGCTCGGTGCGCTCGACACGCGCCGGCGTCCGTTGCGGCGCCGCTTCCTCGGCGCGCTTGTCGTGCGCCATCGGGTCATGCGCCATGATCTCGCCCTTGAACACCCAGACCTTCACACCGCAGGTGCCGAAAGTGGTGAATGCCGTGGCGGTGCCGTAGTCGATGTCGGCGCGCAGCGTGTGCAGCGGCACGCGACCTTCGCGGTACCATTCCATGCGGGCGATTTCCGAGCCGCCGAGACGGCCCGAGCAATTGATGCGGATACCGAGGGCGCCCAGGCGCATCGCCGACTGAACGGCGCGCTTCATGGCGCGGCGGAACGCAACACGGCGCTCGAGCTGCTGGGCGATGTTCTCGGCGATCAGGGTCGCGTCGACTTCGGGCTTGCGGATCTCGACGATGTTCAGGGCCACTTCGCCCTTCGTCATCTTGGCGAGGTCGCCGCGCAGCTTCTCGATGTCGGCGCCCTTCTTGCCGATCACGACGCCCGGACGGGCGGTGTGGATCGTGACGCGGGCGCGCTTGGCCGGACGCTCGATGATGATCTTCGCGACACCCGCCTGGGCGAGCCGCTCGCGCAGCACCTTGCGGATGTGGATGTCCTCATGGAGCATCTTCGAATATTCGGCACCTTCGGCGTACCAGCGCGAATCCCAGGTCCGGTTGATACCGAGCCGCAGGCCGATCGGATTGACCTTCTGACCCATTACTTTTCCTCCGTCTCGGCGCGCTCACGCACCACGATGGTGAGATGAGCGAACGGCTTGACGATACCGGCGGCGCGGCCGCGGCCGCGCGTCTGGAAGCGCTTCATGATCAGGCCCTTGCCGACCGACGCCTCGGCGACGACCAGGCGGTCGACATCGAGGTTGTGGTTGTTCTCGGCGTTGGCGATGGCCGAATTCAGGGCCTTCTTCACGTCGAGCGCAATACGCTTCTTGGAGAAGGTGAGCTCGTTGACCGCAGTCGCGGCCTTCTTGCCGCGGATCGTCGCGGCCACGAGGTCGAGCTTGCGCGGGCTGATTCGAACAGCGCGCAGGACGGCCTTGGCTTCGTTGTCCGCCTCGCGGCGGGGAGCGGATGGCTTGCTCATCGCGCGTTAATCCTTCGACACTTTCTTGTCACCGGCATGGCCGGTGAAGGTGCGGGTCGGCGAGAATTCGCCGAGCTTGTGACCGACCATCTCCTCGGTGACGTTCACCGGGATGAACTTCTTGCCGTTGTAGACGCCGAACGTCAGGCCGACGAACTGCGGCAGGATCGTCGAGCGACGCGACCAGGTCTTGATCACTTCGCTGCGGATGTTCCCGCGCGACTTCTCGGCCTTCTTGATCAGGCTGCCTTCAACGAAGGGGCCCTTCCATACGGAGCGTGCCACTGTCTATCTCCTAGCGCGTCGCATGCCGGCGGCGGATGATCATCTTGTCCGTCGCCTTGTTCTTGCGTGTCTTCTTGCCCTTGGTCGGCTTGCCCCACGGCGTCACCGGATGACGGCCACCCGAGGTGCGGCCTTCGCCGCCGCCGTGCGGGTGATCGACCGGGTTCATGACGACGCCGCGAACCGTCGGGCGACGGCCGAGCCAACGCTGGCGGCCGGCCTTACCGATGACGATGTTCTGGTTGTCGGGGTTCGACACCGCGCCGACGGTCGCCAGGCACTCGCCCGGCACCAGGCGCAGTTCGCCCGAGCTCAGCTTGATCTGGGCGTAGCCCGCATCCTTGCCGACGAGCTGGGCGTAGTTGCCGGCCGAACGGGCCAGCTGGCCGCCACGGCCCTTCTTCAGCTCGACGTTATGCACGATCGTACCGACCGGCATATTGGCGAGCGGCATGGCGTTGCCCGGCTTGATGTCGACGCGCTCGCCCGAGATGATCTCGTCGCCGGCCTTCAGGCGCTGAGGCGCGAGGATGTAGGCCAGCTCGCCGTCGGCGTACTTGACCAGGGCGATGAACGCCGAGCGGTTGGGATCGTACTCCAGGCGCTCGACCGTCGCCGTTACGTCGAACTTGCGACGCTTGAAGTCGATGATGCGCAGGCGCCGCTTATGACCGCCACCCATATGGTAGCTGGTGATGTGACCGTGGTTGTTGCGCCCGCCGGTGTTGTGCTTGCCGCGCGTCAACTCCTTGACCGGCTTGCCCTTCCAGAGGCCGGAGCGGTCGACGATGACCAGCTGTCGCAGGGACGGCGTGATCGGCTTGTATGTCTTCAAGGCCATTGTTCTGTCTCCCGTCCTACAGGCCCGTGGTCACGTCGATCTTGTGACCCTCGACCAGCGAGACGATCGCCTTCTTCCAGTCGCTCCGCACGCCGGGACGGCCGCGGAATACCTTGCTCTTGCCCTTGACCGTGACGGTGTTGACCGCCTTGACCTTGACCTTGAACAGACCCTCGATGGCCTGCTTGATCTCAGGCTTGGTCGCATCCGCGGCGACCTTGAAGGTCACCTGGCTGTGCTCCGAACCGTTGGTCGTCTTCTCGGTGATCAGCGGTGCACGAATCACTTCGTACATGCGCGAACGCGAGACGGTTTGCGGGATGTAGCGCTTGGCGCTCATTGCAGACGCTCCTCGAGGTGCTTCACGGCATCCTTGGTGAGCACCAGCGTGTCGCGGCGCAGGATGTCGTAGACGTTCGCACCCTGCTGCGGCAGCACATCGACATGGGCGATGTTGGCCGCCGCACGGGCGAAATTGGTGTCGATCTCGGCACCGCCGATGACCAGGACGCTGGTGATGCCGAGGGCGCCGAAGTGGCCCTTGAGCTGGGCGGTCTTCGGCTCCGCCATCGCCGCAGCCTCGACCACGATCAGCTTGCCCTCGGCCGCCTTGGCCGACAGCGCGGTGCGCAGCGCGAGCTTGCGGACCTTCTTGGGCAGGTCGCTGGCATGGCTGCGCACGACCGGGCCGAACGCCTTGCCGCCGCCGCGGAACTGCGGGGCCGCCTCGTTGCCGTGACGGGCGCGACCGGTGCCCTTCTGGGCATACATCTTCTTGGCCGTCGCCGTGACCTCGGCGCGCCCCTTGGTCTTGTGCGTGCCCTGCTGGCGATGCGAGAGCTGCCACACGACGCAGCGCTGCAGGATGTCCTTGCGGACCGGGACGGCGAACACCGCGTCGGCGAGATCGATCTCGCCGGCGCTGCCGCCTTCAATGGTCTTGACCGCGATCTTCATGATCTGATCCTTAAGCCTGCGGAGCGGCATCTGCCGCCGGGGCCGCCGCCTCGGCAGCGGCCTTGCGCAGGCCAGCCGGGTACGGAGCGTCCTTGTGACGGGCGCGCTTGGAGGCGTCCTTGACGATGATGTAGCCGTTGGCCGGGCCAGGAACGGCGCCGGACACCAGCAGCAGGCCCTTCTCGTCGTCGACGGCGACGACCTTCAGGTTCTGCGTGGTCACGCGCTCGCTGCCATAGTGGCCGGCCATCTTCTTGCCGGGGAACGTACGGCCGGGATCCTGGCGGTTACCGGTCGAGCCATGCGAACGGTGCGAAACCGAAACGCCGTGGCTGGCCTCGAGGCCGTGGAAGTTCCAGCGGACCATCGAACCGGTGAAGCCGCGGCCGATCGTTGTGCCGACGACGTCGACGAACTGGCCAGGCACGAAATGGCTCGGCACCAGCTCGGCGCCGACCTCGAGCACGGCGTCCTTGGCGACGCGGAACTCGACGAGCTTCTTCTTCGGCTCGACCTTGGCCTTGGCGAAGTGACCGCGCATCGGCTGGGTCACGTTCTTAACCTTGGCCTTGCCATAGCCGAGCTGCACGGCAACGTACTTGTCCTTCTCTTCCGAGCGGACAGCGACAACCTGCAGCTGATCCACCTTCAGAACGGTGACGGGCACATGTTCCCCGGCGTCGTTGAAGACGCGGGTCATGCCGACCTTCTGGGTGACGAGACCGCAACGCATGGTCTTCTTCCTTCTTTCCTGGTCCGCTCTTAGGCGCCGAGCTTGATCTCGACATCCACGCCGGAGGCGAGGTCGAGCTTCATCAGCGCGTCCACGGTCTGCGGCGTCGGGTCGACGATATCGAGCACGCGCTTGTGCGTACGGATTTCGAACTGCTCACGCGACTTCTTGTCGATGTGCGGCGAGCGGTTGACCGTGAACTTCTCGATCCCGGTCGGCAGCGGGATGGGCCCGCGCACCTGCGCGCCCGTCCGCTTGGCCGTGCTCACGATCTCGCTGGTCGACGAATCGAGCACGCGATGATCGAAGGCCTTCAGCCGGATCCGGATGTTTGTGTTGTCCATGGCCATGATATTCGCCTTGTCGCGTCGGTTACGTTTACTTTACGACTTTGGTGACGACGCCGGCGCCGACGGTGCGGCCGCCCTCGCGGATGGCGAAGCGCAGGCCCTCGTCCATGGCGATCGGCTGGATCAGCTCGACCACCAGCCGCGCGTTGTCGCCCGGCATCACCATCTCCGTGCCTTCCGGCAGCGTCACCACGCCCGTCACGTCCGTCGTCCGGAAGTAGAACTGCGGACGGTAGTTCGTGAAGAACGGCGTGTGACGGCCGCCCTCTTCCTTCGTCAGGATGTAGGCCTCGGCCTCGAAGTTCGTGTGCGGCGTGATCGCGCCCGGCTTCGACAGAACCTGGCCGCGCTCCACGTCCTCGCGACCGACACCGCGCAGCAGCGCGCCGATATTGTCGCCCGCCTCGCCCGAGTCCAGCAGCTTGCGGAACATCTCGACGCCCGTAACCGTCGTCTTCGTCGTCGCCTTCAGGCCCACGATCTCGACTTCCTCGCCCACCTTCACGATGCCGCGCTCGACGCGACCCGTAACCACCGTGCCGCGGCCCGAGATCGAGAAAACGTCCTCGATCGGCATCAGGAACGGCTTGTCCTTGTCGCGCGCAGGCTGCGGAATGTACTTGTCGACCTCTTCCATCAGCTTCAGAACCGCCTGCTCGCCCAGCTCGGGGTTCTTGTCCTCCAGCGCCATCAGCGCCGAGCCACGCACCACCGGCAGGTCGTCGCCCGGGAACTGGTAGCTCTTCAGAAGCTCGCGCACCTCCAGCTCGACCAGGTCCAGAAGCTCCGGATCGTCAACCATGTCGCACTTGTTCATGAACACCACCAGCGCCGGAACACCGACCTGGCGCGCCAGCAGGATGTGCTCGCGCGTCTGCGGCATCGGGCCGTCGGCCGCCGAAACCACCAGGATCGCGCCGTCCATCTGCGCGGCACCGGTGATCATGTTCTTCACATAATCGGCGTGG
>Ga0256324_1000111_pt1 | contig 8948 bp, 10 predicted proteins | sample LawtaT_14_FD_189963 | JGI IMG/M metagenome (GOLD analysis project Ga0256324, IMG submission 189963) | Metatranscriptome of freshwater microbial communities from St. Lawrence River, New York, United States - Law_Yuk_RepA_8d (Metagenome... | ecosystem: Environmental > Aquatic > Freshwater > River ... | reverse complement strand
CTGGGGCCGAGCGGGAGGGCGGGGCGTTGCTCACTGGCGGCGATGGCGGCGAGGAGGTCGCGCTTCCAGAGCAGGCGGCTGACCTGCCAGGTGCCGAGGGCCAGAAGGGTGGCCAGCATGACCAGGGTCATCAGGCCGGGGAGCAGGAGGCGGCGGGCGACTCCTGTTGTCACTGCCCCATCTCGCTGGCGCGGTGGCGGAACTGCATGGCGACGAGCGCGGCCTTGAAGGTGCGGATCATCGGCAGGGCGAGGGCCAGGGTGACCACGGGCCACAGCAGGGCGTGCAGCCAAAGTGGCGGCATGAAGCGGAACTCCACCCAGAAGGCGAGGCCGACCACAATGAAGCCGAGGAAGAGGATGACGATGGCTGCGGCGCCATCGCCGGTATCGTGGCCCCGAAGGTCCAGGCCGCAGACGGTGCAGGCCGGATGGATGGCCAGCACGCCATCATAGAGCGGCCCCTTCCCGCAGCGGGGGCAGCGGCACAGCAGCGCCGACTGCCACCACGGCGGAGGGGTGGGCATCAGTGGTGGGCGATCTCGCCGGCGCCCCACCAGTAGACGCAGATGAACAGGAACAGCCACACCACGTCCACGAAATGCCAGTACCAGGCCGCGGCCTCGAAGCCGAAATGGCGCTCGGCGGTGAAGTGGCCCTTCCTGGCGCGCAGCAGGCAGACCGCCAGGAAGATGGTGCCGATGATCACATGGAAGCCGTGGAAGCCGGTGGCGAGGAAGAATACCGCCGGGTAGACGCCGCCGCCGAAGAACTTGAACGGGGCGAGCGAGTATTCCCAGGCCTGCAGGCAGGTGAAGAGCAGGCCGAGCACCACCGTGATGGTGAGACCCTGGATCAGCGCCTTGCGGTCGTTGTGCAGGATACCGTGGTGCGCCCAGGTGACCGTGGTGCCGGAGAGCAGCAGGATCATGGTGTTGAGGAAGGGCAGGCCCCAGGGATCGAAGGTGAGCACGCCCGGCGGCGGCCAGGTGGGGTTCACGACGCCCAGCACGTGCTCCGGATAGAGCGCGAAGTGGAAGAAGGCCCAGAAGAAGCCAACGAAGAACATCACCTCGGAGGCGATGAACATGATGACGCCGTAGCGCAGCCCGAGGCGGACGATGGTGCTGTGCAGGCCCGGCGTGCTGCTTTCCTTCAGCACGTCGCGCCACCAGCCGTACATCACCACCAGGGTGCCGATCAGGCCGAGGATGAGCATCCACCAGCTATGGTAGTGCGCGACCAGCACAATGCCGGTGAGGGTGGCACCGCCGGTGAAGGCGCCGATGATCGGCCACGGCGAGGGGTCGACCAGATGGTACGGCTGCTTCAGGCCGGAGCTGGTGATGGAGGTGGCGCCGTGCGAGTCGCTGCTCATGCCATGCGTGTCCCGTGTGGTGGCCGCATCATCGTCAAAACGCGTCCCGCGGCAAGCGGGAAAGCGGCGCGGCTGTGTCGGTTCGAAAGAGGGAGTTGTTGCCGCCTCATGGCGTGGCCTGCTTGCGGCCGACATGCGGGCCGGCATTGGCCATGGAGGCGTCGTCGAGGCTGCGGAAGAAGGTGTAGGACAGGGTGATGGTGCGCAGGTTGCGCGTATCCGGGTCGTTCAGGATCGCGGGGTCAACCCAGAAGCTGAGCGGGAAGGACATTTCCTGGCCGGGCGTCAGCGTCTGTTCGTCGAAGCAGAAGCAGGCGGTCTTGTGGAAGTAGCGGCCGGCCTTGTCGGGCGTGACGTTGTAGGTGGAGACGCCGATGATCGGGCGGTCGGTGGGGTTGCGGGCGGTGTAGAAGGCCACCGCCTCCTCGCCCAAGCGCAACGTGACCTGTTTCTGGGCCGGGGCGAACTTCCAGGGCATGCCGGAATACACATCCGCGTTGAAGCGGATGGTGATGGTGCGATCGACCACGCCCGGGCTGGCGCCGGCATCGATGCGCGGCGTGCCGCCATAGCCAGTGATCTGGCAGAAGATGCGATAGAGCGGCACAGCGGCAAAGGACAGGCCGAGCATGCCGCCGATCACGCCGAGCAGCGTGAAGGCGACGAGCTTGTTGTTTCCCGTGCGCGGCGCAGGCGCCATCTCAGCCTGCCACGCCGGGCTTGAACATCTTCACCACCGCGATGGCGTAGAACAGGCCGGACAGGGCGAGCAGCACCACCAGCATGGCGATGTTGCGGCCACGGCGGCGGCGGCGGAACTCCGCGGCAACCTCCGGCGACATTGGAGGGGGGATCTGGTCTGACATGGATCAGCCCACCAACCGGTCTGCCGCCACGGCGGCAAAGAGGATGAACAGATAGGCGATGGAGAACTTGAAGGCGGCGCGGGCCGGGGCGTCGTTGGTGCGGGAGACGCCGGTTGCGTCCTGCTCATCGCGCAGCACGCGCCAGGAGCAGGCCACGAAGCCGAGGCCGAGGGCCAGGGCGACGGCCCCATAGATCAGGCCGACCAGGCCAAGCGCCCAGGGGGCGAGGGACACGGCGAGCAGCACCAGGGTGTAGAGGAAGATCTGGCGGCGTGTTTCGCGCGCGCCGGCCACCACGGGCAGCATCGGCACGCCGGCGCGGGCGTAGTCGGCATGGGCCCAGAGCGACAGCGCCCAGAAATGCGGCGGTGTCCAGAAGAAGACGATGGCGAACATCAGCAGCGGCAACACATCGAGCCCGCCGGTGACGGCGGCCCAGCCGATGACGGGCGGGAAGGCGCCGGCGGCACCGCCGATGACGATGTTCTGCGCGGTGCGGCGCTTCAGCCACATCGTGTAGATGAAGACGTAGAAGCCGATCGAGGCGGCCAACACCAGGGCGGCGACAACGTTGGTGGCCAGCGCCATGACCAGCACGGAGGCGACGGCGAGGAAGACGCCGAAGCCGAGTGCTTCCCCGGGTGCGATGCGGCCGGCGGGGATGGGCCGGTTGCGGGTGCGGCGCATCAGGATATCGATGTCGCGGTCGTACCACATGTTGATGGCACCGGCGGCGCCGGCAGCGACGGTGATGCAGAGGATTGCGGTGGCGGCGAGCACCGGGTGCAGGTGGCCAGGCGCGATCACCATGCCGATCCAGCCGGTGAAGACCACCAGCATCACCACGCGCGGCTTGAGCAGCGCGATCCAGTCGGACACCGAGGAGCTCGGCGTCGTGGCGCTCAGAAGGTCGGGGGCGTGGGGGGCGGCACCGTCAAGGAGGGGGGCGTTGCGCCCCCCTGTCTCGGCCAGTGCCTGGCTGGCGATCTCGTTCATCGGTTCACCGGATACGGGGCAGGACCTCGTAGGTGTGGAACGCCGGCGGGGAGGACTGGGTCCACTCCAGCGTCGTCGCACCTTCGCCCCAGTAGTTGTCGGCCAGCCGCTCCTTGGAGGTGAAGGTGCGGTAGATGACATAGAGGAACAGGACTATGGAGGCAGCGCCGATATAGGCACCGATCGAGGCAACCATGTTCCAGCCGGCGAAGGCGTCGGGGTAGTCCACGTAGCGGCGCGGCATGCCGGCCAGGCCGAGGAAGTGCATCGGGAAGAAGGTGAGGTTCACGCCGACGAAGGTCATCCAGAAGTGCAGCTTGCCCAGCTGCTCCGGATACTGCCGGCCGCTCATCTTGCCGATCCAGTAGTAGAAGCCGGCGAAGATGCCGAACACGGCGCCGAGCGAGAGCACGTAGTGGAAGTGCGCGATCACGTAGTAGGTGTTGTGCACGTATTGGTCGATGCCGGCATTGGCGAGGACCACGCCGGTGACGCCGCCCAGGGTGAACACGAAGATGAAGCCGACGGCCCAGAGCATGGGTGTCTTCATCTCGATGGAGCCGCCCCACATGGTGGCGATCCAGGAGAAGATCTTGATGCCCGTGGGCACGGCGATGATCATCGTGGCGGCCATGAAGTAGGCGCGGGTGTCCACGTCCATGCCCGAGATGAACATGTGGTGGGCCCAGACGACGAAGCCGACCACGCCGATGGCCACCATGGCATAGGCCATGCCGAGATAACCGAAGATCGGCTTGCGGCTGAAGGTGGAGATGATGTGGCTGATCACGCCGAAGGCCGGCAGGATCATGATGTACACTTCGGGGTGGCCGAAGAACCAGAACAGGTGCTGGAACAGGACCGGGTCGCCGCCGCCCGAAGGCTCGAAGAAGGCGGTGCCGAAGTTGCGGTCGGTGATCAGCATGGTGATGGCGCCCGCGAGCACCGGCACGGCGAGCAGCAGCAGGAAGGCGGTGACCAGCATCGCCCAGATGAACAGCGGCATCTTGTGCAGCGTCATGCCCGGGGCGCGCATGTTGAAGATGGTGGTGATGAAGTTGATCGCGCCGAGCAGCGAGGAGATGCCGGCGAGATGCAGCGCGAACAGCACGAAATCGAGCGCGGGGCCGGACTGGTAGGTGGCATTGGACAGCGGCGGATACAGCGTCCAGCCCGGGCCGGCGCCGGAGCCGACGAACTGGCCGGCCAGGATCAGGGCGAAGGCCGGCACCAGCAGCCAGAAGCTGATGTTGTTGAGGCGCGGGAAGGCCATGTCCGGCGCGCCGATCATCAGCGGGATGAACCAGTTGCCGAAGCCGCCGATCAGCACGGGCATGACCGAGAAGAAGATCATCAGCAGGCCGTGCGAGGTAATGGCCGCGTTCCAGGCCTGGCCCGAGGAGAAGATTTGCATGCCCGGGGACTGCAGCTCCATGCGCATCAGCACGGAGATGATCAGGCCGCAGATGCCACCGATCAGCCCGAAGATGATGTAGAGCGTGCCGATGTCTTTATGGTTGGTGCTGAACAGCCAGCGTTGGGCGAAGCTGAGCTCAGCGTGGTGGTGATGGTCGTCGTGGCCGTGACCATGGCCGGCAGCGTGATCTTGTGCGCTCATGACTCTGCTCCTGCTGCCCTGTTCTACTGACGTACCGCGGCGAGCACGGCACCACCGTGGAGGGATCCCTGGGGGACGGATTCCTGGGCGGGTGCCGGGGCGGCCACTTCGCGGATCGTGGGGGTCTCATTGGTGGCGAACTTCTTCTTCGCCTCCGCCAGCCAAGCGGTGAACTCGGCTTCCGGCAGCGCGCGCACGGAGATCGGCATGTTCGAGTGGTCCTCGCCGCAGATCTGGTTGCACTGGCCGTAGAACGTGCCGGGGCGGTCGATACGCACCCAGGTCTCGATGGTGCGGCCGGGGATGGCGTAGCGCTGCACGCCGAGGGAGGGCACGAAGAAGCTGTGGATCACATCGGCGCTGGTGGTCAGGATGCGGATGTTCTTGCCGACGGGCAGCACCAGCGGCTCGTCCACGTCCAGCAGGCGGATGCCCTGCTGCCAACGGGTGTTCTTGGAATCGAGCGGGCGGCTGCCGAAGTTCAGGCCTTCCGCGTCGGTGTAGGTGTATTCCCAGTACCACTGGTGGCCGGTGACCTTCAGGGTCATGTCGGCTTCCTGGGTGCGGTCCTGGAAATAGACCAGGCGGAAGCTGGGGATGGCGATCACCACGAGGATCAGCACCGGGATCACGGTCCAGGCCACTTCCAGCACGGTATTGTGGCTGGTTTGGCTGGGGTTCGGGTTCTTGTCGGCGCTGAAGCGCCAGATCACGTAGGCCAGCAGCGCGCCCACGAAGATGGTGATCACAGTGATGATCACCAGCACGAGGTGGTGCAGGCTGTGGATGTCCCGCTGGACCGGGCTTGCGGCCGGCTGCATGCCCATCTGCCAGTTGCGCGGCAGGTCGGCGAGCGCGGGTTCCGCGAACGCCATGGCGAGGAGCGCGGTGCCAAGAGTGGCGAGGAAGGCGGCGGCAACCAGTCGCCGGAGAAGTGGCATCGTATGATCCATCCCGATGAGACGCACCGGCACTGCACGCCGGGCCATGCAAGGATTTGGGCTACTCCGGCGCAGGACGGAGATCAAGGCCCGTGACCCAAAATAGGCGGGTTTTGCGGAAGCGCCACAGGGTTTCGTCGGCCAGCGTTGCAGCCGCGCAAGAACGCGGCAGAAAAGCGGGCAGACCTTGCTGCAAGTCCTGCCGCCGGCTTGTGGCCGGCCCAGCTGCCCAACCGGCTCAGTTGCCGAATTGGGCGAGGGTGAACAGGCCAAAGGGCGGCACCGGGGTGAAGCGGGCGCACGCACGCTCCTCCGGGTTGAACAGCGCGTCCACCGCGAAATCGGGATGCCAGCCCAGCGCGCGCGAGGCCGGCGCGAGGGTGCGCTCGGCCCACCAGCGCAGCCCGCCTTCGGCGGCGAAGTGGTTCACGAACAGGATGTGGCCGCCCGGCCGCACCACTCGGCGCAGCTCGGCCATCAACTGGCGCGGATTCGGCACCACGGAGGCGACAAACATCGCCACGGCGATGTCGAACTCGCCATCCTCGAAGCCGGTGGACTCGGCATCCAGCTCCAGCAGGGCCTCGACATGGGAGAGGTTCTCCGATGCGACGCGGGCGCGGGCCCGTTCCAGCATCTCGGCAGAGAGGTCGATGCCGGTGATGCGCTTGTCGCGGCGGTAGCGCGGCAGGGCGAGGCCCGTGCCCACGCCCACTTCCAGCACGCGCGTGCCGGGGAGGCGGTTGACCTCTGCCGCCGCGAGGCGTCGGCCCCAGCCGGACACGCCACCGAACACCAAGTCGTACACGCCGGCCCATCGACGATAGGCGGCGCGAACGGCATCTGCATCCAGCGCGGAGTGGGGCCCGACCGATTGCGGTCGGGAGATTTGGCTCATGGTCTGGCTCGTCCCTCCGGGGGCACGACCGGGCCGGAAGCCCGATTCGGCACCAACACTTAGCACGCACGCGCGGGACAGGGGAGTCTGCCCTGGCCCGCGCGCCGTCCGCGGTGTGGTGTCACTCCGGAAGGCATCATCGCCGGGATCGGTTGCCCCGGAATCAGTCAGCCGCGAGGTTCACCGCCGCCGCACGCCCGTTCGGCTGCTGCTCAACGTCGAAAGTGAGCTTCTGGCCCTCGTTCAGCGTGCGCAGCCCGGCTTTCTGGACCGCGCTGATGTGCACGAACACGTCCTTGTCCCCCGTATCGGGGGCGACGAAGCCATACCCCTTGGTTGGGTTGAACCACTTCACAGTACCCTTCGGCATCGGCTTCCGCCCCTTGATGTGGGGCGTCCGTCCCGGACATCGGACCGGCGGCCGATGGGCTGACTGTCGGGTCTACACCTTGCGGGTCTTCACCTTCGGGTCGGCTCGGCGGTGTCGGCGCGGGCTGGGGGACGCCCTCGTGCTTGCAGTCGCACTGCCTCCGGGCGCCGGGCAGGGGCTTCCTGCCGCAGCGCATGCCGGGGGCCATGCACCAGCTTAACGCGGCGGGGCGCGGAACGATCCATCCTCTCGAATTCGTGATGTTGGCTGATGCAACCTATGTCGGGCCGGTCAGGACAGGTCTGGATGCAGGCGGTCCACGCCCGAGGCACGCTCCCAGGCGCGGGCCACCTGGAACAGCGTGGCGTCGGCGAAGTGGCGGGCGACGAACTGCACCGAGAGCGGCAACCCGTCGCGGGAGAGGCCGGCCATCATGGCCAGCGCCGGGTGGCCGGTGGTGTTGAACGGGGCGCGGGCCTGGCGGGGGTAGGTGCGGGCGGTTTCGTCGGCGTCCTCGATGCGGCTGGCCGGGTCCATGGAGCTGGCGCAGAGCAGCACGTCCACCTCCTCCAGCGCGGCATCCACCGCGGCGATCATCTCGGCGCGGCGGCGTTGGGCGGCGAGCAGGTCGCCGGCGGTGAGGAAGGCGCCGGGCATCAGCCGGCGGCGGGCGAGCTGGCCGTAGTCGCCGGGGCGTTCGCGCAGCCAGGGGGCGTGGATGGTCCAGGCCTCGGCGTTCAGGATCACGCGGTTGACGGCGGCGAACTCGCCGAGGCTGGGCAGGGTGATGGTGCTGAGGACAGCACCCTCCCCGGCCAGGGTGCGGGCAACGGTATCGAGCCCGGCGGCGACTTCGGGGTGGGCCGGCAGGTCCTGCTCGTGGAAGTGGCGGACATAGCCGATGCGCAGGCCGCGCACGCCGCGTTCCAGGCCGGTGGCGAAATAGCGGCGGGGGCCGGCGGCGCTGCCGGGGTCGTGCGGGTCATACCCGGCGATGGTGTCCAGCAGCAGGGCGTTGTCGGCCACGTCGCGGGTCATGGGCCCGACATGGTCGAGCGAGAAGGCGAGCGGGAACACGCCGCGGCGGGAGACGAGGCCGTAGGTGGGCTTGAGGCCGACGATGCCGCAGGCGCTGGCCGGGTTGCGCACGGAACCGCCGGTATCCGTGCCCAGCGCCAGCGGGAAGAACCCGGCGCCGAGGCCGACGCCGGAGCCGGAGGAGGAGCCGCCGGGGTGGTGGTCGCGGTTCCAGGGGTTGCGGGCGGGGGGCCAGGGCAGGTCGAAGCTCGGCCCGCCGATGGCGAATTCATGGGTGGAGAGCTTGCCCATGATCACCGCGCCGGCCTGGCGCAGCTTGCCGACGACCACGGCATCGGCGGTGGCGGGGGTGGTGGGCATCACCTTGGAATGGCAGGTGGTAGGCAGGCCCACCACGTCGATGATGTCCTTGATGCCCACGGGCACGCCGTGCAGCGGGCCACGGTGCCGCCCGGCGGCGATTTCCGCCTCGGCCGTGGCAGCGGCGGCCAGGGCAGCTTCGGCATCCAGGCGGATGAAGGCGTTCAGCTTGGGGTCCAGCCGCTCGATGCGGGCGAGCAGGGCGCGGACCAGCTCGGTGGGGGAGAGCGTGCGGGCGGCGAAGGCGCGGCTGGCCTGCGTGGCGGTGAGCCAGGCGAGATCGTCGCTCATGCGCCCGCTCCCACCTTCATCGGCGGCCAGGGTTCCACGGCGGGGTTGGTGGGAGTGTTGATCTCGCTGCTGCGGCCAATGGCCTGCTTGGCGGCGGCCATCACACAATCCGGGAACTCGGCCAGGGCGCGGTCCAGCCCTGCCTGGCGGGCCAGTGCCTCGATCAACAGCTTGTCCATAGTGGAACCCCTTT
>Ga0256324_1000094_pt1 | contig 9405 bp, 13 predicted proteins | sample LawtaT_14_FD_189963 | JGI IMG/M metagenome (GOLD analysis project Ga0256324, IMG submission 189963) | Metatranscriptome of freshwater microbial communities from St. Lawrence River, New York, United States - Law_Yuk_RepA_8d (Metagenome... | ecosystem: Environmental > Aquatic > Freshwater > River ... | reverse complement strand
GCTTATCTCCAGTTCGTTCGGCCTGTGGATGGGCAAGGAAGGCGGCGACAGCGCCGAGTTGCTCAACCGCGAGCGTTATCGCTATTTGAATCTCCAGTTCGACGGCGATGTGCTGGTGGGCGCGACGAGCCTGGGCATGACGCAACACGTGGGTGTGCTGCGCGGCCTGATCCAGACCAAGACCCGCCTTGGGAAGTGGAAGGATCATCTGCTCGAAGACCCTACCCGCGTGATGGAAGCCTATCTCGCGAGCACTCAGGCCGTCGGCTTCAATGCCGCGCTGCTGAAGTAACGGGGGCGCATGCGCCTCACGCTAAAGCTGTACGCGTCGCTCGCGGAGTATCTCCCCGCGAGCGCGCGCGACAATCAGATTGCGCTGGAGTTTCCTCTCGCGCCAACGCCCCACCAACTGCTCGATACCTGCCATGTGCCGCATGCGCGGGCCCATCTGCTATTGGTGAACGGCGTGTATGTGGCGCCCGACCAGCGCGGCACGCTGGCCCTCTCTGAAGGGGATGTGATTGCCGCATGGCCACCCGTTGCGGGCGGCTAGCGATAACCCGGCTGGCGGATGACTGAAACCCGCATCGAGCGACTGCAATCGCTCAGCCATAGTGATCTCCGACGCTTGCTGCCACGACTCTTCGGCGGTGAGATCAGCCTTGAGTGGTCCGGTCTTGTGTATCACGCGGCATACCCGGACGGGCGCTCGATTCAAATCTCACTGGGTAAGGAGTCGGTGCGACAGTTGGGCTCACTGCGGATCATTTCCACTCCGCTCACCTTCATCTTCCTGCAATGGCCGCCAGAGACCTTGGCGGCCTTCATGACCCACTACGAGCGCTCGCTGCAGCAGGGCGGCGGCTAGGGTCAAACGCGGCGGCCCCGATGGGGCCTTGCGTTGGTCCGCTCACCCGGCGACCCAATGAGCACCAGCAGCGCACCTCGCGTCCTTGGGCGCGATTAAAACCAGAAAACGCATCACCGATGCGGAATACAATCACGCACGCGCACCGCTTCTGGAGAACTGTGATTTATGGCCGACGCCGCACTCCGAAAATTGTACCCCGCGACCGAACCACGCCTTGCCGAGTGGTTGCCTGTTGGGGATGGCCACGAAATCTACTTTGAAGACGCCGGGCCCGCAGACGGCTTGCCGGTGGTGTTTCTCCACGGTGGGCCGGGCGGCGGGTGTAAGCCCAGTCATCGGCAGTTTTTTGATCCGGCGCGCTACCGTTCGGTGATTTTTGACCAGCGCGGCGCCGGTCGCTCGCGGCCTTTCGGCGCAACGGCGCACAACACGACGCAAGCGCTGGTCGCCGATCTGGAGCGCCTGCGGGAACATCTCGGAATCGACGCCTGGGTTTTGTTTGCCGGGTCCTGGGGCGTCGCCTTGGCGCTCGCCTACGCCGAACAGCACCCCGAACGCGTGCGGGGAATCGTATTGCGCGGCTGTTTTCTGGCCCGCCCCGTGGATTGGGAATGGTTTCTCCATGCTGGCGCGGCCCGCATGCTGCCGGTGGCCTGGGCCCGGCTTAACGATGAATTGGGCCATCCGGCGGACATCGCGGGCTATCTGCACGAATGTCTGTTTGGACCGGATGAGGCGCGTGCGCTGGCGGCCGCGCGCGCCTGGATGGCATGGTCGGGAGAGGTGGTCATGTATTCCTTCAACCAGATGGAGAGCGAGCCGGAAGGCCCCTCGGACATTCTCCTCGGCAAGGCACGCATCGAACTGCATTACGCCGTGAATCGCTATTTTCTGCGGGAAAACCAACTGTTGGCGGAGGCGCATCGCTTGCCGCAGGTGCCCACCTACATTGTGCATGGGCAGCGCGATCTCACGTGCGCGCCAGAAGCCTCGTTCGCCGTGCACCGTGCCATGCCCGGATCACGCCTCGAAATTCTGCGCACCGCCGGCCACCTCTCGGGCGAGCCCTTGATGACGGACGCTTTGCTACGGGCGGCAGACTGGGTCGCCGGGGAATTGCTTGGCCATGCTTGAATCCTGGCTGCAGCAACTGCGCGATCCCCATTGCCCGCCGTGTGTGATGGGCATTCTCAACGTCACGCCCGACAGCTTCTCTGACGGCGGTCGCCATCTCGCTGTGGACGCGGCGCTTGGCCGTGCGGTGGAGATGGTGGAAGAGGGCGCCAGCATCATCGATATCGGGGGCGAGTCCACCCGGCCGGGCGCGCAGGCGGTCAGTGACGAGGAACAGTGCCGCAGGGTGTTGCCGGTGCTGGAGGTCTTGCGCAAGCAACTCCCCGCCCACGTGGTGCTGTCGATTGATACGCGTTCCTGCACGGTGGCGGCCGCCGCCTTGTCGGCCGGTGCGCAACTCATCAACGACGTGTCGGGCGGACGCGACCCGCGTCTGCTGCAACTCGCCGCCCGTGAAAGCGCCGCGCTCGTTTTAATGCATATGCAAGGCGAGCCTGAGCGCATGCAGATGGCGCCAACGTATCAAGACGTGGTGGCTGAGGTGCTGGCGGGATTACTGGCCGCTACCCGCGCGGCTGAAGCGGCCGGCGTCGCCCGCGACAGCATTTTAATTGACCCGGGCATTGGCTTTGGCAAAACGCGCGAACACAATCTCCTACTTCTGGCAGGCTTGCCGCAATTCGTCGCTACCGGCTACCCGGTCTTGCTGGGCACCAGCCGCAAGCGCTTTATGGGGGCCATTTGCCGCGAGACCTCGCCAACGGATTTGATGGGCGCAACCTGCGCGACCACCGCGCTGGGGGTTGCTGCCGGAGTGAAGGTCTTTCGCGTCCACGATGTTCGACCCAATCGTCAGGCCGCTGAGGTCGCTTGGGCGATCGGTGCGATAACGGGCTGAAACGGCCTGATGCGAAGCAGGGCGGTAATTGTGTTACTTCCGGGCGGGTGCCGCTTGAGTCATGCCCGTTTCAGATCAGGAGTGATGTTTGATGTCGCTTGATTTCAGAGGGTTTGAAGCCGGTGAAATTGTGTTTCGCATGGGAGACGAGGCGACCGCTGCCTACGTCATCGAGCGAGGCGCGGTCGAAATCCTGCTCACGAAGGACGGCGAGTTCGAGCGCATCAACATGCTGGGGCCGGGCGAATTGTTTGGTGAAATCGCGCTGCTGGATGGTGGCACGCGGACGGCAACCGTACGCACATTGGCCGCCACCCGCCTCGTCGCGATCCAGCGCTCACAGCTGGAGGGTCTGCTCGCGAAGGCCGAGCCGGTGGTTCAATACATTGTGCGCATCCTCCTCGAGCATGTGCGGCGCGCTGCCAGCGGCGCGCCCGGAGAGGCGCGGACCTTGAGCGAACTCCTGGCATTGGCCGTAAAAACCGGGGAAACGCCGGATCTGGCGGACAAACTGAAACACGAAGCGACCCGCATGCTGACCTTGGCCACCAATCTGGTCAACGCGATTGCCGAGGGCCAGCTCGAACTCCACTATCAGCCCATCGTCAGTTTGAAAAATCGACGCCTCGCGGGGTTCGAAGCCCTGATTCGCTGGCGCCACCCGACGCTGGGCATGGTGCGGCCGGATGAATTTATTCCGCTGGCCGAGAAAACCGATCTGATTCACCGCATTGGCGAATTTGTGGTGCAGCAGGCGCTGACCGATTGGCCAATGCTGAAGCCCTTATGCGATGGCGCCGTCGAGGGCGCGACGCCCTTTATGAGTATTAATCTGTCAGCCCCGGAATTTTGCAAAACAGACGCTTTCGAGCGTATTGCCCAGAGTTTGAACACCCACCACACGGCACCGCAGGAGTTCCGGATCGAGCTGACGGAAACCGTCATTATCAGTAACGTTGATGTGGTGTCTGAAGTGATCCACCGCCTGCGCGGGCTGGGCGTCGGGATTGCACTGGACGATTTCGGGAAGGGCTACGGCGGTCTGGATTATCTGCAGAGCCTGCCGTTTTCCTGTCTGAAGATAGACAAGTCCTTCGTCGACAAGATGCATCAGTCGGAGCGCAGCAAGCAGATCATTCAGTCAACGATTGAACTCTCGGCGCGACTCGGGATGAGTACCGTGGCCGAGGGAATTGAAGACGAACAGACCGCAGAACTGTTGGCGGAAATGGGCTGCGTCTACGCGCAGGGATACTACTTTGCGCGCCCGATGAGCGTGCCCGGGCTCAAGGAATGGTACGCGGCGCGTCAGGCGTGAAGCGCCCGATAAACCCCTCGCTTAAGGGACCAGTTCGCGCGAATTTTTGAGATTGCGGAATACGAGAGGTTTGGCTTTCACTTCTGCGAGCGACAGCGCTGTCAGACGGTTGACTTCCGCTACCAGCGCCGCGTGGTGGTCTGACTTGCCGCACACCGGATCGGCGTTCGTGGCGTCTCCGGTCAGCATGAAGGCCTGGCACCGACATCCGCCGAAATCCTTGCCCTTCTCCGGGCAACTCCGGCAGGGCTCCTGCATCCAGTCATCGCCGCGAAAGCGCATAAACGCGTTCGACTCGTTCCAGATGCTTGCGATGGAAGTGTTTTTGACGTTGGGAAAGCTCATGCCGGGCAGCTGGCGTGCGGCATGGCAGGGCAGCGCCGAGCCGTCCGGCGCGATGGTGAGGAAGATCGAGCCCCAGCCGTTCATGCAGGCCTTGGGGCGCGTTTCATAGTAGTCCGGCACCACGTAGAGGATTTTCATTTTCCCCTTCATGCGGTCCTGGTAGTCGTGGGCGATCCGTTCGGCGCGGGCGAGTTGCTCGCGGGTGGGCAAGAGCCCGGCCTCGTTCAGTTTCGACCAGCCGTAATACTGGGTGCTGGCAAGCTCGACGTAATCCGCCTGCAGATCGATCGTCATTTTGATGATGTCTTCGATCTGGTCGATGTTCTGGCGGTGGATCACGATGTTGAGCACCATCGGGTAGTCGTGTTTTTTGACCACCCGTGCCATCTCGTATTTATGGCGGAAGGAATCCGAGCCGCCGAGGTAGTTGTTCAGTTCCTCGTCGCTGGCCTGAAAGCTGATTTGAATGTGATCGAGCCCCGCCTCCTTGAAGGCGGCGACCCGATCTTCGTTCATGCCGACGCCGGAGGTGATGAGATTGCTGTAGTAGCCCAGCCGGCGCGCCTCGGCGATCAAGATCTCTAAATCTTGCCGCACCAGCGGCTCCCCGCCTGAAAAGCCCAGCTGCGCCGCGCCCATCTTGCGCGCCTGCTGCAGCACGCTGATCCACTGCTCGGTGCTGAGTTCGTCTTTGTATTTGGCGATATCGAGCGGGTTGGAGCAGTAGGGACACTGCAGCGGACAGCGATAGGTGAGTTCCGCCAGCAGCCACAGCGGCTTGCTAGGCGTTAACGGTGCGGAGCCAGCCCTGTGCATATGCGGTTTCCAGAAAGTTGATGACGTCGTTGTCCAGGGGGGCGCCCGGGAATTTGAGCTTCAAGGCGTCGATGATGCCGCCCACTGAGGTTTTGCCATCGACCAGACCGAGAATTTCCCCGGCGCTACCCGACAACTTGACCATGCCCTCGGGGTAGAGCAGCACATGGCTTTCCTGCGCCTCTTCCCACTGGAAGCGGAACATCGGCGAGATGCGGGGGACGGTGTCGAGGCTGAGACTGAAATCACTCATGGGGGCAACTGAAGAAAGGGGGCTTGCGCTCAATGTACGCCATCCACATGGCATCCAGCATCGTCCACAGCACGTTCAGTTTGAACTGCAGGATGCTGAGCGCGTAGTCCTGCTCGCTGCGCGTTTTGAAGTACTCCAGCGAGACCGTCAGCCCGTGTTCGACGTCGCGCCGCGCTTCGCTCAGGCGTTTGCGGAAGTAGCGATAACCGCGCTCATCGATCCAGGGATAAATTTGTGGCCAGTTATCCAGCCGACGCTGGTGAATGGTGGGCGCGAAGAGTTCGGTGAGCGAGGAGCACGCGGCTTCTTCAAACGTGGCGCGGCGGGCGAAATTGACGTAGGCATCAACGGCGAAGCGCACGCCGGGAAGCACACCGTCACCGCTCTCCAGATAGTCGCGGTCCAGGCCCACTGCTTCGCCAAGCTGCAGCCAGGCTTCGATGCCGCCTTCATCACCCGCCAGACCGTCGTGGTCGAGAATGCGCTGGATCCAGAGGCGGCGGCTGTCGCGGTCCTCGCAGTTGGCCAGCACGGCGGCATCTTTGACAGGAATGCACTGCTGATAATAGAAACGATTAGTCACCCAGCCCTGAACAGCTTCACGGCTGAGGCCCCCTTCATTCATCTGAATGTGGAAGGGGTGATGAATATGGTAGTAGCGCTCTTTGCTACGCAGCTGCCGCTCGAATTCCTCTCGCGACCAGGCGGGAGCATCGGTAGCGCGGCGGCGGATTGAGTACTCTGGCACAGTGATGGGCTTTATCAGGAAAGTAGGGGAAACCCGAGGGGCTGCGAACAGCCCCCGGGCACGTGCTTCACGAAATCAACGGTTGTTGATGTACATCGTGACTTCGAAGCCGAAACGCACGTCGCTGAAAGACGGGGTCTGCCAAGCCATTTGATATCTCCTCGTTTGAGATTGACCGCGCGCCGGTTGAGGCGCGCCACCCACACTGCGAAAATGAGGCCGCGGTGTTCAAGAAGCGAAAGCACCATGTGTGCCACTCGCGGGCTGCCGGTCTGTGCCGTTATTTCGCGATTAAATCGCGGTTTCTCCTGTCGCCGTCTGCGCGCCGGCAATGGACGGCATGTTTAGGGATTCAATCTGGTTTTATAAGACCAGCAAGGTGGTTGATATGAGCCGAATGCTTCCGCCAATCCTGATGAGTGTCTGGCCATGATCCGCGAAGCGATCATCACCACGCTGGCGGCCGATGGCGGCGCGCACATTACCCCGCTGGGCTATCGCGAGCAGGACGAGCGCGTTGTGCTGGCGCCGTTTGTGCCGTCGACGACGCTGGAAAACCTGCGCGCGCGCCCGGTGGCCGTACTCAATTTCACCGAGGATGCCCGCATCTTTGCCGGTTGCCTGACCGGCCGTCGTGACTGGCCGGTGCTGCCCTCGACCCTCAGTCCAGTGCCGAGACTGGCCGGGGCGCTGGCGCATTGGGAACTGGCAGTCGAGCGCACGATTGAACATCCCGAGCGCCCCCAATTCCATTGCCGCGTGCTGGCGCGGGTGAACCATGCCGCGTTTTGCGGCTTCAATCGCGCGCAGGCGGCGGTGCTTGAAGGGGCCATTCTCATTTCGCGTTTGGACTGGCTGGAGCCGGCGCAGGTCGCGAGCGAGATGCGTTACCTGCAGATTGCGATCGACAAGACCGCGGGCGAACACGAGCGTGTGGCTTGGGGCTGGCTGCGGGAGGCCGTAACCCAACATCCTCGACATGGCGCCAACGCGCCTGTCGCCGGCGCATGACCGCAGTCCTCGCCAGCGTGCGCAATCTGGACGAGGCGCAGATTGTTGCCGCTTGCAGCGTGCCCTGGATTGATTTGAAGGAACCCGACGCCGGCGCGCTGGGCGCAGTAGCGCTGGCAACCATTACCGAGGTGGCGGCGACGTTCGGCAGCAGGCATACCCTTAGCGCCACCATCGGTGACCATTGGCTAAGTCCGGCGGTCATTCCGGCGCGGGCGCGGGCGGTGACCGATGCCGGCGCCCATTACGCCAAGGTCGGCCTGTATGCCAACGCGGTGTCGCCCGAGATGATTGAAGCACTGCGCGAAGCTTGCGCCGGGGGTGTCCGCGTGATTGGCGTGTGCTTCGCCGAAGCGCCGCCCGGCGCGGACGACATTGCGCGTCTCGCCGAGTCGGGCGTGGCGGGTTTGATGTTGGATACCGCCGAGAAAGCGGGGCCAAGTTTGGGTGGCCTGATGAGCGCCGTCGCGCTCGCGGCTTTTGTCGCTAGCGTTAAAGCACACGGCTTGCTCTGCGGCTTGGCGGGTAAGCTCGCGCTAGCGGACGTCATGCCCTTGCGAGCGCTTGGCGCCGATTATCTCGGCTTTCGCAGCGCACTGTGCGCGGCACAGGCGCGGACCGCCGCGGTAGAGCAGACCGCAGTCCGCGCGCTCATGCAGGAATTCAATCGCGAGCTGGCGCCCGTCACCTCGCCGCTCGCAACCGCAGTTTAAACAGGAGTAGCCCATGGCCTGGCGTGAAAAAATTTCAGAGAAGGTATACGACGAGGCGGAAACCAACGCCAAGCTCGCGGCGCTGCTGCCCAAATGGTCTTTGAAGGACGGCTGGATTCGGCGCACCTACAAGACGTCCGGCTGGAAAGGCACGCTGATGGCGGTCAACACGATCGCGCATCTGGCCGAAGCCGCGTGGCATCACCCGGACCTCAATGTGTCCTATGCGTTTGTCACGGTGAAATTGCAGAACCACGCCGCCAAGGGCATTACGGATAAAGACTTCGAGCTCGCGCAGAAGATCGAAGAGGTCTTGATGTGGCAGCCGGCGGCCGACGAACACAGCGCGCTGGAAGGTACGCCTGAAGATCCTCGCTTCAAATATCTCAAATACGACTGAGCGCGTGGCGTGTCAGTCGCGCTGCCAATGACCTGAGCGGCCGCCTTCCTTCTCCAGCAGGCCCACGTCGCTGATGGTCATGCCGCGGTCCACCGCCTTGCACATGTCGTAGACGGTGAGCAGGGCGATCTGGACCGCGCACAGCGCTTCCATTTCCACTCCGGTGGGACCGGTGGTCTCGGCGCGTGCTTCGCAGCGCACGGCGGGCGGGGAAGGCTCAATCGATAACGCCACGTCCACTGCCGTTAAGGCCAGCGGGTGACACAGAGGGACCAAGTCTGAGGTGCGCTTGGCGCCCATGATGCCGGCCAGTCTGGCCACGCCCAGCACGTCGCCTTTTTTATGATTGCCGGCCTCGATCATGGCGAGCGTGGAGGCTTGCATGAGAATGCGACCTTCGGCGCGAGCGCGTCGTTTGGTCGCGGGTTTATCGCCAACATCCACCATGTGGGCTTCGCCCCGGGCGTTGAAGTGCGTCAAGCGATCTGACATTGGCGATGTCTCCGTGGCAGGCGTGGGCTAGAATCGGCCGCACTCTACCGCAGGTTGCTACAACGCGTGAGCCTTTCATCCTCAGTCACTCTCAAACTGTTCGCGAGCCTTGCGGAAACCCACGGCTGGCGCGAGCGAAATCTCGCATTCAACGACGAGATGCGCGTTATCGATTGCTGGGCCGCCGCCACTGGTCTTGAGACCTTGCCGCCGCGCGTGCTCTGCGCCCGCAACATGGCGTATTGCGATGCCGGGACGCTGATCGCCGCCGGCGATGAAATCGCGTTTTTCCCGCCCGTTACCGGGGGTGCTCATGCCGGTTAGTGTGCGCGCTGCGCCGTTTGAACCTTACGCGGAAGTGCTGGCGCACCAGGCAGCGCATTTCGCGAGCGCGGGCGCCTTCGGCGCGACCGCCGTGTTTGTCGGCACCATGCGAGATTTCAATGAAGGCGACGCCGTCCGCGGC
>Ga0256324_1000092_pt1 | contig 9433 bp, 8 predicted proteins | sample LawtaT_14_FD_189963 | JGI IMG/M metagenome (GOLD analysis project Ga0256324, IMG submission 189963) | Metatranscriptome of freshwater microbial communities from St. Lawrence River, New York, United States - Law_Yuk_RepA_8d (Metagenome... | ecosystem: Environmental > Aquatic > Freshwater > River ... | reverse complement strand
GGCCCAAGGGTCTTTTGGGCACACGCGAGGGTTAAGACATGGCGGCTGTTTACAAATTCAAGCCCTACAACGTGGGGCGATGGGTGATCTGGAGTCTTTTTGCCCTGGTCCTGGTGTTCGCCCCTCTGGTGTTCACCAGCAACCTGTCGATCACCATGCTGGCGCAAATGGGCATCGCCATCATCGCTTGCCTGTCCTACAACATGCTGTTGGGGCAAGGCGGCATGCTCAGCTTTGGGCATGCGGTGTACACCGGTCTCGGCTCGTACATGGCCATCCACGCGCTCAATGCAGTCACCGACGGCAAGTTACACATCCCTGTGAGTCTGCTGCCCATCGTGGGGGGGCTGGCTGGTATGGGTTTTGCCATCCTGTATTTGGGGTGGGTGACCACGCGCAAATCCGGCACGCCCTTTGCCATGATCACCCTGGGCGTCGCCGAACTGGTGTTTGCCATGTCGCTGATGTTCTCCGAGTTCTTTGGCGGAGAGGCCGGGGTCTCGGGCAACCGCGTCACGGGCCAGGCATTTTTCGGCATCACCTTTGCGCAGCAAATCCAGATTTACTACCTGATTGCGGTTTACACCTTTGTCTGCGTAGCGCTGATGTTTGCTTTCACCCAAACCCCTTTGGGTCGCATCCTCAACGCCGTGCGTGACAACCCCGAACGCGTCGAGTTCATCGGCTACAACACACAGCGCGTGCGCTATTCGGCGTTCATCATCTCCGGCTTTTTCGCGGGCATCGCCGGTGGTTTGGGGGCCCTGAATTTTGAAATCGTGACGGCCGAAGTGGTCAGTGCCGGGAGGTCCGGCGCCTACCTGCTGTTCACCTTCCTGGGCGGGGCCACGTTCTTCTTCGGCCCCATCATCGGGGGGGTGCTGATGATCATTGCGTTCGTGCTGCTGTCCGAGTTGACCAAAGCCTGGTTGCTGTATTTGGGCTTGATTTTCCTGTTCATGGTGATGTATGCCCCCGGGGGCATTGCCAGCCTGATCATGATGAACCTGCGGGTGGCCAAGTTCGGCAAACTGCGCCAGATCTGGACCAGCTATCTGGCTTTGGGCTTGACGGCGATCGTCATGCTGATCGGCGCCGGGGCCATGATCGAAATGGTCTACCACTTGCAACTCAATTCGGCACTGGGCGACACGGTGAAGTTCATGGGGGCCTCGCTGAACGCCAAAGGGGTGGACAGCTGGTTTGGCTCGGCCTTCATCATGCTGACGGGTCTGGGTCTTTTCGAGTTGGCGCGCCGCCAATTCGCCCACGATTGGGGTGAAATCCAGACCGAAATCGAAAAAGAAATCAAGCGAAGGGAAACACTGTGAGCCCCCACGTTCATCACGACCTTGATTCACTGCCCCCCGAGGGGGCCTCAGCCTCTCTTGAGGCGGCTCGGCGAGAGGCTGTGGTATGAATTACGCCCTTGAACTCAAAGACGTGCGCAAGAATTTCGGCAAGACCGAGATCATCCGTGGCGTTGACCTGGCCGTGCAGGCGGGTGAGCGGATTGCGGTGATCGGGCCCAATGGCGCTGGCAAATCGACGCTGTTCAATTTGATCAGCGGGCGATTTGGTCCGACCAGTGGCGAGATCTTGCTCAATGGCGCCAGCATCAAGAACAAAACGCCCTATGAAATCAACCGCATGGGTTTGTCGCGCAGCTTCCAGATCACCAACATCTTCCCCAAGTTGAGCGTGTTCGAGAACCTGCGCTGCGCGCTGCTCTGGAGCCTGGGCTACAAATACACCTTCTTCAAGTTCCTCTCCGGGCTCAAGGATGCCAATGAACGCACCGACGAGTTGCTGGAGATGATCCGCCTGGAGAAGAAACGCGATGTGATGGCGATGAACCTCACCTATGCCGAACAGCGTGCGCTTGAAATCGGTGTGACCATCGCTGGCGGCTCTGACGTGATCCTGCTGGACGAGCCCACGGCGGGCATGAGCAAGAGTGAGACTTCGCGCTTCATTCAGCTCATCAAGGAGGTGACGGTGGGCAAGACCTTGTTGACGGTGGAGCACGATATGGGCGTGGTGTTTGGTCTGGCCGACAAGATCGCTGTCGTGGTCTACGGCGAGGTGATCGCCTTCGATACACCCGAGTCTGTGCGGGCCAATGCCAAGGTGCAAGAGGCCTATCTCGGCTCTCCGGTTGCGGACAGTCAGGCGGGAGGTCATTGATGTTGAAGATCGAAAACCTGCATGCCTATTACGGCAAAAGCCATGTCCTGCATGGCGTCAACTTCGACGTCGCGGAAGGCGAGATCGTGGCGCTTTTGGGGCGCAACGGTTCGGGCCGTTCCACCACGGCCAAGGCCATCATGGGCCTGGTCGAGTGCCAGGGACGCATTGACTGGCATGGCCAATCGATCCAGGGCAAAAAGGCCTTCGAGATCGCCCACCAGGGCCTGGGTTATGTGCCCGAAAACCGCGAAATTTTCCCCAAGCTGACGGTTCATCAAAACCTGCAGTTGGGCCAAAAGCGCAGCGGCAAAAATGGCCGTTGGTCTTTCGAGGACATGTTCAGCATGTTCCCGCGCCTGAAGGAGCGGGAACACACCGAAGCCGGCGTGCTGTCGGGTGGTGAACAGCAAATGCTGACCCTGTGCCGGACACTGATGGGTGACCCCGACCTGATCATCATCGATGAGCCGACCGAAGGCTTGGCGCCCAAGATTGTCGAGTTGGTGGGGCAATTCCTGCAAAGCCTGAAAACACGCGGCGTGTCGGTGTTGTTGATCGAACAAAAACTCACCATCGCCATGAACATTTCGGACCGGGCTTTGGTGATGGGCCACGGCAGCATTGTTTTTGAGGGGACACCCGATGAACTTCGGGCCAACAGCTACATCCGCAAGGAGTGGCTGGAGGTCTGACGGCCCGATGCGTGCAGGTCTCAAGGGCGACAAAAATCTTTTTTTATAGTCCCTTTTTTGTCTACAATGCCGTAAAAACGAACGGTCGTTCTTTTTTAATTTTCTTGCAAAGGAACTCCAGCATGACTGCTGAATACAAAGTCCACGGTGATGTCGCGGTCATCACACTGATGAATCCGCCCGTCAACGGTCTAGGACTGTCCACCCGCGTGGCCATCACCGATGGTCTCCAAAAGGCCAACCTGGATCCCGCCGTCAAAGCCATCGTGATCACCGGCGCGGGCAAGGCCTTTTCCGGCGGTGCCGACATCCGCGAGTTTGGCTCTCCCAAGGCTTTGCAAGAACCGAATTTGCTGAGTGTGATTCGCGCCTGTGAAAACTCGGTCAAGCCGGTGGTGGCCGCCATCCACTCGGTGGCCATGGGGGGTGGACTGGAACTGGCCCTCGGTTGCCATTACCGCATCGCGGCCCCCGGCACCTCCATTGCTTTGCCCGAAGTCAAGTTGGGCCTGATCCCTGGCGCGGGCGGTACGCAACGTTTGCCGCGCGTGATTGGTGTGGAGCCCGCGCTCAACATGATTGTCAGTGGCGAGGCGATCAAGAGCGAGATGCTGGCCATGTTGCCCGGTCAGAAGTTGTTCGATGCCATGGCCCAGTCGGCTGAAAGCCTGCCCGAAGAAGCCTTGGCCATGGCCCGCAAAGTGGCGGCTGCCCATGCCGATGGCTCGCCGCTGCCCCTGGTGCGCAACCTGCCCTGCAAGCACCCGCAAGGCGATGCCTATTTCCAGTTTGCACGCAACATGGTCAAGGGCATGGCCAAAAACATGCCCGCGCCCGCCCAGTGCGTGGACGCGGTGGAAGCGGCCACCAAGAAGAAGTTTGAAGACGGCTTGGTCTTTGAGCGTGAAATTTTCATCAATCTGATGTGGACCCCGGAGTGCCGAGCACTGCGCCACATCTTCATGGCCGACCGCGCAGCCTCGAAGATTCCCGATGTGCCCGAGGACACGCCCAAGCGCGACATCCAGTCGGTCGCGGTCATCGGTGCCGGCACCATGGGCGGCGGCATTGCCATGAACTTCCTCAACGCCGGTGTCCCGGTCAAGATGCTGGAGATGAAGCAGGAAGCGCTGGACCGTGGCATCGCCACCATCCGCAAAAACTACGAAGCCCAGGTGAAGAAGGGCAAACTCAAACAGGACAAGTACGAAGAGCGCATGTCGCTGTTGTCCACCACGCTCAGCTATGACGACATCGGACAAGCCGATCTGGTGATCGAAGCGGTGTTCGAAGAAATGGGCGTCAAGGAAGCCGTGTTCAAGCAACTCGACAAGGTCATGAAGCCCGGTGCCATTCTGGCGTCCAACACCTCCACACTGGACGTCAACCAGATCGCCTCCTTCACCGGTCGTCCGCAAGACGTCGTGGGCATGCACTTCTTCAGCCCGGCCAACGTGATGAAGCTGCTCGAAGTGGTGCGTGGTGCACAAACCGCCAAGGACGTGCTGGCCACGGTGATGGCGATTGGCAAGAAGATCAAGAAAACTTCGGTGGTCTCGGGCGTGTGCGATGGCTTCATCGGCAACCGCATGATCGAGCAGTACAGCCGCCAGGCCGGTTTCCTGATCGAAGAAGGTTGCACCCCTGAGCAAGTGGACAAGGCGGTCGAGAATTTTGGCTTCGCCATGGGGCCCTTCCGCATGGGCGACCTGGCCGGCAACGACATCGGCTGGGCCATCCGCAAGCGCCGTTATGTGGAAAAGCCCGGTCTCAAGTACAGCAAGACCGCTGACCTGCTTTGTGAAATGGGCCGCTTTGGTCAAAAAACCGGGGCTGGCTGGTACGACTACCAGGCGGGCAAGCGCGATGCCATTCCCAGCCCCGTGGTGGTCGAGATGATCGAGAAGCACCGCACCACCTTGGGCATCACAGCGCGCAAGATTTCCGATGAAGAAATCGTGCAGCGCCTGGTGTTCTCGCTGGTCAACGAAGCCGCGCACATCCTTGAAGAAGGCATCGCCAGCAAGGCCAGCGACATCGACATGGTCTACCTGACCGGCTATGGCTTCCCGATCTGGCGAGGTGGCCCGATGAACTATGCCGACACCCTGGGCCTGTTCAATGTGGCAGAAGCGATGAAGCGCTTTGCCAGGAACCCGCACGACGACGCCCAATTCTGGCAACCCGCGCCCCTGCTGGCACGTCTGGTCGCCGAAGGCAAGACATTCAATTGATCATTTAAATTTTGGTGGGACAGATCACTCGCCCTGTCCCCCACAAGAAAGGTTCACCATCATGACGAATGCTGTCATCGTATCCACCGCACGTACCCCACTGGCCAAGAGCTGGAAGGGCGCCTTCAACATGACCCACGGAGCCACTTTGGGCGGCCATGTGGTGCAACATGCCGTGGCCCGCGCCGGCATTGATGCCGCCGAAGTCGAAGACGTGATCATGGGCTGTGCCTCTCCCGAAGGGGCCACCGGCGCCAACATCGCCCGACAAATCGCTCTCAAGGCCGGTTTGCCCATCTCGGTCTCGGGCATGACCGTGAACCGGTTTTGTTCGTCCGGACTGCAAACCATTGCCCTGGCCGCGCAACGCATCATCGCCGGCGAAGGCCAGGTGTATGTGGCCGGTGGGGTCGAAAGCATCTCTTGTGTCCAGCAAGAGATGAACACCCACATGATGCAGGACCTGGCTTTGGCCAAGATGAAGCCCGAGATTTACTGGAACATGCTGCAAACCGCCGAGCAGGTGGCCAAACGCTACAAAATCGGCCGTGACCGCATGGACGAATACGGCGCCGCCAGCCAGCAAAAGGCCTGTGCTGCCCAGGCTGCGGGATGGTTCAGCGACGAAATCGCGCCCATCACGGTGACCGCCGGTGTGGCCGACAAGGTGATGGGCCTGATGACCAAGCAAGTGACCGTCAGCGTGGACGAAGGCCTGCGCGAAGGCACTACAGTCGAAGCCATCAGCGGCCTGCGATCGGCTTTGCCTGGTGGCCTGGTGTCTGCCGGAAATGCCAGCCAGTTCTCGGACGGTGCAGGCGCCTGCGTGCTGATGGACGAAAAACTGGCCGAGCAGCGGGGGCTCAAACCCATGGGCCGTTTCCTGGGCTTTGCTGTGGCCGGTTGCGAGCCCGACGAGATGGGCATCGGCCCGGTCTACGCCGTGCCCAAGGCCTTGGCCCGCCTGGGTCTGACGGTCAATGACATCGACCTGTGGGAACTCAACGAAGCCTTTGCCGTGCAGGTGCTGTATTGCCGCGACAAGCTGGGCATCCCGGCCGATCGGCTCAATGTGAACGGCGGCGCCATCGCTGTGGGCCACCCCTATGGCGTGTCGGGCCAGCGCCTGACGGGCCACGCCCTGATCGAAGGCAAGCGCCGCGGCGCCAAGCGCGTGGCGGTGACCATGTGCATTGGTGGCGGCATGGGCGCCTGCGGCATCTTCGAGGTGCTGTGAGCGGGTCTGGCATCGGCTGTCGCCTGGATGGCTGATTTTCAATGGGGCAAGGGACATGATGTCCCTTGCCCTTTTTCATTTGCAAGAGACGAGACGACATGAGCCTGCGCCCGACCATTGATTTTTTGCTGCATGACTGGCTCAAGGTCGACAGCCTGCAAAGCCGTGAACGCTTTGCCGACCACTCGCGCGAAACCTTTGACGCGGTGCTCGACACCTGCGAGCGCATCGCCCGCGAAAAATACGCCCCCTTCAACCGACTGGTCGACACCCAAGAGCCCCAGTTTGACGGCGAAAAAGTGATCCGGCCCCAGGCCACGCACGACGCCTACAAGGCCTATGCCGAGTCGGGCATGCTCAGTGCCGCGCAGGACTACGAGATCGGCGGCATGCAACTGCCCTACACGGTGGAAGCCGCGGCCAATGCCTTTTTTTGCCATGGCCTCGGTCAGCATCGGCTCGGGCATGCTCACCAGCGGCAACGCCAATTTGCTCATGGTGCACGGCAGCGCGCTGCAAAAACAGGTGTTCGCTGCCAACGAGTTTTCGGGCCGGTTTTCAGGGACCATGTGCCTGTCCGAGCCGCAAGCGGGATCGTCACTGAGCGACGTGATGACCCGCGCCACACCCGATGGCGCTGACTTTGCATCCGATCCGCTGGGCCCACGTTACCGCCTCAAGGGCAACAAGATGTGGATCTCCTCGGGCGAGCATGAGCTGTCTGAGAACATCATCCATTTGGTGCTGGCCAAGATCCCCGATGCCCACGGGCAACTGGTGCCCGGCGTCAAGGGCATCTCGCTGTTCATCGTGCCCAAAAAGCTGGTGGACACCCAAGGCCAGCTGACCGGTGAGCGCAACGACGTGGCGCTGGCCGGCCTGAACCACAAATGCGGCTGGCGCGGCACGACCAACACCCTGCTGAACTTTGGCGAGGGCAAGTACCCGGTGCGAGGCAGTGAAGGTGCTGTCGGCTACCTGGTCGGCGAGCCCGGCGCAGGCCTGCGCTGCATGTTCCACATGATGAACGAGGCCCGCATCGGCGTGGGCATGGCCGCCACCATGCTGGGCATGGCCGGTTACTACGCCAGCCTGGACTACGCCAAAAACCGCCCCCAAGGCCGACCCACCGGGGCAGGGGGCAAGGACGCCAGCCGCCCGCAGGTGCGCATCATCGAGCACGCCGACATCAAGCGCATGCTGCTGGCGCAAAAATCCTACAGCGAGGGCGCGCTGGCCCTGGCCCTTTACTGCGCCCGCTTGGTGGACGAGCAGCACACCGGAGCAACCGAAAACGCCGATGTGGCGCGCTTGCTGCTGGAAGTGCTCACGCCCATTGTCAAAAGCTTTCCCAGCGAATGGTGCCTGGAGGCCAACAGCCTGGCCATCCAGATCCATGGCGGCTACGGTTACACCCGCGACTTCCCGGTCGAGCAGTACTGGCGTGACAACCGCCTGAACATGATCCACGAGGGCACCCACGGCATCCAGGCCATGGACTTGCTCGGCCGCAAAGTGCTGATGGAAAACGGCCGCGGCCTGCAGCTGTTGGCCGAACGCATGCTGGCCACGGCGGCCAAAGCCGAGACGCATTGGGCGCCCGAAGCGGCGGCCTTGCGCGACGCGCTCCAGCAAATCGGTCAGGCCACACAACAAGCCTGGGCAGGCGCCGAGCCCGCGCAGGCGCTGGCCAACGCCGTGCCGTATTTGCAGGCCTTTGGCCACACCGTCATCGCCTGGATCTGGCTCGATGTGGCCTGCAGCGCGGCCTACAACAGCAGCCCTGCGGGCCAGGGACGCCGCGCCGCCTGCCGCTATTTTTTCCGCTATGAATTGCCCAAGATCGGTGCCTGGTTGAACGTGGTGCGCAGCCGCGACCCGACTTGCGCCGATTTGCCCGAGGAAGCATTTTGATGATCCGGCACATCGTGATGTGGCAACTGCACGCGCGGGCCGAGGGGGCTGACAAGGCGGCCAACCTCGACAAAGCCAAAGCCCTGTTGCTGTCGTGTGCGCAAATCGTGCCCGGCATCCGCACCTTTGAAGTGGCCACCGCCACCCCTGGCATGGACTGCACCAGCGACCTGGTGCTGCACATGCTGGTGGATGACGCGCAGGTGCTAGCGGCTTACCAAAATCACCCGCAACATGTGGCCATCAAACCCTTCATGAAAGCGGTGGTGCAAGAGCGCCGCTGCATGGATTTCACGGTGTGAGCTCACGCCATCCCATCACGTTCAGACCACAAGGATTTTTCTCATGGCACGCAGCATCCAGCAACTTTTTGACCTGACCGGCCAGGTCGCACTCGTGACCGGTGGCTCTCGCGGGCTGGGCCTGCAAATGGCCCACGCCCTGGGCGAGGCCGGCGCCAAGATCATGCTCAGCTCGCGCAAGGCGGCCGACCTGGAAGAGGCCGCTGCCGAGCTGCAGGCCGCAGGCATCGACGCCCGCTGGATCGCCGCCGACTGCGGCAAGGAAGAAGACATCCGCCGCCTGGCGTCTGAAACCATGGAACGCATGGGCCCCATCGACATCTTGGTCAACAACGCGGGGGCCACTTGGGGCGCTCCGGCCGAAGACCATCCTGTTGAGGCCTGGGACAAGGTGATGAACCTCAACGTACGGGGCTATTTCATCTTGTCGCAAGAAGTGGCCAAGCACAGCTTCATTCCGCGCGGCAAGGGCCGCATCATCAACATCGCCTCCATCGCAGGCTTGGCGGGCAATCCGTCTGAGATGAAGACTATCGCTTACAACACCTCCAAAGGTGCAGTGATCAACTTCACACGCGCCCTGGCGGGCGAGTGGGGCGAGCACGGCATCACCGTGAACGCGATTTGCCCGGGCTTTTTCCCCAGCAAGATGACTTATGGTTTGTTGGAAAAATTGGGGGCCGACAAGATGGCCCAAGGCGCACCCTTGCGCCGACTGGGCGATGACGAAGACCTGAAAGGTCTGGCGGTGCTTTTTGCATCAGATGCAGGCAAACACATCACCGGCCAGTGGTTGGCGGTGGACGGTGGCGTGAGCGCCATCATTGGTGGCTGAGCAACGCTTTGAGTCTGGACATGAGCATT
>Ga0256324_1000090_pt1 | contig 9536 bp, 7 predicted proteins | sample LawtaT_14_FD_189963 | JGI IMG/M metagenome (GOLD analysis project Ga0256324, IMG submission 189963) | Metatranscriptome of freshwater microbial communities from St. Lawrence River, New York, United States - Law_Yuk_RepA_8d (Metagenome... | ecosystem: Environmental > Aquatic > Freshwater > River ... | reverse complement strand
GTGTGGACCAGGTGGTTGAGGCGGTATTCCTCGGTGAAAAAATCACCCAGTGAAGCGTCGCCTGCATGCGCGGCCTGATGGAAAAACCGGATGTCGCCACCGGCGCAAAAGGCGCCAAAAGGGCCCTCTTTGCCCGTGCCGCGCACGGCCACGGCAAGGACTTGTGGGTCGGCTTGCCAATCGAGCAATGCCCGGCTCAAGGCCCGCACCATGTCCAGTGACAGGGCATTCAGTGCCTTGGGACGGTTCAAAGTGATGGTGCCGATGCGGCCTTCCACCTGGGTGATGACTTCAGCCATTGTTTTCCCTCCAGCTAACCATTGGTTCATGAGCAAAGCCCCCAGCACCAGGGAGCCGCCCAGCAAGACGCTCATTTGCGGGGCTTCGTTGGCGCCCCACCAGGCCAAAGCGATGCCAAAGACAATTTCCAGCAAAGCCAACAGGGACATTTCGGGCGCTTTGAGCACGCGGGCACAGACGACCGACAAAGCGCAGGGGATGGCCAGCTGGAACAAACCCAAGCCCGCCAGCCAGCCCACATCGTGCGCCGATGCCTGAAAAGGCATGGCCAGTGGCAAAGTCATCAAGGAAGAAAACACAGCGCCCAGCAACACCGAGGGCACCAGGTCGAGGTGATGCCCTTCGCTCTGACTTTTTTGCGCCAGGGTCCATTGGATGGCGCCTGCAATCGGCACGCACAAGGCCACCAAGGAGCCGATCAGGAAATTGGGGTCGCCCAGGCTGAGCTGGTTGCCATACATCCAGGCGATGCCGATGCCCGCCAGGGCAATGGCCAACCAGGTGCGGCCTGGCAAGCGATGGCCCAGAAACAACCCGGTGATCAGGGCTGTGAGCAAGGGGCCCACAGCCATGGTGATGAGCACATTGGCCACCGCCGTCAAAGTGAGGGCGACCATGAATGCCGTGAACATGACACTCCAGCAGACACCCGATAACCAGAAAAACCGGTTGTGCCAAGGCAACCGGGTCAAGAAGCCCCTGCCCTGCCACAGCGGCAAGATGATCAGCAGCGACAACACCGTGAAGAAGCTGCGCCAGAACGTGACCTCGAAGCTGCGCGCTTCTTCCAGCTGCCGGGTGACCACGCCGGCCATGGACCACAGGGCCGCATTGCCAACCATGACCCAGACGGCCACGTTGTGCGTCATTTGCATGATGGGTCGGGAATCACTTGTTGCGCTTGCGGTCGCTTTCCTTGAGGAAACGCTTGCGCAGACGAACGCTCTTGGGCGTGATCTCGACGAGCTCGTCGTCCTCGATGAACTCCACGCCGTATTCCAGCGTCAAATCGATCGGAGGCGTGATCTTGATCGCGTCTTCCTTGCCGGACACGCGGAAGTTGGTGAGCTGCTTGGTGCGGGTGGCATTGACCACCAGGTCGTTGTCCCGGCTGTGGATGCCCACGATCATGCCTTCGTACACCGGGTCGTTCGCCTTCACAAACATGCGGCCACGGTCGTCGAGCTTGCCCAGGGCGTAGGTGAAAATCTCACCGTCGTCCATGGAAATCAACACGCCGTTCTTGCGGCCGCCGATGTCGCCCTTGTGCGGTTCGTAGCCGTCAAAGATGTTGGAGATCAGTCCGGAGCCACGGGTCAGGTTCAGGAATTCATTGCTGAAACCAATCAGGCCGCGGGCCGGAATGCGGTACTCAAGGCGCACGCGACCGCGGCCATCGGGTTCCATATTGACCAGCTCGCCCTTGCGCTCGCCCAGCGCCTGCATGACACCGCCTTGGTGGTTTTCTTCGATGTCGGCGGTGACCAGCTCGATCGGCTCGTGGCGCTCGCCATCGATGTCACGGAACAGCACGCGCGGCTTGGAGACGGCCAGCTCGTAACCTTCGCGGCGCATGTTTTCCAGCAGGATGGTCAGGTGCAATTCGCCACGACCGGCCACTTCAAAGATACCGTCTTCGTCGGTTTCCTTCACGCGCAGGGCCACGTTGTGTTGCAGCTCTTTTTGCAGGCGGTCCCAGATCTGGCGGCTGGTCACGTATTTGCCTTCCCGCCCGGCCAAAGGCGAGGTGTTGACGCAGAAATTCATGGTCAGCGTGGGCTCGTCCACCTTGAGCATGGGCAGTGGCGTGGGCTTGAGGGGGTCGGTCACCGTCACGCCGATGTTCAAATCGGCAATGCCGTTGATCAGCACGATGTCGCCGGGACCGGCTTCGGTCACCTGCACACGGTCCAGGCCCTGGAAGGTCAGCACCTGGTTGACGCGGCCCTTGACGCTCTTGCCGTCTGGGCCTTCCATCACCAGCACGTCCATGCTGGGCTTGATGGTGCCCTGGCTGATGCGGCCCACGCCGATGCGGCCCACGAAAGTCGAAAAGTCGAGCGCGGAAATCTGCAGTTGCAGCGGCGCGGCCGGATCACCCGCATTGGGCTTGACGTGCTTGAGCACGGTGTTGAACAGGGCCGACATGTCGGGGCCCCATTGTTCACCCGGCGCGCCCTCTTCCAGCGATGTCCAGCCGTTGATGCCGGAGGCGTACACCACGGGAAAGTCCAGCTGCTCGTCGTTGGCCCCGAGCTTGTCAAACAGGTCGAAAGCGGCGTTCACCACTTTGTCGGGGTTGGCACCGGGCTTGTCCACCTTGTTGACGACCACGATGGGCTTGAGGCCCAGGGCCAGCGCCTTCTTGGTCACAAAACGGGTTTGGGGCATGGGCCCTTCTTGCGCGTCGATCAGCAAGACCACGCCGTCGACCATGGACAGGGCGCGTTCGACTTCACCGCCGAAGTCCGCGTGGCCGGGGGTGTCCACGATGTTGATGTGGGTGCCTTGCCAGCTCACGGCGCAGTTCTTGGCCAGGATGGTGATGCCCCGCTCGCGTTCGATGGCGTTGTTGTCCATCACGGTGTCGACCACTTTTTCGTGTTCGGCGAAGGTGCCCGACTGCCGCAGCAGCTGGTCGACCATGGTGGTTTTGCCGTGGTCAACGTGCGCGATGATGGCGATGTTGCGAATTTGCTTGCTCATGCTTTCTCTTCCTTTAAACCTGCGCGGCCAGCAATGGCTCGTTGGCAGGTGATTTTTCCAAAATCTGTTGAATTTCGATCGGGCTCAACAATCGACCCGGAATCAATTCGCCGCCATGCACATGCGCTGTTCCCAGCAATGCACGAGGATGTTCTCCATACACCACGACTTGATCGCAATCATTCCAAGGGCCGCGTCGGCGCACCCCACTCAAAAACCGACCCGCGTTCTCGCTGTCCAGGCTCACCTCGGCGTAGCCCGGCAGCAGTGCGTCCACCGGCTGCAGCGCATCCAGCCGGTCACTCTCGCCCATGGCTTCAAACGCTTCCAGGGTCACGCACCGCGACACCTCGAACGGGCCCGTTTGCACCCGGCGCAGCGCCGTCAAGTGGCCGCCGCAGCCCAAGGCCTCGGCGATGTCTTCTCCCAAGGTGCGGATGTACGTGCCTTTGCTGCACGACACGCGCAAGCGCAAAAAAGGGGCATCGCCTTGCAGCTGCATGTCCAGCAACTCCAGGTCATGGATCACCACATCGCGAGGGGCTCGCTCCACAGTTTCGCCTTCGCGGGCGTATTCGTAGAGGGCCTTGCCGTCTTTTTTCAGGGCGCTGTACATCGGTGGCACCTGGCTGATCGGGCCCATGAACCGGTCCAGCACTTCCACAACCATACCCGCTGAACATGACACTTTTCGTACAGCGATCACCTCGCCTTCGGCATCGACGGTGCTGGTTTTCGAACCCAAACGAACCGTGGTTTCATAGGTCTTGTCCGCATTCAGGTGCTGTTGGCTGAATTTGGTGGCCGCACCGAAACACAAAGGCAGCACGCCGGTGGCCAGTGGGTCCAAGGTTCCGGTGTGCCCTGCCTTTTCGGCGCGCAACAACCACTTGGCCTTTTGCAAGGCCTGGTTGCTGGAGAGACCCAGCGGCTTGTCGAGCAGCAGCACCCCGTGCACAGGGCGCCGTTGCACCCGTGTGCGTGGCGCGTGCATGTTCAGTCCTCCTGGGCGCGGGACGAGACAGCCTTGGCGATCAGCGCATTCATGTCGGACGCACGTTCAGTGGTGCGGTCAAACAGGAAATGCAAAGTCGGCACGGTGTGGATATGCAAACGCTTGAACAGGCCATTGCGCAAAAAACCCGCTGCGGCGTTCAGGCCTTCCGTGGTCTCTTCGGGGTTGCCTGTCAGGACACTGAAAAAGACCTTGGCATGGGCGTAGTCGGGCGTCACTTCGATCGCATTGAGCGTGACCATCCCCACGCGCGGGTCTTTCAACTCACGCGCGATCAACTCGGCCAAATCGCGCTGGATCTGGTCGGCCACGCGGAAACCGCGATTGGGAACGGACGAAGGCTTTTTGCGCGCCATTTACAGCGTTCTCGCGATTTCCTTGACTTCGAAGAATTCGAGTTGGTCGTTTTCCTTGATGTCGTTGTAGTTCTTGAGCTTGATACCGCACTCGAAGCCTTCCTTGACTTCGCGCACATCGTCCTTGAGTCGCTTGAGCGAGTCGAGTTCACCGGTGTAGATGACCACGTTGTCGCGCAACAGGCGGAATTTGGCATTGCGGTTGACCGTGCCCGAGGTGACCATACAGCCCGCAACGGTACCGATCTTGGACGCCACGAACACGGTGCGGATCTCGGCAGTGCCGATGACCTCTTCGCGTTGCTCGGGTGCCAGCATGCCCGACATGGCGGCCTTGAGCTCGTCCACAGCGTCATAAATGATGTTGTAGTAGCGAATGTCCACGCCATTGCCTTCGGCCAGTTTGCGGGCACCGGCATCGGCGCGCACGTTGAAACCGATCACGATGGCTTTGGAGGCGATGGCCAGGTTGATGTCCGACTCGCTGATGCCGCCCACGCCGGCATAGACCAGCTGGACCTTGACTTCCTCGTTCGACAACTTGAGCAAGGATGTGCCCAAGGCTTCCTGCGAGCCCTGCACATCGGCCTTGATGATGATGGGCAGCATCTTGACTTCGCCCGCCGACATGTCGGTGAACATGTTTTCGAGCTTGGCCGCCTGCTGTTTGGCCAGCTTGGTATTGCGGAACTTGCCTGCACGGTAAGTGGCGATTTCGCGGGCCCGGCGCTCGTCGCCCATGACCATGAACTCGTCACCTGCTTGCGGCACTTCGGTCAGACCCTGGATTTCGACCGGGATCGATGGGCCCGCAGTCTTGATGGGCTGGCCGTTTTCGTCGAGCATGGCGCGCACACGGCCAAATGTCTGGCCTGCCAGCACCACGTCGCCGGTGTTCAGGGTGCCCGATTGCACCAGGATCGTGGCCACGGGACCACGGCCCTTGTCCAGACGGGCTTCGATGACCAGGCCCTTGGCAGCGGCTTGCACCGGCGCCTTGAGTTCCAGCACTTCGGCCTGCAAAAGCACCTGCTCGAGCAGATCGTCGATGCCCAGGCCGGTTTTGGCCGAGACCGACACAAAAGGAGAATCGCCACCGAATTCTTCGGGCACCACCTCTTCTGCGATCAACTCGGCACGAACGCGTTCGACGTTCGCGTCGGGCTTGTCCATCTTGTTGATGGCCACCACGATCGGCACACCTGCCGCTTTCGCGTGTTTGATGGCTTCCTTGGTCTGCGGCATCACGCCGTCGTCACCCGCCACCACCAGGATGACGATGTCGGTGGCCTGCGCGCCTCGGGCCCGCATGGCCGTGAAGGCTTCGTGACCGGGGGTGTCCAGGAAGGAAATCATGCCGCGAGGTGTCTCGACGTGGTAGGCGCCAATGTGCTGCGTGATGCCACCGGCTTCGCCCGAGGCCACTTTGGCGCGGCGGATGTAGTCCAGCAAGGAGGTTTTGCCGTGGTCGACGTGGCCCATGACGGTGACCACCGGGGCACGCGGCAAGGACTCGGCTTGTTGGTCCGACACTTCCTCGTCGGTGAACGCTTCCGGATCGTCCAGGGCGGCCACCACGGCCTTGTGGCCCATTTCTTCCACCACGATCATGGCGGTGTCCTGGTCCAGCGGCTGGTTCATGGTGGCCATCTGGCCGAGTTTCATCAGGTGCTTGATCACCTCGGAGGCCTTGATCGCCATTTTGTGCGCCAACTCGGCCACGGTGATGGTTTCAGGCACATGCACTTCGAGCACGCGCACTTCTGCCGGGGCATTCTGGTTGAGGTCCTCGTCACGGTCACGGTCACCGCCACGGCGACCGCGCGGGAGGACAGTTTGGCGGATTTGACTTCTTTGTTGCCACCTGGTGAGGCCGGCGCGGCAGCCTGAGCCGCCGCACGGGCGCCCGGCGCAGGTGTGCCAGCCGGTTTGTGCAGGGTGCCTTTGACCGAGGGCTTGGCTTCTGCCTTGGGCTCTTCTTTTTTGGCCACCAGGACCTTTTTCGGCGCATTCATCATGCTGCGAATGGCTTCGGCCTCAGCCAGGGCTTTGCGACGGCGGGCATCGAGTTCCTGCGCCCGAGCGGTCTCTTCCTCGGCTTTGGCTTTCGAGTCGGCAGCCGCCTTCAGAACAGCGGCATCCCGCGCAGCCTGGTCGGCTTTGGCTTTGGCCGCTGCGGTTTCCAGGGCTTGGTCTTCGGGGGAAGGTGTGCCAGCCAGTTTGGCTTGTGAGGCGGCGTTGATGCTGGCCGCCTCCGCACGCGCCAATTGCTCACGTTCAGCACGGCTGAGTGGGGACTTCGCGGTCACCGCCTGCCCCGCTGCCAAAGCAGCAGCGTCGGCCAAGGCCTGGGCTTCAGCTTGAGCCTGGGCTTCACGCGCAGCCATTTCGGCGCGTTCCTGCGCCTCCTGTGCTTCACGCAGGCGACGCTTTTCCGCCAACTCTTCTTCTTGACGGCTGATCAATTCGGCCTGTCGCCTGGCTTCTTCTTCACGGCGCGCCAGATCGGCATGGTCAGCTTGTGCCATGTCGGCTGGCGTGGCGGCCTCATCGTCACGCTTGATGAGCGTGCGTTTTTTGCGCACCTCAACCTGAATGGTGCGGGCCTTTCCCGACGCATCGGCCTGTTTGATTTCGCTGGTGGATTTTTTCACCAGCGTGATCTTTTTGCGGTCAGCCGAAACCGTACCGTGGCTGGCCTGCAGATAGCTGAGCAATTTTTGCTTGTCGGCATCGGTCAGATCGTCGCTGGCGGAGGCCTTCGTCACGCCTGCGGATCGCAATTGATCCAACAGGACTTCGGCAGATTTTTTTGAGTTCATTGGCGAACTCGGCAACAGTGGTACTGGACATAATTTTGTTCAAGCCTCCAACAGCTTCAGGCCTGGCCAGCGAACCAATGTTCGCGGGCTTTCATGATCAGGGCGGTGGCATCCTGGGCGGTTTGGCTGGTGATTTCGGTCAATTCGTCGGTGGCCAGGTCTGCCAGGTCGTCACGGGTGTGGATGCCGGCTGCAACCAGTTTGGAAATCAGCTCGGGCGTCAAGCCCGGCAGGTCGCGCAGATCTTGGGAAACGTCTTCCACGCTTTCCTCGCGCGCGATTTCAAGGGTCAGCAAGGCATCTTTGGCGCGGCTGCGCAGCTCATTGATGGTGTCCTCGTCAAAACTTTCGATCTCCAGCATCTCCTGAATAGGCACATAGGCCACTTCTTCCAAGCTGGTGAAACCCTCGCTGATCAGGATGTCGGCAATTTCCTGGTCCACATCGAGCTTTTCCATGAACAACTGGCGGATGCCCGTCGTTTCTTCGGCCTGCTTCTGGGCGGATTCGGCGGCGTCCATGATGTTGATCTTCCAGCCGGTGAGGTCGGAAGCCAGACGCACGTTCTGACCACCACGGCCGATCGCGATGGCCAGATTCTCTTCGTCGACCACCACATCCATGGCGTGCTTCTCTTCGTCAACCACGATGGACTGCACATTGGCAGGGGCCAGGGCGCCAATCACGAACTGGGCAGGGTCATCGCTCCACAAAACGATGTCCACGCGCTCGCCAGCGAGCTCGTTGGTGACGGCATTGACACGGGTGCCACGCACGCCGACACACGTGCCAATCGGATCCACACGTTTGTCGTGTGACAGCACCGCAATCTTGGCGCGTGAGCCGGGATCACGGGCGCAGGTTTTGATTTCCAGCAGGCCCTGTTCGATCTCGGGCACTTCTTGGCGGAAGAGTTCGATCATGAATTCGGGGGACGAACGTGACAGCAGGATGGGCGCACTGCGCAAGGTCATGTCCACTTCCATGATCATGGCGCGCACACGGTCGCCACTGCGCAAGTTTTCCTTGGGGATCATTTCGCCGCGACGCAGACGCCCTTCGATGCGTCCGGCTTCGCAAATGATGTCGCCCTTGTCCATGCGTTTGACCGTGCCGACAAAAATCCTCTCGCCACGCGACATGAAATCATTGAGCAGCATTTCGCGCTCGGCGTCACGGATTTTTTGCAGGATGACTTGCTTGGCGGCCATGGCGCCAATGCGACCAATCGGCAGGGATTCGATCGACTCTTCGATGTACTCGTCCACCTCGATGTCGGGAATTTGCTCTTTGGCTTCGAACAGCAGTATTTCTTGATCGGGCAATTGCAGACCCGCTTCATCGGGCACCACATGCCAGCGTCGGAAAGTCTCGTAATTGCCGCTGTCGCGGTCCATTGACACGCGGATGTCCACGTCGCCGGCGTACAGCTTTTTGGTGGCCTGTGCCAAGGCGGCTTCCACGGCGCCAAAAACCACGTCGCGCTCGACGTTCTTTTCACGTGAGATGGCTTCGACCAACATCAACATTTCGCGATTCATGACTCAACTCTCCTGTTCCACTGGGTCTGCTAACAAGACCCGATAAAAATGCCCGAAACCCGGCTGCCGGGTCAGGCCTCAACCTTGGGCTTGCGCCCTTTGAAATCCACCACGGGCGCCAAACGGGCGTCACGCAACTCATCCAATGTGAACCCCAGCACATGCAGGGGTGCGGAGGCTCTTTTTTGACTGATTCTTTGTCCAGGCTTGGCGGCGGGCTCATCGCGCCGGACGATTTGCCACCCATCGCCGGCGGCTGTTCGCTCCAGCGTGCCGCGAAACTTTTTGCGGTTGGCGCTGACCAGGCCCCCTGCGTTCTCACCCATCGGGGCCTTCAGGGTGATGTCGATCAGTTCACCGGCAAAACGCTGGAAATCCTGGGCATCGCGCAAAGGACGGTCGATGCCAGGGGACGACACCTCGAGTCGGTTGTAAGCCACGCCATCGACTTCGAGGGCGAATTGCAGCTGACGATTGACCTTTTCGCAGTCTTCCACATTGATGAACTGCTCAGTTCCGGGTTGCCATGGCCAGTCGATGGTGATGCGCAACAACCCCCCCGCGGTGCGGTCGATTTCGACCAGGTCATAGCCCAGGCCGGTCACGGTTTCTTGAACAATTTGCTGCAGTGCCACAGAGCTTTGCGATGTCAACGTTAAAAAGTGAGACCAAAAAAAACGGGCGGTGAAAACCCGCCCGTTTGGTCGTGAAGGCAATATTTTAGCCGAAAAACGCGCTAAGTGTGTGATTTTTAAGGGAAACCCGGATGGTTTGGTGATTCATTTTCTGATTCGGC
>Ga0256324_1000089_pt1 | contig 9539 bp, 1 predicted proteins | sample LawtaT_14_FD_189963 | JGI IMG/M metagenome (GOLD analysis project Ga0256324, IMG submission 189963) | Metatranscriptome of freshwater microbial communities from St. Lawrence River, New York, United States - Law_Yuk_RepA_8d (Metagenome... | ecosystem: Environmental > Aquatic > Freshwater > River ... | reverse complement strand
TCCCGCAGCAGCAAGTCAAAGCTAGCGAAATTGATTCTTCAAGTCACGGTTAAGACAATGGGGCAGATGAGGGCAACTAACCGTGCTCGTAATATGCTGATGGATTCTTCCAAGCTAACAGGGACGGAGGCGATCGTTTCTGACGTGCTAAATTTTACCCGCCTACCGGGCAAAGATGATGTAGTCCTGATGTTCAAGCAGTTGCTCGAAAACGAATCTTCCAGGGCACAGTTGCGTTCTGCTGCGTTTGTAGTCGCAAAAGATTTCATTGATGCGTTTTGCAATATAAATTGTAAAACCCCGAATTATATCAGATTTGCCGGTGCTTTTTCATCTTTTTTGAAGCACGTCTCTTGCGCTTTTTCTCGCAGCATGACCGCACCGGTGTTCTATCCAATTTCCATTTTCAACAACTATAAACCTCGAAACCCTTTGGCAAACACGACTACTGTTGGCAAAATTTTCGTGGAGGAGCTTTTGAAGAAGTGCATCAAATTTTGGAATTCAGTTGCATCTGCACACCTTCTCGCGTTCTCTCCCTATGCAGTGTTGTATTTCTGTAACATGCTCGCGGTAGATGTGGACAAAACCGACCTGACTAAATTTCTCTCCCTTCTCACTACTTCTAATGACGATGTCATCCAGAATATGAACGTGTTCGACGTAATTTTCCCCCTGTCTTCTTTCCCCGGGTCGTCTCAGTATCTCGTTAAAGAGCAAAATAGAGACAAAACTGAAGATGATATGAAGGCCGAAGAGTCATTTAGGAAGTTCGGTCAATCGAATTTCCGATCTGCATCTTTTTCAAGTCGCTTAGCTGCCTGGTGTCTCTTGCGTTTTTACACTTACCAAGCTGCGATATCGTCTTTCGAACCATTCATTGTCAAATTAGCAGACTTCTTGTACACACAATTGTACTCAGTCGGGACTCAATCAGTAAATTTGGAAGAACAAGAACAAGCCAACTCTGATTTCCCTGGTGAGGACACCGCATATGTATGCTTTTCTTGTACCAATGTCGTGGATATCAAGAGTTTGGGATGTAATCTCTGCAAGTTAGCCAGGGCAAAATCTAACAGCCAATGGCAAGTAGAGGACAACGCTTCACCGTCACCAAAATCAGCTTCATCGCCGAAATCAGGCAGCTCGGGTGAGGTGTTTACTTTGCGCTCCCCTGTTCGTCCCGAATCTTCTGGGTCTAGTTATTATGGTCTATACTTCGACTTGAAGGCGATCGAGCGTCCTGTGCTCATCACTTCCATTTCATTTCCATCCTTGTCTACCCCATCGAATCATAATCTCTTTACCACCCGGGAGCCTATTTCGTGGGCGGGTGTTGCAGGTTCAAGTGACAAATGGGTTGAGATTGCTACCGGCACACAAACTTCTAGTCGAACTAATAAAGAGTTTCCTGTTAACGAAGGTGGCAATGGCGGGGTTATTATCAACCCTGGTCAAGTTCGAGGCTTTTTTATTTTCGGAAATAATGCTAGTTCTGTTGGCTACGGTGCGAGTGGGCAAGGAAATGACTTTAAAGACGAGAACTTGCAATTTATTACTGGTCAATACACGAGCAACTCAACGCGATTTAGCGGAAGCTTAAACGGCTATTACAGCCTGGCCGGTGACATCAAGTACACCTGTACCTCTAATACTCAAACGGCTTCCTGGCAGAGCATTTCGGCGAACAGCGATATTAACAGTATTTCCAACCTCTGGTTTACAACCATGGCCGGTCGTGTTTCGTCTGGGACACTACTTTCCAAGGAAAACCGTCGGACTTGTTTCGTGACATCGTCTGAGATGAACCTATATCAAGGGCAACTTATCCGCCTTCTCTTGAGATGCACAAGCCAGTCTTCCTTCCGCAAGCTCCTGGCCTCTTCGAGCTGGGCTAATCTTTTTATTCGACAACTTCAGCACCGTCATTCTGTCTCTGACTCGAATCATGTCTTGATACAATTGTCGGCGCGCATGTTGGGCTCCATTCTACCCAGCGTTGAACCCGATCACGTCCTTGGCCAGCAATTCATCGACTTCCTAATTGGAGCCATTGGTAAGTTGGCCTGCCCCGCCCAACTGGAAGGCAAAGCTTTGCATGATACCAAAAAAGAAGACCAGAAAGACCAGAAGCAACAAAAAGATAAGCAGCCAGATCAGAAGAAAGGTTTTTTTTTCTAATCCTTTTCGATCTCGATCAAAATCACCTGGTGCGCAGCGCGTGGAGAAATTCACAACTGAATCTGAACCAACTCGAGAGTTTTCGCGCGCCCCTCAATTATCTGGTGAGCCATTTGACCAATTCAACTTCCGCCGTTTAAACAAAGAGTCCTCGACCATGGCTGAGTTCGTGGGGCTTTACCGCGCATTATTCTCGAACGGAACACATGGTGATGCCTGGTGCGCAAAGGCTTGTGATGCCTTGAACAAAAAGCTCGAGAATTTAGGTAGCCGAAGTGAACTTCCTGAGACCTTGGCTGGTCTTGCAATTTTGGGAGGCTATGTCGAGCCAGTGCGTGTAGGCGCGCGCCTCGTTCATGGAGGACAGAAAGGCACAATAACAAGCATTTTGTTTGCATCTGAGAAGCCTGTTGCAAAAACGGACGAGGAAAAGAAGAAACTGGCAAAAATGGAAGGCCCGCTTTTGGCCTCCGTCACGATTGCACTCGAAAGTGGTGACAATGTGACTTTGTGTGGACCACAGGCGCGTTCCCTCGACATTCTTCCGGACGTAGAAGTACCTTACAATCGGTGTGGATTCGATGATGGTAAAATGTTGTCTAAACTCAGCGAATTCGCCCTGCAAGCCCTTCCTGCCTCAAGCGATGACGCTGATCGCATGATTTCAGCGATGTTGCAACGTCAGACTATGAAAATAATTGCTGCAAGTCTTAAGCGCCCAGTCGTTGCCAAATTATTCACTGAACACTTGGAGCAGTTGGCTGCAACAGCGAGGACGGCAGCTGTACTGCCAAACTCGTCGCTTGCGGCGCTCGAAGAAAGAATGCGGGCATTGGAGTACTTTGATGCAAGTGCGCTCGCGAAGCAGAAAATGGCAATTGTCAAGCAACTACCGACGGTAAAACAAGAGGCAAAATCGCAGGGCGTTGGTTCCAAGTTCGATCCCACCTATTCTCTCTCCTGGAAAACCGATTCAGCGTGCCAAAACGTATCGTTTCAACAAGAAGGGCGTGCTGCCCACTTTAACAATAATAGCACTCATCGTTCAATCATTGCTAATCAAGGGTTTGATAGCGGGGTTCATGAGTGGGAGGTTAAGCTAGTGGCTCGCACATGCTGTGGCTTTGCCGGAATTGCCTTAAGTGCTAATACATGTAACCAAGGATATGCCGCCCATTTTGCTGATAAGGAGACATGCATGGGTTTCTCGAACTTTTCTGGTAATCGGAACGCGACTAACAATGCAGGTGTCTATATCAGAATGAAGCTCGATATTGATGGGAAAACAATTACCTACTATCACACGGACCACCCTCCTCGCGAGGTTCCTTTGCCGGAGAGCTGCTTTGACAAGACGATTTACCCTGCGGTCGAGAGTGATGAGAACGGTGTTTATCTGATCACACTTTTAAACTCGAGCTATTGGAACAAATCTGTTGAAGCTCAGACCAAAGGTGACCTTGAGTCGGTGCCGTATCCATTTTCAGCTTACAGCTTCCTAAACAGCTCGGACAACGTTGAGCGGGATATAGATTTGGGAAAGCTTGAGATGTTAGACCCTTGCTCCAACAGGGCAGCTGTCATCAGCAGCCTCGATTCCTCGCATTTGGTGGGCTGGACTTGCCATCCTCAAAAAGACTTCAACGCCGGATCTCATACGCAACAAGGCGCTTCCGATGTAACGCAACTTCTTGCGACTGCTGTAAATAATGAACGAGTGTTGGCTTTCCATACAAGTGGACAATTAAAATTATCGCTTGCGCCCGAGCGTGAGTGGACGACGATCAAGGGTCCCCATTCTCTTTACGTGCGCACCAATTCTCTGGGGTCCCGTGTGCCTGGCGCTTCGGCTCCTCCTGACGCTCCTTCTCGCCCCCCTCCTTGCCCACCTACTGGCCCCCCTTCTTTCCCTTTACCACCTGGCCCTCAGTCCTCTCGCCCTGATTCAAAGAGGACGGAGATGAAAGCTGACGGCGCGACTCCTTCTGTGCAGTCGTTCAACCATGTTATTTTCCATAACAATTGCACGGATATTCCACGTCAGAGTGAGGTGAAGGTTACTTTGCCTGGGGAAGGAAAAAATTCTGGCTTTACCTCCTCAATTACCCTCAACGGCTTTGAAGCCCAGGGGACAGTCAAGCTTCTCTGCATAGACTCCGAAGCTAAATCCGGTCTCCGCTTTGAGTTGACTACAAACGACTTCAAGGCTTTCTGTGTAAAATTGACCGACCGTGAAACAAAGCGGACAGTTTCTACCTCATTTGCCGGAAATTTGTTACAAACTCCGGATCTTAAAGTAGAAAAAAAAGGTATTTCACTTCAATTTACAGGTCCTCATGAAGATAAGTATTTGCTTGGCTATGCCACTGGCTCACCGATCCGGTTTCAGACTCTGGCAGACGCGCAGGCTGCTTGCCTCGACAACCCCACAGCTCGTGGTGTCACGTGGGAAAAAGCTTCCTCTGATAATAAAAAATTTACCCTTCGTGCTGGCTCTTCTTTGGAGGCATCACCGTCCGGGGAACGTTCATGGCTCAAGAAGAATGCTAACGAAGTCCCTAAGAGTGAGCCTGTCACAGTGACGAGCGTGATGTCTATTTCTGTTGATGGCACAAGGTCAATCGCAGTGTACTTTAATGCGGAATGCCTGTTTGATTCTACAACGCAGGAGAGCGTGAATGCTTTTTTGAAAAATTTGCGATGGCCTTCGCAACTCAAAGGCTTGATCTCGGAAGATTCTACTCTCACATTTTGCTCCAACGTGAAAGCAACTGTCTCCAATCTGGCTTTTTGGAGGTTTTCCTTGGATTCCAAACAAATTTCCCTTCTTTCAAGCGTGGGTTTCTCTCGTATTGCCAACGATTATGGTGTTGGCAGTGGCGAAATTACAAAGGAAAATTACCGTTTTGTGCCTGGAACCGCGTTTAAGCCGATACGGCTGGTGCGCGGAAGCGAAGAAGTCAAGGGTGGCTTGACGAATTACACTCCGCTTTCACTACACAATGAATCCAAACAATGCCTGTCCTTAGCCTCTGGCGAGGAGCTATTCTTTGATCGCCTTGTGGGTGCTGGCCAGGACCTGAAGCAATACTTGTTCACCATTGAGCTTGGAGTAGTTCAGCTGCCCGCGTCCCCCACCCCTTTGATCTCATTTGGCTCTAACCCAGCCGTCGTGCTGGAGCCATCTGGCCACCTCGAACTCTTCGGCAACCACACAGAACGATGCATGAATCCCGGGAATGTTCACAAACTTCACTTGGCATGGAATGCGGGGAGTGGATACGGCTACTTTACCGTTGACAACGTGGTGGCTTCCTATTTCCAAAACCGTTCGCCCTGTTGCGCCTTCCCGCCCTCGATGTCTGTGCGTGGCCCAACAGCTGTTCACCGCTTGGCATTAAGTACAGACGTTCCGGCTGTTGAAAATCTAAGCGAACTGGCTCCTCTCGATTCCACTCAGCGATTTTCGGAGATGGGTTTCCAGAAGTCTTGGGCGGCGCAAGCGCTGGCCGCTTCGGAAGGCTCGCTCCCAGTCGCAGTGGAATGGATTTTGGCTCGTTTACCTGAATTAAAAGCGGAATATGCGGAAGAATGTAAACGAAATTCCTTTGTCGTTTGTCGGGACCAATTGGCCTCCGTAGGTTATCCCCTCGCTTGGTGTGAAGAGGCACTGGCCCACGCAAGCCTAACTGAGACGCAGCTGACTCTGGCCAATGGTTCTGCCAACCCCTCGCAGCGGATGAGTGCCTACCTCCTTCAGTCGTCGATGGATTATTTGAAGGCTAATCTCAATCGCTTGACCCTTGCTGGGGGATCAGTAACAATTAATCCAATCTCATCTGTGGTGATTCTGGATGACAAAGTTGAGAAAACTAGTCCCGGCGCTGTTACAGGCCCCGCGTTCAAACTTTTGAGCGATGGTGACTCAGAAGAAGCCGTATCCGTGGTTGATCCATCCAGTGACGCTGGAGTGTCGTTCTACCAGGATGCGCTGCAGGGCGTTCTCTTTCAAGCCTCGCAGGATATCCCCGTGTGTCCTGTACCTCCCAAAGCTCAGGCCAAGCCAGAGAATAAGTGTTCGGATGATGAAAAAAAACAATTGGAGGCGTATTCCAAGGCCAAACAAGCCTTCGCTGTTGCCAAGGAAACATTTGCGGGGACGCGTTATTTGACCGATACGAGTCTACGCAACGTTTATGCACGCAATGCCCTTGTTAACATGCTCCAGAGCGCGCCTGAACAACCTTTGTTTTACCGCGGACTCACTTGGCTAGTGCGGGTGCTGGAGTACTCGCTGCCTTCGGGCGTAGACATTCTTCGCCAGCATTTGGTCACTGCCATTCTCACCGAAGCCCCTCGCCTGCATAGTGTTCCTCCCCCCACCCCCGCCCAAGGCCTCGTACTGGATGAGAAAACACCTGTCATTGCGCAGCTTATTCACGAGTGTCTCTATCAGTTGCTTCTCACCGCGAAAGGGAAAGGCACGTCATCGGAGGAAGAGACAATTGAAGGCTGTTGTCCCAACCCTCGCTTGGTGCTTTTCCTGCTTGATCTTTTTGTGTATGTCTGCGGAGACCTTGCCGACTCACAACCGGCGGCGCTGGCAGCGCACTTGCGTCACCTTCGCGCACACTTCTTCAACCCATTGGTGGTCGGGCTGATGTGCGAGGCTCTTCCGGTCGTCGACTTGAATTTTCGTTTGTTCTTCGTCAAGCTATTGGCGTCATTGGTGGTTTCGAATAACAAGGATAAGACTGCAGGGAGACATTCGCTTGTTTTCTTTGAGGCCCAGCGCTTCCGGAGCGTCAAAGCTTTGACTGTCCACCTTCAGAAAAAATTAGGCAGTAATGTAAGCGAATTTTTGCGCTCTTTGATCGAGCTGACGGCCAACATCGAAGATCAAATCGAGGCCCAAGAACTTGTCCCAGAAGTTAAATCAGCTCAAGAAGCTACTCGTTATAATCCTGACGAAAAAGGCAGTGTGTCATCGACTCCTTCCAGCAAGCCTGCTGGACTAATTGCGTCTGGGAACGTGGAGATGTTCTGGCCCACGTGCAAGTACTCCTCCCGCGATGACACAAACGGTGTGTTCTACTTTCTGGGCTCAAACAACGGGCTGGGGAAGTATACAAACCCCGTCATTGACGGGCCTGTGTCTGTGACGGTTTCCTCCGGCCGCAGCGATCTCAAGCTGTCCAATTTCGTCGGTCGCGAGTCAATCGACCACGCGACCCACTACGTGGACGGTTCCGCGTCGTCGCCGCCTTGGTTTGTGGTCAATCTTTTCCCGTGGTCGGTCAGACCATACTGTTACAAGCTTAAGTCCAGTTCCCAAGTTGATGATCTCATGCGCAACTGGGCTATCCAAGGCCAGCGTGATGATGGGGTATGGGTGACTCTCAACGAGCACGTCGCTGACGACAGCTTCAAGGCCGTGAATGAGACCAATATTTGGCCCATGTTCAATATTCGCGGAAGTTTCTCGTCCTTCCGTATTATTCTTACCGGGCCCAGCTCCTCCGGCAATTGGCGGCTGCGCACGGGCGGCATGGAAATCTACGGCCAACTCCATCGAGTGTCAGTGAGTGCACCCGTGGCTGTGGCTGCGCCGGTGGCTGATGCAAAATCATCTCAACCCATTGTGCCGACGGTGCTGCCCCAAACCCCGAATCCCCAGTGGTTAACTGATGTAATCGAGACATTGCGTATGATGCAGTACTTCGCCCGCAGTGAGTCGGCGCACTTACCCGCTTCGTACCCATTCGACCCTCAACTGTGCAAACTGTCCCGCGCATGCTGGAGTGAGCTCGCCACGATGATGGGTACCTGGTCAAGCAAGAACAACGACAATATGCCTGACCCGAATCTCATTGACGTTGGCGCTGCCCTTTCCAGTGGCGTCTATCATAACCTTGAAAGCTCCGGAGCCGACGCGAAGGCGCTCAAGACTGCCCTGGCTGTGCTGGCAAAATTCAACTCGCAAGTAGGCTTCTCGCTGGCATTCCTCGACCTGAACCTCCCGCCCAACCGCTCTGGCCTAGTCGACGGGTTCCGTCAGTGCTGTGATTTGGTGTTTGCGAGGCATAAGAAGGACCGTTGGACAGAAGCTTTGAAGGTCACTATGGGCGCTGAAAACCAGCACAATATTAGAGTCGATCCTATGCAAGCCGCTGCGTTTGCTGACTCAGGCGCAGTGGATTACAAAGCCGAGCAGCTGTTCTGGGGGCAAGTGTTCAGTCAACTGCGCGATAAAAATGCATCTTTCTTGCGCATCCCCTTCGGTAAGCGCGCGTTCAAGGTAGATTATATTAACATGAAGTCTATCGATGCTGGTGGCCCGTATCGCGACTGCTTGGAGCACATGTGTATGGATCTGCAGTCAGATGCAGCAGGGCTCTTCGTGCGATCGCCCAACTGCAAGTTGAACATGGGCGAAAACCGCGATGCATGGGTTCCCAATCCTGCGGCTACATCGCCCCATCAGCTTTTACAGTTTGAGTTCCTGGGAAAGCTCTTGGGTTTGTCTTTGCGCACCCGGAACCTGCTGGGACTTCGTTTTCCCTCCATTGTCTGGAAGCCGCTGGTAGGCTCGCCGCTTGACCATGGTGATCTCGAAGCCTTCGACGTTTTGACTTCCAGGTTCCTGAAACAAATCTTGAATCACCACGAATCGACCCGTGCACTGTTTAACGACGAAATGAAGGATCAAAAATTTACTGTCAAGAGTTCGGATTCGAAGGAGTACCCGCTTTGTCAGGACGGCGCCAACAAGGTCTTGACTTTTGATAATCGCGAAGAATTCGTAGCTCTGACCAAAGCATTTCGCTTAAACGAGTTCAAGAAGCAAACGGCAGCTATTCGCAGAGGCTTGGGCAAGGTGGTGCCGTTAGAAGCTCTCGGCTTATTCAGCTGGAAAGAGGTGGAGATCATGGTTTGCGGTCGCGGATTCGAGGCATCTGATGTGGATCTTTTGATGCGAAACACTGAGTATCCTAGTGGCTCTGCAAGCGACCGCCATATCCAATTTTTTTGGGACGTCCTTCGCCTTGATTTCACTGACGAACAACGTAGTCAATATTTAACATTCGCCTGGGGCCGTTCTCGTCTGCCCCTCAGCGCCGCAGAGTTTGACACGAAACATAAACTTGCTGCCCGTGGTGGAGGTGATAGTGCATTGCCGATGGCTCACACTTGCTTCTTTCAAACTGATTTGCCTCAATACACAACCCGCGAGATTATGAAGCAGAGACTCCTTTTGGCCATTACGAACTGTGGAGTCATTGATGGAGATTAAGCATCATCGAGCTGCATAACAGATTTCTTTGAAAATTTGTTGATCATAATATTTTGCAACCCAC
>Ga0256324_1000080_pt1 | contig 9919 bp, 1 predicted proteins | sample LawtaT_14_FD_189963 | JGI IMG/M metagenome (GOLD analysis project Ga0256324, IMG submission 189963) | Metatranscriptome of freshwater microbial communities from St. Lawrence River, New York, United States - Law_Yuk_RepA_8d (Metagenome... | ecosystem: Environmental > Aquatic > Freshwater > River ... | reverse complement strand
GTGGTAGTGGTGGAACCACTGCTCCTGTCGATCCTTGCGTCGCGACATCTCCTAGTGGCTCTTGTCTTAATGGTGTTCCGTTTCCGGTAACACTTATTGATACGTCGACCTCGAGTGGGTTGCTGAGGGCGGCTTTTGCGCCAAATGTCATCACCATTAATGCTGACTCCGCAAATCCCTCTTCCCGGATGTACTTGGACTGGGTGCGTCCAAATCCCGACAATACCAATGACGCTGGTGCGATTTTAGGCTATGCGGTATGTTGGGCTACTAATCCTGCCGTCGCGTGGCTCGGTTCGGCCACCTATTCTATTTCGGAGACTTCCCCAACCATTCAAGGCCTAAACTCCAACACATTATACACATTTGTTGTTGTTTCGAGAAATTCTCATGGCTATGGCTGGGTTTCTGGAGAATATACTGCTTCGACAACGAGTCCAAATCCTGGACTTCCTCCATTGACAGTGTCACCATTCTCGGTCGGCACCAACAAGCTCTCTTGGGCAGCGCCTTCCTATACTGCGGGAACGGTATCCAGTTATAAAGTATATGCTGGAGCTACATATAGTTCTCTTGCTTTGCTTGGTACTTTGAGTTCAACGACACTCACGTACACGCATTCTGGATTTTGTGGCGGTTTGAGCCAAGTATATATTGTCGATTGTGTTTCAATAGCAGGAACTACTCAACGCACATCAAGCAACGCAATCACTATAACTGGGCTGTCTGGAGTTGCAAATGCACCTGTGGTAGCTCGCACGTCGAACACTGCCGTCTCAGTCGTAATCGTCATCACTGCTTCAACTTGTACCAACGGTGCCACCATTAGTCAGTACCGGGTGGAGACTTCGGCTGGCGGGGCGGCTTACACAGTTCTCAATCGACCAACGTCTGCGGGCACCTATACATACACCGTGACCAGTGAAACATCTTATCAATTGCGCGTTTTCGCCGTCAACAGTTATGGCGACAGTGTTGCTTCGAACATCATAGCATTCTCGACCGGACGCTCTGTTCCTCTAATGACATCAGTCTCTGTTAGCTCCATAACATCTTCAACGGCTGCACTGTCATGGGTGCTATCTGATGCCGGCGCCAGCTCCGTGACCAATTATGTAGTTCAATATAAGCTGACGAGCGCGTCATCATGGCAATCAAATCCCGGCACTCTGGCAACCACTGCGACGCTTTCGGGCCTGACTGCCATGTCAGACTATGACGTGCAAGTTTACGCGCAAAATACTTATGGAAATTCGGCGGCTGTTTCCACCACTTTTGCCACAATTGCGGCACCTCCTTCTGCCCCAGGTGGCTTGAGTAATTCACGCCGTCGGCTGCTTGCAGTTGACACTGATATTGACGATGATTTATTCCTCGAGGTCTTGCCTCGAGTATTTCTAAATAATGAATTTACTCACCGCAAGCTCCTGACTCATGGTGGAACCGCACCTTCAACCTCAGCCTATGCCTTACCGACAAAAATGATGACTTGGTCGGCTCCTTCCTCTGATGGTGGTGCGCCAATTATCAGCTATCAGCTGGAATTGGCAATCGACGATGGTGATTCTCCATATATTCAATTCTACGACGGTCCCCTTCTGTCATATACAGCCACTATTCGCTATGGATATGCTTACCTCGCTCGGGTCCGGGCTGTAAACAGTGCGGGTCCTGGAACTTGGAGCTCTTCCACGTCTATTGCTCCGATGTTTTATAACCCTGAGCCACCGCTTGCCCCAACAGTGACATCTGTTACTCAACTGAGCGTTACATTTTCTATCGATCCTAGTTGGGCTAATGGCGCCGCTATTACCGATGTGAAACTGGAAACTACTGACGGGACAACTTTCACCCGAACACAATCGGTTTCTGCTGGAGATATAACCATTACAGTTGGGTCTCCAGGAACTTCTCTTTCTGTTCGTGCTTTTGCTCTAAACTCAATCGGGTGGAGCACTGCCTCATCCACGACTACAACAACGAGCACTCCCGCACCTGATTTGTCATTAATCGATTCCACCTCTCTGCTTGCGATTGCGAACCCAGTGGCTACGACATTGGTTCTCAAATCGACGACTGACAGCATTACTTCCATCACTTTAAAGAATGTCGGGACCTCTACTTTGACCATCTCGAGTGTCACTCCAGCTTCAACTCCCTCCTGGTATCGTTCAGTCAGTCCGAGTACGCCGTTCACCATTGCTGCAGGCGCTTCACAAGTTCTGACCATAGTGGTTCAAACTTCTGCCGTCAGTGTGAATTCTCTTCTCTTTACTATTGCTCACAACGGTTTTACTACTCAATCGAGCACCTTTACTCTCCAAGTAACCACGCAAGCTCCCACGCTCACGTTATCACCGACAAGCATCAGCGGGTCCCTCGTAACAGGCACTCCTTTTGTCAGTAGCATACTTACGGTCACAAATGGAGGTAGCGCGATTTTATCAGTGACGAATGTAGTGTCGAACCAATCTTGGTGCACCGTTTCCAGATCTTCATTCAGTACTAGCCCAGGCTCGCCAACCTCATTGACAGTAACCATGACTGACACAGGCCTGGCTCAAGGCTCGTATTCTGCCACAATTACATTGACTCATGACTTGCTTGAAACTGGAACCACTTCTACCACAATTCCAGTTTCTCTTCAAGTTACAACGCCAAGCTTAGTTGCCAGCACTCCAGCAGCTGTGTCAGTACAGTTTGAGACCAACATAGTCGCGCGCGTCAGCTTTGTATTGACAAACGAAGGATCTTCGAGTGTTGCAGTAAATGCACTCGCTGCAACCGGAGCATTTACTGGCTCAGAGGCAAGTTTCGTGGGTATTACGCCCCCTGTCACTATTAACGGTGGTGCATCGCTTACTGTCAACACCGATTTTACATTGGGCTCTCGAACCAGAGGCGTTTATACGGGTAGTATCACTGTCACGACTAATACTGTCTCCGATCCGACCATTACAGTGGCTTATTCCGTCACTGTTGTTGCCCCAGTGTACGTTGGTCCTGCCGACATTTCCCGATCTCTAGCTGTAGGTACCACCTCTCCCGTTACTGTGCAAGCCACTGTATCGAATACGGGGACTGCGACCCTTACCGTCAATGCGGTCGTTGGTGCGGTGTCTTGGGTGTCTCTGACAAGTTCTGCTTCTTTGTCTATCGCTGCGGGTGGTACTGGCTCGTTCACTTTGTCCTTCAATCCTACTGACGTTACAATGGGTGATTACAACACGATTCTTACCATTTCTCACAACGACCCTCCAGTGACAGGAGGAACCGATCAGGTCTCGTTGGCACTTCAAATGCAACAGGGGGTCGTGTCACTGACAACATCTTCAGCCAGCTCTTCCGTATATTTTGGCAGCGGAACAACTACAAGCACTTTCACAGTTGGCAACACGGGCACAGGAACTCTTAGCGTTTCCAACATTGCTTCCTCGGCTGGCTTTGCTGTGTGTAGCCCAACTAGCTTCACTATAGCCTCCGGTGGGACCGCTCGGACAGTTACTATCACGTGGACGAAGACATCACTACAGGGTTCCAACCCTACAACTATTACTATTACCAGTAACGGTTCTACCTCTTCCAGCTCCTTTTCTCCAATTCTTACTATAAACCCGGCTGGAATCCTCAACGCGATTTCACCAACAACTTACTCAAATTCTTACGTCGTTGATTCTGTTGTAAACTACGTTGATGTTTCTATCAGTTTGGTGAACTCTGGAAATGCAGCACTTACTGTCACAGCCTTGTCTTTTACTGGAGGAATCACGACCACGTCGTCCATCTCTTCCGTCACCAGCTCGACGACAATCCCGTCCAGCGGCTCATTGACATTCACATTTCGTTGGTATATTTCCAATACGGTTTCATCCACGCAGACTGGTAATATTGTCATTACTCACACAGGTTCAGCAGGTGGATCCACCGCAGTCAACTATCCATATTCTATGCAAGTGTTTGCCTCAAGCATATCGGTGTCTCCAGCATCAGTAACCTCTAGCGTCTTATTTGGAGCTCCTAGTTCAACCCAGTCCGTTACTGTTACGAACACCGGCTCAATCTCGACGTCTGTGTCAATTATTTCTTGCAATCAGAGCTGGCTCACCCCAAGTGCGACCAGTATTTCTACAATTTCTGCGTCTGCGTCGTCAGCAATGTCCATCACTATCGATTTGCCTTCGCTTCCTGCTAGACAGACTTCAACTGGAACGTGCTCGTACACTACAAGTGGTGGCAAAGTAGAAAACTTGGTATTTACTTATACCGTCATGGATCCGGTAATGGCAGCTACTACCATTGCTGCATCTACCGCGACTGTAGCTGCTGGAACGGTTAGCTTCTCTGTGCCTCTTCGAGCAACATCGTCGACTGCAGTTACCATTACATCTTTCCAGAGCATGGGCTTCACTGCGGCGTATCAGTACACTCAAAATGTCGATACCTTGATTTCTGCTGGGTCGCAACAAACCTTGACCTTTAATTTAGTCTTTTCTTCTGCTTCTACCCGTGGGTCTTACTCAGGCACATTGCGCATCACGCACAATTATCCTTCGTCAGGTACCACTGTGGATGTCCCTATATCCTTCACTTTGACTTCCCCTGGTTTCGTCCTTTCCACTTCGTCATTTTCTCGAACTCTGCGGCTGGATGCTCTTGATACAGTGCAGACGTTTACAATCACGAACAATGGCAATGAACCACTGACAATATCCATGGCGGAATCACCTGCTGTTTCGTGGATAAGTATTATCGACCCCTCTGTCTATGCAAGTCCTATTGGCGCGGGGGGTATTGTTACAGTTTCTTTACAGTTTACTTCGCGTTTGGCTGATGGCGTAAGCTCATCTTTGCTCGGAACCCAAACTTCTAGCTTATCGATAACCCACAACTCGGAACGACCTTCGCAGACTTCTTTTGTCTCGCTCTCTTTGAATATACAAGCTCCTGTTTTGGTGGTCGGCTCGACGCCCCCTGCGGCGTCAATCCGTTTTGGTGAAACCATTTCTCCTGTCTCAGTGTCCATATCCAACTCTGGTCAATACTCACTTTCTATCTCTAGCTTGACCGTAAATTGTGCCTCGGGCTCGTGGCTGACTGCGGCCATGTCTTCAACGCCTCCATTGACTCTAGCCATTGGCGCGTCAACCACACTTAATCTTACATATGGCGGTGTCTCAACTCTTGCGACGGCCTCGTATTCATGTACCGTGTCCTTTGCCCACGATGCGCCTATTCTTGGTGAGACCTACTCTTTCACTGTGAGCGTGACTGTCTCTTCTCGAGCCTGGGTGGTAAATCCCTCTGCGATCAGTGCCTCCGTTAGACAGGGCAGCAACACTCTCGCTCGAAGTCTGACATTTGGCAACCAGGGAGACCAGCCTCTTACAGTAACTTCGCAGAGTGTAACGGGTTTGCTGGTGGGTTCGGCGGCCTGGGCAGTTTCTAACGTTATTTCTGTAGCCGGGACTCAAACACTGAGCGTTACATTTACCACAACTTCGGTTTCTGCAGGAATTTACACAGGCACCGTCGTTCTGGCTCACAATTCATATCCAACACCATCATCGAACATTGCATATACGGTTACCGTCACTGCCCCTCAAATATCGTTATCGATACCTTCTTCATCGCTGAGTGTACGTCTTGGCTCTACAAACCAGACACCTGTCACAGTCTCTGTTACGAATGCTGGCGACACTCAGTTGTCTATTTCGGTAATTCAGGAGCAGACAGACACTGCCTGGCTTCAAGTAGATACAGCGTACCTTTTTGTTTCTGCCGGCACGAGCGGCACTTTCCAATTTACATACACCCCTACGTCTTCTGCTGTGACTTCTACGAACAATATTGTCCTTACTCATGATGCTCCAGTCTCGGGTCAGTCTCTCTCTCTTCCGGTTACCATGACCGTTATTTATCCCATTATCCGGCTGCAGTCTCCCACATTGTCGGGTACCGTTGGCTATAACTCTGCTGGAGTGTACACTCCAGTAACTTACACTATTTATAATGACGGCACGGCGAATTTGGTCATTACTTCCATCACATCGGGAGCAACGTTTCTACGTGTTAATACAGTGTTTCCGGCCACGATAACTCCTGGCAGCAGCCTGGCTGTCAGTCTCGATTGGAACACCGTTACTGGAGCTCCAATTGCGACTGGCTCATATACTACTCAGTTGGACATCAATCATGATGCGCCCGTGTCTGGAACACAAATTCTTGTGGACGTTTCATTTGTTGTGAACGTAGAAGTTTACATCGCCAGTGGGATCAGTACATATACAACCTCGAATTTGTCTGGACTAACTTCAACCTCTTTTACTTTGCGTCACTCAGCTTCTGGTAGTGTGGCCGTTACTCTTACGAAATCCACTGCGTCGTGGCTAACCATAAGTCCAACTAGTTTCACATTTAATGGAGTGGCCGATCAGCTCGTCACGCTGACGTGCAGTACCAGCGGCCTGACCAGTCAGGACTATACTGCAACCGTGACGTATTCTTATACCATATCTTCTAATACGGTTTCTCAGATTGTGTCGCTTACTTTTTCTGTTTACTCAGTGCCAGTTGTTCCTGTTATGTTGCCTGCAGTGACGACTACCACTTCACTGACCCAGGGGTGGTCGAGCGGGGGCGATGGCACACCTAGTCCAGGTCAACCTATTACTGGCTACGAGTTTTCATGGAAGCTCACATCGGACTCGACCTATACAATTCAGTCCACTTCAATGGCCTTGGAGACTACCCTCTCCGCTTCCCAATTGACAAGCTACACTGTTCGTGTGCGTGCTCAGAATGTTATCGGCTGGTCAGCCTACGCCACTGCAGTTGTCATCACTCAAGGATCCGTATGTGCTCCGATTTCCAGTACTGTTTCATTTGCGAACATTTTTTCGGACTCAGTTGATGTGCTCTTTTCTGATGGCAACAACGCTAAGACAGGTACCGTTGCTCCAACTAGTTATAGTGTGGCCGTCTCTCCCCTGGGCTCGACTTTTGCTGTTATCGCCACATCTTCCAGCGATTATTCTCTAACTGTGTCTGGTCTTACTGCTGGCGTGTCGTACACCTTTAGTGTGACAATTGTCAATGCAGTGGGCTCATCCACTGCAGTGACGGGCTCGCTACGTACCCCAACTTGCACCTCGACCTCGACTACGGTCTGCTCGGGTCATGGTACTTGCTCGCGCGTCAATACGGTTGAGTCATGTTCTTGCTCCGGCATTTATTTTGGGTCGATTTGTCAGTCAAGCTGTCCTACATCTTCGTCCAGTGTCTGCTCTGGTCATGGATCATGCGACTCCTTTGGAGTTTGCGCTTGCTCGTCTGGCTACGTATCGAGCGACTGTAGTCTACAATGCACTTGCCCCGATCCACTGCAAGTCTGCAGTTACACCACCACGAAGGTTTGCACGTGCCCGACCGGCTACGTACCCAACTCTGCCAACACTGCCTGTTTTGCTTGTCCTGGAGGCACAAGCAACCCTTGCTCTGGAGTTGGCATTTGCTCCTTTGGCACATCATCTGCAGTGTGTGAATGTCCTTCTACTCACGCTGGTGCGTCTTGCCAAGTGGCTTGCACCAATGGTTGCTCGAACCACGGTGTTTGTCAGTCTGACGGCATTTGCGCTTGTGATGAGGGCTTTATCGGCAACGACTGCTCTATGCCATGTCCTGTCTCGAACTCTCTTATTTGCAACGATCACGGCACCTGCTCTGAAATTTCTTCGACTGCAGTCTGCACCTGTGAAGCGCTATGGGGAGAATCTGATTGCGGAGTGCAGTGCCCAGGAACCACGGGGAGCACGCCTTGCAGCGACCACGGCACATGTAATGCGACTTCTTCAGGTGTGTCGTGCGAGTGCCGTCTGGGCTGGTCGGGTGAAGATTGTTCTGTCAACGACAACGCTATCGGTGCCACGGACGGTGTTGTTATCTCGGCTGCAGCCTCTTTGGTTATCTTCATCGTATGGGGTGCAGAAGACGTCGATATGTCCACCTATAACCCCTTAGATGGGGAGAGTCATCCGACTGTTCTTTGGGACTCGAGTTTTGTACCTTCTGATTCTGAAGCCCAAATTTTTTTGAGAGACTTCTGTATGTATATGAAATCTGAAGATATTATCAACCTTGTGCGACCCGAAATGACCGATTGCTTTTTTGATCTATTTGCAACATGGGCAGAAGACAATACCTATGGTTTTCCTGTCGACCAAGGCACCTTTGATTTGGCCATGAGTCAATTTTTGGAAGGCGACGGCTCTGATCATACATCGAGAACAGGCTTCGTCTCTAACTCAATGTCTTGGTTTCAAATGAAAGTGACGACTTATACTCGCGCAGCGCAATCAGGTCAAGGCCTGTTTCCCACATACGAATACTGGGAAAGTTGGATGAAAGACATCAATAGCCAAGCTCCTGCATCATGCAACAAAGCTTTTCAAACTGCAAACGAGTATCCAACCATGATTGTCGAGTTGGCGTTCATTGAAGGCACGATCCTTGAGATCCAAGTAGCCGTGAGCTCAGCATTTGGTGCCGTAGTATTGTTCACCGGTAATATCTTTTTGGCCTTAATGGGTATTTTTATGGTGCTCTTCGTGGTGACTGCGTTACTGGCATTCATGGTGCTAATGAACTGGACAATGGGAGCGGTGGAGGCAGTTTGTCTCAGTATCATTGTGGGAATGTCGGTTGATTATGCCTTGCACATCGGTCATGCCTTGGTGCACTCAGACTATTTTGATCGAGTCGGTCGCGCACGGGACTCGATTACCATGGTTGGTATGTCTGTGTTGGGGGGGGCCACCACCACTGTCGGCTCCATGGTAGTTCTGATGTTCTGCACTATCCACACGTTCGTTAATGGGTCTAATTATGATTATGACGATTGTATGGTCCGTGCTGGCGTCAATGGGTACGATGTTATGCGCCTCGTCTATGATTGGCCCACAGGGTCATCAAGGGGATATTGTTTATTTTTTTCGCTATGTGCTATGTTGCAGAGAGAAACCCAAAGTTAACTGGAAACATTCTCATCAGGAAGATGTTACCCAGGCTATTTTGAATCGTCATGGGACTATGAAAAATCTAAATATTGCTGCGATACCTGAAAATGAAGGTTTTCAGAAAATCGTGGGCCACACTCGCACATTGTCGAGGGGGTCCGTTGCTTCGCCTAACTCGGGCCACACTCGCACATTGTCGAGTGGGTCCGTTGCTTCGCCTAACTCAGTGAAGATCAATACAAACCAGAAGCCTAATTCTGGCCCTCAATTAAAGCAGCCGCCTCGCTCGAACCGGCCTTCCGTTGCTGCGAAAGAGGCTAACAAGCCTCCAGCGGTCTTGACCCGGCCCGCTGTCGCTGAGAAGCAATCGAGCCGGCCCTCTGTCACTCAGAAAGTCAAGCTGCCGACTGCCAAAAAAGCAGGACCGCCTATAAAACTTCAATCCCAGCCATCATTCAGTTTCATAGCGGCCGATGAAATCGAGCTTGTTGAGCAAAATGCTGGCGGAGATGATGCTCACTATGATCCTTACAAGGGGTTGTAAAACAATCTTTTTCAATGATTTTAATTTATTGATCATTCATGAATGATCCTATGTACACAAGTTTATTTTTCAATTTTTTATTTCATTTTCCTTTCAATTAGTACTTTTTTGCTGCATCTTTTAGCGCTTTAAAACATTTCATTGACCTCAAATCAAAAGTACAATTTATTAACATCTTCTTGCATATCTATAACATCCTGGTTGAAAAGCGATTGTCGAAGTTTAAGTTCAAACGAGTTTAATTGGCGACCTCCAGGCAAAAAGTGGTGCTGCTGGTATTTAAAATATATTCAAGTACTTTTTCAATGAAATTGTAGATCACGAGAGTAGCTGAAACCGATTCACTCACGTATCCGGATCCCCC
>Ga0256324_1000073_pt1 | contig 10300 bp, 1 predicted proteins | sample LawtaT_14_FD_189963 | JGI IMG/M metagenome (GOLD analysis project Ga0256324, IMG submission 189963) | Metatranscriptome of freshwater microbial communities from St. Lawrence River, New York, United States - Law_Yuk_RepA_8d (Metagenome... | ecosystem: Environmental > Aquatic > Freshwater > River ... | reverse complement strand
TCTCGGAATCCTTCGTGCAAATTGTTCAGAGTTCATGCACCCGTCTTCGGAGTGCGCAGAGAAGTGGCTCGCCAAGGTGGAAGTGGAGATTTCCGAGAGACATTGATGCAGCACTGAAAAAGCTTCTTCGTTTTGGCTCACGAAATCGCGGAAACGACCAACGTTATTCTCGGAAGGAGATTCGTCAAGTGGTGCGCTGCCGTCGTCATCACCAACGTCATCGCTGTCACGGCTCCCGTGTTCCTGCAGCTTGCCATCGTGTTTTTGGACCAAACTATCCAAGAAAGGAGACACCTCTGGATGACTGGTCGCAGCCATACAGAAGTCATCCAGGTTCATTTGAACATCCCTACTTGGTGGCAAGCCAAGGCAAGATAAGAAGCGGGAGCAATACTCCGCAGCACCCTGCTGCACAAGGGCTTTGCACGCCTCCATGGACTGTTCAGAAGAGAGGTCAGAAAGCGCCACCAACATACCCAGGATAGATTGGAAGTAGGAATAAAGCTCACCCATCCAAATAGACCCACTGTTATCGGCATCAATGATGCGAAAGGCAGCGTGCAATGAGGCAACGGAAGAAAATTGGATAACTGAAAAACCCGCGACAAGCTCGGAAACATCCAAGTCGCCACTGTCGTTCACATCCAGAAGCAGAAACAGGGCCTCCAAACGTTGGCGCAGAGACGCCAATTCCTCCCCTGGCAGTAAGCTCTCCAAAGCTTTCAGAAAATCTGGGCGTGTGAGAACTCCGTTCACACCGTGCACATGGAAAAAGCGCGCGAGAGTTTCTGGCGGCACATCCTGCAGGCGGATGCGAATCTGGCTTAGGTTCTTCCTCCAGTGCGGATTAGAAGAAAACGAACAGATGTAGTTCAAAAGAGAATCGCCACGGTGTGCAGGAGTGGAGCTCTCCGAGGACGAGCGAGAGAGATGCTGGATGTCCGCCTCATACAAGGCAGAGTAGGAGTCCGTCTGGACATTCTGTATTGGTTGCCTCAGCATGTCTAGACTATTCTGGATAGGTTGCTTCTTTATGGGTAGTGGTTGGCCCTGAGCAGTTGTTGAGAGGCCTTCAGCGGCTTGAAATATGTCGAACTGTGAGGTGAGGTCAGGAGCATACGCATAAACACCACACCACTCATCGAAGCTCAATCGGTGGTCACCATCGATATCTGCGGAGGCCAGAAACTGATTAGTCTTCCACGCTGCTGCACCAGCAATCAGGGAGCTCAAGATCACTTGGGGTAACTCCTTGGCTATATCAGACTTGGAAAGAACTAGTTTGAAGTAAACTGCAAAAAAGCCTTCAAGCTCGTCCCTGTCGACCCAACCGTCGCCATTAGTGTCAATGGCGGCGAAAGCCAGCTTCAAGCGTTCAAATGCGTTGGCACTGCAGAGAAGCGCGAGGCCGCATTGGAACTCAGAATAATTCACAAGGCCATCGTGGTTGGCATCGAACACTTCAAACAGACCTAGCAGCAGTCGCTGTAGAACTGACATGGACGGGTCTGAGAACCAGCTCTTAAGATAGGCAGCAAACAATGATTTGTTGAGGCCAGAACGGTGCGCGCCGAAGGATTTGAATTCCGCCTCCATTTGTTTCAAGTTGTCAATGTGCAGCATTCCGCGCAAAACAGACAAATTGGCGATGTCATTGGTCTGCACCTCGATTGAGCTGCCCGCCGCGTCCAGTTGCACAAGTATTGTCTGATTTGTTCCGTCGCGAGGGCTGACTGCCGCTTTAGAAGAGGCAGATGAGTCGGAAGAATAATCACGATGCTCGGATACAGGAGCATGAGGTTGGGCCTCGGGTAGCGACCAGTGCGAAGGATATTCTCCTTGCGGCTCTTGACCAACCACTTGGCGCGGAAGGCGCGAAAAGGCGGCCGCATCAAAGAGATACAACCAAGAAATCAAGTGCGAATGGGCAGAATAAGCAGTGCAGTAATCGACAAAACTCACCAACCCGTCTCGATCAGTGTCGGCTATATGAAAGAAGTCTTCAGTTCTCCAAGAAGCGGCCTTCTCGAGAAGGCTTTGCATAACTGCAGGTGGCAAGCCAACGGCAGCGTTGGATAAGGTAACTAGCAAGGCGAACAAGGAGTAGAAGAAGTTGAACAGCTCGCCCATGGAGATAAAGCCGTCTCCATTCGCATCCACCACGGAAAATGACAACTTAATCTTGTCTTCAACGGACACAGCACTGAGCAAGCACATGCCCGACATGAATTCAGCTCGATCGATGGCACCATCTCCGTCGCGATCAAAAATGCCGAACAATGTGTTGATAATGTACCGCAGCGCAGGCATGGTGCGTTCGTCATGGTCTTTCAGCAATGTTTGCATGGCAGGGAAGAAAGAATCGAAAGATATTTTGTCGTTCTCTGAGGCATACGCCGAAAAAACTTGAGAAAGTTCCTCGACCGACGAAGGGACCGAACGAAACAAACTGAAGTTTGCAATATCCCGTACTGGGATCTGCAAAGAGCTTGAGTTATCTGAAGACAAAGGAATCACAACGATGTCGTCAGGAGAGCTAACATGAGACTGCACGTCGGAATTGCTGCCTTGAGACACGTCCGGATTCCCGCGGCTTCCTTGAGATTGAACTGAGGAAGTTTCAGGGTTATTGCGATACTCAAACACTCGCTGGCGAAACTCGCTGCCGCTTTCTGAGCGACCCGAGGAGTTGAGGGCACTTTCCAGGTTAACTCGAGAAGGTACAGAAGAGACTTGCGACAGTTCGTCACCCGCCAAAGCGGCTTCTGCGGCCTGCGATGCGACGTTGGCTGCATGACCGTGAACTTGCTGCAAAATAAACTCCTCGAGGTCAGTCTGGCTCAGAACGTAGAGCCAGTCAATGGGGCCGGGGTGATCGCGGTAAGCGGAGACAAATTCCTCTAAGTTGATTTTAGATTCAAAAGGCATGTGCCGTTTAGAATTCAGCTCGTTCCAGAATAAAGTCGCTTTTTCCACAGCGGCACCGACGACAACAGCCCTCATTTCAGAGAACGGCACCAGTTCGTCAGCGGCAAACGCCACCAGGATTGAAAAGATCGAGTAGAAAAACACCGATAATTCAGGGTAGGAAATAAAACCGTCGTTGTCTCGATCCAGAATTATAAATGCGAGAAGGAGCTTCTCGGAAGGGTCCGCGGTACACAGCAAGTACAAAGCGGCGCAGAACTCCTCACCACTAAGCTCAGCGCTAGCACTGCGGCTGAACAAGGCAGCCAAGTTATCAATTTGTACCTGCAACACGTTGCAAGCGTCGGCAGGAAGGAGAATCTTCATCACTTGTGTATAAGTATCACTATCCCAGGCGCCGGTAGGTGCCACTTGATGAAACACTCCGACGATGTCCACAGGGGTCAGTCCGTGGAGGTACGTCTTCAAAATGCCAAAGCCAGCGTAGAACCAAGCTGTCATTTCCAGCGAGTCACCCTTACTAGTGATAGGAATGGTGACAGAAACATCCGGTTGGGCCTCATCAATCTTCGACTTCTCGTCACGTTCTGACAAAGGTTGGGAGGTATTCACGCCCACATCCACATGCGATGCAGTTGATTGTGTATCCGCGTCTGAAAACGACTTCTGAACACGGGATAGGTCACGTATCGACTCAGACACTTGTCCGCCTTGTTGAGGCAACGGCGAGTCAGAGTCAAACAAATGCAACCAACTGACAATATCTGGGTGGTCTTGATACACTTTGACGAATTCCTTGTAATCAATTAAACCATCAAGATTCAAATCGGCAATTTCGAAGAATCCATCAGTGCTTTCTTGTGCCGCGCGGTGAACCTTAGAGCGCAGATAGTCCGTATCGAGACCTTGTGTGTTATCCGAAAACACCATCAACACAGCAAATATCGACGCGAAAAACTTGTGCATTTCCTCTTTGGAAATTTTTCCGTCCTGATCTGAGTCCACAATCTCGAAAGACAGACGCAGTTTGTCAGAGTCGTCAGCCGTGCATAGCAGATAGAGACCCGCGATAAATTCATTCATGTCGATAATGCCATCTTTATTTTCATCAAATACTTGAAAGAGGCATCTAAGCTCCACGCGCAGCATCACACAGGAGTCCTCTGGCAAAAATTCCTTCATCAACCTGTTAAAGTCCTCGTAGACCAGACCCCCGGAAGGAGCGTACTCCTGAAAAAGTTTTACTAGGTGTTCAGGGCTTAACAAATTCAAACGTTGCTTTAGGATTCCGAAATTCGAGTAGAATTTTTTGGTGATTTCTAATACATCTCCAGCAGAAGTGATGGTAATGCGTAGAGCTGGTTTATCGTCCTGAATAGAGCTATTCGCGTCGGTAGGTAGAGTTGAATTAAGATCTCTTTGGCTTGAATGACTGCCAGTCAAGTTACGTTCAGATAAAGAGCCTTCGCTTCGCTGATAGCCCGCTGCGGAAAGTCCGGCAGAACTGGAATCCCGCTCAGATACAGCGGCGTCCGACCCACCATCATGCTCGGACTTGTCGCTCTCGTTTGCGGAGACGCGAGAGCTATTCAGGGACGCGGAATGAGAGGCCACAAAGCTCGGTGGAGAATCAGCGTTGAAAAGGTGCAACCAGGTGACCACCTCCGGGTGTTCTCTGTAAACTTTCACGAATTCTTCATAATCAACCAGGTCGTCCTCGTTAGTGTCGGCCACGGAGAAGAAATCAGCTGTTTTCTCAGAGGCAGCAAGACCCACAACATCTCGGAGATCATTCGTCGAAACACTCTTCGTGTTTGCAGAAAATACGACCAGCACGGCGAAAACAGATGCAAAAAACTTAAACATTTCATCTTTAGAAATAAACCCATCGCTGTCGGTGTCCACCACCATAAACGATAGTGTCAGTTTCTCCTCAGTGTCAGCATTGCACAGAAGGTACAACCCGCCACAGAACTCGTCAATATCAATAACTTCATCTCCATTGCGATCGAACACGCCATACAAATTTCGCATTTGCATGCGAAGCATAACGCATTCGTCACCAGGCAAGAGTGTGCGCACAACAACGTCGAACGCAGTGCGGTCTAAGATACCCGCTGGTCCACACTCATGAAATAATGCAATCAATTCCGAAGGAGAGAACTGTCTGCATTTGGAGCGCAAAATGCTGAAGTCAGAATAGAATTGAGGAGAAAGATGTAGCTCATCTCCGCGACTGGTGATAGCAATGCGAATCAAGCCGTTGCCAAGGGAAGACTGGGAATCTCGACCGAAGGACACAGAACTTTGAGACACCTGATCACTGTGCTTGCGGTCATACAGGCGATCCGAAAGCGAAACACTCGAACGCGCGGAAACACTGGCCACTGAAGCAAACTCTGAAGGTGGATTGCTGGCAGCAGAGGGAGCTTTCTTCAAGATGTCTGTCGCAACAAAAGACGATCTTTCCGAAGTTTGGGACAACTGGCCATCCTCGTAGTCAGTCAGATCAAAGAGACCCAACCATGAAAACAGCTCGGCCTTTTCGACGTCGGGAACGGATATAAATTCTTGAAAGCTGATGCGACCATCTTGATCAGTATCCGCAACGACAAAAAATTGTTTTGCTTTTTCTTTCGCTGCTTTGTTCAGCAAATTACCGAGGGGGGCCAAAGGGATATCTTGAGATAGTCCGGACACAGTCAAGCATGGTGAAGAGCGAGCGAAAAAATTTTATCAACTCCCACAGCGCAATATGACCATCCCCGTCCGAGTCAATCATGGTGAATGCGAACATAATCTTGTCTTCATTCGAACCAGTGCAAAAAAGACGCAAACCTGACAAGAACTCGTCCAAATTAATGGCTTTGCCGAGCTTGTGGTGACTAAATACATTGAACAAAAGGGACAGGTGGGACGCCACAGTTTCGCCAGTAGCTTGATCCTTGACAGGAAAAAGTTGGGAAATGCACTTGTTGAACGAGTCCCGCGACAATTCCCCGTTGTCCGAGTGCTCATAGAAGACTTTGACAAGCTGGTCCTGAGTCAAATCTCGCAAATAGCCACACAAAGCAGAAAACTTGGCCAAGTCATAAGTTTTCAATTCCAACGTATCACCAGAGTCATCGATGGGAATGGAAACAATTTGACTGCTCCGGCGGACAGAGCCTACACGCCCTTTTGCCACTTCCAGACGTTTTGCGTCTTCCTTGAGGCCATGCGACAACAGCACATCTAGTGCACTCAGCCAGGGCACGGGATGTACCTTGACGACTTCTTGGAACTGTTCGAATGAAATAGAATCCCCGCAGATGCCAGCAGCCTCGAAGAACGTGTTGGTCAGTCGCTCAGAGCCTTGTTGAATTTGATGGCGATTCTGGGTCGATGTTGCTTCAGCAGTTGTTTGAGAGTTAATCGCTACAAGAACTTGCATAAAATTCGTCAAAAAAGACATCATCTCACGTCGAGTCAAAACATTGTTGCCATCAGCGTCTGCCATCATAAACGCCAGCGCAACAAGTTTGTTTTGATCGATGTTTAGCAGAACCTGCAAACCGCGCACGAATTCCCCGCGATCAACGAAGCCGTCTTGATCACGGTCGAAAATACGGAAGCATTGATCAAGAAGAAAAGTGAGCAATTTGCGGTCATCAGAGGAAATTTCGTCGACAGGAACTAGAAGCTGCATGACCTCGTGAAATGCTTGGTAGTCCAATAGCCCCCCATCAGTCGATAAACCACGAACACGAGCTTGGGCACCATTCAATGCGGCGGAAAATGTTTTGTCTAACGTGTCAGGGTCGATAGAATCGAAGCATTTGCGCAGGAAACGGAAGTTGCGAAAGTCCACTTCGTGAAAATCAACTTTCGAAGAGCCATGGATCGGAATAGAATATATCGGTTCTTGGGAGTTTGAAGGTGCAGAAGAGGCGCCAGTGGCAGTAGAAACCGCATCGTTTTCAACACTATTTCTGTAATTGAGGTTATTCACAAATCGCAACCAATCAAAGATCGGAATGCTTTGGGCAGGCAGTTCACTTAAATGAAGAAAGAGCTCGAAACTAGTCTGACCTTCGGGGACATTCATCCCTCGAAATTCATTTCGAGTCAATAGATTGAAAAATTGCGTGGTGTTGAAAGATCCAACTTCGTGTGCAAATGCCTGCACTTCTTCAGGTGGCGACTCGATGTTGGAGCTGGCACAGAATAAACAAAGAACGCATTCAACGAATCGACAAAATTCATTTCGATTAAGAAGTTGATCTTCAGTTTTATCAATCAAATGAAAGGCCAAATTGATAGCATCGTTACTCTTGTCATTGCAAAGAAAATACATCGCCGAAGTAAATTCGTTCGCATCAATAAGTTGGTCATTTTGAAGATACTGGAAACAAGCTTTCATAAGACGGTTCAAAAGATCGGGTTGTTGCAGCGAGCTCGGAGGAATTAATTCATCTATGACAGTAGCAAAGGAAATGGAATCTAACAAGCCTTCACCAACGGCATGTTCGGCAAATTTTTTCAAGACCTCATCCATGGGTACCGATGAAAACACTGACCTAAGAAACCGTAATGATAAAATTGTATCTTCTCCGAGCTCCAACGAGCGCTGCGCATCAACGGGCAGAATGATGGCCTGAGTTTGCGAGGAACTACCCTGAGTAGAGACACCAGATGATGCAGAAGATGCGTCATCTCCAAGAACTGACGATTTCAAGCTCCTGTCAGATGACTCATTCAGCTGCATCTCAGAGGGCGTAGAATTATCAGCGCAAAGTGCATCCATGACAGTGAACCAAGGAGCAATATCAGGGAACTTCGTCAAACACTCCCAAAATTCTTCGAACTCGATTTTGTTATCGGCATTTGTTTTCGCGACGGCGAAAAAATTCTCGGCGTATTGCTGAGCAGCGGCTTCGGCCATCGTATGGATAAAAGCCCGATGTTCCTCACGAGAAAAGGCACTGAGACCAATAATAACGCGCAAAAAACTTCCAATGAAGCTTTGAACCTCACTTTCACTTAACTTCGAATCACAGTCAAGGTCGGCAGACATAAAGGCCAAAACAACTTTTTTGCGAACATCAAGAGACAGTACTATCAGCATGCCTGTAACAAATTCAGTGTAGTCAACCAGGTTATTCGAGTCTGAGTCAAAAATGTCAAAAAGTTCAAACAAAAGAATTTGCAATGCCTTCCGCAACTTCTCGGGAAGATCTTGGGGAAAGAGCTTGGAAAAAACATTCCTCGAATGACTTTCTATCCAAACAACCAGAATTATCGCACTTTGTTGAAAATAACCGTAACAAGTCCGCTGAATCCACCTTGGAAAGGGCCTGCCGAAGTTGTCGAAAGTTTTCCACGTCAGACTTTCGCAGGTCGATAATGCCGACATGATTGGGTAATAGAAGAACATGAACAATGGGGTTTCTGTCGAGCAGGGTATCTCCTTTTGCTGAATGCTTTTCAGATGAAATATTGCTCTGGAAACTCGAGTCAAAACCCTGGGAAGAGTTACTTGTATTGAGCTCTGCGCTGGCTTCCTGTGCGCGCGCACCCTTAAATTGCACAAATTGATTTACAGAGTCATCCTCTGCAGAGACAGACTCTTGCGTAGATGCTTGAGACCCGTCCTCCTCGATGTTCAAATATTCCAACCACGGGATTATATCAGGTGTTTCGTCATACAAGTGAATGAATTCTGTAAAGCGGATGTATCCTTCTTCTTGGAGAACGAGCGCGTCGAAAACTTTTCCAGTCGACTCCAATGCCAGTTTACTGAGATTACTGATCATTTCATCACGTGAGCGCGACTTTTGCTCGGAGGTCTTATTAAAAATAGTGATCAAATAAGTCGAAAAACAGCGGAGCATTTCCTGACGAGAGATTTTGCCATCGCCATCACGATCAAAACAACGAAAGACCATTCCCAATTTCTGAATACGATCGCCTTGAACAATTGTCGTGAAACCCGTCTGAAACTCGAAAAAATCAACATAATTATTGCCATCTTCGTCCAGCATATCAAATAGATTAGAGAGTGGAAAGCAGTATAAGCTCTTAGATTCCTCATCAACCAATTCCTGCACGGGTAAAAGTTGAAGCATGCATTCGACAAAGTCAGTTCTTCGCAAACCCATTTTAGAATGCGCACAGGCGGTAAACACTTCAAATAAACGGTGGCGTGAAACTACCGCGAGATGTTTCTTCAAAAAATTGAAACTACTGAGATCCCAAGGCGATATGGCTATTTCATTGGCTCTCTCACTGCCGTTCGAGACGTCATCATGCTGGCTGTTGACATCACCGGACTGGAATTCTCTAGGAAAATCGAGCTTCGATTGCGTATCTGGAATTGAGCCAGTTTCATAGAGGCTCTCGTTATTTTGACTGGCGTTGGAGACGCTCGAAAAAGAGGCACGTGAAGAACGCTCCGAAGCTAAAGACGACGTGGAAGCGTTCAAAGACACAGGAGCGTTTCCTTCAAAAAAGAAAATCCATAGGCCCAGCTGAGGAAAGTTCGGTAGTCCTTGAGAAAATTCTTGAAAAGTCAACGCGTCGGGACGAGCATGGCGAAAGCGAGTAAAAACTGTGTTGGCAAACCACTCTGCCGTCGCGCCGGCCCAGCTGATGATAGACTTCGAGTCCACCGCCAGCCCCAGAAGCTTGAAGACAATGACTCCCCGAATGAAAGAAAACAACTGGGGTTTTGAAACAAAACCATCTTGGTTGGCGTCGTATGGTGTAAAAGCTACAAAAAGACGTTCATCTTGAGGGGCTTTGCACAACAGTGATATGATGCCCAATAAATGTTTTGTTTGAGGAGGATCTTGACATTCAGCAAAAAGGGAATTGGCTTTAAGTATAATCCTAGATATTTCCTCATGGCGGTCAGCAAGCGGCTCGCAAGCGCAAACGGATGTAATAATAGCCTCCGTGGGATTTCCAGGGTTAACCTGAATATTTTGCATTACTCGAGTAATAAATGGTTCAAGCTCCAATTTACTTAGGGTTCGCGATAGGGCAAATATATGACTAAGTTCACTCATGTTCAATCTGCCGAGAGAGCCATTCCTGTCTTTCGCAAATGTCAAAGGAGTGATTTCCGATTCATGATTGTGCTGTGAGTAGGGTGTCGGGCTGCTAGGACGGGAACCAGCAATGATAGAAATTTCTTTATTTTGGAAGGAAGGCAAATGCATGGCAATCACTGAGAGAGGAAGAACGGTAGAATCGTTCTCTGCAGCCACTGGGGTAACACTAAAGCATGATTGGATATCAGCTGTAAGCGCCTCGGTAGATATGGGATGTTGCAGCTTCAGTTCTTTCCGAATGCCTTGACAGGTCACAAACAGGATGACCGACATTTTCG
>Ga0256324_1000052_pt1 | contig 11304 bp, 1 predicted proteins | sample LawtaT_14_FD_189963 | JGI IMG/M metagenome (GOLD analysis project Ga0256324, IMG submission 189963) | Metatranscriptome of freshwater microbial communities from St. Lawrence River, New York, United States - Law_Yuk_RepA_8d (Metagenome... | ecosystem: Environmental > Aquatic > Freshwater > River ... | reverse complement strand
GGGGATTTGTTCAGGGGAGAATTCTGTGGCGAAGGATGGCGACGACGATCCGTAGGAGTTGAGAGTCTTGTCTTTGGCGAGGATGTCGATAGCAGTGACGGGTTTGGTGCGGTTCAAGCGCCGCTGCCGCCGCACCTTGACGACGAAGATGCTGATGGCAACGACAGCAGCCGACCCCACCGCAATGACGATTGCAGCCCACACGGGGAAGGCCGATGATCCCAACAGCGGCGAGCACAGAGAGATGTCCGTGATGCTTCCACCACAGGTCTTACAGACGTCCCAGATTGCGGCGCCGCCGACAGTGCCCTTGCAATCCACAGGGAACTCAGCGAGGGCGACCGCAAAGGGCTGCTGTGTGGCGTTGCACAAGCAGCCAACGGCAGCAGACGCAGATGCGTACGGTGTCACCGCGCACGTACGCGCCCACTTATTGCCGTCATACACCACACACTGCTCAGACAGCCGCGACCCATCGGCGCGTTCAACGACTCGAACATCGTGCGACGCTTGAGTGACGGGGAACACAACATTCACCTGGCTGCGCTCCTGTGCCAGCGAGGCGCCAGAGCTCGCGTCGAACATGGCCACGTGCAGCGCTGACGACAACAGGGTCACTGCAGCTGTGTCAGTGAAAGGCGACGCAGCCAGAACGACGGCTGATATGCCAACGTCACGAGCGGCAGCCGCATCAGCGTCGGGGGCAACTGAAACAGAGACGCGGAGTGAAGAGGAGGCGGGGACGACGAGGGACGGGACTGCAGAAGAGGCCAGGCGGCGAATGCCGACGACAGCCGATGGCGACTGGTCCTGTATGACGGCGTCTTGCGCCGCAGCGAGCGCGAGCACTTGCACGCGGGCAGCGGTGCGCACTGCCGACAGAACGTTCTCCATTCCAGACTTGTACCCCAGCAGGCGCCGGCTCGCTGCAACTGAGACGGTCTTGAGAAGCGCAGCGGAGCCTCCCACGAGCATGGGCGACAACTCCACCGCCAAGTCACGGCTGGCGGCGCCGGAAGACAGCATGGCGAGCGACGATGCTGCGACGTTCTGGAGCATAGAAACGGCAGCGGAGGAGGCGGTAGAGGAGATGGGGCCGGGTAGAGACACGAGGGAAAAGAGAGTGGATGCGGTTTGAGATGCAGTGGAAGAGTCCGTGATTGCAGAGGAGGAAGAGGAGTTGAGGAAGGCGAAGGTAGATTCCTTAATTGTGGAGAGGGCGGCGGTGTCTGCGTTGGAGGAGGAGTAGAGAGACGACAGAGACGCGGCGATGTTGGCCGCAAAGCGCTGCTGGCCCTGCCGATCGCCTGCAAGGGACGCAACGTAACTGCTGCTCCCGATGAGCGATGAGAGATCAGCAGCCGATGCATCCGACACAGATAATTCGGAGGAACACACACGGAACACTGCACCAAGCGCATCCACGGCCTCAAAGCCGAGTGCCTTCACGCCACTGGCAAGCGTGATGGAAGAAAACGACGGCGACGATGACGACGCAAGTACCTGACCAACAGCGGATGGAGCACACGTGCTGCTCCGGAAGGCAAGGAGACGGTAGTTGATGGGTCCATCATTGTCAGTGCAGCCAGCAACGGCTCCTGATTCGTCCAAGAGCGAAACACGCAGCTTCGTGCTCATGGCAGTGACTTTGCAGGTGCTGCTCAGTGCCCCGCAAGATTCAGAGGCGATGGAGGCAACTACGCTACTGCAATCAGGAACAGCATTAAAGCCCACTTTCACAGAAGCGTCAGCGTAGACTCCAGTGACAACGTGAGTCACACGGCACTTGAACACAGCCGATGGCTGCGATTCGGACAAAAATCCCGATTTCAGCACCACACTTGCCACCTGGAGAGACGTGATGGCGTCAGAAGCCGCGAGGGGCTTGGGAGAGGCAGTCCACTGGTAGCTGTACTGCTGGGCGTTACCAGAGGTAACTGCAACAGAGAGGACGAGCGACTGGACGAGGGAGACGCGAGGAGCAGAAGCGGTGATGGTGAGAGCAGGCGGGGATCCTGGCACAGGCTCGACAGTGACGGTTGCGGATGACGACAGCGATAAATATGAGACCGTCACAGTGCAAGTGATTGTTGAAGACAGAGACCGAATGTCGAGATACGATTTTGATGTGATGGAGAGACTCAAGTCAATGTTCTGGCAGCTCCAATCAAAAGCCAATCCTGGCTGCTCGTTGGCGGCATAGTTGGGATCGTACGACGACGCCGCGCTGATCCGCCCTCCCGACGTGCTGAGCCTGAGGGTATCCCCTCCAGATATAACCGCGACTGGCGGCAGTCGCGAAACTTTGAACACAGAGGACGCACTGACGACGCCATTGAGGGTAAGAGTGACGGTGTAGGTTGTGTCAAACAGGCCCAAGGTGTATTGCGGCACGACAAACCGCTTGTCAAAGCTTGGCAGCAGTGCGAGGCCGGCAGCAGTGCGAATCTGCCAAACGTACGACAACGCCATATTGGCAGAGCAGACGGATACGTCTATCACTGCTGAAAACTCAGTCACGGAACTGCGGCGGATGATACTGGGAACCTGGATGCTGGTGATGACGGGCAGATCCTGGGGTGCGATGCTGAACGTGACATTGCCAGACACGCGGCGCTGGTACCAAGCGGCGACTGTGTACGAGACTGTGTAATTTCCTGACGGCAGCCCTCCTGGCAATCCATGTAACTTCCAAGAGTCTGAAAAAAAACACGAACCCTGCTGAGGTTACGTTGACAAGACGATTGATGAATGCCAACCTTACAGCCGACGCGTTTTGACTTGCGATAGACGCAGTTACAAAGCTCCAAGTGACCACAGGAGCGAACTGAGAAGGTCGAGATATGCTGGACGGAGAAGGGATCGAAAGCTGCAGCGACAGCGCGGAACAGGAGCCTAGAGAAGTGGAGCCCTGGACCAAAACCGTGGGATTTGAGACTGCGCTGGAAATTGAGACATTGGGCAGTGCAACGCTGAATATTTCGGATGGCACGCCAGTGAGAGTAAATAATCTGTCCAGGGGCTGAAGGTCCAGAGCATGGAACACGAGAGTCGAACCCTTGCCCACAGAGACAACAATCGAATTGGCGCTGATTGAGCACACAGGACTGAGGCCAAAGAGGGTCAAGGAAAAAGGAGAGAAGAGCCGGCTGCAAACGAGAGAAGGCACGACAGGAAGAGGAGACGTAGCGTTGATGTATACACTGCTCAAAGTGCCGTCCCATTCCACAGATGAGAATCTGAACTCGCCAAATTGCACGAAAGATCTTGAGATGTTGAATTTGCCGCTCACACTAACATTAACGATGCGACCCACATTGGAAGCTGCAAGGAGACAATTCACTTGAGTGGGAGACACGAAATAACTGATAACATTGACCGCTGTTCCATTGAACACTACGGTACAAGTCGAATTTGAAACGAAATTGTTGAATGGTGTTTGGAGCGAGACATTTAGAGATACCGACGCACGAGCGAACGCGGGCGATATCGAAGCTGCATCAGGATTGGGAGGTGCTCCAGGAGAAGCCGTTGTTGGGGCGGCCGTTGATGGAGTGGCAGTGCTTGATGGAGCCACAGTCGTGGCAGGAGCTGTTGTCGCCGGAGCTGTGGTGGCCGCGGCAGAGGTCGTGGCGGCAGGCGGATCAAAAACGATGCCGAACTGTGTGAGGTGCGTCGTCAGAAGCGTAACATGAGTGGAGTTAGCAGCTGTCACGCCGCATCCATCAGATCTCCAAGTTAGAGATGCTACATTCCAATATAAACACTTGAAACTGGAAGCTGGAGCGCCTTTGACAGACGAAGAATTGCTGTCTAATGGGATAACAATCCTGATGCTGCTGTTGGGCGACAGATTTTGAACAGACATTGGGCCAACGTCATTGAAGAAGGACATGCCGTGAATGCCGGACACAAAGGATCGGTTAACACTGGACCATCGAGCATTGCTGGAGTAACTCTCGGTAACAACGCTGACGGGCTCAGTGAAACCTTTCGAGTCGGAACCCAAAAGGATGCGAGAGAAATTGACGGGAAGGAAGAAAGAAGCCATGCCCGGGACCGAGGGAACTTTGCGCTCAAACAAAGAAAGTGTCGACCGACTCGCCATGTGGCTGCTGAATTGTGTTGTGAAAGAAAGCGGCGCATCACCGAGAAGAGCTTGTTTGACCGCATTGAAAACAACGGCGGCGGTGATGTTGAGAACTTGCTGTACTTGATTAACAAGCACAGTGCTGTTCATGGAGCTCGTGTTGGTTGAATTACCAATGATGCTCACAAGGGTACCAGTGGCCACGTTGATCATGCCGGAGGAACTTTCGCCGCTGACTGGCTGCTGAAGCAAAGTTTTGGAGGATCGGTCCAAAATATCCACACAAGACTGCAGCGACGAAGCTCGCGCGCTGAGATCACCTCCGGAGCAAAGTGGGGTGATCGTTTGGACAAAAGCACGCGCCAACGAAGCCACACCTAATGGCGCTTCTTTTGCAGACACGGCAATTTTCTGAATGACCGCAGCTTTTAGGGAAGAACCATCTTCTGATTGAAGCAAACGACGCTCGCCCCGCTTGTCCTTGGCATCAGACGCACTTTGCTGGGCCGCAACATTGGAATCCATGCACTGTAAGTATTCGGCATGCTTGCCGAGATTCTGCTGCTTCTTGCAATTATTTCCAACTTCATCGGGCGGAACAGGATTTGGAAAGAAAAGAACGACAGACAGCGGAACGAACGTGCTGCATTGAAATTTGTCTGAAACTTTCACCTGAAAATTCATGGTGCTGGCGTTAGTTGAAGTTGTGAACGACATTGCCTTCCCCATTTCCAATGCGTACTGGCCATTGGGCGCCATAACAGTGTAGGATATAGGATCGTCCAAATCAACCCAACCAAAGCAGCGAACGAAGAAATCTGTCACACCAGCGATGCCCCTATCAGGGGTCACTGTGCACCTGCCGGAGGATGGAGGCGAATTGACAGATATCGTCATGGATAGCGCAGTGGGCTGACGGTTGTTTGCGGTGACAGTGGCCGAAACCAGATAAGTTTTGCCAGGAGACAACGTGCCAGGGTTGAGCAGTATCGACGCTCCTGAAGTGTCCAAGTTGACAAAGGAAAGCGGCGATGGGGCACCGACCTCCTGAATGCTGTATTGGTAAGACGTGATGACCGTTTTAGACGAACATATGATGGATATCTTTTGTTCAGCATCTACACGCTCTTGAGAGGCAAGCGAAAGACTGGCATCTTCGATGAAGGCTCCTTGGGCAATTTGAACATAGGTTTCATCTGACGCTGTGCGTGAACCTTTGAAAATGACGAGAGAAAATTGATAGAGCGTTTCGGCTAACAAGGTGTCTTCAGAGAAACGTAGAACTCGAGAGTTTGTCAAGTTCAACAGCATACCCTTTACATCACGACATGACGTGGTTTGACGAGTTCGGACCATACTGCACTGCCACACAAATTGCAAGTCGCCATCCACGCCCTGGCCGCTGAAATCCGGGTCGATCGATTTTGAAGCGTCAAGCTCAACAGGGGATTGAACTGATACGACGCGGCCACCTCCTGAGATAGAGGCGCTCAATGGAGACGACAAAGTTGTGACGGAATATATCCCGGAACTCTTTTTGCTGGGTTCGTCATCCTTATAGACTGTGCACAAAATATTGTACGTGCGCCCGGCAGTGAGGGTATTCGGAGGAATCAATATCGTGCTGGAGGAAGAGCTCGCAAGGACTTCTTGGATAGCAGCACTTTCTCCTGATGCGGTCCAGGAAAATATCATCTTGCCATCTTTGACAGGGCAGGATGAAAATTCCACCTGAGCCTGCAACACAATGGATGCGGAAACCAATGAGCTCTGCGATTGACTCAAAATTCTTGGGACAGCCGCAGATCCCCTGAACACCTCAAATTCACTTGAATCAGATGAAGAGAATAAAGAAACAGCCGACAAAACAAATTTATAGGCAAAATTGCTGCGTTTGAAGTCATTACTGCGAAATTTGATGGTTTGGGAATCCACAATACGGCCAGAGGCAGCGGCCGAGACGTCAGGGTCATTGAGACATTTCCAAGTGTAGCGAGCTCGCGGGGTGGGATTGAGGATACTGAGTTCTAAATCATCACAGGGGCCCAGAGTTGTAGGTCCCACAAAGGAAACCCTTGGAAGCGGAACGACATCTGGAGATAAGACAATCACACTGCGAGTGGCGGATTCATCGAGCAAATCATTTGCAACGAAATTTCTGCCTGTAAGCGAATTCGGGGGGATCTTCACAACACCACCCGGAATAAGAGAAAACGAGAAGCCTCCTTTCACAATAACATCTCGCGAGGTATAGGAGCAGATCGCATCGGAGCCAAAAGTTGATGCAAAGTCCTGGAAAATTTGGCAGCCATGGCTGATGTTTCGGAGAACGACTACTACATCTTGATCAAAGGAAATTTTGAAAGAGCTTTCAGTCAAAAAGTTGGACGCCGTCACTACGGGGGCTCTGAAAAACGAAAAGCCAAATGAGGCAGATGCTTGAAAACCAGATATAGAGATGGAAGACACAAGGACACCCGCAACAAACTCCGTCGACGTTGCACGGCCAATGACTATGTTCACAAAAGTGAAGGACGAGGTGGAGTTGATGAGTTGCAACGAGCACGATTCTGAGCCCGCAGCACTGCAAACGAGCTGGGAAGAACGAGTCACTTGAGGAAAATTCTCAAGCCGGGCCAGCAAAGGTTTTGCTGAGCCTATTGAGGCGCTGGCAGCACAATTCTGCAAACATCTGATGCTTTGACGGCCTGTGTATTGAATAGAAAATTCTGCGGGTCGGCTGTCTTGCTCATGAGAAACTCGAGCGGTCAGGATACCAGGAGCGTCAGATGCAGTGACAACGGCTGCGAATGAAGTGGCCTGGGAATCACTGAAAATGACAGTGATATTTCGAACAGAGCGAGGCCCTATGTTGAGAAAGATTTGACTTGCAGACGAGGCGGCTTTGAGGTATTGGACTAACACAGTGATAAGGGCCCCACCACTCATGTCGACGGCACTCGGTGACACTGAGAGTACACGGGGCTGGGGTGCTTGATACGATATTGAGAAGTCCACAGTCATGAGGTCCAAAACAGATGAAGGGTAGCCAGCATCAGTACACCTGACATTGAATCTGAGAGGACCAGCCGGGATGCCTACAGGAGCGAAAAATGAGATGACAGAGGTATCTTGAGTTTCGTAAGTTGCAAGGTCACTCCCATCAATTCGAACAGAATAAGACGGACTTGTGGTCAGATTAAACTTGAGGCTGCTGACAGCCCCGGCAGGAAAATCCTTCAGAAAAACTCTCACAGGAATGAGTCCCACACTCAAAGTTGAAATTTCCGAGACACTGATTCGCTGCAAGGTTGGAGGGCGAAAGTATTGAACAAATGCATTGTAAGTTCGCAAATTGGCGCCACTGGTGTATCGCACAGTCAAGAGGACTCGATCGGCTTCAAAAGCAGCGGGGAAAGACACAGTTAAGCTAACAGATGAGCTTGTTAGGCGACTGGATGATGATAAAGAGCCTTTGGAGCTGCCGACGATGACATCAAAATCCGTATCAAAATTAATTGAAGAAGGAAACGCATCATAAATGACGATGATTCCAACAGACTTGCCATTTGTGCATGCCAGAGATGGAGAGACTGACGGCGTGGGGTACACATATGTGAAAGGGAATATTGCAGCAGAGTCCTCGCCTTGACTTTTTCGGAATATTTTCAGCTGTGCATCTCCGGCATCTCTCACGTCGCTGGGAAACTTAACGATGACAGTACCAAATTTACCATCGGATGAATATTCCGTAACTTCCAAGGAAAAGGGTTGGCGGGATCCCACAGTCACGAGAGCAGATATTTCCTGAACACCCGACAAGCCCCCAAAGTTCATCAAAACCAACGTGCTGGAAGGAGAGTTTGTGATGAGAAGTTCCTGAAAGCGCGGCTGCTGCACAATACGAGGTCTGGCCGGCCTAATGACAAACAATTTAAAAGCAGCACTAAAGAAAGCTAGTGACGGGGCATGGCCTTTAAATATTGTCAGATCATTCGCCTTATCATATGCGAGAGGATATTGCCCAGAAGGGTAAGCACTTATGGGGGGCAAAGAAAACGAGAAGAATACTGCGCTACCCGAAAAAAAAGATGGATCCGCTGTTGCATTAGCAATGACGGTGCCGTTCCCGTAGCCATTTGATACGCGAATTTGAACACCATCAGTGCTCGGCACATTGAACATACCTAAACTGATCGCTTCTTCAATTCCCACTTCAACTGCTTCGGGAAAGAACGAGAATATGACGGGAGGAGGAGGGCCCTCGACAAAAATACCGATATCAGCTGATCGAGACGGGGGCAACAGACTGTTCCAAAAGGAAAGATTGAGAAAGAAGGGGGGCTGCATTCCCTCTCTGGTCCGTAGCAGCTGGAAGGAAACCATGGTTGACATGCGAGATGAAAACAACACTTCACCAACAACTCGTGTGTTGTTACCAGTGTTGTTACCAATGACTGCAATAGATACAGAAGCGGCACCAACCAGGGGAACAAAATTGCCGAGGGTCACATAAAAAGTGGTAAGAGCATTGTGAGGCAGAGTGCTCGGAAAAACAGATGTGATGACGGCTTTCCCAACAATGGGGCTCTCATATTGTATGTCATCGTACAAGAACTGAACTCCCAAAACAAGTTGCCGAGACCGCTTCGTACTCAATGCGAGTTGATAAGAGCCATCTATAGGCACCAGAGGTGCGACAAAAGTCAGCATGGATGCAGCTGCATCAAAAGATAAGACAGATGCGGCAATAGGAAAATTGGAACGAGGAGACTTCAGCGACACAGAAATATCAGTTGAGGTTATGGCCAGCAAGTTGGAAGCAAAGACCGTGACAATGGTTCCGCCAACAGTGGAAACGACAGAGGGATCAATTGAAAACAAGATTGGAGCCGGGAGCAGGTCTGGGTCCAAACAATAAGAAGCCGTGCAAATGTCATCCACAGGAGGTGCTGTTAGAATCTTGAGGTCATTTGGAATGAGACCAGAGGAGGGACAGAAAGACTCGAAATTGCAAGGTCGAACATATCGAAAGGGATGTGAAAAAGACAGCGAACCAATTGAAACTGAAATCGATATGCTGCCTTCAAATAGGGAGGCGGGAGACAGAAGATTGACAGTGAACGAAGAGCCCACGGTGACGACACCGGTCGTTTGCCCAGTCGAAGTATCGAATCGAGCAGTGACGTTTGCACGCGTAAGACTCTCAGAATTTTGAACATCAAGAAAATTGCAAGAAACTGCAGTACCACCAGAAACAAGCCCAATGGTCGGATAGCAAACGTCAAGACGAGGAACTGGAGCTATAGTTTGAAATTGCTGCGGAAGAATGAACCGCGCGGCATTGCCAGATAAAAGAGTGACATTCTTGAGAGCAGCATCCGAGGAAGGGGGTAAAATGGCACTGAGTACACAAACAGACATGAAACATGAAACAAATACGTCGTCAACACGACTAGTTCCCAGTGAAATTGCATCTACACCTTCAAAATTTTCAAACATGATTGAAACAGAATCACCACCTTTGGTAGAGCCTTCGGTTGGAAACATGTACCGAAGCCGGGGAGTGACGTCCAAAGCAGTGAATGAGAAGGACAGAGGGGCCGAATCACCAGACCAAAATGAAACTGTGTGAAGGCCGTCCTTGAGAGCTCGAGGCAATGTGAAGTAAAATATCGAAGTAGAGACGTCGAAATCTTCGGCATAGAAACTGCCCCGAGTCATTGGTGTTCCATCAAGAAGGGCTTCAACAGCAGACAACGAACCCTGGAAATATTCAACGTATGCAACCACATCAGTGGCTTGATTGTTGGGACCGGATAGAGGATCAACAAATTGAATAACGGGCGGAGAAGGCAAAACCTCCAAGTCATAAGAAAAAATAAGAGAGGCAAAGTTCTTGTTCAAAATCTGAAGTTTTATGTTGCTTCTGTCAACGATTTTGCTTGCCACATTTGGAAGGTTGAGCTCCACAAGCAGCAGAGAGGCACCTAAATCCGTAAACTCCAAATCCTTAGAAGTCGCCAAGACTTCTAAAGATTTTGATTTGGAGTTGACGTAAGAAAATTCAAGTTGGCCAGAGACAAAAGGCAAATTCTTGACATAGCAATATGATTTCGTGTTTCCGAATGCTGGCACAGAGGACGGGGTGCAGTGTCCAGACAGAATAAGGTCAACAACAGGGAATGAAAGCTCGGTATTTGATACAACAGAAGCCTCCTGTTTACCGTCGATGCTCACAATAAATCCAGCATTTCCTTTGGGGACAGATGGGGAAAACAGCCGGATGGTGGAAAAAAGACCAGATTTATCATCATCAACTTGATATGCAGTGACAGGATCGGCACTTCCGATTTTTACAGTAACAGAGAGTGATGATACACCACGAGGAAAGTTTTTCAACTGAATTTCAACATTCTCACCACCGGAAGAGGCAAGAACGCTGGGGGATACACTTGAAACCGAAACCGCATTGGGGTCAGTCACATATACGGTATCACTGGCTGTCATCTGTTTATAATCACTGTTGGAAACAGTCAACAACACTGCTGACCCTGAACAACACTTACACTCGCCGCAGTTGATGCTGAATTGCAGCAGCAACTGCTTGTCACTGCGAATGATCAAGTTGCGAATAGGAACTTGATACTTATCGATTTGCATCTTGATCACCGCATTGGAAGTAAAAGGTGCAGGGTTGCGGACGATTACAGCTGCAGCCTGTGCATTCAATAGAGCGCCGTCGTCCAAAAAAGAGAGTGCGGGTTTGATTGGTGCCATAAATTGCAGTTCGAAAGAAAATAAAAACGATGTGGAGGCACTGGAATAATGAAGGCGGCAAGACGCGCCCAACGATGTTGTTAGAGCTTGATAATGCGACGGAGGCCTGCAAACTACCGTCACGGAGCTTGCATCATTTTGACTCGCAGAATCAGCTGTTACATTGCCTACATTGCCAAATGGGAAAGAACAAAACCAATTTTTGGCAGTCGACGGCAGTGCGAACCCAGAAACAAACAAAGAAACAGGCGCTCCACCATAAGCACTGATTGCAGCCGGAGAAACTGAACTCAAAAAAGGCATGCCAGACGCTTCGATGGGCAAATAAATGTTGCCTGCAAACTCAACAGTTTTCGTGACTGTCACTTTTCCTCCTGCCTCATTTCGGCAGCAGCGTTCTCAAGTATTATGGTTCGTTACCCTGTCGAGTTTGC
>Ga0256324_1000048_pt1 | contig 11801 bp, 9 predicted proteins | sample LawtaT_14_FD_189963 | JGI IMG/M metagenome (GOLD analysis project Ga0256324, IMG submission 189963) | Metatranscriptome of freshwater microbial communities from St. Lawrence River, New York, United States - Law_Yuk_RepA_8d (Metagenome... | ecosystem: Environmental > Aquatic > Freshwater > River ... | reverse complement strand
CTCTTATTTTTCTTTCATTCTGACTATCCTTTTCTTCTTTGCTGTTTATTTTCCGTTATTTTTGGTCTCTTTTTCGGCGGAGGGGTCGCCGGCCTGCAGGTAGAAGCTGGTGTGGCGCGCGGTGCGGCAGACGTGCTCGGTGACCTGCATGGCGGGCTGCTCCTGGGGGATTCGTGCGCGCGGGGGGGAAGGAAGCGAAGGGGTCACAGAGACCACAGAGGGCCACAGAGGGCACAGAGAAGAACGGGGCTAGGAAGGCGTCGGGCCTGTCGGGCCATTGTTCTTTTCCTGCTTCTCTGTGATCTCTGTGGCCCTCTGTGGTCTCTGTGACCGCTGTGCTTGCTTTGGCGCCGCGCGGTAGCTGGGGGACCATATGAAAACAGGGGGCACGAGGCCCCCTGTTTCCCTAGGCAATGGGCGCGGGGCTTAGCCTGCAGCGGCGACGGCGCGCTTGGTGACCACGCCCACCAGGTGAGCGCGGTACGGGGCGCTGGCGTGGATGTCGCTGTTCATGTTGTCCGGGCTGATCGACACGCCGTCGAGCGACGCGGGCGACCAGGACTTGGACAGGGCGGCTTCGGCGGCGGTGTGGCGGAAGACTCCGCCCTGGCCGGCACCGGTGACGGCGACGCGCACGCCCTTCGGGCCGTTGGCGACGAACACGCCCACCATGGCGTAGCGCGAGGCCGGGTTCTTGAACTTGATGTAGGCGGCCTTGGCAGGGACCGGGAAGGTGACGGAGGTGATGACCTCGCCGGCCTCCAGGGCGGTGGTGAACATGCCCTGGAAGTAGTCGTCCGCGGAAATGCTGCGCTTGTTGGTGGTGATGGTGGCACCGAGCGCCAGCACGGCGGAGGGGTAGCAGGCCGAGGGGTCGTTGTTGGCCATCGAGCCGCCGATGGTGCCGCGGTTGCGGACCTGGATATCGCCGATGCCGCCAGCCAGGGCCGCCAGCGCCGGGATGGCGCGCTTCACGTCGGCCGAGGCGGCGACCGTGGCGTGGTTGGTCATCGCGCCGATGGTGACGCTGTCACCGGTGACGGTGATGCCGGAGAGGCCGAGCTTGGACAGGTCGACCACCTTGGTCGGCTTGTTCAGGCGCTGCTTGAGCACCGGGATCAGGGTTTGGCCGCCGGCGAGGGCCTTGGCTTCGTCGTCACCCGCGAGGGCGGCGACAGCGTCGGCGAGGCTCGAGGGCTTGGTGTAACCGAAATCGTACATGTCGGGTTCCTCGTGCTTACTCGGCGGCCTTGCGGCCGGCGTTGATGATGCCCCAGATCTTCTCGGGGGAGGCGGGCATGTTCATGTGGCGCACGCCGTAATCCTTCAGCGCGCTGATGACCGCGTTCATGACGGCCGGGGGCGAGCCGATGGCCCCGACCTCACCGCAGCCCTTCACACCGAGCGGATTGTGGGTGCAGAGGGTGTTCTCGGTGGCGACCGAGATGTTGGTGAGGTTGTCGGCGCGCGGCATGGTGTAGTCCATGAACGAGCCGGACAGGAGCTGGGCGTTGCTGTCGTAGACGGCGTGTTCCAGCAGCGCCTGGCCAATGCCCTGGGCGACGCCGCCCTGGACCTGGCCTTCCACGATCATCGGGTTGATGACGCGGCCGACATCGTCCACCGCGGTGAAGTTCACGATGCTGGTGACGCCGGTTTCCGGATCGATTTCCACTTCGCAGACGTGGCAGCCGCCGGGGAAGGTGAAGTTGGCGGGATCATAGAACGCGGTCTCGTCCAGGCCCGGCTCGATCTCGGTGATCGGGTAGTTGTGCGGGACGTAGGCGGTGAGCGCGATCTCGCTGAGGGTCTTGGCACGGTCGGTGCCGGCGACCTTGAAGCTGCCATCGGCGAACTCGATGTCGTCCACCGAGGCTTCGAGCAGGTGGGCGGCGATCTTCTTGCCCTTGGCGATGATCTTGTCCATCGCCTTCACCATGGCGGTGCCGCCGACGGCGAGCGAGCGGCTGCCGTAGGTGCCCATGCCGAAGGGGATGCGGTTGGTGTCGCCGTGGACGATTTCGACCTGGCTGAACGGCACGCCGAGCTGGCTGGTGACGAGCTGGGCGAGCGTGGTCTCGTGACCCTGGCCGTGGCTGTGGGTGCCGGTGAAGACCGAGACAGAGCCGGTGGGGTGGACGCGGATGTTGGCGACCTCATAGAGGCCGGCACGCGCGCCGAGCGAGCCGACAACCGCCGAGGGGGCGATGCCGCAGGCTTCGAGATAGGTGGAGATGCCGATGCCGCGCAGCTTGCCCTTCGCCGCGGCGGCCGCCTTGCGGGCCGGGAAGCCGGCGTAGTCGGCGTTCTTCATGGCCACTTCCATGGTCGTGAAGTAGTCGCCGCTGTCGTACTGCAGCGCCACCGGTGTTTGGTACGGGAAGGCATCCTTGGGGATGAAGTTCTTCAGGCGGATGGCGACGGGGTCGAAGCCGGTGTCGTGGCAGATGGTGTCCACCAGGCGTTCCAGCAGGAAGGTGGCTTCCGGGCGGCCGGCGCCGCGGTAGGCATCCACCGGGACGGTGTTGGTGAAGACAGCCTTCACTTCCGCGTAGATCACCGGGGTACGGTAGGTGCCGGCGAGCAGCGTGGCGTAGAGGTAGGTGGGCACCGCGGGAGCGAAGGTGGAGAGATAGGCGCCCATGTTGGCCAGCGTGTTGACGCGCAGCGCCAGGAAGTTGCCCTGGGCATCGAGCGCCATTTCGGCGGTGCTGACGTGGTCGCGGCCGTGGGCATCCGACATGAAGGACTCGGTGCGATCCGCGGTCCACTTCACCGGACGGCCGAGCTTGCCGGCGGCCCAGGTGACGGTGGCTTCCTCGGCGTAGTGGTAGATCTTGCTGCCGAAGCCGCCGCCGACATCCGGCGCCACGACGCGCAGCTTGTGCTCCGGCAGGCCGAGCACGAAGGCGCCCATCAGCAGGCGGATGACGTGCGGGTTCTGGCTGGTGGTGAAGAGCGTGTAGTCGCTGGTGTGGCGGTCGTAGTCGCCGATAGCCACGCGGGGCTCCATGGCGTTCGGCACCAGGCGATTGTTTTCCAGATCGAGCTTGACGATCTTGGCGGCCTTGGCGAAGGCGGCTTCGGTGGCCTCCTTGTCGCCGATGTGCCAGTCGTAGCAGACATTGCCGGGGGCGTTGTCGTGGATCTGGGCGGCGCCGGACTTCAGCGCATCCGTGACCGTGGCGGTGGCGGGCAGGTCTTGCAGATCGATCTCGATCAGCTCGGCGGCGTCGCGGGCCTGCTGCTTGGTTTCGGCGATGACGACGGCGATCGGGTCGCCGACGTGGCGCACCTTGCCCTCGGCGAGGACGGGGTGCTTGGGCTCGGCCATCGGCGAGCCGTCCTTGGAGTGGATCTGCCAGCCGCAGGGCAGGCCGCCGATCGCGGCGAGGTCCTCGGCGGTGTAGACGGCGACGACGCCCGGCGCGGACTTCGCGGCCGAGGTGTCGATCGAGATGATGTTGGCGTGCGGACGGTCGCTGCGGCGGAAGACCGCGTAGGTCTGGTTCGGACGGTTGATGTCGTCCGTGTAGTTGCCGCGGCCGGAGATGAAGCGCAGGTCTTCCTTGCGGCGGACCGAAGCGCCAATGCCTTCGAACGGTGCGTTCATGGTGCCCCCCATCCGGCGCGCATCAGGAGGCGCGCCGGGATCGTTTCTGTTCTGGCGTTCTTACTTCGCGTGCATCAGCGGTTGCGCCGCGTCGATCGCCTTGACGATGTTGTGGTAGCCGGTGCAGCGGCAGAGGTTGCCCTCCAGGCCGTGGCGGATCTGCTCTTCCGACAGGCCCTGCGGGTTCTTGGCGACCAGGTCCACCGCGGCCATGACCATGCCGGGGGTGCAGAAGCCGCACTGCAGGGCGTGGTGCTCGCGGAACATCTCCTGCATCGGGTGCAGGGTGCCATCGGCCTTGGCCAGGCCTTCGATGGTGGTGACGCTGCTGCCATCGGCCTGGACGGCCAGCATGGTGCAGGACTTCACCGAGTTGCCGTCCACATGGACGACGCATGCGCCGCACTGGCTGGTGTCGCAGCCGACATGGGTGCCGGTGAGGCCCAGCTTTTCGCGCAGCAGTTCGACCAGGAGGGTGCGGCCCTCCACCTCCACGGTTGAGGTCTTGCCGTTCACCGTCAGCGTTACCTGAGGCATCGCTTGCTCCCCTGTCGAACGTGTTTCACCGGGCGCCATGGGTGGCGCGCCTATGGTGCCGAGTGTTGGCACCCGGTGTGGATATGGTCAAGCGTTGCGCGGTGAAAACCCCCGCTCAAGCGCGTTCGATGCCTCAAAACGGCTGCGCCGGGCACAAGGCCCGGCGCAGGACGCAGCAAAATTGTTGGCGCCTTCAGGCGGCGACGGCGGCCTGGCGGTTGGCTTCCGGCACGGTATCCGGCACCACATCGAGATGGCAGGCGGACATGCGGCCCATCCCCACATCGCGCAGCTGCGGCTCGTCCACCTTGCAGCGGTCGAACACGAAGGGGCAGCGGGTGTGGAAGCGGCAGCCACTGGGCGGGTTGATCGGGCTGGGCACGTCGCCGCGCAGGATGATTCGCTGGCGCTTCACCGTGGGATCCGGCACCGGCACGGCAGAGAGGAGTGCACGGGTGTAGGGGTGGTGCGGCGTGGAGAACAGCGTCTTGCGGTCGGCCATCTCCACCATCTTGCCGAGATACATCACAGCGACGCGGTGGGTGAGGTGTTCCACGATGGCAAGGTCGTGGCTGATGAAGAGCAGCGTGAGGCCGAGTTCGTCCTGCAGGTCGGACAGCAGGTTGACGATCTGCGCCTTCACCGACACGTCCAGCGCGGACACCGCCTCGTCGCAGATGATGAGGTCGGAGCCCGGGGCGAGGGCGCGGGCGATGGCGATGCGCTGGCGCTGGCCACCCGAGAATTCGTGCGGATAGCGGTACATCGCGTCGCGCGGCAGGCGGACCTTGTCGAGCAGGTCGCCGACGCGGTCATCGAGTTCGGAGCCTGATGCCAGGCCGAAATTGATGATCGGCTCGGCGATGATGTCGCGCAGCTTCTGGCGGGGGTTCAGCGAGCTGAACGGGTCCTGGAAGACGACCTGGATGCGCTTGCGCAGCGGACGCAGCTCGCCGGCGGAGAGGTTGTCGATGCGCCTGCCATCGAGCAGGACCTCGCCGTCGGTGATGGGATACAGGCGCAGCACGGCCTTGCCGACGGTGGACTTGCCGCAGCCGGATTCGCCGACCAGCGACAGGGTTTCGCCGCGCTTGATGTCGAAGCTGACACCGTCGACGGCGAAGACGTTGCCGGTCTTTCCGCCGAGGATGCCGCCGTGGATCGGGAAGTGCTTCTTGAGGCCCTTGACCTCGAGCAGCGGCGTGCCCGGGGCCGGGGTCTGGGAGTTGCTCATTCTCTACCTCTTCAGGCCGCAACTGCCACGCGCGGGGCGTAGTGGCAGGCGACGAGATGGTTCGGGGCCTTCAGCTCGATGGCCGGAGCCATCTGGCGGCAGACATCGGTGACGTTCGGGCAGCGGCCGGCGAAGGCGCAGCCGATGATGGGCTTGCGCAGGCTGGGAACCTGGCCCTGGATCTCGGTGAGCTTGCTGCGGCCGGTTTCGTGCAGCGAGGAGCCGAGCTTGGGCATCGAGCCCATCAGGCCGCGCGTGTAGGGGTGGAGCGGGTTGAGGAAGATCTCCTCGGCCGTGCCCTCTTCCACCTTGCGGCCGGCGTACATGACGATCACGCGCTGCGCCATTTCGGCCACCACGCCGAGGTCGTGGGTGATGAGCATGATGGCCGCACCGACGCGGGTTTTCAGATCACGCATCAGCTCCAGGATCTGCGCCTGGATGGTGACGTCGAGCGCCGTGGTGGGCTCGTCGGCGACCAGGAGCTGCGGCGAGCAGGCCAGCGCCATGGCGATCATGACGCGCTGGCGCATGCCGCCGGAGAGCTGGTGGGGGTATTCGCGCACGCGCCTGCCGGGGGCGGGGATGCCGACCAGGGTGAGCATCTCGACCGCACGCTGTTCGGCGTCGCGGGCGGAGACACCCTCGTGCAGCATCACGGTCTCGCCGATCTGGCGCCCGACGGTGAGCACCGGGTTCAGCGAGGTCATCGGCTCCTGGAAGATCATCGAGATGTCCTTGCCGCGGATGGCCTGCATCTCGGGCTCGGACAGTTCAAGGAGGTTGGTGCCCTTGAACAGGATCTTGCCGGCCATCTTGCCTGGGGGTGTCGAGATCAGGCGAAGAATGGACATGGCGGTGACGGACTTGCCGCAACCGGATTCGCCCACGACGCCGAGGGTCTCACCGGCATTGATGTGGAAGCTGACGCCCTCGACGGCGCGTACCACGCCGTCGACGGTGCCGAAGTGAGTCTGGAGGTTCTGGACCTCAAGCAGGGGAGCGGAAGAAGACATGTTGGATCAGATCCTCTTGGCCATGCGCGGGTCGAGCGCGTCGCGCAGGCCGTCACCCAGCAGGTTCACGGACAGCACGGTGATCGACAGGAAGACGGCCGGGAAGAACACGATGTAGGGCTTCACCTGCCAGAGCGCGCGGCCCTCGGCCATGATGTTGCCCCAGGAGGGGATGATCGGCGGGGTGCCGGCACCGATGAAGGACAGCGTTGCTTCCGCGATCATCGCCGAGGCGCACAGGAAGGTTGCCTGCACGATGACCGGGGCCAGCGTGTTGGGCAGGATGTGCTTGATGATGATCATCGGCGTGCGCGTGCCGGCTGCGATGGCTGCTTCCACGTAGGGCTGCTCGCGCAGGGTGAGCACCACGCCACGAACCAGGCGCGAGACGCGCGGCACATCGGCGATGGTGATGGCGATGATCACGTTCTCCACGCTCGCGCGGGTGAGGGCCATCATGGCGATCGCGAGCAGGATCGACGGGATGGACATCATGCCGTCCATGATGCGCATCACGACCGCATCGACGGCGCGGATGAAGCCGGAGATCAGGCCGATGAAGAGCCCGATCGAGGCCGCGCAAATGGCCACGCCGAAGCCGACGATCAGCGAGATGCGGGCGCCGTAGACGACGCGCGAATACACGTCGCGCCCCAGCATGTCGGTGCCGAACCAGTACAGCTCGCTGGGCGGGCGGGTGCGCCGTGCCGGTGCCAGGGCGGTGGGGTCCACGGTCCAGAGCAGTGGCGCGAAGATCGCCATCAGCACGAACAGGGACACCATGAAGCCGCCGACGGCGATGGTGGGGTGGCGGTAGGCGAACATGCCGAGCTTGGACCGCTCCTTGCGGGGCGGCAGCACGTCGGCGAGCTTCGGAGCCGGGGTGAACCCGTCCGGGGGCAGGGTTGTGGTGCTCATCAGTAGCGGATCCTCGGATCGAACACGGTGTAGAGCAGGTCGACGATGAGGTTCACGATCACATACGTGAAGCTGAACATCAGCACCACGCCCTGGATGACCGGATAGTCGCGCCGCAGGATGGCATCGACCACGAGGCGGCCGACGCCGGGGATGGCGAACACGCTCTCGGTCACCACGGCGCCGCCGATCAGGCCGGCGAAGCCGATGCCGACGATGGTGATGATCGGCACCGCGGCATTCTTGAGCGCATGGACGAACAGAATGGCGCGCTGGCCGACGCCCTTGGCCTTGGCAGTGCGCACGTAATCCTGGTTCAGCACTTCAAGCATGGTCGCGCGGGTGATGCGGGCGATCAGGGCGATGAAGGCGCTGCCCAGGGCAACGGCGGGAAGGGTGAGGTTGGAGACCCAGCCACCGATACCGTTGGAGATCGGCGTGTAGCCCTGCACCGGGAACCAATCGAGCTGAAGCGCGAAGGTGTAGGCGAGCACGTAGCCCACCACGAACACCGGAACCGAGAAGCCCAGCACCGCGAAGAGCATCACCAGACGGTCGATCCAGGTGCCATGCTTCCAGGCTGCCAGCACGCCCATCGGGATCGCGCAGCTGAGCGCGAAGGTGAGCGTGAGGAGCATCAGCGAGAATGTCGGCTCCAGACGCTGCTTGATCATGTGGCTGACCGGCAGGTTGGTGAAGATCGACACGCCGAGGTCGCCCTGCAGCACCCGCCACAGCCACTCGGTGAAGCGGATGATGAAGGGGCGGTCGAGGCCGAGCGAGGCACGGATGCGCTCCACATCCTCGGGGGTGGCCTGGTCGCCGGCGATGATCGCCGCGGGGTCACCGGGGGCGATGTAGAGCAGGCTGAACACGAACAGCGCGACGATGCCCATGACGGGGATCGTGGCGATGACGCGACGGACGGTGTAGGCGAACATCCCCTGGTTACCTCCGGGTTGTGCGCGCGGAGCGGCACGGCAAGGCGGCCGGGCCGGGGCGGTTGGGGGTATGGCGTGGCATCGTCGCGGCAAGCTCCATCATGACTGGCGCACCGCACATACGGCGTGGCACCGGGCGGCGTGCAAGGAAACAGCGTGCCCCAGCCTGGGCTGGCTGGCCATAGCCAACCTGCACAACTGTGGCCTGGACAAGCGAAACGGGGTCAATGGAAGCCTCCACGCTGGGCGCGGCCCACGGTAGGTTCGCCATGGGCATGGTCGCCAACGCTTCGTCTTCCTTCATGTCCCCATCCGAGTGGACCAGGGACCGGCATTTCCACAGCACCGTTATGTATGACCCGCGAATAGCGGGTCCAACCAAGCAGCGGTGCCTCCACCTGATCGGGTATGACAGTTATGCGGCGTGGAGACGGCTGCCGCAAGCCATTCCTGTCAGACACGACGCAAATTCCATGACAGCATCAGGCCTGGAACGCGACCGGTGAGATTCTTGCGCAAGGCGGTCTTGCCATAGTAGCTGCCGAGCGGGATGTACGACACTTCGTCCAGCGCCACGCGCTGAATCTCCATGGCGATGCGCTTCTGTTCTTCGAGCGTCGGCGCATCGAACCAGGCGTCGCGCAGTGTCTCCAGTGCGGGAATCGTGGGCCAGCCGGGCCAGCCGGCCACGCCGTTGCCGCGGATCATCGAATGGGCCGCGGGGTCGGCCTGGTCGAAGCTGGAGGAGGCGGTGCACAGCACCGACCAGCCGCCCTTTTCGACCGGCTCGCGCGAGGTGCGGCGCTGGATGACGGTGCCCCAGTCTGACAACGCGAAATCCATGTTCATGCCCAGGCGGCGGAACATGTCCGCGGCCACCTGGGTGAGGGCGGCCGGCGCCAGGATGTCGGTGGGGCCGATCAGGCGCAGGGGCTGGTTGGTGTAGCCGGCTTCGCGCAGGAGGGCTTTTGCGCGGTCGATGCTGCGCGGGGAGGTGAGGGCCTCCATGCCGGCGGCGTTCACCAGCGGGGTGTCTGGCGTGAACACGCCCACATTGGCGCGGTAGACCGACGGATCGGTGCCGACGACCGCGCTCATGTAGTCGGTCTGGTCGATGGCCGGCAGGATGGCCTGGCGGATCTTCTTGTCGTTGAAGGGCGGGTGCAGGTGGTTGAGGCGCATCACCCCGCCCAGCGGCAGAGTGTCGATCAGGTCCACGGTGATGTCGCGGTTGCGGGCCAGGAGTTCCTGGATTTCCGGCGGCGGCTGCTCGAACCAGTCGATCTCGCCGCGTTGCAGGGCGGCGGCGGCGGTGGCGGCATCGGTGATGATGTGCCACTCCACGCGATCGAAGAACACGCGCTTGGGGCCGGCGATCAGGCTGGGCTCGCCTGCGGAAACCGGCACGTAGCGCGCGTTGCGCTCGAAGGCCATGCGGCTGCCGGTGTTGTATTCGCTGCGAATGAAAACAAACGGGCCGGAGCCGGTGGTGTCGTCGATCTGCTTGAACGGGTCGGTCTGAGCGACCTTTTCCGGCATGATGAAGCAGGCGCCGCTGACCTGGCCGAGGCCCTGGAACAGCATCGGGAAGGGCTTCTTGAGGCGGAGCACGATGCGCTTATCGTCCGGCGCCGAGATTTCGTCGAGCACGTCGCGCAGCTTGAGGCCGTAGGCGGTGCGCTGGCTCCAGCGGCGGATCGATTGGGCGGCATCGGCGGCGCGGACGGGCTCGCCGTTGTGGAAGGTGAGGTCCTCGCGCAGCGTGATGGTGATGCGCTTGCCGTCATCTTCCACCAGGTGGCCGGCGGCCATTTGCGGGCGGGCGGTGAAGGACTGGTCGATGCCGTAGAGCGTGTCATAGACCATGTGGCCGTAGTTGCGGGTGATGTTGGCCGTGGTCCAGATCGGGTCGATCGAGGTGAGGTTGGCCTGCGGCACCGCCTTCAGCACGCGGGCAGGCTGCGCCAGGGCGGGGGTGGCCAGCACCCCTGCCCCGGCTCCGGCGAGAAATTGGCGGCGCCGCAATGCCATGTTCATGCCCTCCGCACGTTCCAGAACGTGGCGAAGCCGTTCAAGACGCCCGTGATGTCACTGCGATAGGCGGTGGGCTGCTGGTATTGGCCCAGCGGCATGTAGGGCACATCGACCAGGGCCTGCTTCTGGATATCGGCGCATATCTTCTGCTGGGTGGCCACATCCGGCGCGTCGAACCAGGCGTTGCGCAGGCGCTCGATCTCGGGGCTGACGCACCAGCCGGGCCAGGCGCTGGGCTGGTCGCCGTTGCCGCGCAGGGCGATGTGGCCGGCGGGGTTCAGGTGATCGGTGCCAGCCCAGCCGGTGACAAAGAGGTTCCAGCCGCCCTGCTCCGCCGGGTCCTTCTTGGCACGGCGCTGCAGCATCGTGCCCCAGTCGGTGACGATGTAGTCCACGTTCATGCCGCATTTCTGCAGCACGTCGGCCAGCACGTCGCCGAGGGCCTTGAGAATGGGATAGTCGACCGCGACCATCAGAACGACCTTCTCGTTCTTGTAGCCGGCGGCGGCCAGCTCGGCCTTGATCTTGGTGAAGTCCTTGTTGCCCAGATAGATACCGAGGCCTTCCTCGCTGGCCATCGGTGTCTTGGGCGTGAAGTAGCCAAGCGGGGTGTAGAACATGCTGGGATCGTCGCCGACGATGGCCTGCATGAAGTCGGCCTGGTTGATCGCGGCGTTGATGATCTGGCGGATCTTGGGGTTGTTGAAGGGGGTGGTGAGATGGTTGGCGCGAGCCATCATCACGCCGCCCGTCGGGTCCTGGATGCCGACGCGGATGCGGTTGTTGCGCTTCAGCAGCGGCATCAGGTCGTGGGTGAGGTATTCCCACCAATCCTGCTCGCCGCTCTGCAGGGCCGCGGAGGCCACGGAAGCGTCGGGCATGGTGGTCCATTCGATGCGGTCGAACCACGGGCGCTTGGGGCCGGCGGTCCAGTCCGGCGTGCCGCCTTCGCGGGGCTTGTACTGGGCGAAGCGCTCATAGACGTTCTTCGCGCCCTGCACCCGCTCGTCCATCTTGTACTTGTAGGGGCCGGAGCCGATGATTTCCTTGATCTGGGTGAAGGCATCGGTGTTGGCCAGGCGCTCCGGCATCATGGCGCACATGGGCGAGGGCGACTTGCCCAGCGCATCCGGCAGCAGCGGGAAGGCCTTCTTCAGACGAAACTGGATGGTCTTGTCGTCGGTGGCCGAAAGCTCGTCGGTGGCGGACATCAGCGCATCGCCGAGGGCATCGCGCTTGGCCCAGCGCTTGATGGAGGCCACGCAATCGCGCGCCAGGACGCGCTCGCCATCGTGCCACATCAGACCGTCGCGCAGTCTGAGCTTCCACTGCTTGCCGTCATTCTCGACCACGTGGCCTTCGACCATCTGCGGCGAGACCTTGTAGTTGCCGTCTTGCCCATAGAGCGTGTCGAACACGAGGTAGCCGTGGTTGCGGGTGACATAGGCCGTGGTCCAGTGCGGATCGAGGAAGGCGAGGTCGATCTGCGGGATGAACTTCAGCGTGGT
>Ga0256324_1000045_pt1 | contig 12131 bp, 10 predicted proteins | sample LawtaT_14_FD_189963 | JGI IMG/M metagenome (GOLD analysis project Ga0256324, IMG submission 189963) | Metatranscriptome of freshwater microbial communities from St. Lawrence River, New York, United States - Law_Yuk_RepA_8d (Metagenome... | ecosystem: Environmental > Aquatic > Freshwater > River ... | reverse complement strand
GTCCGATTTGCATACCACGAATTGGCCTGGGCCTGCCGCTTTGTTCGGGGTTTGTGCCCAGTTTTTCTACACCACAGGGTTTTATGTTTTCGCTGTTCAAGAGTGCCGATGAGTCAGAGGTTCTGAAAAAGCGTGCGAAGCAGGCCTATGACAAAGTCACAACCTCGACATCCGAGTCGGAGGAAATGCAAAACCTGCGCAGGGGGATGGCCCTGTTGTGCTGCGCGCACCTGGACAAAACCTTCATTGCCGGGGCAGAAAAAACCGCCGATTGGCAACAAATGTCGGCCTTTGCCGCGGCCAAAGGTGGCCCGGCACCCGCCTTGCCCAAGGCCGAAGAGTTCCAGAGGGTGCGCTCTGGCAAGTCGGACATCTGGGTGTACATCCCCATCAAATTTGCTGAACGCGCTTTTTTGTACGGTGCCAAATACCAGCGCACCGAGATGTCCTCGGAGCAGGCCATCGTCTCCATGCAGCAGTTGGCCGACTGGATCACACGTTCAGAAATTGGCCATGAGGCCCAGGTGATCGTGTTGAAGTTCTTGCGCGAAGAACTCAGCCAGGCCGACAAGCAGGCCGATGTGCACGAGGATTTGGGCGGGCTGTCAGACGAACAGCCCGACAACCCGGCCTGAACGCCGGGCCGGGCCCCACTCAGGCCGGGGCGTCTGAAGGGTTGTTTTCAGGGGAGGCGCTGTCCAGCGCGACCGCGACACCGGCAGATAAAAACCCGGCTTCCAGCGGTGTGCGCACGCAATAGGCCCGCAAGCCCAGTGCGTTGTCCACCCACAGGGCGTCAAACCATTGGTGGGCAGCGGTTTTCGCGCCTGGCAGCCGGTGTAACTGCTCCGCTCTGGGCTTGCGCAGGCCCAACACGTCATCGATCAACATCATGACCGGCAGCGCGTCGGATTCATCAGGGCTGAAGACCACGCCATAGGCCCGGCTTTTCGGGGCAGGGCAGCGTTGCAAAATCTGGCCCAGATCGCAACTTGTCAGGATTTGCTCGCGCCACAGCGCATGCGCATCGCTGGACCGTGCGGCCATGTCCAGGCTGATGACCTCATGCACCTGCAGGGCAGGCAGCAAGAGGTCAACGTCTTCGACACGGATATGAAGGTACTGGGCCATGGCACATCAAGGGCTCAGGCAGCGGCCGGCAGATGGTACGGTGTCTGCAGGTTTTCCGCCAGGCGGTACAGGGCTGCGGCGTCCAGGATCAGCACCACCCGACCGTCTCCCAAAATGCTGGCCCCGCCCACACCGGGCAAGGCCGCCAATCGGGGGTGAATGTCCTTGGTGAAGAGCTCTTGGCGGCCCACAAATTCGTGGACCGACACCCCCAGGGTGCGTTGCCCATCGCTCAGGACCACCACATAACGGTGGATCTGGGCTTCGGCAGGCGCATAGCCCAGCACCTCTTCGAGACGGACAATGGGCAGGAAATTGCCGCGCAACAAAATGGCGGTGCGGCCCTTGACCGTTTGGTATTGGTCGGGGCTGACCTCGACCAGCTCGGCCACATAGCGGCCGGGAATGGCGAGTGTTTGGTCGGCGGTGTTGACCAGCAGCACCTCCTGCACAGCCGCCGACAAGGGCATTTGCATGGTGAAGGTGGTGCCGCGACCGACTTCGGAATCGAGGTGGATGGTGCCGCCCAAACGCATGACGCTGGTGCGCACCACGTCCATGCCCACGCCACGCCCGGAAGTTTCAGTGACCACATCGGCGGTGCTGAAAGCGGGCCTGAAAATGAAGCTGAGGATATCTTCCTTGCTCAGTTGCAGGCTGTCTTCTTCTTTCACCAAACCCCGCTCGACGGCTTTGCGGCGCACCCGCTCGGGGTCAATGCCCTTGCCATCGTCGACCACGCGGATGACGATGCGGCTGCCTTGCTGTTCGGCCTGGATGCGGATGACCGCTTCTTCGGGTTTGCCCGCCTGGCGTCGGTCTTCGGGTTTTTCCACGCCGTGGTCGGCGCTGTTGCGCACCATGTGCAAGAGCGGATCGGCCAGCGACTCGACCATGGCTTTGTCGATCTTGACTTCCTGGCCCAACAGTTCCAGGCGAATTTGCTTGCCCTGGGCCATCGCCAGATCGCGCACCATGCGGGGGAAGCGTTTGAACACCAATTCGACAGGCACCACGCGCAAGCCCATCACGCTGTCTTGCAAGCGGGACAGGGCCCCTTGAATCAGCGCATCGGTCTCTTGCAAGCGGCGCAGCTGATCGTCCAGATTTTCTGCCAGTTGCTGCAGCTCATTGAACTGTCGCTGGGCGTCCTTGACATGGTCCTCCTGGACATGTCGCAGGCGGTGCAGGCCTTCGCGCACCCGATGGTCCCCAATGATGTGGGCCAACTGCCCACGCACCAGCACCATTTCGCCAATCTGGTTCATGAACTGGTCGAGCATTTCGCCCGGCACCCGAATCACATTGGAGGAGGCACTGGCCGCAGGCGTGGCCGAGCGCGCAGCAGGCGCGGCGGCTTTGGGGCTCGCGGCTGTTGCAGCCGTCTCGGTGCTGCTTGGCCCAGGCTCTTTGGGCGAGGCTGGCACGGCGGCCACAGCGGCAGCAGGTGCGGCCGATGGGGCAGGGGGCTTGTCGGCAGAGGCCGCCGGTGCAGCCGCTTTGGCCGCGGGGGCGGGTGATGCGCTGGATTTGGCGGCGCTGGGGCTGGCCGCAGCAGCAGGCTGCGTGGCGGGGGCAGCGGCTTTGGGGGCAGCGGCCTGGGGTTTGTTGCCGTCTTTGCCCAATTCGCCCAGCAGCAGGACATGGCCCGAGCCTTGGTCGATCTGGCGCAATTCCTGTTCAATGGACGATCGGCCGGCCTTCGAGATAAAGAGCATCTCGTACCAGCTCAGGTCGTTCTCAATCAGGGTGCGGTTGGTGATGACGCGCCCTTTGTCATGGACCCACTCCAGAAAGGCGGTGGCCACGGACTCGGACGATTCCAGGTGGGCCTTGATCAGGTAGGCTTGCGCGCCATCCTGAATCAATTCCATCAGCTCACGGGTGTTGTCGGGCGAGAGCAACTCGGCCAGGGCCTGCGGAATGTTCATCGACGCGACAAACTGGCGCACGGCGTCCACCGGGGTGTCGCCTGCGTCGTCGTGTGACCAGAGGTAGTCGCGGATGCGTTGGTGCAGTCGCTCATCGGCCGCCTGCAGGGCTGGCTGTTTGAGGGGATGACGACCACTGGCCGCAAGCAGGTCACGGATGAATTGCAGCGCATCGCGTGACAGCGTGATGACCTCGCTGTAGATGCCCATCTGGTTACGACCTGCACGGGCAAAGGCGTCAACCAACAACAAGGGCACATCGGTGCGCGACTGGGGATAGAGCGAAGACAGGTAGCCGTTGATGCGCGAAAACCGCTCGGACAACAGATTGGCCAATTCTTCATCCTGGGTGTCGCCGGGTGCTTCCAGGGTGTGCAGCAACTCGTCGACCTGGGTCAGGTGGTGCAGCAGGTTTTCCTTGAGGGTGCGGGCCAGCACCTTGGCCAATGATTCGCCGCCCAGATCCACCCCGGTGGTTTCACCCAGGGTTTTGAGGTCGTCCAGAAAGGCCACGATGACGTCCACCATGCGTTCGCCATCGGCCTGCGAGATCTGGTCGCTGACCGGCAGCGCCTGCATGATTTCCTCGATGCGAGCATCCAGGCCGGCATAGCCCAGGCTGCTCGAGCCCTTGAGCATCCAGCTCAAGGGTTTGCGGATGTCATTGGCCACCGCCAGGATTTGGGCGCCGTCTTGCTTGGTGGCAATCGAATTGGCCAGTCGCTCCAGAATGGGCAGCCCATTGCTGATCAGGCGCAAAAACACCACCTGGCGGTTGTCGGTGGTGCCATCGGCGGCTTTGGCCGGTTCGCTGCGCACGGGCGGGGGCGTGCTGGCGCGCTCGGTCGGTTCGCTGACCGAGGCGATGGCTGCCGTGGTCTCGGCTTCGGGGGCGCTGGCAGGGGACGCACTGGCGTCCGGTTCGGCGGGGGCTGGAGCAGGGGCCGGGGCGGCCGTCAGGGCCTGGCCTTGACTGACCATTTTGAAGGCGCGCTCAAGCTCCTGGAGCAAGGCCACGGGTTTTTCGCCATCGGCACGCTCGGCCACGGCTTTTTCGCACAAAACCTTGATCGCATCGAGCGATCGCAGCAACAGGTCGACGGTGTTTTTGTCCAGGGCTGCCTGGCCTTCGCGCACCAAGCCCAGCAGGTCTTCACTGCGGTGGGCGATGGCTTCCAGGGCCCCCAACTCCATGACCCGGCTGAGGCCCTTGAGCGAGTGAAAAGCCCGGAACAGCCCGGACACTTCTTCTGCATTCAGCGACTCGCCATCGGCCTTGACCAGCAAGGACTCGATGCTTTCAATGTGCTCCTCGGTCTCTACTGCGTACTGCGCCCAGATGGTTTCCAGAAAATCGTCAGACACGGTCCTGCACTCCTTTCGAGCTTGGTGTCGAGTCAAGCGCCTGTCAAATCAAGACAGGCCCAAAACGCGGCGTGAGGCCGTCACAATTTCATGGCCCTTTTTGGCATTGAGGTCGAGACTCATGGCGCCTGAGGGTTTGGCAATGACTTCGGCTGCACCAAACTTGCGTGCTTCGATGGCTTGCGGCGATCCGGCTTGGGCCACCGACGACACGATGATCACGGGGACTTTGCTCATCAGGCGCAAGCGCTTGAGGCATTCGATGCCATCCATGTGGGGCATTTCGATGTCCAGCAGCACCAGGTCGGGCGCCATTTCTTTGACTTGTTGCAGGGCCTCCAGGCCGTTGGTGGCTTCGCCAGCGACTTCCAGATCGGGATCCGAAGTGACGATGCCACGCAACAGGGCGCGCATCACAAAGGAGTCGTCAACAATGAGTATGCGTTTCTTGGTCATGGGCGTTCTCTATCAGACAGCGGTTTTAAAAGGGGTAATTGTGCGGTTGATGCACAAACGGGACAGGCGCGTGCCAATCTCAGTGGGCGCCAGGACGGCACTGGCCAGTCCGGCGTTGAGTGTGGAGGCCGGCATGCCATCCACGATGCAGCTTTCAGGGTCCTGCACCAGGACATGGGCATTTTTGCGGGCCAGCAGGTCTTTGACGCCCAGCATGCCGTCGCTGCCCATGCCCGTCATGACCACGGCAATGACGGGACACGAGGTGGCCGCCGCAGAGCGGAACAGGACGTCTGCATTGGGGTGAATGCCGGCGTTGGGATCGGTCTTCTGGTAGAGCATCAGCTTGCCCGGAAAGGGTTCACGCACCACGACATCGGTGCCGCCTTTGACGATCACCACCATGCCGGGTTTGAGTTCCATTTGATCGGTGCTTTCCATGACATCCAGTCCGCTCTCGCTGCGCAGGTGCGAGGCAAAACCACTGGTGAACATGGGGGGCATGTGCTGGGCGATCACCATGGGGCAAGCCAGCCGGCCCATGCTTTTGAGCACCATGGGCAGCGTTGCCGGCCCGCCTGTGGAGATGGCCAGCACGACCAGACCGGCACCGGTCCCGTTGGGCACGGTCCTGAGCTGGCGTTCGGCAGCGGGTGTGCCGATGGACTTGGCGCCGGGCGCCGGGGTACCCAGGCTGCGCAGGGTGCTGACGTGCGATTTTTTCTTGGCCCAGTAGCGCAATTTTTCAATCAGGTCGGCTCCGATCTGGACAATGTCCAGCTGCACAAAGGAGGATTTCTTGGCAATGAAGTCCACCGCGCCCAGTTCGAGGGCACGGATGGTGGTCACCGAGTTGCGCTCGGTCAGGCTGCTGAGCATGATGATGGGGCAGGGGGTGTTGGCCATGATCTGGCGGGTGGCTTCCAGGCCATCCATCACAGGCATTTCCACATCCATGGTGATCACATCCGGACGCAATTCGCGCGCCATTTCGACACACATTTGTCCGGTTTTGGCCTCGCCCACGACTTCGATGTCGGGTTCACTTTCAACCATCTTGCGGATGGCAATGCGCATGAAAGCAGAGTCGTCAGAAATGAGCAATCTGATCATACGCGGGTGTCATTTCTCACGTACCAAGGGCCACCTTTGCCCAGGCGGGACTCGAAGTACGCGGGCACCAGCATTTGCACCGATGCGCCCAATACCAAGACGCCGCCCGGGGCCATGGCACGGGCCAGCATGGTTTGAACGGCTTTTTTTGACCGGGTCTTCAAAGTAGATCAACACGTTGCGGCAAAAGACCAGATCCATGCCCATCACGGGTGGGCGGTTGTTCATCAGGTTGAAGCGTTCAAATCGGGTGCATTGACGCACCCATTCGCGGATCTTGAAGTAATTCACGCCCGGCATGGCATTGGCCGGCGCGATCTTGACATCCTCGAACATGGTTTTCCAGTCGTCGGGCAGGTTTCTGAACGAGCCCATGCCCAGGTCGCCGTAAATGGCCGCCTTGGCGGTGCGCAAGGCCTGGTTGGAAATGTCGGTGCCAAACGAAAACACCCCCCAGCCGGCTTCGGGCACGAGCTTGCCTTCAAACAGCCGGGCATAACCGGCCTTTTGCATGGCGCGCAGCGCCGAAAAGGTCAGGTCGTACACCTCTTCGCCTGTCGAGCTGGCGGCAGACCAGATTTGCAGCTGCTTTTGCGATTTGCGCAGGCTCAACAGGTGCGGCATGATCTCGTCGCCGAGCATGTTCATCAGGTCGGGGTCGCGGCAGAAATAGGTTTCATGCACGGTCAAGTTTTCGACCAGCGACTGCCACTCCGAATGCTCAGGGGAGCAGTTGTTCATGCTCTCGACCCAGTCACGCAGGGTTTCCATGGGCATGTCTTTGAAAATCCGCATCAGTTTGCGCTCGACCAGGGTGCCGGGCTTGATGCCGAACCGGGTTTCAACGCCGGTCATCAACTCGTTGATGAGCAGCAACAGGGCACGAGATTGGGTGGTTTCAGCAGGCTTGTGGAAGGCCGACATGCCGGTCGATGGCGCAGCGGGCGGCGTGCCCATTTTGCTCGATCCGGGGGCAGGCATGGCCGCAGAGGTGACGCTGCGGGCGGTGTCGACCGCCGTGCGCATCTGCGTGAGCATGTCGTTGACTTTTTTGTCTTGGGTCACGGTATTTAGGCCAGTTGACGTTTGGCAGCCAGGGTCAGAGGTGCCAACGTGATCAATGAAATGATTTCGCCATCGAGTTTGCCGACTTCGTTCAGGTAGTCGTTTTGTTGGTTCCTGACGGGCGTGATGTTGCGTTCCTCGATGTCGATGACGCGCTCGATGCGGTCGACGATCAAGGCCCAGGGTTCGTTGTCCACGCGCACAACCACATAGGACGATGTTTCAAGCGCTTGCACGCCCAGCATGTTGCGCAGATCGATCACCGGCGCGATTTCCCCTTTGATTTGGATGACGCCGCTGAGGCTTTTGTCGCCTTCTGGCAGGTCAACACTGGGGCTGTATTCCTCGACCCGGTCCACAATGCCAAGTGGCAGTGCGCAGCGTTCGCTGCCCAATCGGAAGGACAGCATGCGTCGAACCGCGCTGGGGGCGATGTGGTTGTTGTGGAGCATGAAGGAGGTCTGTTGGGTCAAGAAACGCTGGTAATTGGCGACGGCCTGGGGGGACAGCAAACCGGTCATCGACAGCAGTCCGGTCATGTGACCTTCGCGCGCAGCGGCACCGTTGAGGTAACCCTCCAGCTGGGCATCAAAGGCACCCGCCACGGTCTGCACGTCGTCCCGGGCATAGCGCTCAATGCCCAGAATCGAGGTCACACTCACACCGAGTTGCAAACCCTGGACCTTGACCACCAGCACAAACCGGGGGACATCGACTTGGGGTCTGCCCAGCAAACCCCCCAATGAAACCACCAACAAAGCCTGGCCGCGCAGCTGCATCAGACCTTGAACTTCGGGGCTGGCGCCAGGCAGCTGGGTCAGGGGGGCGATTTCAACAATCTCCTGGACATGGGCCATGTGCAGGGCATAGGTTTCATCGCTGTCCTCGACCGTGACGGTGGCCATGTCCAGGTTGGACAGGGCGATCGCTTCGCTGCGCTTGTCTTCCTGCGAGTCAAAGCCGATCAGACCGCCGCCGCCCTCGGGCACACCCGTCGCATCCATGTTGCGCATGTCCAAGGACTGTTCATCGAGCAGCAGCACCATGCGCTCGTTGTGGGTGAATTCACCACAAACCAGGTTGCGCTGGGCCGGATCGACATAGGTCGTCAGCAGTTCCTCGTCGAGGTTGATCTTGTTGTGAACGCGGTCAACCTGCAGGGCCACGTTTTCGTGGCCGGTCATGACGACCATCAAATTGCCGTGGCGATCGGCGGTGCGAGCGGCCATGCCCAGACGCAGGGCGAGATCGATTTTGAGCAACACGGTACCGGCCACATTCACCAGGCCCTCCACCTCGGGTGGGGCGTAGGGCAGCGGTGTGATGGCCAAGGGCTCGAGCACCTGGCTCACCGCCGACGCACGCAGTGCGAAGCGGTTGCTCTGAATGTCAAAAAGGACCAGTTCCATGGTGTTGGGCATCTTCAGTTCAGGTATTGAACTTGGTGATTTCGCGGCGGGTGGAGTCCGCCACTTTGGACAGCTCGATCATGGCTGCGGCCAGCTCTTCGGAAGCCGACGAATTGCTGCGGGCAATGTGTTCTAGGCTTTCAACGCTGGTGTTGATTTCCTGAATCATGCGCGTTTGCTCCTCCACCGCGGAGGAGATGCGTTGCAGCATGCCATCGGTCTGGACCGAGGTCTTGACGATGCGCTCCATGTCGGTGCTGACTTCCTGCACCGCCACCACCGCTTCTTTGGCTTGTTTGCTGGCTTGCTGGATCAACTGGGCGATCTCTTTGGTGCTGTCGGCGCTGCTGGCGGCCAGCTTGCCCACCTCGTCCGCGACCACCGCAAAGCCCTTGCCGTGTTCGCCCGCACGAGCGGCTTCGATGGCGGCGTTCAGGGAAAGCAGGTTGGTTTTGTTGGCAATTTTTTCGATCACATCGGTGATCTTGTTGATCTTTTCGGAGCTCAAAGCGATGCCGTTGACCACATCGACCATTTGCACCATTTTTTGCTGGCCACCACGGACAATGGTCGTCGACTCTTGGGCCTGGCGGCTGGCGTCTTCGGTGTTGGAGGAGATGTCGCTGACAGCCGCCAGCGTTTGGCGGATGGCATTGACCATCTGGCCAATGAACTGGGTCTGACTTTGGGCGCCATCGGCCAACTGGCCAATGGCCGTGCTGGTGTCGTTGGCAGCGCCGGCCACTTGCTGGGCGTTTTCTCGCAGCTGGTGCATCGAGTGGCCCAGCGACTGCAGGGACTGGTTGATGTCGTCCTTGAGTTTGCCCAGTGCACCTTCACCATCGGCGTGAACACGGTTGCTCAGGTCCCCGCGCGAAACACCGTCCATGACACGGACCACATCGCTGATCAGCTTGTCCAGCACCTCGATGGTGGTGCGCGCATCGTTGAGGATGTTCAGGAATTCACCGGTTTGCCCTTGGGTCGACAGGCGAACATTGAAATCGCCCCGCGCCATGGCCCGCATGCTCTGGCTCAGCATCTGCACGGTGGTGTCCATGTTCTTCTGGACCTGGGCGATTTGCATCAGGACTTGCGGATAAAGGCCGCGCAGGCCGGCCGTCTGGGGTTGGCGGGAAAAATCACCAGATCCCATGCGCGTGACCACCGTCATCGACTCGCGGAAAACCGCTTCGATCTGGTCGAGCATTTCATTGACGCGCCAGGCGGGATCGACCAGGCGTCCTGCGTCAGGAATTTGCGTGATGCGTGATTCCAGCTGGCCGCGTGCAGCTTCGGCCAGAACACGGTTCATGCGCGCAAGCTGAGCGTCTTCACGTTGCTGAGCGTGGATGCCCATCACCAGCAGCAGCGCAACGGCGGCCAACAGCGCCCAAAGCAGGCGGTTGTCCGGGGTTTGCCACAGGGCCCAGGCAGCGCCCACAACGCCCAAGGCCCCCGAGAGCCCGAGCAGCACCGAGGGGCTCAATTCAAAGCCCCTGGAGGTCGAGGATGAAGCGCTCATAGCTCACGCCCTTTTCTTGGAGGAGGTTGTGCATGTGGGTCAAGGACGCGGTGATGGCATCACGGCTTCCGGCGTTTTGTTCAATCTGCAAGAGTTCCTGGTAGAGCGGGACAATCACTTCGAGGGCCCGCGGGTTGGGTTTGCGGCGCACCGAGTAATAGCCCACGATGTGTCCTTGCAAGTCGCGCGAGGGGGTCACGTTGGCCAGCACCCAGTAAAACGAGCCGTCCTTGCAGATGTTTTTCACGAAGGCAAAAATCTCCTCGCCGTTTTCGATGTGCTGCCAAAGCATCTTGAAAATGCAGCGAGGCATGTCCGGGTGGCGCACCAAGTTGTGCTGCTTGCCCAGGTATTCACTTTCATCAAACCCGGAAAACTCGGCAAAAATCTGGTTGCTGTAGGTGATGCGACCTTTGAGATCGGCCTTGGAGACGATGAAATCATCGTCTCGCATGACCCTTTCTTTCTGGGTGGGGTGAATGTGTTGTCGCGCCATGGCATCCTCTGGTTTTCAACAGGTGAGCACAAACTGGTTGTGCGGCCGCCCGTTGGTCAAGTGTTCAGTTGCGTCCATTGACAAAAAATGTTTCGACCTGTCCCAGACTCTTGACTTCAATGAATCCTCGGGACTCGAGCTGAAAATCTTTCCGGATCAAATCCGCGGTGGTGGCTGAAACGTGAATTCGACCGGGGGCACCGGTGGACTCCATGCGGCTGGCCACGTTGACGGTGTCGCCCCACAGGTCGTAGGTGAATTTGCGCAGGCCAATCACGCCCGCCACGATGGGGCCGGAATGGATCCCGATGCGCATGCGCAAGGCCCCACCGGTTTTTTCGTGCATCTCCTCGAGCGCGGTGCACATGTCAACGGCCGCATCCACGGCGGCATGGGCATGGTCATCGCTCGGTTCGGGAACGCCGCCGGCGAGCATGTAGCAATCGCCAATGGTCTTGATCTTCTCGAGACCATGCTTTTCGGTGATCAGGTCAAAGCGGGAAAACAGATTGCCCAGCACTTCAACCAAGGCACTGGCGGTCATGGTGCGCGACATGGCGGTGAAGCCGACCATGTCGGCAAACAGCACGCTCACGCTGGGGAAGGCATCGGCAATGCTTTCTTCGCCAGCCTTGAGCCGCTGGGCAATTTTTTGCGGCAAGATGTTCAGCAGCAGTTGTTCGGTCTTGGCCTGTTCCTGACCCAGAACCTCATGCTGACGCTTGAGCTGGCGCATGCGCAGCGCGACTTGGTCGCTCAGTCGTTTTCTCTCGACCGAGGTTTTCACCCGGGCCCTGAGCAACACCGGGTTGAAAGGCTTGGACAGGTAGTCCTCGGCGCCGAGTTCAATGCACCGCACGGCATCGTCCAGGCTGGTGCCGCCAGAAATCACAATCACAGGAGGCCAAGGGTGGTGCGGTGTATCGCGCAACACGGCCAGCACCTCCATGCCATTCATCTCTGGCATTTCCATGTCCAGCAGCATCAGGTCGAAGTGTTCGCGAACCAGGGTTTCGATCGCTTCGCGGCCATCGCCGGCTTCGGTGATGTCCTTGAGTCCGATCTCCTCCAGGGAGCGGCGCAGGCCCATGCGGATCAGGCGGCTGTCGTCGACCAGCAGAACCTTGGCGCTTTCGAAACCAGAAGGAACGCTCGAGCCCAGATCCAGTTCGGACGGCACGTTGCGGCCGTCAGAACTCGACACCGGGGAGCGATGGGGCATCGACATGGCTGCGCTCAGTTGGTGGCCAAAAGGCCATTCACTTTTTCAAGCAATTGCGCTGCGGTGAAGGGTTTGGTCAAACTGTCGTTGGCACCCGACAGGAGGGCTGAATCGAGGCCGAATCGGGCGCTGACCACGCGGCTGCCGCCCGAGATGGTCAGGATCGGCACTGCGGGAAAAGACTCGCGCAGGCGGGTCACGAAGTCCACGCCGTCCATGTTGGGCATGACGATGTCGGAGATGACCAAGTCAACATTGTTGACCGCAAACAACTCGAGCGCTTCAATGCCGTCACGAGCTTCGATGACCTGAAAGTCCGAAAATTCGAGGATTTCGCGAACACCTTCGCGCAAAAGATCCTCGTCATCAACAAGCAAAATGGTGGTCATTCAAATTTTCTCCGGAACGTCCAAAATTC
>Ga0256324_1000038_pt1 | contig 12596 bp, 11 predicted proteins | sample LawtaT_14_FD_189963 | JGI IMG/M metagenome (GOLD analysis project Ga0256324, IMG submission 189963) | Metatranscriptome of freshwater microbial communities from St. Lawrence River, New York, United States - Law_Yuk_RepA_8d (Metagenome... | ecosystem: Environmental > Aquatic > Freshwater > River ... | reverse complement strand
TGACGCTTATCAACAAGCTCGACCGTCATGCGCGGGAACCGCTGGAATTGCTCGACGAAATCGAACGCATCCTCCACATCAAATGCGCACCCATCACCTGGCCGCTGGGCTCGGGGCAGGGGTTTCTGGGCGTTTACCACTTCGGTGAACAGAAGATCATCCGCTTTGCGCGCGAGCGAGACGCCAATGAAGAACTGGTGGAAACCGAAAGTTTCCCGCTCAATTCTCCCGCGACAACCGCGCTCTTCGAGGACGCCTTACCGGGTCTCCGCGATGAAATCGAACTGATTGAGGGGGCCGGGGCTGATTTCGATCTCGACGCTTACCGGGCAGGGCAGGTGACGCCGGTGTTTTTTGGGACGGCACTGCGTAACTTCGGGATCCGCGAGCTGCTCGATTTCTTCGTGAAGATTGCGCCGCCGCCGCTGGCGCGCGAAGCCCGCGAGCGCAGCGTTGAGGCGGGTGAATCCGCATTCTCCGGTTTTGTGTTCAAGATTCAGGCGAACATGGATCCACAGCATCGCGACCGCATCGCTTTCCTGCGCATCTGCTCGGGCAAGTTCACGCCAGGCGCCCGTTTGAAACACGTGCGGCTAGGGCGCGAAGTGGCCGTCTCCAATGCCTTGACGTTCATGGCTCGGGGGCGGGAGCAAGTTGAAGAGGCCTGGGCGGGCGACATCATTGGCCTGCACAACCACGGCACCATCCAAATTGGGGACACCTTTACCACGGGCGAGAGCCTGTCGTTTACGGGAATTCCAAGCTTTGCGCCGGAACTATTCAGACGGGTTCGCGCCGGTGATCCCATGAAGAACAAGGCGCTGCTGAAGGGACTCACCCAGCTCTGCGAAGAGGGGGCGGCGCAGGTGTTCCGCCTGACCTCCCGCAATGAACTTGTGCTGGGCGCGATCGGGATCCTGCAGTTCGACGTGGTGGCCTTTCGACTGAAAAACGAATATAGCGTTGACGCGATATTCGAGCCTGTTGGAACGACGCTCGCGCGTTGGGTTTCCAGCGAAAAACCGGGGGAGCTCGATAAGTTTGCGCGACAGTTGGCGGATAACGTTGCGCTCGACGGTGGTGGTTTGTACGCCTATCTGGCGCCCACCCGGGTCAACCTACAACTGACGATGGAGCGCTGGCCAGATGTTCGATTCCACGCCACGCGAGAGTTCAGCCTGAGAGGCGAGGCCGCGACCTACTGAAAGCAGGTCGCGGCGCTTGATTGCGGCTACGGGAGGGGTAGCGGCTCGCTCTCTGGTGGTGTGGCCTCAGCGACGGCGAGAGGGGCCGACGCTTCAGCAGCCACATCCGGTTCGCTCACCACGACGGTTTCTTCCGCGACGATAGCAAGCTCGGGCACCGCCGCCGGCGCAATGACCGGCTCAGGCGCTTCCTTGATAAGGATGGGCGTCGCTTCAATCGCGTGCTGCTCTGCCGGCGTCGGCAACGGCTCAATGGCGGGCGCTTCGGGTTCCGGTGTGGGAGCCGGAACCTCTGATGCAAACTCTGGCACGGGCTCCACCACGGGAAGCACGCTTTCAACCGCCTCTACCACCGGTTCGGGCGAGGAAACCTCTGGTGTGAACGCTTGCGTCACGCCTTCAGCCGCGACGGTTTCCCCCAGCACTACAGCGGCCGCCAGCGCGACAGGCAGCGCGACCAGATTGCTATCGCTGGGCTCATCCAAGCCAGAGAGTGGTGTATTGCCCTCGGCCTGGATCTGATTGCCACCTTCTGGCCCGCGGCCTTCACCGCGACCACGCCCGCGACCGCGATTACCGCCTTCCCGGTTGCCGCCTTCCCGGTTACCGCCTTCCCGGTTACCGCCTTCCCGGTTACCGCCTTCCCGGTTACCGCCTTCCCGGTTACCGCGATCGCGTCGTTCACTACCACGCCGACCGCTGGCGTCATTGCCGTCCCGGCGTTCAGCGCCGTTGGCGACTTCATCCATGCGCTCTTCGCCTTCGGGACGGCTAGACCGACCTTGTTCACTACCGCGGCCGCCGCGGCTTCTCCGTTGGTCAGGCGAGCGACGACGCTGGTCATCGCGAGTCCGGTCCCCGCCCTGTGAGGAGCGGCCGGGCGGCGTCCGTGGCGTGACTACCGCCTCGGACCGCGCAGGTCTTGAATCAACCGCCACTTTGGGTGGAGCCGCCGTTGCGGGTTCGGGGCTCGCAAACAAGGAGTTGAACATGCGGCGGAAGAGACCCCCGCCAGATTTGGGTTGTTCGGCCACAGTGGTGGCTGTCGGCGATTCTGGTATCGCCTGCGGTACTGCACGCGAGATATCGCGAACGGCGGCTTGTTCCGGCTTCGGCGGCGGCGTCTTCGTGTAATCCAGCGCCGGCGCAGCCGCTGTTTCGGTCACCAGTTGATAGCTTTCGCCTAATTCACGCTTGGCCAGGTCCTGCTCGCGAATGCGTTGTACATTGAAATGCGGGGTCTGCAGGTTCTGGTTGGGCACCAGAATGATTTCAACTTCCTGACGTTCCTCGATTCGGGACAAGTCGCGGCGCTTTTCATTAAACAGGAAGGTCGCCACATCAACCGGCATTTCAACGACCACCTTGGCCGTCGAATCTTTCATCGCCTCTTCCTCCATCACGCGCAACACGGTGAGGGCGGTGGAACGAAGGCTGCGAATCGTGCCCACGCCTTCACAACGGGGACAAAGTTCATGGCTGAACTCGGCCAAGGACGGCCGCAGGCGCTGGCGCGACATTTCCAGCAGACCGAAACGCGAGATTCGTCCAATCTGGACTCTGGCGCGGTCCATCTTTACGCAATCGCGCATTTTGTTCTCGACCGCGCGCTGGTTCTTGGCCGCCATCATGTCGATGAAGTCGATGACCACCAAACCGCCGAGATCGCGCAGGCGGAGTTGGGTCGCGATCTCTTCAGCCGCTTCGAGATTGGTTAGGAGGGCGGTCTCTTCAATATCGCCGCCATGTGTCGCGCGTGCGGAGTTAATGTCGATCGTGATGAGAGCTTCGGTCGGCTCGATCACCAAGGCGCCACCGCTGGGCAGGCGCACTTCGCGACTGAAGGCGCTGTCGATCTGGCCCTCAATTTGATAGCGCGTGAACAGCGGCACGCTGTCGGTGTAGAGCTTCAGCTTGTTGATGTTCTGCGGCATGACCTGCTTCATGAAGTCGCAGGCGGTCTCATACAGCGCGGGATCGTCGATAAGAATTTCGGTGATATCGCTGCGCAGGTAGTCGCGAATCGCCCGAATGATGACGTTTTGATCTTTATGAATCAGGAAGGGCGCACGGCGCTCGTTGGCGGCGGTATCTACGGCTTGCCAAAGTTGCAGCAGGTAGTCGAGGTCCCACTGCAACTCTTCGGCGCTCTTGCCGATGCCGGCCGTACGCAGAATGAGCCCGAAGTCGTCCGGAATGGTCAGCGCGGACATCGCCTCCTTGGCTTCCTCGCGGGCGTCGCCTTCGATTTGCCTCGAGACTCCACCGGCCTTGGGGTTATGCGGCATCGCTACCAGGTAGCGCCCCGCCAGGCTGATGAAGGTGGTGAGCGCGGCACCTTTATTGCCCCGTTCGTCTTTTTCCACCTGGACCACCAGTTCCTGCCCCTCTTCAAGGGCGTCCCGGATATTGACCCGGCCACTGGCGTTACGGAACCGCTCCCGGAACAAATGTCGGGAGACTTCCTTTAAGGGGAGGAATCCGTGCCGCTCGGCGCCGTAATCGACGAATGCGGCTTCCAGACTGGGTTCAAGACGAATGATTTTCGCCTTGTAGATATTGGATTTTCGCTGTTCTTTGCCAACAGCTTCGATGTCCAAATCGAATAAACGCTGGCCATCGACCAGCGCGACGCGCAACTCTTCACGTTGAGTTGCGTTGATAAGCATTCTCTTCATTGGTCAGGAATCCTGGGCTTAAGCGCCTGCGACGTTCTTTGAACGTCTCGTGCAACCGTGCTCAGTCGCCCGATATGGGTTGGCGAGAGCAGACGCGGTGCTGATAGTGGCTCCAAGGCGGATGAAGGCCTGAAGCTATTTACGACTCGCGCCCGGAGACTCCGGAGCAGGGGAAAGGCGGCATTGAAGGAGCTTTGGCCAGAGGCACACGCGGTGCTGAAATGGGGCTGAGCCGGAAGCGCCTGCGGGAGCATTAAATCGTCAGCGCTTTAGCGCCGTGAGCGAAAGCGCGTGGGTCGCGCCAGTCGTTTTGATAAACTGCCACCGCTATCCGCGCTAACTGATTGCCCTTAGAGGCATTACGCTGGCGCGGCGCAGAGTCGCGGCGAATATAACAGTCACCGTTCTGCTCGGCAATCAAGCCCGACACAAGGTTCAGCAACATGTCCGAAAGACAGCCGGCATCAATCCGCGAAGTCAGCCCTGATGAAGCGGGTCGACGCCTCGACAATTACCTCACTACCTTGCTCGGAGGTGTGCCTCGGGCATTGGTGTACCGGTTTATTCGAAGCGGCGAGGTTCGGGTAAACGGCCGCCGTGCGCAGGCGGCGCAACGCGTAGAGGCGGGCGACAAGGTGCGCGTGCCTCCGTTTGTCCCACCGGATGCCGCGGCCCCTCAGATCGGACGGGGCATCAAAGACACGGTGGAAGCTGCCGTGCTGTTTGAAGACGAACACCTTATGGCGCTGAATAAGCCATCAGGGTTGGCGGTGCACGGGGGCTCCGGCCTACCGTTCGGGGTGGTGGATGTTGTGCGCGCCATTCGCCCGGACGAGCCTCGAATTGAACTGGTCCACAGGCTAGACCGTGAAACCTCGGGCTGCTTGCTTCTGGCGAAGAACGGTCGAACCCTGCGCGAACTCCATTCGCAACTTCGAGACGGGGGCATGCGAAAGTCCTACCTCGCCTTGCTCTGGGGACGACTGCCAGCCGGCGCCATTCGCTGTGCGGCGCCACTACAGATGGTGCCGGACGGCAATGGCGAGCGACACGCGGTGGTCTCCAGCGAGGGCAATGACGCTCGAAGCGAGTTTCGGGGCAGACAGTGGTATGCCGAATGGACACTCACCGATGTTGAGATTGACACTGGGCGCACGCATCAAATCCGGGCGCACGCTGCGCACCTCGGGCATCCGGTCGCCGCCGACACTCGCTACGCGGAACCCTCTATTTATGACCAAGCCAGAGGACTTGGACTGCGACGGATGTTTTTGCACGCCGCTGTTCTTGAATTTGAACATCAGGGTCGTCGCCAACTGGAAGCCCCCTTGCCGGACGACCTTGCCGCGTTAGTCTCCCGTCTGGTCTGACAACTAGCCTTTTGGGGCCGGTCATCAAGTTATAAAAAATTTTTAAATAGGTCCCAGAGAAATGAATTCAACGCCTACGCCTGAGAATCAATCCGCGCAATGGGAGCAGGACCTGATTAAACGCTTCGCTTTCGAGGCGCTGCAGGAGCAACGCCGAGCGCGGCGCTGGAGTATTTTTTTCAAACTGCTGCTGATGATGTATCTGCTGGGCGCGCTGTTGATCGGCGCCGGTTTGGGCAAGGGGTTCGGGAAAGGTGAACTTGGTGGCCCGTCCAGTATTACGGCAGCGGTGGACGTGAAAGGCGTGATTGCGCCCGACATGCCGGCCAGCGCCGCGAACGTCATCGAGGGGCTGCGAGCGGCTTTTGAAGACAAGCGGACAGCTGCGGTGCTGCTCCGAATCAATAGCCCTGGCGGCAGTCCGGTGCAGTCCGGTTTGATTAACGACGAGATTTTCCGCCTGAAGCACAAATACCCGAGCATCAAGGTGTATGCAGCCGTCGAAGATATCTGTGCCTCAGGGGCGTACTACGTGGCGTCGGCGGCAGACGAAATCTACGCCGACAAAGGCAGCCTCGTGGGTTCTATCGGCGTTCGGATGGATGGTTTCGGGTTTGTGGATGCCCTGTCGAAGCTCGGGGTCGAACGACGACTTTTAACTGCCGGTGAGCACAAAGCCTTTCTTGATCCTTTTTCCCCCGTCAAACCGGATGAAAAGAAATTTGTGGAGGGCCTGCTCGGAGAGATTCACCAGCAATTCATCAATACGGTGAAAAAAGGTCGACAGGAGCGCCTGAAGTCTGAGGTCGACCTTTTCAACGGACTCATCTGGACGGGGGAACGCGGGCTCGAACTGGGATTGGTGGATGCCCTTGGGTCGGCTGACTTCGTGGCGAGAGAAATCGTGCGGGCCGAGGACCTGGTGGACTTCACCCCGCACGAGAATGTGGTTCAGCAGCTTGGTCGGCGCTTCGGCGCCCAGATTGGGGCCAGCATCCGTCAATCATTGGCAACGCAGTGGTAATCAGTCGAGAGGGTTCGCGCCGAAGCGGGCAAGTAACTTATTCAGCGCGACCAACGGCAACCCAATAAGCGCTGTCGGGTCGTCGCTGGTGATCCGGGCACAGAGCGAAATCCCCAATCCCTCTGATTTGAAGCTGCCGGCGCAATCGAGCGCGGGTTCAAGTTCGAGGTAGCGCTCGATTTCGCGCTCGGAATAGCGTCTGAACTCGACCGTGGTAGGCACAAGTACAGTCTCGGAATGCCCAGTAGCACTGTGCAGCACACAAAGGCCAGTGTGGAAAACGAGCGTTTTACCGGCTGCCGCCAGCAGTTGGGATTTAGCGGCCTCGAGGGTGCCGGGTTTTCCAATGCAGGCACCTGACAACTCTGCGGATTGGTCGCTGCCAATGATGATGTGGTCTGGAAAACGAGCGCTAAGGGCTGCAGCCTTCGACCGCGACAGGCGTTCGACCATGCCAGATACAGACTCGCCGGGGAGCGCGCTTTCATCAAGATTGGGCGCGGCGCATTCAAAGTGCAGCCGCAGGCGGGAGAGTAGTTCCCTTCGGTAAGGAGACGAGGAGGCGAGTACGACACGCTGTTGCATCAGTGAATACCTTGAAGAGATTGAAGAATTAGCATTTTACGATCCGGATCCTTCACGTATACTCGCGCACCTGATGCGGGACCCCCTCCCTGAAACGTTAATTCCTCGACGCGCCGGCCAACAGGCCCTCGCGGTCAATGGGGCGCTGCCGGAAGACGCGACACCCAGACTGGCCGAGAGTTACACGCTTTGTGCGCCGGTGACCGTGAATCTCCTGTTCGACGCATACGGAGACGACAAGGTGCTGGTGACGGGACAACTGGGAACCCGCGTGATGGGCCAATGTCAGCGCTGCCTGGAGCCGTTCGAAACGGGACTGGAAACAGGGGTTGAGGTTGAGTTCGGGCCTGAAGACAGCGTCTCTGACAGCGAGCGGGAAATCATTCCAGGCATCGACAAAGTGCTGAATCTGGCCGAGTTTGTTGAAGACGAATTGTTGTTGGGCGCGCCGATGGTCGCGTTACATGACGAAGGGACCTGCGTCCCGCCCGGGGAAGCACCGGTGCAAGAAGCGGTGGTCGCCGGTCGGCGCCGCCCGTTTGGAGAACTCGGTTCATTGCTTGGTCGCAAAGAACCTGATTGATGACTGGAGACTGACTAATGGCCGTTCAACAAGATCGCAAAACTCCCAGCAAACGCGGTATGCGTCGTTCGCACGACAAGCTCAAAGCTACCGCGCTGTCCGAAGAGCCCACCACTGGCGAAGTTCATCGCCGCCACCATGTCAGCGCCGACGGTTACTACCGCGGCAAACAGGTCATCACTCCCAAAGAATGACCTGACTTGCGCATGCCCTCGCAAGCCTATCGAGTCTGCTTACCGTCGCCATGATCCGGGTTGCAATTGATGCAATGGGGGGCGACGTTGGCCCTGAAGTGACTGTCCCTGCGGCTCTCGCGGCGATTGGTAGACACTCCGAACTACACCTGACCCTGGTCGGCAACGAAACAGTCGTTCGCCGCTTATTGGCGGAGCAGGTCGGGGCGGGCGGTCAGCGATGCGAGGTCATTCACGCACCCGATAAAGTGGAAATGTCCGACCGGCCATCGGTTGCCCTGCGGACCAAGCGTGAATCTTCAATGCGCGTAGCGCTTGATTTAGTGCGCGATGGCAAAGCCGATGCTTGTGTCAGCGCCGGCAATACGGGCGCCCTGATGGCCATTGCGCGATATGTGCTCAAAACCCTGCCCGGCATTGATCGTCCAGCCATCTGCGCGACCATGCCGTCAGTGAAAGGCACAACTTTGGTACTCGATCTGGGCGCTAACGTTGATTCCAGTTCGGAAGAACTCTTTCGCTTCGCGGTGATGGGCTCAGTGCTCGCCAGCGCTATTGACAGTCGAACCAATCCCAAAATCGCCCTGCTCAACATTGGCGAAGAGGAAATAAAAGGGAACGACCGAGTCAAACAAACCGCCGTATTGCTGGAGCAAAGCGCGCTCAACTACTGCGGATTCGCCGAAGGAAACGATATCTACTCAGGCAAGTTTGACGTCATCGTCTGTGACGGCTTCGTGGGTAACGTGGCGCTGAAGGCGAGCGAGGGCGTTGCTAGCATGTTGGTCAACCTCGCGCGCGAAGAATTCTCACGGAACATTTTTTCAAAACTGAGCGCCATGCTGGCCGCCCCTGTGTTGCGGCGTCTTCGCGATCGGGCCGACCCGCGACGGTACAACGGTGCCAGTCTGCTGGGCTTACGCGGCATCGTTATCAAGAGTCACGGTGGGGCAGATGCATTCTCGTTCGGTCATGCCATCGACGAGGCCGTGGTCGAAGTGAAGAAGGGCGTTCCAGACCGCATTAGCAGCGTCCTCGAACAACTCCTGGTTACTCAGCCCGTACTCTGAAGACAGCCCATGATTGCATTTGTATTTCCCGGCCAAGGCGCTCAATCCATCGGTATGGTCGACGCGCTGGCGGCTGAATTCCCGCAAATCCAGCACCGTTTTGAACAGGCGTCTGCGGCGCTCGGCATGGACCTGTGGGAACTCGTCCGTGCAGGCCCGATAGAACAATTGAATCTTACGCAGAACACCCAACCGGCGTTGCTGGCCGCCAGTGTCGCCACTTGGGATATCTGGCAAGCGTTGGGTGGCGGAATGCCGGCGCTAATGGCCGGGCACAGCTTCGGGGAGTACTCGGCGCTGGTGTGCGCTGGCGCTCTCGCATTTGAGGACGCGGTCACTTTGGTCGCTGATCGTGGGCGCTTCATGCAGGAGGCTGTCCCTGGCGGCGAAGGGGCGATGGCCGCCGTTTTGGGTCTTGATCGCGAGGCGCTGGACCTCATTTGTCAGGAAGCATCGACTGCCGGGTCGGTCCAATGCGCCAATCTCAACGCGCCGGGACAAGTCGTAATCTCGGGTTCGAAAACTGGAGTTGAGCAGGCGTCAGTGCTGGCGAAAGCAGGCGGCGCCAAAAAGGTTATTCCGCTTGCGGTCAGCGTGCCTGCCCATAGCGCGTTGATGCGGGCTGCCGCGCAAAAGTTCGAAGCCAGAATCGCCGGCGTTGCCGTGGCCTCTCCCCAAGCGACGGTCGTTCACAACGTCGATGTGATGCCACATTCCGAGCCATTGGAAATCCGTGCCGCGCTCGTCAAACAGCTTTACTCTCCGGTGCGCTGGCAGGAAACCATGGAATACTTCGCGAGGGAGGGCGTTACGCGTATTTTCGAGTGTGGACCGGGCAAAGTGCTCGCGCCACTGATAAAGCGCTGCGCGCCTGCCATCGAAACTATTTCCCTGACGGGCCCAGCAGAAATTAACGCCGCATTAGCGACAATCGGAGTAATTCCGCATGAGTGAACCTATGGTCGCACTAGTCACTGGCGCAAGTCGCGGGATCGGGAAGGCAATCGCAGAAACCCTCGCCAAAGAGGGCATGACTGTTATCGGCACCGCGACCTCGCAGGTCGGTGCTAATGCCATTACCGACGCGCTGAGCGCCTACGGTAGCGGCCATTTCGGATTGCCGCTGGACCTGACCAATGCTGCTTCGCTGGAAGCCTTCTTTAACGAATTGGGCGAGCGCAATCTAGCGCCGCTAGTGCTCGTGAATAACGCCGGCATCACCCGCGACAATCTACTCATGCGCATGAAAGACGAGGAATGGTCAGCCGTTATCGACGCCAACCTCACTTCGGTGTTCAAACTCTCCCGCCATTTTATTCGTGGCATGCTAAAGGCACGCTATGGCAGGATCATCAATCTGACGTCAGTCGTGGCGGCCTCGGGGAATCCGGGGCAATCTAACTATTCCGCCGCGAAGGCTGGCATTATCGGATTTACGAAATCGCTGGCGCAGGAGATAGCGGCTCGCCACATCACCGTTAATGCCGTCGCACCGGGTATGATCGACACCGACATGACGCGAGTGCTGACCGACGCTCAGCGTCAAACGATGCTGTCGAGGATTCCCGCTGGTCGCCTTGGGAGCGTGAACGAAATTGCAGATGCAGTCGCTTTTTTAGCGTCTGCCAAAGCAGGCTACATAACAGGTGAAACGCTGCACATTAACGGCGGCCTGTATATGACCTGAGAAAAGAATTGATTGCGCGACAAACACGCATTGAGAACCAATCGGTCGCAAAGCGCGTTTGTTGAGGCAACTTTGGAGCCGGGAATACTCCCGGACTTTGCTTGAAACTTGGTTTGATTCCACTACACTAGCACCCGTCGCAGCCTCTGCTGTACCACGGTTGGGAGGATGGTCCACAAATGAGTAGCGTTGAAGAACGTGTCAAGAAAATAGTCGTTGAGCAACTAGGCGTTAAAGAGGATGAAGTTTCAAATGAATCTTCCTTCGTAGACGACCTCGGCGCTGATTCACTCGACACGGTGGAACTGGTCATGGCTCTGGAAGAAGAGTTCAAAACTGAAATTCCAGATGAAGAGGCTGAGAAGATAACGACGGTTCAGCAAGCCATCGATTACATCACCAAGAATCTGGGCTGACCTTTAACTTACAGCCGCCAGAATCCATGGGGCCGCGGATTAAACGAAAAGTTTGTCGCGGCCCTTTGCGTTTCTGGAAGACACCAAGGAGTACGCGTTGTCTCGTCGCGTCGTAGTCACCGGATTGGGAGTCATTGCTCCCAACGGCAATACAGCCGGGGAGTCCTGGCAAAACATCATCGCAGGCAAGAGCGGCATTCGCCCTATTACCTCCTTTGATATTTCTGAATTCAGCACTCGCTTCGGGGGCTCGATCGTCAATTTTGACGTCGCGCAATATATGTCCCCGAAGGAAGCCAGAAAAATGGACCCGTTTATCCACTATGGGATGGCGGCGGCTATTCAGGCGATGGATGATGCCGGAATTGAAGTAACCGATGAAAATCGGCGAAAAATCGGCATTCTCATCGGCTCTGGCATTGGCGGTCTACCCGGCATTGAGAAGGGCTATCAGTCATTTCTTGATGGCGGGCCACGAAAGATTTCGCCATTTTTCGTTCCCAGCAACATCATCAACATGATTGCCGGCAATCTGTCGATTAAGTATGGCATCAAAGGCCCCAACTTCGCGTTGGTGTCCGCTTGCTCTACTGGCGCTCACTGTATTGGCCTCGCGGCCAGAATGATCGCCAGAGGCGAGGTTGACGTCATGCTCGCGGGAGGTGCTGAACACGCCACGTGCCCGACGGGCATCGGCGGCTTTGCTTCTGCCAGAGCGCTCTCGACCCGGAATGACGACCCGGAAGGCGCCAGCCGCCCATGGGACAAGGATCGCGACGGCTTTGTGTTGAGCGATGGCGCCGGAGTGATGGTGCTGGAGGATTACGAGCGCGCTCGCGCTCGGGGCGCCACGATTCACGCGGAATATGTTGGATTTGGGATGAGCAGCGATGCGTTCCACATGACGTCACCTTCGCCGAACGGCGAGGGAGCGGCAGATTGCATGGCCTTGGCGCTGGAAGACGCAGGCATCAATAAGGAGCAGGTGGGTTATATCAATGCCCACGGAACCTCCACGCCGGCCGGCGACAAAGCCGAGACGGACGCCGTGAAAGGCCTCTTTGGAGATCTGGCGTACAAGATTCCGATGAGTTCCACCAAGTCGATGGTTGGGCACATGCTCGGCGCTGCGGGTGGTGTAGAAGCCATCTACACGGTGATGGCGCTGCGCGATGGCATCTTGCCTCCCACCATCAACATGCAGACGCCAGACCCCGAATGTGACCTGGATTACGTGCCTAACGTCGCTCGCGAAAAGAAAGTTGAGATCGCCATTTCCAACTCGTTTGGTTTTGGGGGCACCAACGGGACGCTGGTGTTCAAGCGCATCTAAATCCCTCCATAGAGGAAACGCCGGCGTGATTCTTATCAACGGCATTTCCTCGGCTGAAATTTCTGCCAACGATCGAGGCCTGAATTACGGCGATGGACTTTTCGAGACTATCGCTGTGGTTGATAACCGGCCGCAGCATTGGGAGCGCCATCTCAATCGGCTACGGTATGGCGCCTATCGGTTGGGAATTGCGGCGCCCCCCGATCTTGACTGGTCTGCGGATTTTGAATCCTTGCAGCAGCTCCCCTCGCAGAGTGCCCGCTCCGTTTTAAAACTGATTCTGACCCGAGGAGAAGGTGGTCGCGGCTATGCGCCGCCAGCAACGCCCCAGCCAACGCGGATTGTGCGCCTGATGGAATGGCCAACCTGGCCGGCGACGCTTGCCGATACGGGCGTCAGCGTCGCCATTTGCCGCACTCGTCTTGGCCGCAATCCTGCACTTGCCGGGATA
>Ga0256324_1000031_pt1 | contig 13117 bp, 3 predicted proteins | sample LawtaT_14_FD_189963 | JGI IMG/M metagenome (GOLD analysis project Ga0256324, IMG submission 189963) | Metatranscriptome of freshwater microbial communities from St. Lawrence River, New York, United States - Law_Yuk_RepA_8d (Metagenome... | ecosystem: Environmental > Aquatic > Freshwater > River ... | reverse complement strand
GCCCATTTACTGATTAATATATTGATAAAAAGTGATAAAAAAAAGATAAATTGGATACTAAAACTTAGAAATAACTACATATTATATTTGCTCTTGGGTCGAGAAAGTGCGGAAGAAACGGTTGGAGTTGTTCCTTTTGGGATTTCCTTGGGTGCGGTGGTTTTAGAGAAAGCACCTAAAGGGTCGAAATCATTGGAAGCACCTGCTTTAGATTGGTCGGTAGCAAGAGTGACGGGAGAAACGGCTGGAGCTGCTTTAGGCGGTGCGGATTTTTTATCAATAGCAGGAGTTGCAGAATTAACCACGGAAGTTTTAGGTGAAGCTACTTTTTGGTCGTTAGCTAAAGTTGCTGAAGAAACGGTGGGAGATGACTGAGAAGAGCTAGAATTCAACTTAGAAGTTGGAGCCGACACTTTATCGGGGCCACTTTTGCTTTTTGCATTTGTTGAGCTCGAATCTGCGCTCGGCAACACCGATGAAGAAGTCGTGGGACATGAAGCCTGCCCACTTGAGACTGCCGAAGTCGAAACTGACGTTGAAGGTGGGTTTGTAACCTTTGGTTCAGGAGCAGAAGTTATCTGGGGAGCTGTAGCAGGTTTCAGACGTTCTAAAGGAGGCGAAGAGGGAGAAGGCGAATTAGCAGCTGCAGACTTGGGTGCAATCTCAGGATCGCCAGCACCCACAGGTCTGCCGGCGGGCTTGGGAGGAGGCGGAGGCACGCCACCTAGATTTGGAACCCCGAATTCGGTGATGGAGAAATCTAGCTTGCGAAAAGCGAAGGACTCCGTCATGGGCGGGGGGTCGTGGCCTTGCATTACTCCAAGAATGTTCATGGCGTTGATGGCCCAAAATGAACCTGATGAACCAGCAGTGCCAGAGTCGTCCCAGATTAGTAACGGCGGGCGCGCACCCCTACCAACCCACGAAACAGGCACACAGCGCACGCAGTCAAGAGGAGGCTCATCCGGTGTGGTTGTAGCAACACAACCCAGCGCAACAAAGGCCGCTGATGGGGGAACGGGCTTCCATAGATAGACGGGCTGTTTCCCGCGCAGCTGAGCCCAAACTTGATGGAACTTTGTAGGGTGTGGAACAATTTTGGCTAAGACGGCATTCATATGGTCACTGGACGACCAAGGCATGGAGTTCGTATCTGTGATCTCAATTGTATATCCTGTGGGTGGGGGTTCATAGCCCACGCTGGCATAGTGACCAACACATAAGAGCTTCTTGTTCGAGCGGAAAAATCCATCAGAAGTCGTTGGAGCCCACAAAGATACCTTTTTGCGGCTCATAGTGCCCTGCGAATCCCAGATTTGAGAATAGTCCGATATCTCCATAATAGAAACGCGCAGCTGCGACAAATTCTCTGTTGATAACTTCTCGACGTATTTTTCGTCCTCCACCGACTTGGCGCTGCGTTCGTTCAAGGCGTCTAGCTCACTATTCAACTCTTTCATGACGCGCGGGGGAATAGTTAGACGGTTGAACTCGCCAGTACCTCCACCATTCTCTTCGTCCTGGTCGAGGTCGTCTTCGTCCTCAACATCGTCATCGTTGGAGAACATAGCCATGAAGGCCATCAGAAAGTCACGTTTGGAGATCTTACCATCGTAGTCAGTATCCATAATGCGCATGATGTCGGTGATATGTTCGGGCTGCATCTCCAGACCGAGCCATGTGAGTCCACCCCACAGCTCGCTGCAAGACAATTGCCCATTGCGGTCTGAGTCCATTGCGCGAAAAAAATCCAACAACATCATATCTTTGCCGTGGAGTAAAACACGGATTCTCTGCAAAGTCGCCTTGTATTCAAACAATCGCCATTCATCACTCATTATGAACGTCTGACCCAAAGGCGTATCCCACCACGGCTTTTTGACGCGACGGCGGCAAGCTCTCATGTCTGAGAACCAGGCTTCACGTTGCTTGCAGTCATCCGACTGAAGAGCCCGTAATTGGAGATTCAACTCACGCTTGGGATAATACATTTCAGCATTAATAAATTTCAGAATGCTTTGCATCTGAGTCTGTTGGTAGCTGAACGCGGGAGCAAACCGGAAGGAGCCGTCGAGCAGCGCTCCGTCGGCACGCAAACCGAGGCACGCAAGAGAATTAGGAACCACAGGGCTCCCTCTACGTGCGTGCATCAGTCCACGTACAGTCTCCGCCTCTGTGAGCGAGAGAATAACCCAATAGCGATTGGTTTGCATACGTGCGTAAGTATGATGAATCATCATATGGCGGAAGCGGTCATAGCCACGGAGAGTAGGGTCTGCAAACTCAGCCATCTGACCAAATATCTTTTCTTCCTCCTTTGGATCGATCAAGTCAACATCTGCACAAGTCAAAATGGCTCTGTAGGACTCCACGTCCAGTGCGCTGGTGCTGTTGGTAAGCATATCAAATGCACGCTTCAGCCGCGCTTCTTGCACTTCAGATAATGCCGGAGGAGCATCAGCTTTAACCTCGGGCGGAGCCTGGATAGAGACAATACCACGGTCAGGTGCCCACTCCATGACTACGCAAACATTCTTCAGGCGACGAAAGGAGTTCCCTGACCACTCTTTTTTGAAGTAGTTCTCGGAAATCCATAAACTTTCGGGGAACTTTAGAACCCTTGGAGGAGCATCAGCAACACCACTGAACACTGAGAACTCTTTCGCTGGAAAGAAAATCTGTTTTTGTTTTTCGGGGGCCTGATCCAGGGTATCAAAGGGCCATTGTTGTACAGTTTCATTGGTGCGTTGATATTTCAAATTGTCAAACTCTTCGTTGCCCACTTCTTCTGCCTCCACTTCCATCTCCTGCTCCTGCTCCTGTTCTTGCTCCTGCTGTTGCTCCTGTTCCTGCTCCTGCTGCTGGACAACCTCCGCGCTGAAACCAATAATATGTGCGTCTCCATCTGAATGCGCTTGCATATCGCTTTCCTTAAACTTACGAATGATTTCCTCCAGCACGGCCCGGTCGCTGTCTGACAAAAACAGTTCGTGCCGTCTCTGGGCCTGACCCAGTTTTTCATCGAAGGCAATACCAACTGGGACGGTGTTAGCTACATTAAACTCCACGCGCTCACGAAACACATCGCATGACTTCTCGATTTTTTCTGAAGTTTGGTCACTTCCCAGGAAGCCATGACCATCTAACAGGGTCTGAAAAGCTTTTTTGCGCCAAACGTTATGCACGGTCTGCTCGGTAAGCATGTTGTATTGAACGCGTTCTGAAGTGATACTGTTCAGAACTAGCCATGCCACCACGTCGGCAAGAGTCTGTTGGTGCGACCGTGGCACTTGACGTGGGTTGGCCTGGTCGATCAGTTGCATGACCTCAGGAATGATATATAAGTGTATAGTCTGGCCTTGCGCAATGCCACGCATACGAAATGCACCTTGAGCATAGTCGCGAAAAGTCATGTCTTTACCAAGCGTAACGACTGCGCGACCAGTAATAGCTTGCTTGATGTCCATTCCCGTGGTGTGGATCTGATCAAAAAAGGTGAACCGGTTCTCTAGACTAATACCACACTGTTGAAGGGTCATGACACGTCGTGTAGCCTTCACTAGAACCATTTGACAATCATCGCTATCCAAGAAAACGACCCCTTGCATGTTGGGTAATCGGTCCAGTAGATACCTGGATACCTCCAGGTTGGACAAGCCCGTCACGAGCGCACCAGTGTCAATTAATGCCTGGTAGGGCCCCGCGGCGACCTTGTCCAACAGAGTGTAAACAGACCAGTCCCCAGGCAACTCTTCATAAGTCGCCACACTTGGCAAGGTGAGGGCATAAAGCATCTTACCATCAGAGCCTTCTTCATAGTTACACCTGCCAAGCTCCAGCGGCAGCAGGTCAGATGGAGTACCCGAAAAGCCAATGCGATTAGAAAATAACATGCTTCCACCAAGCTCCTGTGCACTGGCAGATAGCTTCATGCCTTGATGAATCATGTTCTCGGGGAAAATGAAATTGGCAAGGTAATGGTGAACCATATGTGGCAATTTTTGGAGCAGGGCAAAGACAGTCTCAAATTGATCCTTGTCGTTCAATTCGATCAATTGCAGAGGCCAGATATCCCTGTCCGGATCTGGTTGTTCGGAACTTAGCGAATGTTCAGAATTGCCTTCAGCAGATTTATTGTCTGCAGGAGCAGGTGAATTAACATCTTTTGCATCTTGCTTGGCTTTTTTCCACCCACGGACACGGCCGCCCGCTAGAGTAACCCAACGTTGAAACAACTTGCAAGTTTTGCGCTTGTGGAATGGTCCCACTTCGTCTTCCATGTCGTCCTTGAGCTGGCGCAAAATACGGGCCATGTCGCTGCGGCGGAGCCCTTCATAGCGATAAGCCAAAATAGTGAGACCCATCAAGACGTCAGGATGAGAAAATTCAGAACTCGAAGAAGGTACGTCCTTGCCGATAAAGGGTACTGCCATAACTCGCCGGCTCTTAGGCATCTTGGGATCCTTGGCCAGCTGCTGGATCAGGTCGTTAGGCGTGAGCAAACCGTAAGCCACGCGATTGATTTTACCCAGGACGTGTATGCCGAACGAAGTTAGCCAGTCATGGGCAAGGTTCAACATTTTGACGTATTCCCCAGCAAGCTTGGTGTCCACGATGTGGGCCACTTTGGCGTCATGTTTAGAGCCGTGCAACACGTACAACAACAGCTGGTCTTGAGAGAGCCCAGTAACACCAAAAGTCTCGAGCCAGATGACCATCCACTTGGCCAACAGCGGTTTGAGTGTGTCATGATAAAAAACTTTCGACAAAATCACCAAGTGAGGTGTGCGCTGTACAAGACGCTGCGCACATCCAGCATCAAAGACTTTCTTAATTTCCTCCAGCACTTCCACTGCCTCGCGCGAGTCCTGGAAAGGCACAGACATTCGACCGTCTGTGGAGTAGAAGATGGCATCTAGCATATGGAATGGGATTTCCCAACGCAGTCCATTGCCCACTCGAGATTGAGTAAAATCCAAAGGCACTTTTTGTCCCAGCGGCCAGTTGAGTTCACTCTTGAGAGGATGAAGGATCAAATCTACTTCGTCTAGTATAAGAACACCATTACTTAACAAGCCTAAGGTCTGCACGCAAACCAGTGCTTGGTTGAGCAGCAACTCAACTGTGACGACAGGGGTCTCGCCGGCACGGTCTCGATGAAAACCTAACGCCTTGGCTAAGGAGTAATTGGGCGTGTTTTTAGCGGCGTCAGATTGAATTAAAACCTTGGCTTGATCAAGATGATGCAAAGTTTCTAAAAACTTAAGGGCAAAGGATTTGATCGAGGTTGGTGAGCAGACCACGACAGCACGAGTCTTGCGCGCTCTGTTGAATTTGCGATAAATGTTGCGAGATACATCCATGAAACGGTCAAAGTAAAATGTGTAAACTGGTTTACGAATAATGGCACTGAAGCGTGAACGAAGTACAGAGCGCGAGAACTCGAGTAAAGCTTGTGGTACTACCTCCGTGACCAGTTGTTTGCCGTCACCCAGTAACAGAGCCAACAGCGGCCCAACCACGGTAGTCTTGCCTGCACCCATTAGCATTTGGCGACATGAAGACTGATTGTTCCCCTTCGCAGCGATAAACTGACGCACAATTTGAACCTGAGAATTTCGCATCATCATGTTGTAGGTAAACTCAAACACGAGAAAACGAGGATCGTAAACAATAATAGGGGACTCGCCCGGGTTCACAGGCGTCTCAGGCTTCATATAGTGCCTGCGACTAGACAAATCTTTGGCAATTACTCCTCCTTTGAGACAAATATCCTTGGCAACTGCAATTGCTTCTTGGACGGTTTTTGGAACTCCAGCGATACGCAAATCGACAAGGGTACGAAGTGTGTAACGAGTGGCTGTTATACAACGATGCGTTTGACCGACACGCGACGAGCGAAGAATACAATCCACTGTCAGATCCAACACCTCGTCAACTTGCTCGGGTAATAAATACGGGTTCAGATTCATAATATTTTTCCGTGCAGTCTCCGACATAAGCTGCGTTACCAAATGTTCGAATGTAAAAGTATATTCACTTCCGCAGTAACGCGCCAAAACAAAGGCCAGCCGCGACCGAACTGAACGACCGACACCACTAATGTCTGACTCCTGCTTCACATCACCGCAACTGTTGCTAAAGACAACAATTGCGCAATAGCCTGGATGAGGTAAGCGCTGTCATCAGACTGGAGTTTCTCGAGGGTATCGATGAGAAGCTGGAGACGGTTCATAGCGGCTGTCATTTCTGGACCAGAAGGGTTTGCAACTATTTTGTCGACGTCCCCAGAGAGCAGGCCCACGAAACCCGCCTCGACACCTTTGTTTTCCTGGGCGGCATAGACCTGCGTGTCACTAGCTAGACGGCGGAGCATGGACAGGGCCACATGCGTTTGCCCACAGCTTTGAGGAATGTCAAACGGCAGCACGTTTGATATTACCGGCAGCCCGCGCTGAGCGCGGTCCAAGAATACCACGAAGCGATCGAGGCCAATGACAGATAACGGGGCGCCCATGAAGGCTTCGTATTCTTGAAGCGTCATGCCCACCCCGTTTTCATTTCGACCTCCAGTTGGCTTCTTGAACACGGCCCGTGAGCAGAGATAGTCCGCTTGGGTATCACTCAGCCACATCCGGTCAGACGCTACATTTTCCGTTACGGCAACCTGCTTGGGCAGAGGAGGGATCTCGTACTTGATGGGCCAAACCAACGTGTCGTTAAATGTCACCAACCAGCCACGGAGCTTGTTCATGAGAATACCGTAGTCACTACGCGCATTAAACATTGTAGCGATTTTAAATCGGCCCCGAGTGTCCTGGAATTTGGGAACATTACTGTCCTGCACTAAATGAGGATTAGACATGAGTGTACGCAAGGCAGACATCAGCACGCCTTTTGCCTGTCTTTCAGAGGGAGGCATCATGCGAACCAGGTAGTATGCCAGGTTGAAGGTGCTATCCCCAGCCAAAATACCAAATGGAAGCGTGTTGGTCATTAATTCGTAGAAAAACAAGAACCCCAGATCGGCCTTGCCACCGCTTAGATAGAAGCCTTGAGACAGCCACAGATTCAATAACCGCATGCATTCTGCACCAGTATAGTACATTTCAATCTTGCGCTCATCATTCCAGTGAACAGGGCGTAAGTAGGATGTAGTTGAAAGGGCTTCAAAGAAAGAGGCCTGCTCAGTTATAATAGTCTTGTCTATCACCGTATCGAATTCGAACTCAATACGAGGTCGAGAAGGAATAGAGGCATCAATAAAGCCCACCTGCTTTACGATGGCCTGCAAGTATCGATATCGATTGACGAGTTCGCATGACCGGCGTTTGCAAGATTCCAAAACCGCCAATTCCTCGTCTATGGTAAGACGACACGCAGCAGAGACGTGGCCATGCTTCGCAAGATAAAATTCCATTTCTGAAGTTATGTCCCACGGACAATTCATTTTTGTATCGACAGTGGCCAGCCAAATTTTAAGTCTACACGCATGTGCGTCGGCATGAAAATCATTTTTCACAAATTCAAGCTGATCAAAAATCTGGTTCTCTTCCATTGATAGGGTTCCATCCGTGACACAGGACCCCGCCAACTGAAACACCTGTGAATACTGACGGTTCAAGAAACGCAGCAACAGCAAATACAAGGCGGAGGCCAACGTAGGGGTAAAAAGGAAACTTTTAGATTTGTGGATTGGGTATAAATAGTGTCGGACTTCCAGATTAGAGAGCCAGTTTGACCGGTTGCGATCGAAAACAATTTCGGTGGGGAAACGATCTTCCACAATCGAAGGCCGAATGGGCAGCGCGGCCCCTGGCACAAGCATAAACAGTTCATGATCGACATTTTCTAGTAGAAGTGAATGGGGAACTCCTTCAAGCAGCTTCTGGATCATCGAGTCGCGATAATTGCTAATGAATAAGCCATCGTGATCTCGAGAGTAAAGTAAAGTAGTGGCGCCGTTGCCAAGGTCAACTGTCTTCGCAACAAAGGAGAGGCGGAGACGGGGTAATTCGATCAAATCCACGGTGGTCGAGTCGGTCCGAGCCCAGGCCAAACAATGCGAGAGATTCTCAATCCGCATAAGAAGATTCGCAAGATCGAACAAAAGGGTGCCTGGAGGGGCATACATCATGTTGAGCAACACCAAATCATGTGTGACGTGTGTTGGAGCCACGGGAAGCTCGGCCTTGTCGGTCGAGGTCGCGTAAGTGAGGGGGTCGGAGACATCTCCTGTCTGAATATTCTTCGACTCATCGGCCCGTTCGTCTTTTAATTCCATGTCGATTCCAGTAGAATTACGCTTCATTTCAGACACATTAATGTTTGTATTGAAAGTCGCGTTGGGTTTGATATGTTGCATGGAACGCACCACCTTGCCGGTACTTATCGCCTTGCTCGCTTGAGCCAAAGTGACATTTACAAAAGTCGGTGCAGAAACCTCGTCCACCACTTTTTCCACACCAAGGAGATTGTCTTTGAGGTCACACTTCCAGAACAAGTATGTCTCTAACAGCGCGGTGGGTAAAAGACCGTATAAAAGACGCGCAGGGATGAAAGTTTCTGTGCCCTTGAGGGTATCCAGACTTCGAGTTATGACAAGGCTTTCTTCATATTCAAATTCTGTGCGGGGATCGCCCGACTCGTAGCGAGGTCTAAATTGGTCGACGTTCCACTCTTGCGCAAGAGTCAGTCGCGGCTCCATGTCATGCAAACAAAACCGCGCGTCGCTGGAATACACAAGCGAACGGTAATGTACACGACCATGTTCAACAATGTTGTAAACATGTACGACTCGGGGATTCCGAAACACAACAATCTCTTTGATGGTAGGCACTTTTCGAGATTTGATTTTTTCTTCCTTGTCAGCTGCAGGAGAGGCTGGATTAGCATAGCCCTGCAAGCGAGCCACCGTAGCGCTCTTATTGTGACGGGTTTCGGGAAGAAACAGCTTGAAGTCATGCAAATGCTTGCTGCGGACGGGTTCCAAAGAGTGGACGATCCACATTTCGTCAGCGTGCAGGTCGGGTGAATAGGAGCGCGTGAACACCCCCATGTCGGGAGTTCGCGTATCGGGCTGCCAGTGCATCAAGTCATGTCGATGACCAACTAGCCGAACCCAGTGCAAATTTGTAGTCTTTTTGACATCAGCGCACTGCACGCCCCCGCGCATATCACCAAACACCGTTAAAAAATCAGGCATCTTCATAAATCGTTCTGACAATACTTCCAGTCGCATGGTCTTAAGCGTAAATTCACCGAGCTGGATATTCACTTCTGTTGCTCCACGCTGCTTGTCTTGCTGGTCGCGCAAAAACTTCTCATAGCTTTCTTTATTATCGTGGTTCTTACGTCGATAAACAACCAACCTCGCCCCTAATATTGCCCCCTTGAGCTTCTTAAAGCCAGAAGGAGGGCTTGCTGATGCGGGTACATCAGCGTTTGCATCCTGGACGTCCTCAGCATCATCACTGTCATCGTCAGTCTCCTCCTCCGCCTTCTCACCAAGATCCTCAGACTTGCCATCAAGATTCACGCTGTCAGCCTTCTTGGTGCCCTTCTTTCGGCGCACATAAGGGTAAAAGCGGCCAATGCCCATCGGACCTTGCGTTTGCTTCCACTGACGGGCAGTTAAAATCGAGTTTTCTCCCTTGCGCCTCGAGCCGGTAAAGGTGACGACCCGAACAACCCCTTCAAAGACTTCATTAGCATCAGTTTTGTTTGCCTCCAGCCATTTCAAAACTTTCCAACGCTGTCTTTGAAAGAGATTAGTCATGGCAGTTTCAGAGATGCCAAGGCGCCCGCTCTCTTCTTCTTTGCGGTCCATTGGAGAACGCTTTAAGTGTTCCTTTCGGTCTTTGGCTGTACCTGTCACTTGCTGAGATTCACCATATTTATAGCGAGTGGTTAAGAAAATTTGGGCGCATAGGTATACTGACACATTTTCTTTATTGAGATCTTCACTCTCAAGATTTTTATACATGTATGCCATGTGAGCCCAGAATTTGCATTGTAGCTGAACCTGCTTCTTTCGCTTCACTTCATGCTCCACCCAGCGTTCCAACATTGGCAATACTGCAGTATCAAGCTTCTGGCGAATTGCTACACGGACCCGATCCAAAAAATCGATAACTTTGACATGCTCACAACTAAGCCCCCGTACAAAACTCTTCCAGCCCGTACCAGAGAGACGCGCAGAGTCGGCACGGTTATGTTTCACCAAAAATACCAAGAAACCTTCCACTCGCACGACAAGCCTCACAACATATAGAATAATTGAGCCAACGCTATCAGTATATCGCCCACTATCCATGTCAAGGCAAAGCTGGAGCATATTGGTGACGGCGCGCAGGAGGCCATCAGGAGACACCTGCAGTTCGTTAAACAGCAAACCGCAAGGTGTGCTCAAATGAGAACGATCAGTAAAAGGAACCATATCTGGCATTGGTTTGCGATTTGCGTTTTGCCAGTGCGAGGGCTCAAACAACACGCCATCAAGAACAGCGCGTAAAGCAGGGGAGGCGAGACTCTTGATTCTCTCCTCACTCGCAAAAAAGTTGATGATTAGAGGAATGCGGAGATAAGGAACGGTCAAATAACTCAGTAACAACTCGCTGTTACGCTGAGACAAACTCAAGTTAAAATCTGGGCAGCGTTTCAAGTGCAATACATCGTCTTCGTTGTCGATAGGGGCACCCGCAAGCATTGAAGGATCAGTAGGCGACGGCGAGGTGCGGGTCACCTCCGAAGAAAACATACGAGTCAGCCTTCCCATTATACCAGCAAATAAACCACTCCTCTCTTCTACCTTGCGTTCCCTCTCTTTAACAGCAGCCTCTGACGGAAGGCACTGCAACACCTGGTTAAAGGCTTTCACTTCATAGCCTCTACCTTCCTCCCCCTCTTTCCATCTCCAGGTAAATTTTGCATCCATTTGAAACCACTTCTTGATGGGAGGGAAAACATCAGCTTTTGGTGTTAAAAAATATTTGAACATAAACACCAAATCGCGAAAATAGCGCATCTCAGGGAAATAATCCAACAAAGCACTCTGCTCACCAGAAAGATAAAGATGCAAGTTCTTGTTTGGAAAGCCAATTTCCCAGCAAAGTTGATCAAACAGAGTGGATAAATTTCCTAGATCATTATGAAATTCAAATTCAAATACACGATGATCATCGTGACATAAATCCTTCAGAGCCTCGTGATAGTCGAGAAGCTGCGTCCGTGCAGTTAGAAGTTCGGGATCGGTGAACTCCATCAAACCCGACTGCACTTGGAAAAAGCCAATATCGAAGCAAAATGGATAAGTGGGACCAGGAGCCTGTCCAGCGTAATGGATACAAAATTGGGAGGGGATATCGGTGGCAACCTGGCGCATAATAGCATCTGCTATGGTAACGATGGCAGCCATAGTCAAAATCCGAGTGGCATCAAATGCACGGGAGACCTCAATTGAAAAAGAACATGCGGCGTAATGATTGGCAATTTGCGCAAGTGTGTGCATCATGTCAACTTGTGTTTCATAGCGGATGGGCTGCATCCAGATCTCCTGATTTTTCTTCGCGTCGTTATACGGCAGAGGAAGGGGAAGGACCACTGTGAACAGATTTTGAATCAAAGATAAACGCAGAGCATATGTATTTTTAATATGCCCTGTTTGAAATGACATTAGGGTGCATAAATGATCACAATGGCGCAACGCTAATGCGGCCTCGTTAGCGGTGGTAATTGAGTCCGGAATGAGTGTGAAACGAATAGGACGCTGAATAGGAGGCGGTGTCGCTGACCCAGCCAAGGCCTTGATATCAGTCTCATGATGGAAACGATCAAATAGAGGGTATGGACGACTCGCGAGGTTCTCATCGGTCCATTTTAATTCAGGAGGAAACGGTGAAGAATTGGACTCGAACTTAGCGTTAACCAAAACGTGAACCTGCGCAATGGTTGCTTTCATCTGGCGAAGCTGCAATGGCTGAATAATGCGATAAAGTTTGACTTGTTTTGCAGCATTATATGCCAGTTGGTGACAACCTATCCTAATAAGATGTGTTTCTGAGCCACGGATTGAGGTCATACGATCAAGATCCCGAATGGTCATGTGACAAACGGCCCATCGATACACAATCGACAAATACTTTGTCAGGCCAATCGAAAATCCCAGGGAACGCAATGAAAAGTGCAATGCTTCTTTCACACAGCGAAAAAGTGCAGTTTCCCGCGAGGCTCGAGGAAGAGACTTCCATTCCATGAGAGGCTCTGAAGAGTTGATATTAGCAAGCACGGGCTTGGCGTTTAGGGCGGGAATGAGTATTTCGTATAACGCTCGGGCATTATGAGTCGGGCTCGGCCATACCTGCAATCTAAATAAAAAAAAACCAAAAGTTTGAATCGATCAATCGTTCAATGGGAATGTCGTCCACAATGAAGGCCAATTTCTGTTTCATCTTGGGAGGGAATGAAGCACTGATGGGATGATATTCAAGACCCTCGCCGAGATTTATGAAGGTCATACGAAAGCACCGCCCTCGTCGCTCTAGCACGTACATCATGGCGTGGCGCTTGCTGGCTGACTTCATCCAGCCTCCAGGAATTAGCATTTGGTCGTTTTCAGCCATGCGAACAACCTTCACCATAAAAGAAGCAAGAAATTTGGTGAGCTCTTCCTCGCTGCGAGAACCCAAAGGAAGATTTTGAGCTATCCAAATTGACTCTTCGCAAAGTCGTTCCAAAACAATTAATTGATCCGTTGCCTGCGGAGGAAGAGGTGCTAACCAACCCTCTTCAACTCCCTTGTTTATAATATAATTTAACGTTTGCTTGAAAAAGAGTAAACTTGGCAGCAACGTTAAATCTTTTACTATGACAGCTTCAGATTCAAAGTGATCAATATAAGAATCTGCAAAAAGTGCGAGATAAGCATTGTCTAACCAAACCGGGCGAAAGCTATTTTTCTTCGCAGACTTCTTTTCTGCACTATCAGAATCTTGTCTTGATAACACAGGGGGGGCAATCTGCTTTTCCCGATCTTATCCATCTTTGTCCTCTGCCGGCCGAGATGCCGGCAGTGGTTCCGGTGCCGGCACCGTTGAGGACATATTGAAAGCTGAGGGTG
>Ga0256324_1000027_pt1 | contig 13452 bp, 10 predicted proteins | sample LawtaT_14_FD_189963 | JGI IMG/M metagenome (GOLD analysis project Ga0256324, IMG submission 189963) | Metatranscriptome of freshwater microbial communities from St. Lawrence River, New York, United States - Law_Yuk_RepA_8d (Metagenome... | ecosystem: Environmental > Aquatic > Freshwater > River ... | reverse complement strand
TTTGATGATGCGGTGGATGGATTCGCGATAGTGGTCGCGCAGCCGCAGGTTGTCGCAGCCGAACTCGCCGGTGCGGTCGCGCATGGCCTTCAAGTCACCGCCGGCGGAAAACGCGCTGCCGGCGCCGGTCATGATCACGCAGCGGATGTCGAAGTCGTCGTTGATTTTGCGGGCGGCCTGGGCAAAGGCTTCGCCGTCACCAGACAGGCCCAGCGGGTTGCGCTTGTCGGGACGGTTGAGCGTGAGATATGCGATGTGGCCGCGCTTTTCGAACAGAAGGAGATCGGTGCTGCTCATGGAATTCGCCTTTTTTATACTAGTAATTAAAACAAGCCCGGGGCTCGCCGGCAGCGGCGGCACCCGGGGTTGGCGTGCGGTCTATTTTGTGACCAGTGCCCAGAGTTGGTCGCCGCCGGTGGCGGTGGCAATGCGGCCGAGGGATTCGCCCCATTCGCCGCTGGTGCCGAACTCCGCGCGCCAGGACCACAGGCGCCGGGTCAGGAACTGCAGGTCGTACTCGTAGGTAAACCCAATCGCGCCGTGCACCTGATGCGAGAGACGGGTGAGCAGTTCCACCGAATCGCTGGCGCGGCACTTGGCTGCCGCGATTTCGAAGCCGGCGTCGTCGCTGCCGCTCAGGCCCCGGGCGTCCAGCGCCAGAAACGCCGTGCGCGCCATGGTGTCCACCGAGGCCATTGACCCGCCCAGTTCGGCCAGATGGTTCTGAATGGCCTGAAACTGCGAGAGGGCTCGACCGAACTGCACGCGATCGGAGGTGTATTTCACGCTGAGTTCCAGACAGGCCGCCGCGCTGCCGGCAATCTGCGCCGCGCGGAGCATGGCGCCCAACCAACGGATAGCGTCGGGCTTGAGCGAGCTTGCCGCGCGCGCTATCGGCGCAGCAGCTTTGAGACTCACCGTGTCGCGCGGTTCGCGCGCCAGGTTCTGGCCATGCGCCACGCTCACATGGCTGCCATCAAACAGCACCAGTTCGCCGGCGCTGGTCAGGCCCAGGAAATGCCCCGCCTCGCGGCCCCAGGGCACGCGCGGGATGTCGGCATTGAAGCTCGCGCCCGCTTCCAGCACTTCTGGCAGCAGCGCGATCACGCCCTGAGGGGCGCTAATGCCAGCCTGTTCCAGCAGCCACAGGGCGAGCATCTGCTCGCCCACCGGCAGCGGCACGGCGTAGCGACCGCAGGCGCGCACCACCACAAAGGCATCTGCCCAGCTGGCGGCCATGCCGCCGGCGGCTTCGCTTACCAGCACGTGGGTGAGGCCCTGTTCGGTCACCAAGTCCCAGAGTTCCGCCGACCAGCCCTGTTCTTCCACCTTCGACAGGAAAGCGCGGTCGACCTGTTCGGAAAAGAGGCGGGTGACGCTCTCTTCCAGCATGTTCTGTAGTTCGTTCATCGGACCCCCAGGCCACGCGCGATGATGCCGCGCAGGATTTCCAAAGTGCCGCCACGCAGCGAAAAGGACGGCGCCAGCTGCATCAGATTGCCCAGCACCTGCTGGTAGTCGGTGCCGGCGTCGGCGAGCGTCGGCTCCAACCCAACGAGTTCCTGCGCCAGACCGGGCAGGCGCTGTTCGAACTGGCAGCCGAGGTCTTTCACGATGGAGGCTTGCAGGCCGGGGTCGATGCCTTCGTTCAGCATGCCGGCAACCGACAGCGACATATTCCGCAGGGTCACCGCCCAAGCGACTTCGGCGCCCACCTTGGCCAGCGCCGCGGGGCTCGCGTTCTTGCCCAGCGCGTCCACCAATCGGCTCAGCAGGATGAAGCAGGACAGATAGCGTTCCGGACCGCTGCGTTCAAACGCGAGCTCGGCTACCACCTGTTTCCAGCCATCGCCTTCCTTGCCCAGCAGCGCATCGGCCGGGAGCAGGGCGTCGACAAACGAGACTTCGTTGAAGTGCCCGCGGCCGGTGAGGTCTTTGATGGGGCGGGCCGTGATGCCCTTGGTGGCTTTGAGATCGATCAGGAACTGCGACAGGCCGCGATGTTTGCTGTCGGGGCTGCTGTCGGTGCGGAGCAGGGCGATCATGTAGTCCGCGCGGTGCGCGTTTGTGGTCCAGATTTTGGTGCCGTTAATGAGCCAGCCGTCGGCGACCTTGTCGGCGCGGGTTTTGACTGACGCCAAATCCGAACCCGAATTGGGTTCGCTCATGCCGATGCAGAAGCAGACTTCGCCGGCAGTGAGGGCCGGGATGATTTTCTGCTTCTGGGCTTCGGTGCCGTAGCGCACGATCACCGGGCCGCTCTGGCGGTCGGCGATCCAGTGGAAGCCCACCGGCGCGCCGGCGGCGAGGGTTTCTTCCACAATCACGTAACGCTCGAGCGCGGAGCGCTCGTGACCGCCGTAGGCTTTCGGCAGGGTCATGCCCAGCCAGCCTTTGGCGCCCAGCTTGCGGCTGAACTCCGGGTCAAAGCCGTCCCAGGTGTTACTGCGGACCAGCGGCGAGTAGGCCTTTAAGGTGTCATCCAGAAACGCCCGGACTTCGGCCCGCAAGGGGGCAAGAGAATCCGGCTGTTCGTAGCGCGGAAAACGCAGACTTTCGATATTCAACATGCAGAGTGCTCCATTTCAGCCTCAGGCCGGGGCGCCGGCGCGGCGGGCAAATTCCCACGCCACGTCGGCCAGTTCGCGCACGAGATCGCTAGTGGTTTGGGCATGCTCGCTGGCGGCCGTGCCTTCTTCCACCCGCTTGATAATGCCCTGATAAATCGCCGCTACTCTCCATACGGTGTAGGCGCGGTAATAGTCCATATGCTCGATGTGCTGGCGCCCGGTGAGCTGGCAGTAGCGCGCGGTGTACGCGGCTTCGTCCGGAATGCCCAGCGCGGCCAGATCCAGCCCGCCGAGGCTGCTCAGGCGCTCGCCCATCTGCGGCAACAGCCAGGGCAGCAGGTGGTAGGTGAAGTCGCCAAACGGGTGACCAATCGTGGACAGCTCCCAGTCCAGCACCGCGACCACGCGCGGCTCGGTGGGGTGGAAAATCATGTTGTCCATGCGGTAGTCGCCGTGAACGATGGACACCGAGTCTTCCACCGGCACGTTGGCCGGCAGCCAGGCGTTCAGCCGATCCATGAGCGGAATTTTGTCGGTTTCAGAGGCGATGTAGTTCTTGGTCCAGCGGTTGATCTGGCGCGCGAAGTAGTCGTTCGGTTTGCCAAACGCTTCCAGCCCGAGTTTGCGATAGTCGAGGCTTTGCAGCTGGGTGAGCGTGCTCACCATGGCGTCGTAAATGGCGGCGCGCTCGGCGGGCGCCATCTCCGGCAGCGTCATTTCCCACAGCACGCGGCCTTCCACCATTTCCATCACGTAGAACATGGTGCCGAGCACGCTGTCGTCCGTGCAGAGCACGAAGGGGCGCGGCACCGGAAAGCCGGTGCCGTGCAGCGCCTTGATGACCGTGTACTCGCGATCGACCGCGTGGGCTGAGGGCAGCAGCGGCCCCGGCGGCTTGCGACGCAACACGTAGCGGCGATCGGGCGTGATGAGCTGATAGGTGGGGTTGGACTGGCCGCCCTTGAACCGGCGCACTTCCAGCGGGCCTTTGAAATCCGGGATTTCGTTGGCGAGATAGGCCTGCAGGCGCTCGACATCCAGTGCCAGATGCGACTCAACGGCCTTGGTGCCGGAAAACATGTCTTGTCGTGAACTCGTGGTCATGAAAATTCTCTTGCGCGGGTTAGCGAGTAGGGCCGGCAACGATGCCGGCGTCGTGAAGACGGCCGATTTCACCGCTGGACAGGCCCAGCAGGTCGGCAAGGATCTCATCGGTATGTTCGCCCAGACGCGGCGCGCGGCGGGCAGGTTCGCGGGTCACCGCACCGAAGTGCATGGCCTGTCCGGCCACCGGGTAGGTGCCGATATCGGGCTGCTCAACCAGATGGAAAATCGGATTGTCCGGCGAGCAGTCGGGATCGTGGTCGATGAGGTCGGTCATGGACTGGTATTTGCCCCAGCACACGCCCTGCGCCTCAAAGGCACCGGTTAGCGCGGCCAGCGACTGGGTGCTGATGAAGCCGGCGAGGGCCTCGGCAATTTCGCGCCGCGCGAGGTAGCGCGCGCCTTCCTGATTCAAATCCAGGCCCAGGCTCGCGCCCAGCGCCGCCATGGTGTCTTTCAAACCGGTCGCCGCCAGCAGACTGCTCCACATCTTCGGGCTGATGGCCATCACCATCACCCGCGTGCCGTCGGCGGTCACGAAGTCGCGGCCGAAGGCGCCATAGAGGTAATTGCCGCCGCGGGTGCGCTCGGTGCCGTTGATTTTGCGGTCGCCCACAAAGCCGAGATGCCCGACGGTGGCCAGCGCCACGTCCGCCAGCGCCAAATCGATGCGCTGACCTTGGCCCGTTTGGTCGCGGAAACGCAGCGCCGCCAGCAGGCTGGTCGACGCCAGCAGCGCGGCGGTGATGTCCCAGGCCGGCAGCACGTGGTTAATCGGCCGGTCGTCGTCTTCCGGGCCGGTCAGGAAGGGATAGCCCACCTTGGCGTTCACCGTGTAGTCCAGCGCCGTGGTGCCGTGGCGGTCACCCACAATCGCCAGTTGGATGACGTCCGCCCGGTGCTGGCAGAGGCTCTCATGAGCGAGCCAGCCCTTGGCCGGCAGATTGGTCGACATGATGCCGCCGTTGGCGCCGGGCAGGGCGATGAGACGGGTGATGAGTTCGCGCGCTTCGGGGTTTTTAAGGTCCACCGCCAGCGAGCGTTTGCCCTTGTTGAGCTCCGCCCAATAAATGCTGTTGTCATCTTTCGTCACCGGCCAACGGTGATAGTCGATGCCGCCGCCGATTTGGTCGAAGCGGATAACGTCGGCGCCCAGTTGCGCCAGCGTCATGCCGCACATGGGGGCGGCGATGAAGGCCGAGGCTTCGACCACCCGCAGCCCTTTCAGAATGTCTTGCACGGGCGCGCTCCTTACAGTGGCTTGGCGTTGGTCAGCAGTTCGCGCGCCACCACCTTCAGGGCCAGCGTTTCTTCCGCGCCCTCAAAAATCGACAGCACGCGGGCATCGACAAAATACCGGCTGACCGGAGTTTCTTCGGAATAGCCCATGCCGCCGTGGATTTGCAGAGCTTCGCGGGTGAGATTCTCGGCCGCGCGGCAGGCGTAGAGCTTGACGAGGCTGGCTTCCATGTGGCCTTTGCCTTCGTCCATCAACTGTGCGACGTGATAGGTCATTTCCTGACAGGCCCGCAGCGAGGCGCCGAGCAGGCCGAACTTCGCCAGCGTTAATTGATAATCCGCCAGCGCCTTGCCAAAGACTTTGCGATCTTTCGCGTAGCGGGCGCCGGCATCGAAGGCGGCGCGCATCAGACCGCAGGCGCGGGCCGCCGTTTGCAGGCGACCGCCGGCAAAACCGGCCATGGTGAGGTAGAAGCCTTTGCCTTCGGCGCCCGGGCCGCCGACCAGGTTGTCTTCCGGCACAAACACGTTGTCGAAGAACAGCGTGTAGGAGTGCATGCCGCGATAGCCCAGCGTGGGAATGGCCTTGCCGGACAGCGTGCCGCCGCCGGCCATGGCAAATTCAAACGCGTGCTCTTCGGTGGTGGGTTTCTCGAGCAGGAACAGCGACAGGCCGCGATGGCCGGCCGCCGGGTCGGGGTTGGTGCGCGCCAACACCAGCATCAAGCCCGCCTTGCCGGCGAAGGTGCACCAGGTTTTGGCGCCGTTGAGCACATAGCCGCCATCGACGCGGGTGGCGCGCAGGCGCACCGCGGCGACGTCGGAGCCGCAGTCGGGCTCGGTCACGGCAATCGCGCAGAGTGGCTTGCCTTCGGCGATGCCGGGCAGCCAGCGCGCCTGCTGAGGTTCATAGCCGCCGGCCATCAGCGCGCGGGCGACGATTTCCGGGCGAGTGAGCGGGCTGCCGGCGGCGGCGAGTGAGCCAACGGACAGTTCTTCGGTCACCACCACCATCGCCAGATTGTCGTGGCCAGACTCCGGCGCGGTGCCGCCAAAGCGCTCGGGAATGGACAGCGCAAAGCAGCCCATCTCGCCAATCGCGTTCAGCAGTTCGTCCGGCAGGGTGAGGTCTTCGCGATGAATCCGCTCGGCCAGTGGGGCGACGACTTCAGCGGATACACGGGCAAAGCTGGCGGCAATGATTTGCTTGTCTTCGTCCAGTAGCGAGCGGCCGCATTGGCCGGCTTCCAGAATGCCGCTGCCCACCGCAGCCAGCGCGGAGGGCGCCAGCCACTCGCGGCAGAAGCCGCGCAGGGCGTCGGATTCAAACAGTTCGATGAGCGGTGCGCCCGGCAGGTTGATCGCGTCACGGACGCGGTCAAAGCGCTGCCGCACTTTGGTGATCACGTCGGCGCTGAAGGCCAGCGCCATGCGTTCTTCCAGCACCGGCTTGGGGCCTTCGGCGCAGCGCCCGGCGTAGTCCAGCATGGCGCGCATGGCGTGGAGTTCGGCGCTCACAAAGGCCAGTTCGTAGGACGCCACCTGGCCTTCGTCCATGGTCTGGGCGAGCGGCCCCAGGGCTTCGAGCGTGCCGCGCAAGCGCGACCAGGCTTCTTCAGCCAGCGTATGCAGGCTGGCGTGCAAGGACAGGCCCGTGGTCAGGGCAGCAGAAGGAATCGGTGCGTTCATCGTGCGAACTCCAAATCAGGGACCGGAAGCTGGTCTGAGGGGTGTACGTCGGCAGCAATGGACTGGGCCAAGACGCTTGCCTTATCGCGGGGCGCTCTGGAAACTCCGCCGCACCGGTCAAATCCTGCGGTGGGAGTCGCGCCCGCATTTCGAGGCGAGCCGCCTCGTAAACAGCCGGATGGTACTTTAGAAGGCCGTTCCCGTGGAATATCGGGGCGGTTCCCAATCCCTCGTCCAGGAGCGCCTAGTGGTATGAACCTGCCTGCTTCGCTACGGTTTCATGTGTTGCCGGACATCCCGATGATCCTTGCCGGCGACGATTTGGCTGCGATTATCGCAGCGTCGCTTGAGCGCTTGGCGGTGCCGCTGGCCGATGGCGATATGGTGGTGCTGGCACAAAAGATTGTCTCTAAAGCCGAAGGTCGCCTGATCCCGCTGCACACCGTGACCGCCTCGGAACGCGCGGTCGAATTGGCCAAAGAAACGGACAAGGATCCGCGACTGGTGCAACTCATTCTCGATGAGTCCAGCGAAGTGATGCGCAAACGACCGGGCGTGCTGATTGTGCGTCACCGGCTGGGTAACGTGGGCGCGCATGCCGGCATCGATCAGTCGAACGTCGACCACGCCGGCGGCGATTGCGCGCTGCTGCTGCCGGAAGACCCCGACCGCTCGGCGGCCGAACTGCGCGAGCGGCTCCACGGTTTGACCGGGTGCCGCTTTGGGGTGCTGATTGCCGACAGCATGAATCGCGCCTGGCGTTTGGGCACCATCGGCGGGGCGATAGGCTGCGCGGGCTTCACGGTGCTCGACGACCTGCGCGGCACTCACGATTTGTATGGGCGCGAGCTCAAGGTCACGGTGATCAATCGCGCCGATTCGCTGGCCGCTGCGGCGTGCCTGCTGATGGGCGAGAGCATCCAGCGCACGCCCGCAGTGTTGATTCAGGGCCTGCCGCCGGAAGACTCGGCGCAAACGGCGCGCGACCTCATTCGGCCATTGGCCGAGGACATGTTTCGATGAACCGCATGCCTAAATACCTCGCGCTGACCGGCGGCGTCGGCGGCGCCAAACTGGGTCTGGGGCTGGCGGAGCTCCTGCCGCCTGAGCAACTGGCGTTTCTGGTTAATACCGGTGACGACTTCACCCATCTGGGGCTGCACGTGAGCCCCGATCTGGACACGCTGATGTACGCGCTGTCCGGCGAATCCAATCAGGAAACGGGGTGGGGAAGGCGGCAGGAATCCTGGCGTTTCATTGAGACCCTGCGCGAGTTGGGCGGGGAAAGTTGGTTCAATCTGGGCGACCGGGATCTGGCGGTTCACGTGCTGCGCACGGCGCGCCTGCGCGCCGGGATGTCGCTGCTTGAAGTGACTCGCGCGCTGAACGCGGCCTTGGGCACTCGCCATCCTGTCTGGCCGATGAGCAATGAACCCGTGCCCACGCTGGTGCATACCGCAGAGGGGCCGCTCGCCTTCCAACACTACTTTGTGCGCGACCGCTGCGCGCCGGTGGTGACCGGCTTCGAGTTTCAAAATGTGACGCAGGCCACGCCGCCGGCGGAGCTCCTGGCGTGGGTGGCGGATCCCGAATTGACGGGCATTTTCATCTGCCCGTCGAACCCGTTTGTGAGCATCGACCCGATACTCGCGGTGCCCGGCGTGCGGGCCGCCTTGAAGGCGAGCGCCGCCCCGGTGATCGCGGTCTCGCCAATCGTCGCCGGGCTCGCGATCAAAGGCCCGACGGCCAAGATGATGACCGAACTCAACATGCCCGCGACCGCGCTGGCAGTGGCCGAGCACTATCGGGATTTGTTGGATTACTTCGTCATCGATGCGCAGGATCAGGGCTTGCTGGAACCCCTGCGCGAGGCCGGCTTCACGGCTATCGCGGCCCCAACCGTCATGCTAACGTTGGCCGACAAAGTGCGACTCGCCGAAACCGTTTGCGACCTCGCACTGCGACACCACGCAGCATCAATGTGAACCGGGCATTCCAGTAGGGCCCCGAGAGAGAGGCGCAACGACAGTGTGGGTGGTAGTGCCGATCAAACCTTTTGCACTGGCCAAGCGGCGCCTGGCGGTGGTGCTGACTGAAACAGAGCGCGCGCGTCTGGCGCGCGCGATGCTGACCGATCTCCTCACCACCCTGAGTCACTGCGAGCGCGTCACGCGTGTGGTGTGTGTGACGCGCGAAAAAGCCGTCCCGGCCATCGCGGAACGCTTCGGCGCGATGGTCTTACCCGAAGCCGAACCCGGCCTCTCCAAATCGGTGTTTCAGGCCGCCCGCCATCTGCAGGCGCAAGGCGCGACCTCATTGCTGATGCTCCCCACCGATGTGCCGCTGGCGACCAGCGTGGAAATCGATCATCTCATCGCCCGGCACGGCTGGGCGCCGGCGGTGACGCTGGTCTCGGACGAAGAAGGCTACGGCACGAACGCAATCGCCGTTTCGCCGCCGGATCTCATGCCGTTTCGCTTTGGTCGACGCAGCTTCGAGGCGCATCGGGCGGCCGCCAGCGCGCTGGGTGCACGGGTGCAGACCTTGCGTTCTCCCGGGCTCGCGCTGGATATTGACCGACCGGACGATCTCCGTCGCGTGCTGAGTTACGAGCGCGCGCTGGGCACTCTCGAACTGCTGACCGAAATTGACGTCTTGTCCCGCCTCGCGCCGCAACCGGTGGTGAGCGCTGCGGGACAGTGGAACCTCTAAGACCGCCGTCAGGCCTTGCTCCAAGGACAACCCCAAGAATGATTCAGGACCTGTTAGCCCGTGCCCGCGACGGGGTTCTGCCCACCGCTGATGAGGCCCGCCGCCTCGCGACGGCGACCGATCTGCCCGCGCTGATGGCCGCGGCCGGCGAACTGCGCGACCGCGGTTTCGGCAATGTGGTGACCTACTCCAAAAAGATTTTTCTCCCGCTCACCCATCTGTGCCGGGACGTCTGCCATTACTGCACGTTCGCCAAAGCCCCCAAGCGCATTGGCAATCCCTACATGCCGCTCGCAGACGTGCTGGAAGTGGCGCGCGCCGGGGCGAAGCTGGGTTGTAAGGAAGCATTGTTCACGCTGGGTGAGCGACCGGAAGCGCGCTACAAAACGGCGCGCGAGGCGCTTGCCAAGCTCGGTTATGCGAGCACGCTGGAATATCTCGCGGCGGTCGCCGAGGCGGTTTACACCGAGACCGGCATCCTGCCGCATCTCAATCCCGGCACGATGAGCGCGGATGAAATCCGCAGCCTGCGCAAAGTCTCGGCGAGCATGGGCATCATGCTGGAGTCCGCCGCCGAGCGTTTGACCGAAAAAGGCATGCCGCATCATGGCTCACCCGATAAAGTCCCGGCCGTGCGGCTGGCGACGTTGGAAGAAGCCGGCCGCGCCCGGGTGCCGTTTACGACCGGTATCCTGATTGGCATTGGCGAGACCCGCCTTGAGCGCGTGGAATCACTGCTCGCGATCCGCGAGATTCACGCCCGCCACGGGCACGTCCAGGAAATCATCGTCCAGAATTTTCGCGCCAAGCCGGACACCCGGATGGCCAACGCGCCGGAACCCGATCTGGATGAAATGCTGTGGACGCTGGCGGTGACGCGCATCCTGTTTGGCGCCGGCATGAGCGTGCAGGCGCCGCCCAATCTCAGTCCCGGCGTGTTGCCGCAACTTGTCGCAGCCGGCATCAACGACTGGGGCGGCGTGTCGCCCTTGACCCCGGACTTTGTGAACCCCGAAGCGCCCTGGCCGCATCTTGAAGAACTGGCCCGCGCCACTGCCGAAGCCGGCAAGTGCCTGCATGAGCGCCTGACGGTGTATCCGCAGTACGCGCATCAGGGCGAGCGCTGGCTCGATGAACGTTTCCGCACGCCGGTGCTGCAACTGATCGACGGCGCCGGCTTACCGCGGAGCAACGGCTGGAATCCGGGCGAGGCGGCCATTCCGGACGCCGTGGAACTCGAGCTGATTACTCGCCCGCCGCAGCGGGTATCGCCCGATATCGCCGCCATTTGCGCCCGCGCCACCGCCGGCGAGACGCTGGCCGAAAGCGATATCGTGCGGCTGTTTGCGGCACGCGGCGAAGATTTCAGTCACGTGTGCCACACCGCCGATGCGCTGCGCAAGCGAACGGTGGGCGACGCGGTCAGTTACGTGGTGAACCGCAACATCAACTACACCAACGTCTGCTACTTCAAGTGCCAGTTCTGCGCTTTCTCCAAAGGCAAGCATTCGGAGGATTTACGCGGCAAGCCCTACGATCTGGACCCAGCCGAAATTACTCGCCGGGTGCAGGAAGCCTGGGCCCGGGGTGCGACGGAAGTCTGCATGCAGGGCGGGATTCATCCGCAGTACACCGGTCAGACCTACCTCGACATTATCGACACCGTTAAAGCGGCCGAGCCCGAGATGCACGTGCATGCCTTTTCGCCGCTGGAAGTCTGGCAGGGCGCGGGCACGCTGGGCGTCCCTTTGCGTGAGTTCCTCGCTCGTCTTAAAGCCGCGGGCTTGGGCACTTTGCCGGGCACTGCGGCCGAAGTCCTGGATGACGAAGTCCGCAAAATTCTCTGCCCCGACAAAATCAACACCAGCGAATGGTTTGAAGTGATGCGCACCGCGCACGAAGTGGGTTTCCGCACTACCGCCACCATCATGTACGGGCATGTGGATCGCTACGAGCATTGGGCGCGGCATCTGTTACGCGTCCGCGCGCTGCAGGCCGAAACCGGCGGCTTCACCGAGTTTGTGCCGCTGCCTTTCGTGCACATGGAAGCGCCGCTGTATCTCAAGGGCCGCGCCCGCCGCGGACCGACTTTCCGCGAGGCGGTGCTGATGCACGCGGTGGCGCGTCTCAGCCTGCATCCCCATATCACCAATATTCAGGCGTCGTGGGTGAAGATGGGTCATGAAGGCGTGGTGGCCTGTCTGGCGGCGGGGGTGAACGATCTCGGCGGCACGCTGATGAACGAAAGCATCACGCGCGCGGCCGGCGCGGAGCACGGCCAGGAAACCAGCCCCGAACAAATGCTGGACATGATCCGCGCTGCCGGTCGCGAACCCGTGCAACGCAGTACCACCTATGGCCCGGTGTCTGACGAGCGCAAGGCGGCCGCGCTGGACGCACCGGCACTGACCGACATCATCAATACGCCGACTCGTAAATACGACCGACCGGAACGCCGCGAACTCGTGCGTTCGCGCGCCGGCTAGACGCTCAAAAAAACGTCGGCCCAAGGGAGCAACGATGAATCTCAAACACATCCTTGATGGCTACAAGGTGCTGGACTTCACCCACGCGCTGGCCGGTCCCACCACCACGCGCCTGATGGCCGAAATGGGCGCCGACGTGGTGAAAGTCGAGCTGCCGCCGGTCGGCGACATGTCGCGCTTCCTGCCGGTCAAACTCAACGGCCGCACCTCCTACTTCGTGCAACAGAACCGGGGCAAGAAGAGCATCTGCGTCAATCTCAAAACCGATGAAGGCAAGGCCATCATCCACGACCTCATCAAAGCGGTGGATGTGGTGGTCGAGAATTTCTCGCCCGGCGTCGCGGCGCGTCTCGGCATCGGTTGGGAAACCGTTAAAGCGCTCAATCCGCGCGCGGTGATGTGTTCTATTTCAGCGCTTGGCCAACAAGGGCCGCTCGCCGAACTGCCGGGCTTCGATTACATCGCGCAGGCCTATGCCGGTATCACCGGCATGATTGGTGAGCCCGATGGCGCGCCCAGTTTGCCCATGATTGGGCTCGGCGATGTGAATACCGGCGTGCATGCAGCGGCCGCGATTGGTTTTGCGCTGCTGCATCGCGAGCGGACCGGCGAAGGCCAATATCTCGATATTTCCCTGCTCGATTCCTACTTCCACTGCCACGAGCTGAACGTGGCGATGTATAGCCTCACCGGCAAGTCCCCAACGCGCGCCGGACATCATCATTTCGCGGTCTGCCCGCTGGGTTTGTATAAGGCCAAAGACCAATACATCTGCATCATCGCGCTAGACCACCAGTGGCCAAGCCTGTGTGACGCGATGGGCCGTCCCGATCTCGTGACCGATGAACGCTACAAGACCAACGCGATCCGCTGCACCCGAGTGCAGGAAGTGGTGGGCATTGTGCAGGGCTGGGTCGATTCGCTGCCTTCTGCTGAAGCGGTGCTGGCGGCGCTGGAAAAGCACCGCGTGCCCTGTGCGCCGGTGCTGACCATCGAGCAAGTGGTCAATCACCCGCACATGATCGAGCGCGGTACCGTGCGGCAGGTTCAAGACAGCAAGCTGGGTGAGTTCAGTGTGCCGGGCATGCCGCTGCGGTTCTCTGGATTCCCCAACAATATCCCGCTGGAAGCGGCGTACACCGGTCAGCATAACGAGCAGGTCTTGAGCGAGATGCTGGGCTACGATGCCGGCCGAATCGCGGCGCTGCGCGAGGCCGGCGTATTGCATGAGAACACGGACACCTGATTTGAGCGCTGACGCCCGGTCGGCATTAGCAACCCCAAAAAAACGCCCGGGCAAATTGCCCGGGCGTTGGCTCTCACCTAGGCAAGTCGCTTAGGCCTTGCGGCGACGCTTGGCGCCGAACGCGGCCAGACCAATCCCCAACAGCGCCAGCGTGGTGGGTTCCGGCACCGGCTCAATGATGATGCCGCCCACGCCCTTGAAACCAAAGATGTAGGTCGCCGGAGCACCCGAGGTCTGGCTGGGGTCGCCTGCACTGTCGGCACCTGAAGACTGGCCCAGGGAATAAAGCTCAAGACCTTCCGCCGCAATCGCCGCAATGGCTTCGCGCTCGGTCGCGGCGGCACCGTAGAAGATGTCGAACTCATAGCTGGCGGCATCCGCCAGAGTGCCGAAGTTGAAGCGGAAG
>Ga0256324_1000020_pt1 | contig 14017 bp, 1 predicted proteins | sample LawtaT_14_FD_189963 | JGI IMG/M metagenome (GOLD analysis project Ga0256324, IMG submission 189963) | Metatranscriptome of freshwater microbial communities from St. Lawrence River, New York, United States - Law_Yuk_RepA_8d (Metagenome... | ecosystem: Environmental > Aquatic > Freshwater > River ... | reverse complement strand
GACGAATAAATTAATATTAAATTATATTAAATAAATAAATAAATAAATAAACGCGAAGGGGGCGCAGGATCCCTTCGGGAAATCAAAAATCGATAAGTGTAAATTTCTTCTTCAGCCAGTCGAGTAATAAAGAAATTTTATGACTACACCAATCCACACTGAGGCTATTCGTGATCGAATGCAGTTTGCACACCGTAATATGATACCAAACGGTCCAAGTGACTAGCAACCTCGTCATCTCCAGAGGCTTCGTGTGTATCATGATCTACCGTCAACTCTGATTCTGTCTGGTTATCATGCTTGCAAAAGAAGTTAGAGCTTTCATGTTCAAATTGAATAGGCGTTGCATTTGGGTCAAACACTAAATTTACACCAGGGTGGCCATCACTATCATTATCACCGTCATCGCTGGCGATGTCATAATGCACATCAAGCACATCGCTGTCACTAGGTCCGGCACATAGCTGCAAATCGCCATGCACTTTGAGTTCGCGGGTTCCAACAGCACTATCAGAATCACTTGGATTGGTTCGAATGCTATGCTTATCGTTGCTGAAGGAAGACTCTAGCACACGAGATGGAGTATAAAAGGTCTTCCTGTGTGAGAGTGATGCTTGCTTCGAGACTCCGCTGAAATCCGACAAATCGCCAACAAAATTAATTTTACCATAGTGGGATGAATCACTCGTGCCGCTGCGGCTGCCATATGCCACGTCATTTATTCCGCATTCAGAATCTTCATTTTCGAACATGAAGTCTTCTAAAACCATGCCGTGCAGATTGCCAAGGTCATGATTTTGATCAACACCGAGCCCTACATCTGTTAATATCGTTGGCTCCTGTAAAGTTGTCTTGGATTCGGAGAGCAGAGGTGCCACCACTAGCTGAGCACCAACACTAGACACATCGGGCGAGCTGTCCGGGTCCGAGTCATCTTTCTTAAACTTCTTAGCCTTCTTCTTTTTATCTCCTTTCTTTTTTATTTTCTTACTTTTTTCCTTCTTTTTCTTGCGTTCGGATTGTTCATCTTCTGTTGAGGGGGCAAGAACAGCCGAAGCCCCAGCAACCTCTATGATACTAACGATTTCACTAGGTACAGTTACCGACTCCGAAGGTACAGGAGACTCAGAATTCCCATTTTCAGGCTGTTTGAATTCACACGAGGGCAGCTCCCTTTCCTCCGCCTCTCTTTCTGCCTGCGCAATGGCGCGCTTGGCCTCCTCCTTTTCCACCAGCAATCGCTTATCATTCGCCGAGATGTCCTCAGATCCAGAAATACGAGAAGCATTTCTGGCGCTCTCAGAGACAGCGCTAGCAGCAGTGACAGCTGATACAATACTTTCAGTTCCTGCGATAGCCAATGCAGAAACTTCTGTCTTTCCAGAGGTCAATGGGGCATTTCGCGAGACAGAATGCTCGATGTCTGAGTCTGAACCTTCGACGGGCTCAAACGTCAGCGGCTTCTTATGCGATTCAGAATGCTCAGTGTCTGAGTCTGAACCTTCGACGGGCTCAAACGTCAGCGGCCTCTTATGCGATTCAGAATGCTCGGTGTCTGAGTCTGAACCTTCGACGGGCTCAAACGTCAGCGGCTTCTTATGCGATTCAGAATGCTCGGTGTCTGAGTCTGAACCTTCACTGTGCTGAAAACGCTGCGGTTCCTGTCGGTCTGAATCAGAGTCACTTGAGATATCCACATGATGGAATTCCGCAACATGATTTGTCGTCGACTGAGAATCACTATCCCGATGGTTCAAAGCAGCGAGCCCTTCAAGATACTCGGCTTCAGCAAGCTTGTGCTGTTCTTGATATTTTTCGAAATCCAAGTCCAAAGCACCTTTTGCTTCAGCAGCAGCCGCCAGCGCAGCAATGCGCTCTCTTTCAGCGTTTTCAACACGTTGCGCCTCAATCTGTGCCTGCTGTTGGGCCTCTAACAAATCCTGCGCTAATTTCCTTTCAGCTGCAGCTTTCCGCTCAAGAAATTCCTCGCGCTCGCGAGCTTGCCGCTCTTGGTCAAGGCGAACATACTCCTGCATTGCAGCTTTCTCTCGCTCCATTTGCACTTCATAAGCAATTTCTCGTTCGACCCACGTTTTAGGATGCGCAGGTTGCAATTGATGACTTTTGGGTTTGTAAATAGCAAGAGGAAAGCCGGAATGATTTGTGCGCTTGCTGGATTTACTTTGGACAGTCACACGAGTTTGAAAGCCAGAGTTTACACTAGGCAATTGAAGCAAACTCAGCATGAGCCAGCGTCGAAAACTTTCGTTGATATCTTCCTCCTTTAACAGGCTGATATTACTAGTAATATAGTCATCGAGGTTTTTGAGCCCAAAGTGGGCTCCGTCCTGAAAAGATCGCTTCGGACTTTCCTCCAGATTGAGATTCAATAATTCATCAAAAAGGTAAAACCATTGCATCATGCCATGTGCTACGAAAAATGGATCAGAATGGTCATTCTGAAATTTCAAGTGATCCGGTTGAAAGCGCTTGTCATCGTTATAAGAAGAAACAACCTCGGACTCAAGCGGTAACGCGCGACCTTTGGAGGCGTAATCTAAATTTAAAGCATTGACTGGTTTCGACTGTTTGTTTGCGTTTGAATCGGCTTTCAACTTAATTTCCTTGGCTTTTTTCATGGAAACGAGGTCGCTATCGCTCAAGATCAAAGGCCACACTTCCATTCCACCGGAGGTAGTCGTGACAACAAGATGGGATCCGCTTTGAGAAACAAATCCCCATCTAGCCCGCCGAGAAGGGAAGGTGGTGACTAACTCCGCATGGAATGGTGGCACAGGATTACAAATTTGCCATTTGTCCACTTTATCTTCTGATATGCAAATAATATGAGTATCATCAGGAAGAGGAATAAGTTGCAAAACTGGACTGGCATAAGTTGCCAGCTTTGAATCCTGGCGCGATTTCTCTTCAAAATTTCCCATGCTCGCCTTTTTGTCCGCAATTGAAACACTTACATCAAAGTCGTAGGTGTTAACATCACCATTTTGCAACGCAACAGTCAATCGGATATTTTCGTAAGTAATGCGAGTCGCAACCAAGTCATTGATAGAATGATCTAAATTGAGGAACGGGCCAAGGAAGCTACCGACAATACTCCACACGGCAATAACTCCATCCACGGAATAAGTGATTGCCAGCGGAGGAACATCTAGCTCTCCATTTTCATCTTTACTTTCTAATTTCGCACCTCCGATGATTTTGATCCCAATAATAGCGCTCTTGTGTGGACTATTCTTGCCCTCAAAACAAGGTAAGTTGATCAGAGGCTTCGAAAAAAATGAACGAAGAATCCTTGTTCCAGATTCCTCACCGAGCTCACGATTCATGGAAGAAATAGGAACAAAGTGTTTCGAATGGGCCAAGTTGGATAGATCCCAAAAACATACTTTTCCCTCATCGTCACCAGTCACAGCGTACTGAGAGTCCCATGTGACTTCAACGCAGTTCAAGGACACTGGTGCACAAGACGTGTGCGTGTCTTGAACGTTGGCGGTTTCAGAAGATTCGGACTGTTTCAATAAAGCAGCCGCACGGTTGCGACGCGCGACCTTGTCGTTGGCCATCGATAACATTGACAAATATTTACTTGAATAAACTCGCCTGCCATCCTCGGCGCAAATCTGCAGGGAGCCGTCAGACGAGGCCGTCAACACGAAATTTTGCAAGCTGTTTTGGGAAGAATTCATAACGGTCGCAAATGCAATACTGTTTATAGATGATCCGTGATAACAGGGAAACAACTTGCCCAATTCCATATGAGCGGTGTGAAAAGATTGCAGTGACCCATCCAGATTACCTGCCCATGCTAGACCTTGAGGACTAACGCGTAAACAATTGGGTCTGGTGAACATGGGAACACGCTGATGAGGAGGCGGTTGTATTGTGTATGTGCCTCGAAGCTGAACCCGACCAACAGATTTCACATCATTGACCTGCCACAACTGAATAGAGTGTGCACCATCGGTGGAGAGAAAAACCACACTTTCAAAAGGAGCTTGCAAGACTGCATGAGGAACAGCTGCAAAAAGCGGTACACGAAAAGCATCAAAAATGTATGTATCGGCAGCATTAAGATACTGCTGAACTCTCCGAACTTTTTCAGTAGCATAATCTGGACGATGAGTGTTCAGTAGTGCAGGTTGAATAGAAAAAATATCTTCAAATACTTCTTTTCCAATTTTGGAGATGAAACTTACGAACTTAAATCCATCACGAGGAGGAGTATTCGGATCTTTCAGCCAGTTTGTCACAATGTTATGACCAATGCCGCTAAACAATGGAACCAACTCAAGACGCTTTTCTAACTCGAGCATATAATAAAAATGCTCCTTTTGCAAACTGTTTGCGTTTGCTAAACGTTTGTCAATGTCCGTTGTGTCTATTCCTCTATCGGTTCCAAATAATTCAGCCACAGCCATAGCGACCTGACGTTCAATATTCGACAAAGTGAGAAGTTTTTGCAACATAGGGAGCGACTCTGTAAATTCTCTCCACGCAGCTCGGCCAAGAAAAAATATTGTAAACGACAACACTGTAATCATGCTGTAGCCAACACCACTTGATTCAACGCCATCACCTGGAATTTCACCCGTCAAGAATATCGCACCGATGAACATGACCACGAACAAAGTAGCAAGCGCCATAGACTCTAATAAGTTAAGAAGATTTTCCGAAAACGGATTGCAAGTGCGGTGCAAAGCAAGGAAAAATACAAATACTAGAAAAGCAAGGGATATTTGATTGAAGGCATTGCTGGATCCACCACAAAAAATTAAAATAGCAGAGAGACACATTTTCCGCACAAGAATAACAAATTCCCAGTACCAGTAGTCTGCGGTATAGCGCATATGCAAGTAACCAAATCGTGACTTATTTTGGAACATGTATAACTCACCTTTTATCTTGAGTTGATAAAGATGTGTAAACAAGCCGATTGGAACGACAAAAGACCACAACACACCAAAACAACAAGCAGGAATGATAATTACCCAGTGTTCATCCGTCCAGCAAGTGATCTCAGGATAAACAGTCAAAGATGAAGTACCTTTCACAACCTCGGTACATACAAACATCGAAAATACTTCTTCCATTAATGGCAAGATGGAAAATACTATAAGCATCGTTAAGGCATTTAAAGTGGTATTGAGATACGAAGCCAGAACTTTGTCGTTACGAACTCTGGCTTGCCTTATTTCCTCATCCAAATCAAATAAACCAAGCATGGCGTATCCGTTTTCAACCGTCTTCGTAGTGTCAATATAATTAATTTGATGTTGGAGGTTTTGGAATACTTCAAAATCCGTTTGATCGCGTAGAAGATAATGATTCAACAAATACGGGCGAAAGTTTGCTTCAAACAACCAGTACTTTCCACTTTTCTCGTCCGAAAGCTCGACTCCAGTAGAAAAAAAAGATAAGAAATTATCTCCAACTTCTTTTGCCTTTCCCTTGTTCAAATTTAAACGAGCCAAATTGAGGGTGCCGCCAGAGCCATGCGTTTTAAGCTTCAAGCCACCGGGTTCGTCACCACTCTGGCTGAGCTTCAACTTTTTGTTTGCATCTTGGTTTGACTTAGCCTTTGCAAGGTCTGGCGTTGAGTCAATAATATCGTGCTGACGCCGAAACATAGACTTAACATGTTCATATTGAATTTTAAGATAGAGCAAACGTGTCTGACCGTTCCCCCTGCGGGGATGATCAAATTGCGGCTTACTTATGGTCAATAAGTCGTGCATCAACTCCTCTTCGGCCGCATTAATACGTTTCGTTGCAGTGGCACGAGCAGAAGCATCATCTGAATCCACACCAAATTCAAGTTCATCTTCATCACTCGCCTCCTCGTCGTTTTCCTGGTCGCTGTTTGTGACACCTTCAAGTTTCTTTTGAGCCCCATTACGTGCTTTCACAATAACGACATCTTCGAAATGAGCCTCTTTGCGCTTGCACAGTTTACAGCAACACTTGCAGCAACGACGACAGCTATTAAAACTCAATACACAAATTGACACTAAAGTCATAAATAACAAAACGGTAATTTGGAGGAGAAAATAAATGATCTTGACGATAATCTGAAAAAAATTAACAAGCGGATTGTTTTCGATACAAGAGCACTTGGATTTTTCCAGCACAACACGTCGTTTAGATTTCTCGTGAAGCTGGTAAATTTCAAGCCGGAGTTTAATCTCTGCAGTGACCAATTGATAACCATAAAACATAAACAAGAAAAGTACCAGCGCGAACGGTGTAATTTGCATGATATACCACTGGGCAACGAATGAAATCTGCATTTGACACTCGGGTTGGAGAAAATTAATGTTAATATTGATTTTGTTGAGTAATTCAAAGAATTTATCGACAAACTCAGGCCACTGTATAGAAAAAAACCGAAAAGAATACGCTGCAGAGACAAAGTTCATAAAAATTCGAGGAGATCCTAGACCTTTCAAATAGGGAGATACGAGCGCAAAGAAGTATAGAAACCCCAGAAAACATATAAACATGGCAATCATCGCGCCAACATTGGCATTGGGACATTGAAGGCAATAACTGTTGTCTTTGTAGTAATGGTTCGCACATTCTCCACAAAGAGCTCCCTTGTAACCGATAGAACATTGCATGTCATCTTTGTTTGGTCCCCCCCTGCAAGCCTCCGCGGGAGTGCACTCTGTGAAGATTGCAGAGTCAGCAATGGTGTAGTATCCAAAGGCAGGGTATGGCTGAGTAGGAGCCCCGGTAGCAATATCGATACTTCCGGGGCAAATTGCACCGATTGGACAATCCAAGCACTGGTCAAAATCATTCTGGTAGAAATTCCGTGCACAAGAGCAATTAAACTCGCTTGTGGCGCCAAAAAATGAGTTTACATGGGGAGGGTTTTCGAAGTCTTCCAACAAGCTAAAGTCAAAGGGCTCAAAGGTCCCTTCATTTGGAGGACATTCCTGGCAAAATTCTTGACCGCTAAAGGGAGTAAACGTTCCCGCGTCGCAAGGGTTGCACTCCTTGGAATTATCAGCTGAAGTTTTACCAGCAACGCATTCTTTACAGGGAATATCGTATGTTTCTGCATACTCACCAGCTATACATCCATCGAAACGAACAGAAGCAGAAAGAAGACAGTCATCATCCGAACATGAAAATCCATGATAGTTCCAGAGTGGTGCAGTGAAAGCTCCGTTAAAAGATATGAAAATGTTCCATTCCATTTCATAATCCCTGGAAGGAACTTCGCACTGCGCGCTACAAGATCCTGATGAACACATCACAATTTGTCCTTCTCGAATTGCAGCGATCTCATTGTCGTTGTTTGTAAGCTCGGAGATGTCCAAAGACTCTCCAAACTCACCCAATTTGACAAATAAACACAACACAAGTGAACCTGTGATATCGTCATGAAAAATGTGACTGGGTAGGATAGGAAAATTGTCCCCAATCAGCGTTACATTGAGCTTTGGGCCACATTGAGGATATGACGCACACGAAGGAAATGATTCCGAGACGTCTCTCAAAGTGACAGCAGGAATTGGATAAAAGTAAAACATGACCTCAGAGGGAAAAAAATCGCGTCCGTTGAAAGAAAAGTCAACAATTACAGTATCCATGTCACCGAAACTAGGCGTCAGACACGTAAAGAATTGAGCATCAAAATATGTGCAGTTCACAATACTCGAGCGATTACCAACTGCCCCGGCAACACCACGGGTATCAGACAAAATAAAACGAAGGAGGATAACCGAACCCGTAGCTTCAAAGAAAGGGTCCTTGCCAGGATCGGAAGACAGCGTTACGACTGTGCTTCCCCACTTCGGCCCGAGTGGGGGAGATATAGTGTTTAAGCCTAATTTACTCATATTGTAAGTACGATAGAAACCGAATTCGTCAGCAAGGCTGAACGAACTGTGATACTGTTGGCCATTTGGTGCAAACTGGACAGCAATAATAGGTCCAATAATTTGGTTGTCTCTCCACACAGGTTGTAAACCAAAATCGATCGCAGGAGCCTCCGCCAGGGTTTTTCGTGAACATCCACTTTGAAGACAAAACTGTATTCTCGGAATAATCGAAATTGATTCCACACCCAACCACGGAAATAGCGACGGTATACCTAAGACAAAAGGATATGGATCCGACGTGTCTCCTCCCCATTTCAGCCCCCGATTCTCATCCAGCACATGTCGATATCCTAACCAACCAGGGCTGATACTGGCTGGATTGATAGTATAAGCGTCGTCATGGACAAACTCAACCACCAAGTCATTAATCTCCAAATCTGCCAGAATAAAAGTCACATTAAAATTAAATTCGATCCATTGACTTTCGTTTGCCTGCGTCAAATAACATCTTCCGTTGAATACCGGGCGGTCGACATCAAAAGGTTGTTGTAAAAATACACCCTGAGTAGTTCGAAGGTCGGTACTTATAGGCACATGATACATGTAGATTTTTAAGCTATAAAGAAAAAATTGACCATTGTTGTAGCTAGGAGCCTTGGAAAGGAAAACCTTCAAACTGGAGATGCTATCATCTTGCATCAATCCCATTGCTCGCAATTCTTGGCCAAGATAAACAGCTTGAAATCGAGAATCACGGGATCCACCAAACGGAAATCCTGCGTGATCGCGAGCGCTCTGGTCATCCGCCAAAAGAGATCGAAACAAAATATCATATTCTTCGTAAACTCTTGCTGGCTCGGTCCATGTGCTCAGCTCAACAGTCGAACTTAGCTCGTCAAATGGCCGGACCGTATAACGCACGGTGGCTTGATCAACACCGTGAAAGAAATTATCGCCAATTATAGTGATTAAAGCAGATCCCACCGGAACTAATCGCGGAAATGTAGTTATATGCGACGGAGGTTCATAGTACGTGAAAGTCAAAGGCTGCTCGAAACGAGTGCCACAAACACGAAGATTAACCACTTGGGGTGATACGACAGCTGGCGAAATGCATATGAGCACGGTGGAGCTCTGGACGACCGAAGAAACTGCAGGCTCATTACCGAAGTTGCATTGCATAGACGCCTCGAAGCCTTGACCCCTGATAATAACTACAGTACCTCCGCTTAACGGACCCGACGAAATGTCCGCACTAGTGACACTCGCCGATGCATATGTTGGCGGGAAAACCTCAATCTTCACATCATCGATGGCCCATGCTCCGCGGTTCTCTGGGATTGAGCCTGCAGGCTGATACCATCTTAACAGGGTCGTTGCTGTTCGCGCCATACCAGGAATGTCGATATTCATAGGAAACCAATTGCCTGACTGTGTGCTAGAGAAGCGAAAAAATGAAACCCATGAATACATATTATCTGTCGAGAACTGAAGTTCCACTTGAGATCCAAATCCACCTGGACAGTTGCCTGTAAACGGTCCACCATATCGATAGTTAAACAGCAGCCGGCCACCATAGACCAAATTTATCGGTCTTGTAATTGCAAAGCGCTCTCCAAGCGCGCTCATCACCATAGCGGCTGTACCAGTAGTGCTATATTGGCCACATACGCTTGAAATGGAATACTCACTGCGATCGACCCAATTTGGTGTGACTACACTTGAACTAATGCTGGACACATTAACATTCAGGTCGTCCTCAAAATTATCCGAAATTAGAGGGCAATATTGAGGGGCAAGAAGACCAATGTTCACTGTTGAAACTTTAAATTGAAAATGATTCACAGAAACATAAACAAAATAATTCCCGGCTCGTTCAGTAGAATTTGCATTGACACTGAAATCTGTCATAACAAAATTGATATCGCCGGATAATTTGTTTACGGTGCTTTGCAAAACAGGCCACGAGAAGTCATTTCCGAAACGTACCCACATGCGAGTTTGCAAAGAATCGGAGTCAAACAATAATGAGTCCAATAATGATGGATTTGAAGAAATTGTGAAAGGAGTATTGATGGCATTAACCTCCACGGACGTCGGCAAGATGGCAGAAATAATTGGAGCTGTCACAATTCGGACTGAGATAACTGAATCCGAATCAAAATCGACGCCATTCAACGCAAACCGAAGCTCAATTCTCCCATGAACCGCAACCGTTAAGTCCAAATAAATAAGAACAAAGCCCTGACGTTCGAATATGTCATCCTGTGAAGTTGCTAACATGTCTGAATAGTGAATAGGAAATGAATCCAGAATAGGATATTCAGAGACAGCAATCCAGCGAAAAAAGGAGTGTGTTGACGAAGAAGTTCTGTTAGCCCCGATGTATAGATATTTATCACCCAAAGGAAACTCGTTGATGTCTCGGTCTCGAGAAATACTGCAATTCAAATAGTCTGAAGACAAAGAAATACTATCTTCAGTTAAAATCAAAGTCAAATCAGCGAATGCACTTGGCATGACTCTGCAAGCGACGGAATCCCCACCAATGTACAAACGGTTGCAGTTAAAGCCGAGTGAATTCGTAGCAGTCACAACAGGAGTTGAATAGTCCTCAGAGAGATAGATAAATTGGTTAGAACATAATGAATCAAAATGAATTTGCGCCTTCACAAAGAGCGTACTGGACGCAAAATTTCTGGCTGTTCTCATTGCAACGTAATTCTTTGACGCCGAAAAATTAAAATCAAGCATTTCGTTTGTGTAGGAGTACAGAGTAGGTGTTGGATAAGTGTCTGGAGATGGATAAATCCAAGACAGGTATTCGACAGCAGAAAAATCAGAATAAAAATCAAAAACTGCTTTCGGATCTTGAATAGATGGCATGTCAGCATCTCCGTACACAACATGAACGATCTCGGATTCGTTCAATATCGGCAAAAATATCCAAAGTACAGACTGAGTACTATTACAAGTATCTGGCTCCAGCCAGTGAGAAACATCTTCAGTAAAAAGTTCATTTCTGACACGGAAGTTGGAACAGTCTGCGAGCAATTTGGCTGGAATAAGATCAACCGTATTAATCAGCACACGAACTCGCACATTATATAAAGGAAGCATTTGAGAGTTGTTCACTTGAAAACTGCGAACATAATTGGGGTAGTTGGCAGCTTGACGTTCCACGAGAACTGGAGTTCCTTGAGGAAAAGGATTGGTTGCGCTCGAAATGAGATACTTTAGCTCTCCTGTTCCAATAAAGTTCATATTCAAAGCTACAATTTCGACCTTTTGAGCGATGTTGTCGACTGACAGAACGGAAGGCAAAGCTGAAGATATGGAAAATAATGGATAAACCATGAATGAAACATCATCTACTGAATACTGAAGTTGCATCAAATTTGAGTTGTCGACAGAAACACGCACGATGTACGATTTTTTAGAACCGACGACCGTGGAGTTGAAAGGGGGTGTAGTACACATCAATGAAGAATTGCTTACAAAAGTACAATAAGGAATCAGCATCTGTGATATGCCGTCATCAAACACAACGGTCAAGTTATGCGTGTCATAAAAAGTTCCATAAATGGTGAGATTAGTGCCTCCAGTTAAAGGACCACTTTTCGGTTGGAGTGAGACCACTTTTGGAAGGTCATAATATTCGATATCGAAGGTTCTGCTCGTCAAATTTGAAAATTGTTGCTCATTTAGGTTTGCAAGCGTTTTAACAAATCCTTGCTGTGGAGCGGTGTTGTTGTTAGTGGTAAACAAAATAGCTGTTGTGTCAAAGCGCCAACCAGAATAATGATATAAAATTTGATTATTGTTGCCATCTTCCTGAGCAAGCCGAACTTGGATAGATTGTGGAGCAGCCCAGAATCCTTCTCCTAAAATTGTCAGAGTTATAGAGCGAAAAGTAGGAGCAAACAAAGGAGCAATGCTATCCAAGCGAAAGTAATGAAATTCGGGAGCATGATCTGTATTTGGTTGGTCGCCAATCGAAATCGTGACGGAAGCATTTCCCACGAAGGAAGAGCTAGGGGTACGACAAGTGAAAAATCGAAAAGTAGACCAGCTAAATTGTACATCGGTACACGGCAAACCGAGAATATCGATATCGACTTGATTGCCAAGGTTGTCTCCAAAAACGGTGATGACTGTGTCCCCAGTGATGGGTCCAAGAGCCGGTTCAATGCCGGTAGAATTTATTGTCGGAGCCGTGTAATCTATTGTAGCTAGCGACAGATTACCCCACTCAAGACCAAGTTGGTCCCATGACAAACTCCATGATAATTCAGCACCGACTCCGTGTACTGAGATGCATGTCACCTGTTGATGAGCAATCGTCAACGAACAAGATTCCGCCAAAAAATTAGACCACGTTTGTAAACCCTGGTATCGACCGAAAAGCTCAGTTCCAAAGGGACCAAAGTTATTGCCGTTTAAAGTTACAGATTGACCACCAATGGTCCGCATCGTAATTTCATCAAAGACTATCGAGGTAATACTAGGCAATTGATAACGGGTTACGTCATCAGAGGGAGAACTTAATAGATTTCCAACCTGAACCACCCAGTTGAAATTGATCCCGACGCCTGGCGAAGATAGACATTCTATTGAGATGTGATTCACAACCACAGAGCAATTTACAGCAGCATATGATCCATATAACGCTGTAACAATTGCACCTGACAAAACTTCGCCAAAATTTGTTCCATGTAGGGTAACGGTTTCGTCTCCAGTAGTTTGCAAAACTGGAGCTATGATCTGCGTCACTAATGGTGGACGATAAGAGGAAGTTGAAGTTGAAACATCGCCTTCTTGAGAGGACACAGTAACAATCCAATGCAATAGACCACCAAATCCTGGTTCCGAATCGCAAGTGATTTTGACATGAGCAATAGCAACAGTACAATTCTGAGCGGCGAAATTGTGCTCGTCGCCAAGTTGACCATAGTTCGCTGTCACAATAGTCCCGACAGGACCGAATTCTTCACCAATCAACGTGATAATTTCTCCGCCGGCGGTGCTCAAGAGACTACTAACAACAGTAGTAACCGTAGGAGGAAAGTGACGGCTAAATTGTAGGGAAGGTGTGCTAACTTGATTATCAACAACAACAATCCAAGCTAAGTCTCGGCCGGATCCTTCAGACGTGCCGCAAGTCATTTCGGCACTTGCAACGGTGACCGTGCAAGGACCACCAATGAAAGAATCGTAAGTATTACTATAGGTTGCAGAGATTGAAGCATTCAATGAAATCCAAACAACATCACTGGATAAAGGGCCGAAATTAGTTCCGGTGATGGTAACAACGGAGCTTCCATTTGTGTGAAGCAAATTCGAACTAATGGTGTTGATGACAGGAGGAAAATAGCTTAAGTTCGAGGCAAATAGCTCAGAATCTTGACTTGCGATGCTAAGTTGTAAACAAAGATTGCGACCGACTCCGGGAGAAGCAATACAGCGAATTTCAGACGAACTCGAAGAAAAGCAAGTGACTGCAATTATCCCATCAGGCATTTGTCCATTAACTTCATGACCATAAACGACATGAATAAGGAGACTCAAATCATTGGCGGCAGCTCCTGATGGAGGACCAAAGTTTTGGCCAAGAATAGTGAATGCTTCACCACCGGAGGTAGAGAGTAAACTACCGAATGAGACACTACTAACAATCGGAGATTCATAACGATGAATACTGAAATATGAATTGGATACTTGATTGCCAACAATCAAATCCCAACGCAAATTTTTTCCAACTCCGGGTTGTGAAAGACACGTCACCTGTATATGAGCAATAGTAACTTCACAGGCACTCGTGGTATACAGACTTAAACCAAAAAAATAAACCAGCATCAGAGATATAACGAGAAATAGGCAAGTTGCAAGAAGGATCATCGGAGGTACAGGAAGGATCAGCGATGGGACCAAAGTTCGTTCCAGAAAAGGTAATGATATCACCGCCACTCGTACCCAAAACAAGTGTATTGACCACAGTAATAAACGGAGGAATATACGACGTGGAGGCAACAGAAAGAAAGCTCTGCTGCCCGCCCACAGTGACCTGCCATGTGTGGCCCGTGCCCAACCCGGGCAAGCTCAGACATGTGATCCTGGTATGAGCTACCGCCATCACGCAAGAACCCACAACCACCGCGAAGGGTGAG
>Ga0256324_1000013_pt1 | contig 15925 bp, 1 predicted proteins | sample LawtaT_14_FD_189963 | JGI IMG/M metagenome (GOLD analysis project Ga0256324, IMG submission 189963) | Metatranscriptome of freshwater microbial communities from St. Lawrence River, New York, United States - Law_Yuk_RepA_8d (Metagenome... | ecosystem: Environmental > Aquatic > Freshwater > River ... | reverse complement strand
CAAATTTTCCCAATTCGGATTTTTTGAGACTACATCCCTTGCTACATCGCGAGATGTCTGGCTGCTAAATTTGGAGTTCCATCGCCATACATGAGCATTCGGGGTGGGAGAAGTGAAGACTCAAAATCTCGGGTCTCCGACTATGAGTCGGAATATAGCGATTTATATGAAACCAATGAGGAAACACATCAGATCTATAGGCATCGGGATATACAAGATCACACACATCAGACAAAGACAACAATTCCTATTGGAGCTACACTTTTCTCTGTAAGCCCCACCGAAGTTGTTTTTGAGAATTATGAACCGTTCAAAGTATATACAGCAACAATTTCTCTTAGAAACAGGGATAGCGTTGCTCGTCGTTGCCAGATTATTCCCCCGACTCATCACCAATTTCAGCTTTCGGCGCCTATTCGTGACAAGAACCAAATGAAGGTGGCTCCGGGTATGGAGCTTAAATACACCCTTACGTTCAAGCCCATTACTCATGGCGACAGCAAGATTGATCTGCATTGCTTGACTGAGCGTGAAGAGTTTATTATCCCGGTGCGCGCTAGTGGCGATCGCGCGTTTATCGATTTCCCACGTTTAATCGAGTTTTCTGGCATCCCGATTAACCACGTCACACGACAGCCACTACTGCTGAGGAACACAGGCAATATTCCTACTCGTTTCTCGGTGGTTTTGGAGCCTCCTTTTTCGAGTTTACCTGAGCATGGCGAGTTGGGGATTCAAGAAGCAACGCAAGTCACGCTGCTCTGTAATCCAAAGGTAGAGGGCTTGTTTGAGGCAAAACTTCGTTTAGATTTAGAAAATGACGTTCAATTATTTGCCGATCTCAGACTTGATGCTAAGAGTGCTCGGGTCTTTCTGGAAAAATCAGAAGTTACATTGCCTCAAACCTACATGGATCTCGCTTCGCAAGCATCTATCACGCTTTGTAATGCAAGCGATGTTCCGGTCAAGTTTTGTTGGAAAACCACCGCCACCTTAGAAGAAGAGAACGAACGGTTTCGTGATCTTGAGGAGCAACTCAAGCATGGCGAAGCTGGTGAACGGGCAGCCATTACAAACAACGGTATCTTTGAGCGTGGTCTGGAGCTTGACGACGATAGCTCCGATGGAGAGGAGCTGCAGAAGGCTTTTGCGAATCAAAACATTACCAGAAAATACAAGAAGCTTAATCAACAGCTCCAAGAGAGTGAATCCCTTGTATTTTCACATCCCAATTTCGAAATTCACCCTCTTCAAGGGGAAATATATCCTGGTGGTATTTCAGAGATTAGTGTGATTTTCAAACCGTCTGCCAGCACTGATTACAAATGTCTGGCGTACTGTGATGTGACGGGTGTTCAAAACCGACTAGCATTAACTCTTTCTGGTTCGGGTGTTGGGCCGAAAGCAGCATTCAATTATTCTGCGCTGGATATTGGCGATGTGTTTATTAATGCGATTCATCGTTATTCTATCGTGATCAAAAATCTAGGGGATATCGATGCTTTGTTCAGCCTTCAACAGAGCAACAAACCATCTCGATTTAAGTTCACTCCGGACAAAGGGAAACTAGGTCTAGGTAAGCAAGGCACTGATGATATACTTACTATCAGCATTGAATTTATTTCGGATTCGATTGGAGAGTTCAATGAAATCATCGTTTGGGAGCTAGCTGGATCCACCGAACCTCTCAAAGTCACTTTCAAAGGCAAAGTAATTGGTCCTACATTCGCTTTTGAAGAAACTGAGCTCGATTTTGGTGTTGTAGCGCATGGGTTTTTAAACACGCGCTATTTATCATTGAAAAATACTTCAGAGATCCCGCTTGACTACCGTCTACGCATACCCGAGGACGGTAAGTTCATGCAGCGTGAGTTTGGCATTGAACCATTTCAGGCGACCATTTTACCCAATCAAACTGGGAAGATCCGCGTCGACTTTGTGTCTGAAACTGTAAAGAGATACGATAATTATACTCTATTCCTGGATATTGATGGAGTTGGAGAAGGACTTCAGATTATACCTATCAAGGCCTCTTGTGTGATCTCCGAGGTTACGTTGGGATCTTCGTGTATTGATTTTGGGGATTGTTTCCTCCGCTATAAGTACAATAAGTCTTTGCCCATTTCAAACGACTCAGATTTATTCGCCAAATTTGAAGTGCAGGTACAAGATGAAAATTCTCTTGCAATCGCGAAGGTTACACCTGAGCAACAAGGAGCCTCCGTGCCACCAAAATCAACGTTCGAGCTCAATTTCTCTATGGTTGTTCAGCGTCTCGGGCATCTTAGTCTCCCATTGTTTTTTCATGTTCCGGGCAGCGGAAAATTACCCATTACCATCATGGCCAAGGTGCATGCCATCGGCCCAAAGGTAACTCTTGACCAGCAGGAGATCAAATTTGGAACAATTCCAGTGTTGCAAGATGTGACAATACCTCTCGTCCTTCATAATGAGTCTCCCATCCCTGCATTCTTCAAAGCTTTTATTCACAAGAAGGGAAGTGTGTTTACTATCACTGACATCAAAGGTCATATTGAACCGAACGCTAAGTTTACAATGAATGTTGTTGCACATTTGAACGAGACGTTGAAACTCACTGATACGTTACACATCCTGGTCAATGAAGGGGAAGATTTGGAAATTCCACTCTCTGCTAAAGGCTCCGGCACGGTCATATTCTCTCCTGACTTGAGTCCGGCTCGTATCGTTGATCACGGGAATATTCTCACCAATGCGTTCACAGCTCAGCTGTTCCAATTTCACAACAAAGGTCGTCGTACACACACACTAATTTGGGAGTATGTTCCTCCTCCACGACCAAAAGGTGACGAGGATGAAAAAGAAAATGGGAAAAAAGGTGGTAAAAAGAAGGAGGAGAAAGGCAAAGATTCGAAAGACTCAAAGAAAAAAGAATCAAAAAAGGATGGAAAGGACGACAAGGAAAAGGAGAGCGATACAAAAAATAAAGACAAAGGTAAGGACAAAGACAGTGAAAAAGACAAATCTGGTAAGACTGATAAGAAAGGAAAAGAGAAAGAGAAAGAGGAAGAGAAAGAGAAAATTCCAGAGAGCATCTTCAAGTTCACTCCTAATAAAATTGTTTTGGAACCCAACAATGGAATTGAGTTTCAAGTCGACGGCAGATGCGCAACTGCTGGGCCTGTCGTGGAGACTTGGGTCTGTAATGCTGTAATAGGTTCTGGGAAAAAACCGGAACCCATTTATACGATCCAAGTTTGTGCTGTATTTGTAAATCCTCTTCTTCAGTTCTCTCGAGATAAGATAACGTTTCAGTCTTTGAATGATCCGACTAACCCTGTCATGCCCCAGCAAGAGAGCTTGACCATAAAGAATGTGTCAGCTCTCCCGCTCAATTTCCAGATCAAGTGTCCCAGTCCGTTTAGTGTAGACCGTCTGGAGTATCAGCTTCAGCCAGGAGAGGCGGCAACTACGATGGTGCAGTTCATGGCTAATCTTGGTACTGATAAGACTTCGGCAAAAATCAAGGCTAATATGAAAGTTTCGTACCGGGATCACGCGCAACGCGACCGTTTACCATTGTTTGGTGAAATTTGTTATCCCAATATGTCTTTTGAGGAGAAAAACCTTAATTTTGGCTGTATTTTGAACAATACCTCCAAACGTATTGTGAAACGTATGACCAACACAAGCCAAATTGCTTGTGCTTACCAGTGGGTTTTCAATTCAAACATGGATTACAAAGGCAAAGGTCCTAAGTATGATGCAAATGAAATCTTCGACGTGACCCCTATTCGAGGTATTTTGCAACCCGGTGAGTTCGAGGATGTGGAATTCGTTTTTTTTGCACACGAAGACAGTCAAGTGAAGGCAGTCGTGTACTGTGAAGTTATTGGCGGACCGGATTATCCGATCACTCTCACTGGGCGGGCTTCCAACATGTCTTATAAAATCGATTGTACCGATATTTCTTTTGGTCCAAAGGAGCTGCTTCAGCAAGGAGAGAAAACCTTCACGATTCAAAATAATGGTCGTGTTGCTTTTCCTTACTTTGTGGTGACCAACATGGTTCGACATCCTGTGGTTACCGTCAGTCCAATGTCAGGAAATATTAAGGCCGGAGAGAAAGCCAAGATTAATGTTAAATTTAATTCGGCTCTTCCCGATGTTATTTCGGAGAAGTTTGAAGTATGTATCGCTTATTTTGATCCTGTGGAGATCAACGTGACGGCAATCGGAGTGTATCCGCAAGTGAATTTCTTTATCCCTCGTGACGAAACTCAATTATTTCAATCATACTTTGCTGCGGCGTCCGAAGAGGCAAAACGTGTCGCTTATCTGCGCAATCTTTCTCCTCAGGAGCGATTGGATTTACAACATTCTCCTAACCCACCTTCTGTCAATTATCTTGATTTTACCTCGAATCAACGTCCTGCTACCTCGGAGTCGACGGTGACCAATTCCGCGGGCTATGCCCCAGTTGAACTTCCAGCGAAAGTGCTAGCTTTAAATCCAAATGTGATGCTGGAGGTTGAAGCTGACCGCAGGCTCTTTATGGATTACTCCCTCCTGCTGCTCCAGAAGGAACAAAAAGACAAGGAGAAAGCCCGTCGGGCGGCATTCGACAAAAAAGAAAAAGAAAAACTCGGTCAAACTTTGGGCGCGACGCAAGGCCTTGAAAAGACTTCGGGAGGTATGAAAGCCGACGGCAAAAAAAGAAGCGAGCAGGAAGGAAAAAGACAAGGAAAAGGAGAAACCGAAGGAGAAATCGACCAAGCTAGAGAAGTCAGCGGAGGAAAAACCAGTGGCAGCTGACAATGCTTTCGCTGACTCCGCTTCTGTCGTCGACCCTTCTGCCGTGAAAGATTCCGACTCTTCGGAATTATCCCGGTCAAAAGGGGTAGAAACCTCCGATGCTCCTCCTAGTGAGGATTCTGAGGCTCTCAGTGCATCTGAGCTGAAGATCGACGACGAAACCGAAGCCCAAGTTGAGGATCCAATCCGGACATTTGACAAAGAGAAATCGCTGCAGCTTTTATTCAATGAGTTCCCAAAGCGGGAGAACTTCATAGTCTCGACGCACATTCTCGATTTTAGCAATGTCATACTCGGCACTAACAAGAAAAAGACGTTCAAGGTCACTAATGTTGGAGGTCTACTTGTAACTTTTGACATGTCCAAACGTCACTTCATCGGTTCAGTCTTCTCGATGGAGCCTCTGACCGTAGTTCGGCTCCCTCCTGGTCAGTCTGTCGATTTCACTGCTCTAGTTAGCACCTCTGCTCGGCGCAACAAGGAAAAGCCCGAGAAAGTTATCATGCCGGTTTCTGTGCGGAATGCCCCTGGTATCAACATAGAGTTTCGCGCCAACATCACAGTGCCTGACGTCCGTATCTCGCAAACAAACATTGACTTTGGTTGTTTGTATTTGGGGAACCAGAAACAGATTTTTATCCAACTGTTGAATTTCAAAGAGGTCCCTTGTGATTGGGAAATTCGACCCTTCATGGGGCAATTAAAAGACAGGGAGCATTTTTCTGTGACGCCGACCTCTGGGAATTTGCTGCCAGGGGCGCGGGTGAATCTCACTCTTTCCTTCACTCCTGTGAGAGTGGGTAAATTCTCTATCCAGGTCCCCTTGAAGGTGTCAATGAACAGCTCGAAGCAAATCATTAATCTCAAAGGTAAGTCAAAAGCAGTCTCATTGAATTTTCTTCCGTCTCTCGTTCAGCTCGGTCCTGTGTTGCCTTACCAGACCAGCCAACCATTCGAAGTGAAAATGATTAATACCAGCGAATGTGATGTGGAGGTATACTCCCTGGACTTCGACAAGAAATATCTATTCGAAGAGGAAATGTTGGCTGGGGAAGAATATCTTGACGGCTTTTTGTATGCTGAACCTCGCTGTCCCGGAGACAACCTGCCGGATACTATTGTTGCCAACCATCGCAAGCGAGAAATCAGAAGAAAGAGAGAAGAAGAGGCTCGGCGTATAGCGGAAGAAAAGAACGAGATCGAGAAAAACAAGGAAAAAGAGAAGGAGGGGGATAGCAAAAGACCAGATGGTGGAGTCGGAAAATTGGAAGGCGTAGGCGCTGCGCTTGAAGAGGCTCGGAAAGTGGCTGAGGAAACTACTCCAATCAATATCTTGATCTATGGTCCGCCATTTTCTGGACAAACAACACTTGCTACCTCTATTGGCGAGAAATTTGGTATTGCGGACTCTATCTGCGACTTGGATACTATGGTAAAATATTTTACCAATCTCCTGGAAGAAGAGGTTGACGAACCGGACGAGAAAAAATCTGCAAAACCCGCGAAAGCTGGTAAGAAGGGCGAAGTTAAGGTCGAAGAAGTAAAAGTAGTCGAAGACCCTCATATTTCTCCTGAGGAGAAAGCTCTGGCAAAAGATTTACAAACCAAATTGAATTCATTCAGAGAGGAGCAAAAGAAGCTTGAGGAATTGAAAGCGAAAGATAAAAAAAAACAAAAAGATAGCGCTCCTAAAAAAGCTTCGAAGAAAGAGAAAAAAGCGAAAGGGAAGGCGGGTGAGAAGTCCAAGGGAGAAGAGGAAGTCAGTCTGAGCCTCCTCGGCTCTTTGGATGTGAGTTTACTCAGCCGAATTATCCAAATGTATATCATGCGTGACGACGGAGCTATTTTTGAGAAAGGTATTATCATTGATGGATTGCAAAATTCGTATGTCGAGCATAGATATGCTGCACGCGCCCTAAAAGATGCATTCCAAGCTACATCCCGTTTTCGTGATAATAATTTGCATGTTATAATTCTTCATTCATCTGAAAGCGATGCTCGGCTTCGAATTGCTCAGCTGGAAGAAAAGTGCAAAGCAATTATTGCCGAGCCGCAGTCCGCTGCACTGAAACGCTTTAAACCTATCTCTCAAAAAGAGCGAGAAAAACTCAACGATGCTAAGCGCGCAGCATATGACGAGGTTTATCCTGCATATGCTGCCAGAGAAAAAGCCGAGGCAATGCTGGAAACCTTGCAGAGTACGGATCTGGATCGCATTGTCTTGTTCTTTAGTACCAGCGAAGACGACGATGCCCCAAGAAGTGGCCGCAACAGTGCAACCCCTGCTTTGCTGCACGAGAAAGATGCTTCAAGTGTATCTAGCAACAAGAGTGGCGGGGACCCTATCTCCACAGATAAAGTTGTAAATGTTCTGGCCGCCGTGAAAATCAAGTATGCTCAGCCTGTACTGCCGGACATTGCTGACGAGGAGTCGGAGCGTTCTGAAAAACATGACGAAAATCAGCCTGCTGCAGATCACATCAATTTGGTCAATGACATTCTCAATGTCGAGCTTCCCAAAAGTTCGTTTAAGTGGGTAAAAGCACATCGCTTTAACTCTCTTGATTCTCATGATCACATCAAAACTATGGCAATTTCTTGGATCCAACAACCTTTTTTTGTCGAGGAAAATGCACAACAAAAGGACCAATCCTGGGTTCCCCCACCAAAAATATTCCATTTGTACCCACAACCCAAGAAGAGGAAGGCTAGACCCCCAATTAAAGGCTTCTACCTCGTACAGCGGGTTGAAAAAATTGTGCCAGTTGAAACCGAAGATGAGGAGCCCGAGAAGGATGAAAAGAAGAAGGCGCCTTCCAAGAAAGATACTAAGAAAGGCACCGAGCGAGCTCCGACGCCATCCGAGGTCATTAAGCCCCTGCAAACGCGCACTGAGGTTGTTTACGAGCCCCTCAACGTCACCCGCTGGAGCCTTCCTCCTATGAGTGAAACTACCTTGTTGATTCAATTTCACAGTCCCGAGACTGGTGTGTATAGCTTTAGCATGGACTTTGAGATCCAGGACTCAGCCCCTCATGTTCCTGCGGTGTCTCTGCAGCTCCGTGGCGTCTGTGCGGCACCGGAGATCGCTCGCGATCCGCGGTCAGTCTTCATGCGGCGCACAAAAATGCGAAAGAATGGACTGTCACGAATGTGGATTCAATCCGAAGGAGTGTTCGAGTTTGGAGCTTTGCTCAAAGGGCGTAATCCAGATAGTCGCCTTCTTTTTCCTCCTCAAGTTTCTGGCGAGGACGGGGCGAAGGGGGGCGATGGGAATTTATCTCGTATGTCTGTGGTGGACAATATTGAAGAGCCATCGCCTATTTTTCACGCAGCGCTTTCCCCCGCGGAAGTCAAGAAACAAAAAGCATTACAGAAGTTTCTCCGCAAGACTTACGCGACCGTGTTTCGTATCAGTAACGTCGCGCCATTCCCTGTGCGCGTGGACTTTGCCCTGCGTGATGCAGTCAATAGTATCAAGACTGATACAGCTGTGGATTTAAAGACAGATAAAGGAGGAGGCAAAGACAAAAAAGGAGTAGCAGCTCCAAAAAAGGTGGAAAAGAAATCCACCAAGAAGGACGATACAAAGAAGAAAGCCAAAACCGCTGGAAAAGGCCAAGATGCAGCCAAGGCGGCTCAGGAAGAGGAGATGCTTCGTCGTCAAGAGGAGTTGAAGACACGGCTTGTTTTCTCTGTAGAGCCCGAGGACCTGGAGCTGCAAATCGACGAAAGTCGCGATGTTACAGTTTGGGCTTTTCCCCAAGAGGTCGGTGATTTCGAAGATGCCCTGGTTTGTTCCATCCAAGACAATCCTATTCCAATTGTTTTCCCGCTCCGATGTAGTGGCGCTCGGCCGGTGCTTGATCTTAGCTCATTCGAGATTGTGTTTGAACGCTTGTTGCAGTCTCGATCCGAAACTAAGATTGTGAATCTTTCAAATACTTCTAGCGTTGCTGCTATGTGGAAATTGGATGGCTTGGAAGCGTTGGGCACACAATTTAATATTACTCCAAATCAAGGCGTTCTCGCTGCTGGCCTTTCTATCCCAATTTCTGTGCAATTTAATGCTATGGATGAAAACATCTATAACCACACAGTCTCTTTGCAGGTCTTCGATACCGAGGAAGTCCTGGGAATGGTCGACGAGAAGACTTTGACAATTCAAGCAGAGGCCTTCAAGCTCGACGTCATAGTCGATGTGCCCGATATAGGCTTGGATTTTGGTACTGTTCGTGTTGGTCAGGAAGTTACCCGCGAATTTACTATCAACAACGTTGGAAAGTATGACGTAAAGTACCAGTTTGTGACAGCTCCCCGTATGGCGAAAATGTTCGACATCATCAACATCGAACCTCGGGATGGGCATTTGGAAAAGGAAGAGCATGTGATTAGCGTCACCGTGCAAACCACGAAGGAAGAAAGCTTTGTTCAGAACGGCAATATTCGGCTACAGTTGGTTGAAGCCGGCTCGGACAGTCTGGTCAAATCTCTTCCTCTCTTGATCAGTTGTCAAAGTGTGTTTTCCAAGTATCGCATCATTCCTCCCAACAGTGTGGCCTTTGGGCCTTTGGAGAAGGGTACGAGCCAAGCGCGGAAAATCAAGATTATGAATGAAGGCGAGTTTGAGTTTACTTACCGCATCTTTCCCGCCGATCCGCAACACCCGTACTCTCGGGCTAACACGGTGTTGACAAAAGAATACCTCGAGGCTAAAGCTAAAGAGAAGGAGGAGGAAGCTGCGAAGAACCTTGCGAAGAAAACGCCTGTTATTCGAAAGGGAGGAAAGGAGGCTAAAGGGGCAAAGAAAGCCGCGCCTAAGAAAGTGGAGCCTAAAAAAGTGGAGGTAAAAGCTAAACCCGCAAGTAAAAAAGCTGCTACGAAGACCAGCAAGGGTAAGCGTGGCAAGGGTGATTCCGTATTTGACATCCCTGACGAGCTCTCTGTGGGCTGCTTCACCATTTTTCCCTGCACTGGAACCATTGAAAAAGGCCAGTCAGCTGACTTGTCTGTTAAAATGCTGGCAGGTAATAGTGGTAAAGTTGCGGACTGTCTGGAAATCGTCATTGAGCAGCGCGACGAGGCGAATGACCCTATTCGCGTCTACGAACTCACCGGTGAGAGTTGCAGCCCTGGAATTGACTGCACGAGTTGGGGCACTATTTTTGAAGAGCAGTCGGTGCGGGTGAGGTTGGATCCAAATGCCAAGGCCCAAAATCACTTTGCGATTGGGGACCGAGTATTCCAATTCATGCCTGTTATCGCGGCCAAACCCGATGCCAGTCTGGTGGAACGTTTTCAGATCAAGAACCCATTCAAAATCCCTTGCAAAGTAGACCTTCGCATTAAAATGCCTGGCTTTCCCGTCCCCTCGTCTGAAAAAGATGATAAAAAAGCCGCGAAAGCAGCCGCGAAAGGTGGCAAGGATAAGAAGGAATCGAAAGGCTCTGCTCCAGTCAAGGCCTATCTCCCATTCACGGTGGAGCCTGAATCGCTTTTGATTCCGAGCCACGAGCATCGCAACGCCACAGTGACCTTCAATCCGACAAGTCTTGAGTCGCATAGCGCCATTTTTGAAGCGGTTGTGGTGGGTGGCTCAGATCCGAATACTAATATCCTTACCTTTGAACTTCGAGGTGAAGGTACCCTCCCCCATCTGACTGTCTTGCAACCGCGCACAATGGATCCGGACCGCGCCTGCCCCTTGTTAGAGTTCCCGCAGCTATTCTGTGATACCAGTCGACCTCGTTCATACACGCTTCCTATTGTTGTAAAGAATGAAGGCATTGTACCATCCACTGCGCGCTTTGATGTCCAGAGCACTGGAACTTTTTCATTTAGTGGGCAAGGAAAAATGATAACTATTGATCCTGGCCAGGTGCATCAATTCGATGTCATCTTTAGACCGACCACCGTGGGAAGTCATTCATGTGAGCTCAAGATGAGTGTGTTGGACAACCCATTCGAGGTCACAAATTTCTTACTAAAAGGCACCAGCTATACCGAAGATGTGACTGTCGAGGGCATTGATATGCCTTCGAATATTATTGCGGCTGACCGCTCCTTGACTCCTTCTGGTTCAGTCTTGAGCTCGGACGATACTTCTCCAGAGATTAACTTCGGTGATGTCACTGTAAGTTCAGAGACCACTCGTTCCTTTACAATTGTGAACCATTCCACAACAAATTACAAATTTCAATGGCAGACATTCTCGGTGGATGCGACCGGGAAGGGTAGCAAGGCAAAAGCCAAAACCAGCAAACCGAAGAAAGGTGATAAAGGTGATTTCGATGGCGGAGAATCCAGAATGGTGTTTTCCCCTTCTCAAGGGCACCTGCAGCCGAAATCATCCAAAACCATCACCGTTACTTTCTCCAGTGATAAGTCTGTCAAGTATTCTATGGTACCGGTGCGTTGTACTTGTTATCCTATTCAGTATCTGACGCGCAGCGAAATTGAGAATCGGAGTAAAGAAGAAAAGAAGGGCAAAGCCGACAAAAAGTCTGCCAACAAGAAGACGAAAAAGGAGTCGTCTAAGAAACCCGGCAAGGCAGGGGATAGGAATCAGCAAAGTGAAGATGAGGATGATATCTTTGAAAAGTCTCGTGAGGAAGATGCTGGACAGGAGGAAGATCTTAAGGCTATCGACTGGGATGACTCCTTGAAAGTAGCGAAGTTCGTGCTTGGCAAACAACTCCGGCTAGAGAAGGCCAAAGAGGATGGTGACCGACCTCCCACGCGCCCTGGCAAGAAAAAAATTGAAAAGAAGGTGGGTGGGAAAGTGGTGGTTGAAGAGAAAGACGATGAACCTGTCGACATTGCAATGCCAGGTGATGACGAAATGGTTCAGGTGATTGAGACAGCTCCTGAACCGATGCATGATCGTGTGGGCAGCAAAGAAACTGAGGTCTCAGTTCGTGTCAGTGTAACCGCCGATAAATGCCGCTATGAACTTACTCATTCCGAGATCATCTTCCGTCCCACAATGATGTATCAAGTGCGTGTGTTCAAATTTCCATTTGTTAACACCAGCTCGATAGCGCTGGCATATAGATGGGAAGCCAAGTCCCATCGAGCCGAACCTGAGCGCGACGAAGACATGGAGCTTGAGCAGCCCTTTTTGTTAGAGCCCACATCAGGGCTGATCCCTCCGAACGAAACCGCTGAGTTTAAACTTAGTTTCTCTCCTGGGGATTCAATTAGATATCACACAACTTTTACAGCCCAAATTGCCAATCTTGCCGACAACCTCAGCCCTCCCACTATTTCGGTTAAATCCGAAGGTCAGCGCCCAACTTGTCATTTTGAACTTACCCAATCTGATTATCTCCTTTCTCACCGTCGTCGCGATGACATGCCCGGGCCGAATGGGCGTGTGGGTCCCTTGGATATGTCTTACAAAGTTATCGAATTCAAATCTCTTGGCACGAGCGTCCGCAATACTAGGCGATTCTACATTCAGAACCCGACCAATGTGCACTACGGGTTCGAGTTTATATGCGAAGACCCTGGCAACCTTCCGTCCTATCAGGGCAAGAATCCTCCCGGTCCGCGTCATCCTTTCCGTTGCCTGACTCAGAAGGGCATGGTGGAAAGCGGACGAAAGTTTGAGATGGTCTTTGAATTCACGCCAGATATAAACGACTTGGTGGAATCGTTTTGGCGTTTTGTGATTCCTCAACATAACATTGAGATGCCCGTCCTTCTGGTGGGATCGGTGGCCGAGCCAGAAGTGGTTCTGAATACTGCTCACATCAACTTCCACGCAAATATTCTCAACCGGACAGCCAAACAGGTTATTTATCTCAAGAACTCGGAGCATCTCCCGTTCAGTTTTTCTGTTGACCCTGCGGCATTGTCTGCGTTCAACGAAGAGGGGGCGGTGAAACTGAAGATGACCCCGTCTTCAGGGGTGGTCGGCCCGGAGAGCACCTTGCCAATCAACATTTTCTTTACTCCTCTGGTGGAGCGACAATTTAACTGGAATATGGAAATTGCCGTCAAAAAGAAATCTGTCCCATTGTTTCTTAATGTCAAAGGAGAAGGGTACGCCATCAAGCCGCACTTGGAGTTGCTCGAGGAAAAAGACAGCCACTTCTCAGTGCCTCTTCGTCCAAATGGCGTCAACGCTCTGGAATTCGGATCAGTGCACATTCATGAGCGCCGCTGCAAACAAATCATTATAAATAATACTGGCAGCTTCGCGTTTGATTTCCAATGGAATCTGCCGGTTAACCGCTTTGTAACCATCACTCCCTTGGCGGGAAATGTCATGCAGGCAGGCAGGGCCGTGTGTGATGTCACCTTTCATACCAAGGTGGAGGCTGCCTTGGATAGCCTCCTGGCAGCCTGCACGATTGCCAATACCATGAAATACTCGTTCGAACTGTCTGGCCGTGGTCGCAAGCCGGCTCTTGATTTCAGCTTTCTCAAGTACGACTTTGGCAAGTGTTTTATTCATGACCGCAAGCTATCTTTGGGTCGCCAGAATGTACATCCTGTTACTTCTGTACTGCGCATTACAAACGTTGAGGCCAAGAACCACGTCGCTTTAGATTGTTTGTTCTCCAAAACCAACTTCTTCGATGCTGAGTTCACGCCAACCGTGTTGGCTCCAAACGGAGGCAGCATCGATGTCCCCATCAGCTTCTCACCCTCCGAAATGAAAGTCTATAGTGAAAACATTCCGTTTGAGGTCAACGGGCTGTATAATGTGATAATTGCTGTAAGCGGTGAGGGTGTGCCGCTCAAGTTGGCTCTGGTCACCCCGTCTCATGGCAACATTCTGTTCGAATACGTCAACATCAACCAGCAAGTTTCCCAGCAGCTCGTATTGGCCAACAACAGCAAGAAAGATGTGCAGCTCGCGCTCTTTTTGCGCCCGTCGATACTGATGGGCAGCAACCAGAACGCATCCACCAGTGCTATGATTGAATCACAGGATGCCGCACTTTCGCTGAACCCGGAGGCGGAGGTGCTGCATGTGGTGCGGCGAAAAGAACGCATGGTTTTCGACGTACAGTTCTACCCGCAGACTACACTGGACACTTACGTGCGCGACGTTGTGGTGGTTTCGGAAGGTATCGAACAGCGCGTGGCCACTATAACGGCCTCGTGTCAGGGTATGGCGATTCATCTCAGTAACGATAAAGTGGTATTCGGCAACGTGGTTGCGGGGGCATCGATGGCTCGCAAAATTCATCTGTCCAACTCCGGAGGCACCGCGGTACGTTTCGAGTGGGCTACAGCGGTGCTGGAAAACAACTTCACGCTATCTCCAATCTCCGGCGTGCTGCCTCCGCACCATAGTACCAACTTCGAAATTATATTTCACCCCAAAGAACCCCATCCCGACGTGCGTGTCAACAAACTGCAATGCTTTATCGATGGGGCGCCTGCAGAGGGAGTATCTATCTCCCTCTCTGGTGTGTGCGTCCCTGTGCCGGTTGCCGATGCAAAACTGGTGGAGTTTCAGACTAAAGTGAGACAGAGCTGTGTCAAGCCTGTGACCATCACAAACAGCACCAATAACCGATGGGTGCTAGAGCCCGTCCTGCAAGGCCAGTACTTCTCCGGCGCGCACTCTATGCTTGTACCTGCGAATAGTTCGGTCGATTATCAAATTACGTATTCACCTACTGCTTGCACCATCGATATCAAAGACGGCAGTAAAGATGACAAGAAGAGTAAATCGAAAAGTGGTACAAAACCTGCTACGTCCAGTGGGTCGCAGGTATCTTCTCGGCCAAGCTCGCGCGAGGATGGCAGTGCGGCAACACCCAGCAGCCTCACGGGTGAGCTGCCCGAGCGCTTCCACAAAGGCACGCTACTCTTCCCGCTGCCGAACGGTGAGGCTGTTTGCTTCCAGCTTCAAGGTGTCTCGCAGCGCGCGGATGCTGAGAACCATATTGAGGCTTCTACGCCGAGCAAGAAGCTTTTTGTTCAAGATCTCGTAGTCAAGAACTGGTTGAACACTTATCAGCGCTTCGCTGTGCAAATCGAATCTGACTCGAAGGATAATTCAATGCGTATTTGGGGTCCTCCAACTCTCGATGTTCCGCCGCTTGTTGAGCGGAAATACAAGTTAAGCTTCTTTTCTTTGAAAGTAGGCTCTGTCCGCATTGTTGTGCGCATGACGAATCCGCAAACGCAAGAAAAGCTTTTTTACACGCTGAACATCAAGGCTATGGAAAGCCTAGAGGATTCCTCTATTCCGCCTTTGCAGACCACCGTTCGAAGCCGGGTTACTTACAGGATTCCGATCAAAAATCCTCTCGAGGATATTGCCACTTTCACGGAGTTTTCCTGCAAAAATCCCGGCATCCGTGTACCTCTCCCGGTACAGATCCGATCACAGGAGCTGGGTCATTTAGAACTACAATATCTGCCTTTGACGGTGAGCGAGAGCAAGGAGCCTGAGGAAGCCTTGTTGCAGCTTACCAGCCCCACGCTGGGCACGTTTAGCTATAAACTCTTCCTTACCGCGATGGGAAGTGCCATTGAGAGCGACATGACGCTCCGCACTTTCCTTGGCAGCGAAACAGTGGGAACTTTTCGTTTCTTGTCTTACGCTCCTCGGGAAACAGTGTACGAGTGTTCCCTGGACAGCTCCGATTTCACTGTGGAGCCTCGCGTCACAGTGGCTGCGATGGTACCTGGCCAAGAACCTGTCCCAGTTTCGCTTGAAGTCCGGTACGAACCTTCTGCTGTAGGCGATGCACGCGCATTGTTGAAAGTTACTTCTCAGCAAGCAGGCGAATACACATGCGTCCTCAAAGGAATATGCGACCCTCCTAAGCCTCAAGGTCCTATTCTTATCACGACCGCTGGCGGAGTGATTCGCTTCCGCAATGTCTTGGACACTCCCGAAACATTTGTGATTGCTGTGGATAACCCTTGCTTCCTTTTGGCGGGCAAAGATAAACTAATGAAGATAGCCCAAAAAACTGTAGCAGAAATCAAGCTTGCTTTCAAGCCCGAGGCCGACAAGAAGAACAAACCTCCACCTGGCAAGACGCAAGAAAAACAACCGGAAAAGGTTATGACACCTTCTCTCGAACCTACCGCCATGGGCAAGTTATTAATTACATGTCCTGCCATTCCTGGAATCACGTGGGTTTACTATCTTAAT
>Ga0256324_1000009_pt1 | contig 17015 bp, 17 predicted proteins | sample LawtaT_14_FD_189963 | JGI IMG/M metagenome (GOLD analysis project Ga0256324, IMG submission 189963) | Metatranscriptome of freshwater microbial communities from St. Lawrence River, New York, United States - Law_Yuk_RepA_8d (Metagenome... | ecosystem: Environmental > Aquatic > Freshwater > River ... | reverse complement strand
CTCATCTAGGACTACAAATGTCGACCATCAAAGATTACTTCAGCCTCAATGAGCAGGCTCTGCAACTTCGCAACAGCCGGCTGGAATTGCTGTCGCAAAATATTGCCAACGTCGCTACGCCCAATTACCGCGCGCGAGACATAGATTTTGCTGGCGCGATGAAGCGCGCTAACGGCCAGATGAACTTAGCGTCGACACAGGCGAATCATCTCCGAATGTCACCACTGCAGGCGAACCTGGCAAGCGGCGACATCGTTTACCGCGTTCCGCTTAATCCAAGCGTTGACAACAATACGGTAGAAATAGGGCTCGAGCAGGCTAAGTTCGGACGTGCCGCCGCAGAGTATCAGGCATCACTCCAGTTTTTAGAAAACCGTATCAGCGGGTTACGCAAGGCATTAAGAGGAGAGTAATCGTGGCACTAGATCGAATCATGGATATCGCCGGTTCCGGACTGAGCGCGCAACTGGTGCGCATGAACACCACCGCCAGCAACATTGCGAATAGCGGCGTGGTGGCTGGTTCGGAAGCGGAGGCGTTCCGAGCCAAGCGTCCGACGTTTCAAACAATTCTTGATCAGACGGCCGTCAGGAACGCCACGCAAGCAACAGGCGGAGTAAGGGTGACAGGCATCACCGACGATAGCGCTCCGGTCGTGCAGCTCTACACACCAGGTCATCCGCTGGCTAATGAGCAAGGGTATGTGTGGGGCTCCAACATCAATGAGGTGCAAGAGATGATCGAAATGCTTGACGCCTCGCGGGGATACCAAAACAACGTCGAGGTCATCAAGACTGCTAAAGATCTGATGATGCGCACTCTCGAGATTGCTAACGCCTGAACCAGTTAATTGACAGGAAGAACCATGAGCGAAAATGTAGCGTTACCCAGCAACATCATGACCACCGATCGCTTGCTTGAGCAGAAGTATGCGCCACAGACAACCGAGCAGGCATTGGGTCGGGATGCATTTCTGAAGCTGTTTACCACGCAGTTAAAGAGTCAGGATCCATTGAGCCCGATGGCGAACGAGGCGTTTGTTTCCCAGTTGGCCCAGTTCTCTTCACTGGAATCAATGAAGGCGATGCAGAGCGCGATTGAGAATATGTCGTTGGGCATGCAAAAAGACCGCATGATTTCCGGCGCGAATATGCTCGGTCGCAGTATTCCGTCGTCAACCGGTTCGCTTGTTGGTGGGGATTCGCGCGTCAGCGAGATCAAAAGTAGCTTGCCAGTGGGGGCCGACAACGTGACGTTCTCCATTAAAGACGCTGCTGGAACGGTGGTTTACGAACAAAGCTATGGGCGACAGCCTCCTTCTGAGGAAATGACGTTCAAGTGGGATGGTACCGATGGTGACGGCAAGCCGCTGCCACTTTCAGTGTACTACGCGTCGGTCTATGCGCAGCAAGGTAAGACGGCATGGGCGGCACCGGTCACTACACAGGATTTAATAAAATCAGTACGTTGGGACAAGAGCGCCAGCGATATTCTAATCGAAACTGAAACAGGCCAAAAAATCAATCTCGCTCAACTGGAACAGATCGAAATCTAATTAAACAGACTCTTCACTGATATCGGTAAAAAGGAAAATAATATGTCGTTTTATACCTCGTTGACAGGACTGATTGCTGCCACAACTGAACTGGCGGTAACTTCAAACAATATCGCAAACGCTGGAACATCTGGATTTAAACGCTCGAGCGCTGATTTTGGTGACATCTTCGCAACCTCGCCGCTGCAAAAAGCATCAAGCGTCGTCGGTGCTGGTGTGTCTTTGAAGCAGGTTTCTCAAGAGTTCAGCCAGGGCAATATCGAGTTCTCGGCTAACTCGCTGGATCTGGCGATTACCGGAGACGGTTTTTTCGCGCTCGAGTCCCAAGATGGTACTAAGGTGTACACCCGCAATGGCGGATTTGTGCTGAATCAGCAAAACCAGATGGTTAATAATGCCGGTCAGGCCTTGCTGTCGTTGCCGGTTGACTCAACAAACAAAGCCGACTTTGGTAAACAAAAAACCGCCCTGACAATACCGCGGAAGACAATATCTGAATTTAAGGCGACGACAAAAGTTGAATTGGGACTTAACTTGCCCTCTGACAGCACGCCTATCACTGCTGTTTTTGATCGCTTCAAACCTGAGACATATCACAAAACGACATCTTTTACAGTGTATGGGGCATCAGGCTCCTCGCATCTGGCGACTGCCTTTTATGTAAAAACTGCCAATGCCACCGCCGATAACCCTTTTAACAAATGGCAGACACACGTTTTTATTGATGATCAGGCTGTACAACCGCAACTGATTCAGGCATCTGATAAGGCGGGTGATTCGTTTTTTGTTAACAAGTTTGGTGAGATTAAAACCCGTTCAGAGTTGTTGCGTTTGCAGCGAACCAGTGCGGAAAGTGAAAAGTTTCTTATTACTACGGGTACGCTTTATAAAAAGTATGCTTATGATAATTTAACTAAACCTATCGATTCAAAACCTGCAACAATTACATCATCGTCTCTTGCTGGTTCAACCTATATTGATAACTTGAATTTGACAAATAACAAGGACGGTGTTGATTTTTCAACAATAGCACGTAAAGACCTGACGAATATGTTCCAGCTATCAATTGATGGATCGACTAAGGTAAATATCGGGCTAGAGCATTTAGCTGGAAAATCCATGAAATTGTCCGGCACCCAGATAGCCTATGAGCTGACAAACCAGATTAATACGCGTTTTGGTGACTCCAAAAATTTCAAGTTTTTTGATGCTGCGGGGTCGGCTGATGCCAATGCTGGCAAACTTACTCTGACTCATAGGGTAGGTACAACAAACACTGTTCTAAATCTCGACATTCAGGCTCTTTTGGCCTCGGTAGGAGCAGCGGATGGTGTTGAGTTAATCACTGCCGCGAAAGAGGCCACGCCAGAAGCAATTTCTTACGTAATCAACAAAACCCTCGCGGCGATTACTGATGCCTCTAATCCGTTCAAATCGATGTCGATAGAGTATGACGTTGTAAACCAAGGCTTGAAGGTTATACAAAGGGGTACGCTTGGAGATATTTATATAGCGAAAACTGCCGGTGCTGGGACAGGTGCCGACCCAGTCTTTGGCGTCACACTAGCCGCAACGGGTTCATTGGGTACATTAATGCAGCCTAGAGACAAGGACCCAAGTGAACTCCTGTTGCCTGGTATATTGCCTAATGGATCTGAATTAAGCACCGCAAGAGAGCAGCGTTATGGGGCAAGGGTAACTTATTCAGATGGGAAATTTAATGTGCGTAGCGGCACTACTGGCGATACATCAAGTATTGCCATGACGCTCAATACGACCACCACTGGTGGTACTACGTTAACAACTGGCTCAACGATGGCCAGCGCTCTTCTTGGTTTTCCAGCGGTAGGGCTGACAGTTAATCCACAAACATCACAGATTAACAATCTGCCAACCGTTCGTGGCCAGCAATCTAGTGCGGCTGCACTGGTTGGTAAGCAGATGGGCGTTGATCCACGAAGATCTTTTGCGGTGACAGCTGGGAATAGAAACCTGACTGTGATTGTAGATGGAATATCGGCGCAGATCCGGTTGGAGCCTGGCCAGTACTCGATTGGCACATTCACAAAGCACTTGCAGGACAAGATCAATTTAATGGCAGATAACCTGGGCCGCACAGTATCCGGTGTTAAAGTCGATTTTGATGCTGTACGCGGTGCATTATTGATCAATGGTTCTACGCAAGGTGCAGAATCCTTCATACAAATTGCTGGCTCGCCTGATTGGGGCTTAGATAACATTGATACCGTATTCGGGAAAACCTCAAACTACATTCAGCTAACACAGGAACAACAGTCTGGGGGAAATGTTTTCGCATCACAGGGCAAGGATGGAAAATGGACAGAAACCACAGACAAAGGTAATTTTGACGACAATAACATACCTTACTGGTCACCTATATTCCTTGATAAAGGTGAAATAACCTTTGATACAAGCGGTGCTCTGGTCTCTCCGATTGGTAGTGCCAAGCTAGAAAGTGCCGGTATCACCGGCACGATCGTGGCATTGGACTATGGTAAAAGCTCGCAGTTTAATAGTCCGTTTGCGGTGCTAAGCCAAAATCAGAATGGTGCACCCGAGGGCGATCTGGTCGGGGTGAATATTGGCGATGATGGTCTGGTCATCGCAAGCTACTCCAACGGTACGCAGAAGTCGCTCGGAAAAATTATTGCGGCTAAATTTGCGAATCCCCAGGGGCTTCGCCAGATAGGCGATTCAGGTTTCTATGCAACCTCCGCATCCGGTTCAGCAACTTTTGGTGAGCCCGGATCAGCTGGATTTGGAACGTTACGTGCTGGTGCACGTGAACGCTCCAACGTCGATCTGACTGCGGAGTTGGTGGATCTGATCACCGCGCAGCGTAACTTTCAGGCCAACGCGAAAGCGATCGAAACCACGAATACCATGACCCAGGCAATTATCAATCTCCGGGGTTAATCGCGTGCGACTCTAGGGTCGGGGTAATAAAATGGACAGGTTAATATTTACAGCGCTCAGTGCCGCCAGAAGTAACGAGTTGAACCGTGTTCAGCTTACCAATGACCTGGCAAATCTGTCGACCACGGGCTACAAAAAAGCGACCAATACGACAGTGGAATCAGCCTATATCGCGGGACCGGGGTTACCCAGCAGGTTTCAACCTGTCCTGGCAGCCGACGTGGATCGGGTGGAGCTTGAGAGCGGGCCTATTGCCTACACGGGAAACGATACCGATATCGCCATGAATGACCAGACGATACTTGGTGTGCAGGCGCCCGACGGCAGTATTGCGTTCACCCGACGTGGCGACTTGCGGGTGACTGCGACCGGGCTGCTGGTTAACGGTGCGGGGCATGTGGTGATGGGGGAAGGTGAACCGATCACAGTCCCGCCGGGTTTTCTGATCGATATCGCCCCGGATGGAGCAGTCTTTGCGACCGATCCGGCCGAAGCAGCTGGTGAACCCACTCAGATTGGTTCGCTGATGTTACGCGATGCCACCAACACCCGGTTGACCCGTCGCAACGATGCTTTGTACGAGGTGCTGGGTTCAGCCGGTGCCGGCGGGGATTTTGAAACCGGTCCTAACCCGGCCTCCATCTCAGTCGGGGCACTTGAAGGGAGTAACGCGAATCCAGTGGAGATAATGGTGAGCCTGCTTGATCTGTACCGATCCTTTGAAATGCAGTTGAAGATCATCAAGAAAACTGAAGAGATGGACCAAGATGGCGCCCGCATGATCGGCTTGCGCTAAACACTGAATCAACAATCGACGAATAAGGTAGAACATCATGGATGCTTCAATGTGGGTTGCCAAAACAGGGCTCTCCGCGCAATCAACGCGGATGACCGTGATAGCCAACAATCTGGCTAACGTAAATACAACCGGTTTCAAGAAGGATCGGGCGATGTTCGAGGATTTGCTGTATCAGCGTATCGTTCAGGCCGGTGCGCAGTCCGATGTCAATTCCCAGAACCCGACTGGCCTGATGCTTGGCACCGGAACGCGGGTTGTGTCTACTGAGAAAGTACATCGGCAGGGCAACATGATTTCAACAGAAAATGCGCTGGATGTTGCAATCGCAGGAGACGGCTTTCTGTCTGTGCAACAAGCCGATGGCACAATTGCATACACACGTGACGGTTCATTGAAGCTCTCTAGTGAAGGCACCCTGGTGACAGCCTCCGGTGAAGCAATCATTCCCGCAATCACGATTCCGGCAGATGCTGCCAGCATCACGATTGGGCGCGATGGTACTGTGTCCGCAGAGTTAGCTAATGGTGGTGGCTCGGTGCAGGTTGGGCAATTACAACTGTCGCGATTCGTAAATAATGCCGGTCTGCAGCCGATAGGGCGAAACCTCTATCAAGAGACAAGCGCCAGCGGTACCGCGATTGTCGGGATTCCCGGGGCGCAGGGCGGCGGGATGCTGATGCAGGGATCTCTTGAAGCATCTAATGTCAATATTGTGGAAGAAATGGTGAATATGATTGAGACACAGCGTGCCTACGAGATTAATTCCAAGGCTATTTCTGCTGCTGATGGAATGCTGCGTTTCCTGAATAACAATCTCTAATGATCAAAATGCAAAAGGCGGAAATATGGTTTCTTACAAGAATATCGTCATGATGATGATGATCCCGGTGCTTGGCGCATGCGCAGTGGCTGCGCCCGAGCGCAATCAGATGACGTCCGAGTTTGAACTTGTGTATCCCAGCGAGGCACCTCCTGCCCGCATCAGTACTGGCTCGATCATGGATAACGGAGGCCATCTGTATCCGACGCGTCGAATCTATCAAAGCGGACAAGTGAAGGTGGGCGATATTATCACTGTGGTGCTGGAAGAGGCTGCGCAGGCGTCACGAACTTCCGGGCTGACGGCCGAGCGCGAGACGTCCAACAATATTCTTGGCGTCAATCAGGCCGGCGCCATTTTTGGGGGGAGCAGCTTTTTTTCAGGACATATCAACCGGTGGTTCAACGGTCTCGACCGATGGTGGTGGCACAGCGGATCAGTCCGCTGTGCTCACCGGTTCTATTTCTGCTGCGGTGGTTGATGTCATGAATAATGGCAACCTGGTGATTTTGGGTGAGAAAAAACTGACATTGACCGAAGGTTCGGAAGTTATTCGGGTCAGAGGTGTTATCCGCCCCGAGGACATTCAGCCAGATAACACCGTGCTGTCTAGAAGGATAGCAAATGCGCAATTCTCCTACAGTGGCTCTGGCGATCTGGCGAGAGCGGCAAAAACGCCTGCCGGCATCCGCACACTATTCAGTCTGTGGCCATTTTGAGGAATTGCGTCATGTTGAAAACAGTTTTGAAGTCATCTCTGGTAGCTTTATTTATGCTTCAGAGCTCGGTTTATGCCGACCGTATCAAGGATTTGACTGATATCGCAGGGGTTCGCACCAATCAGCTGGTAGGGTATGGGTTGGTTGCCGGCTTGTCTGGCACCGGCGATGGCAAAGATCTTCCTCTAACCGGGCAAAGCTTGAGAGCATTGTTATCCGGTCTTGGCGTGAGTGTTGACAGTCCGATCAGCGAATTTGATCTCGGTGACTCGCTTGTGGCGTTGGCCGGCCAGAATGCAAATCAGGCTCTTCAGTCCGATAACGTCGCCGCCGTGCTGGTCACTGCAGAAGTGCCTGCTTTTGCGAAGCCCGGTCAGCGTCTGGACATCAACATATCAGCCATCGGTACATCAACAAGTTTGCGCGGCGGCAATCTAATTATGACAGAGCTGCGCGGCATAGATGGCCAGGTATATGCGTTGGCTCAGGGGCCTTTATCGGTCACCGGTGTCAGTGCGCAGGGCGCTGACAGTAGCCTGGAGATCGGCGTGCCCACGTCTGCGCGCATACCTAACGGCGCTATTCTCGAGGCGCCGATTGAATCACCGTTCGCCTCATCAGACCACATTATCTTCAACGTGCGAGATATGGATTTTTCAACGACAGAACGCATCTCGACAGCTATCAACACCCTGTATGGAGAGGGGACAGCGGTGCCACTCGATGCGGTATCGGTAGCTGTCACGGTGCCTGCTGACGCTGTACAGAAAATTGGATTCATCAGTGACCTGCAGAATATGGAAATAGAACCTGGTGAGCCGACTGCGCGCGTCGTGATCAATTCACGAACGGGCACTGCCGTCATTAATCGTTCGGTGAGAGTGACTGCGGCGGCGGTTTCACACGGAACATTGACGGTGCGTGTTGACAGCATCAATCAGGTCAGTCAGCCGCAACCATTCAGCGATGGAGATACGGTTGGCGTGCAAAACGCAGACCTGTCTGTTGATGAGGAATTTGGCAGTATGTTTGTGTTTGATGCCGGGGTTGAGTTGCAGGAAATCGTTGATGCCTTGAATCAGGTTCGCGTAACACCATCCTCACTGATTGCAATACTGGAAGCACTGAAGCGGGCGGGCAGTCTGCGCGCTGAATTGGTGGTGATCTGATGAGTATCGACGCTCAATCCGCAGTTGGCAGTTTTTATGATTTCAGCGGCTTACAGCAACTGAGGTCTGAGGCTGCTTCAAACAACTCAGTCTCGGCTGGTCGCAAGGCGGCCAATGAGTTTGAAGCTGCATTTATGCAGATGATGCTGCAGTCGATGAAGCAGGCTTCAGAGCCTATGAAAAGTGATTTATTCTCGGATCAGTCTTCAGATTACTTTGAAGATATGTTCTTGAACGAAGTTTCGCATTTTATTGCATCACGCCAGTCTCTTGGCCTGGGCAAGTGGATTGATGAAACCATGAATGCCCGGCAGCCTAAATGACCGATATTCTATCAATTGGCGCTTCTGCAACGATGCTTTATCAAAAGTCGTTGGAAACCGTCAGCAACAACGTCGCTAACCTCAATACAGATGGTTATTCGCGTCAGGAGGCTATTAGTCTAGAAAATCGTCCAGCAGAGTACGGTGTGCATTACGTCGGCACTGGTGCCTATTTAGGTAGCATTAAGCGCAACTATGACGCCTTTGTTACGCGCAATCTAGCCAATTCCTTGAATCAATTGTCCAGTCACGAAGCAATGCTCAGTTACACGAGTCGTTTATTTGATTCACTATCATCTGAATCGCTAGCCTTGACACCTGCAGTTGACCAGTTTTTCGGTGCTGCAGAAAAATTGGCTACTCAGCCCGCCTCAACGCCGCTGCGAGCGGACCTGTTAGCGGCCGCGAACTTCCTCGCCGCCCGTGTTAGGGACTTTGCCCTCAACTTGAGCAGTCTCGATGATGAGTCATCGCGAGATATGGAGGCTAACGTTAAGCAAATTAATTCCCTGACATCTCAATTAGCAGGTATTAACGGGCAGTTACAAAAGAACAGTGAGTTACGCAGGCAACCAGCGACTTTGATTGACCAGCGCGACCGAGTGCTAAAAGAGCTCTCTGCGCTGATTGGCACAGATGTGAAGGAATTGCCCAATGGCCAGTTGGAAGTGAGAGTGAGGGATGCCGGATCTCTAGCGACCCTGGTTTTAGGTAATCGTACAAGTGCTTTATCAGTGAAACCAATTATAGATCAACCGGGTTTTCAGACACTGCTGCTCGATGAGTACGGCGAAAAAAAACAATTACTAAATGTGCCGGGTGGTCGTTTATCTGGACTGACCAGCTTTCGCACTGATGTACTGGCTCCAATGATTACTCAGATCGATAAGCTAGCTCAAAGCTTAGTTTCTAATGTCAACGAGGTGAACCGCAAGGGATTAACACTAGACAATAAAGTGGGCAGCGATGTTTTCACGGTTGAACGTAAGTTTACAGTTATAAATAACAACAACATTCCCATCTCCGGCGCACAGGTGTCGACTACGCGAGAACTGTCTGAGGAGATAAACCTAAGTATAGCTTGGCTTGGTGGCGACAACTGGCAGGTTAAAAATCTCAGAGATCAGTCAACTCAAATTGTTGTTGCAAAATTAGCTGAAAATACACTCAATCTTTCTTTGGCGGGTATCTCCGTTAAGTTTGGCGCGCAGCCCGCTATTGGAGAGGCAATCCTAATAAAATCCTCTTCCTCGCCATCGCAGGGTATCAGATTGGCAATTAATGACGGCAAACAGTTTGCATTTAGCGAACAATATTATGTCAGTCAGTCTATAACCAATAAAAAAGCATTGGAAACAAGTCTGCCTAGTGGCACGCGCACTGAGCCAGCTAATTTGGCAACTGTGCCCTCACTCAAGAGCTTCGTAGGCAAAAATGTGCCGCTGACGGTGGCGACCAGTCAGGTCAAGCCGGTGCTAGTGGTGCCGCAAGGAGCCTCTGACTTTGTGGTGTCTTTTCGTCCCGCAGTGGGCAGTGATGCGCAGCTGCAATTAATGACGTCTGAATTTAATCACTTGCTTGGCAGCGCGCTCAGCACTGAGGTTGTGGATGCAATGCGTGTGGCAGCCTTTGACACTGATAGTAGTTATGTGAGCGCTAACAGAAAGGATGCCTCGATAGGCAGTCTGAGTTACCGTGGTGCAACATTTTTTTATGGCCACAAAGCACAAGGCTTCACCCAGTCAGATGCTATTCCGGCTGCGACAGGTGCAGGAGCTGGGACACAGCTAATTGCGGCAGGTGCACTAAAGATTAATGGGCAGGCACTAGCCGGAGCATTGACTCTCTCCAACGGGGAGGCGCTGTCCGCAACGCGTTTGGCTGACTGGTTTAACTCCAATGTGGCCCTGATTGCCGCTGCGCAAAGACCTGCGGTTAAGGCGACAGTTGTCTCAGTGCCTGTTACCGATCAGCTCGGAAGTGTCGTCAAAGATCCAGCATCGGCTCAGCCGGTAATGCAGGACGTGGTGCGTTATGAGGGTGAACAAGTGCAATTCACTTTTGGCCTGCCGGGTAAACCCAGCGACCTGTCGGTACTTGGCCTGAGCACTGGGCTCTACTCGAGCGGTGTCACCGCCGAAAAGTTACTGATCTACGCGACTGCAGGAACTGCGGTGGCAGCAAACATACAAGTAAACGTACCCGCCAAAGGCTTTAGCACCCCCGCACCCGTGCTCAATGAGCCATTTCGGGTGTCATTCTCCACGATTAATGGTCAGTTGCATTACAACTTGCAGGACCAGTCAGGTGTGGTGATCGCCCAACGGCGATTTGATCAGACTGCGGGTGTGCTACTGCCAGGTATGTCATTGCGATTCGATAGCCTGCCGACTGATGGGGATGTGTTTGAAGTGCGGGTAAATCAGGACACCGCTAGTGACAACCGTAATCTGAATGCACTCATTAACTTACGCGATGGTAAGCTCGTAAACCAGCAAACGCTGCAGGAGTTTTATCTGAGTATGGTGAATACCGTAAGTAACGTACAAAACATTACGTCCATGAACAAGGATACGTCCCAGATTCTGCTCGATGATGCGGTCAAAAGGCAGTCTCAGGTATCCGGCGTTAATCTGGATGAGGAGGCAGCTGACCTCATTCGCTTTCAGCAGGCCTACCAGGCTTCTGCGCAGATTATTCAGGCATCTATCAAGCTCTTTGATATCTTGCTCAATACTAACCGCTAACCCTGAGCGCAAATGGTCATGAAAGTTACCACCAATCAATATTTTAACGAATCCACGCGAGTGCTGACCGAGCAGCATGCGGAGGTTGCTGCGCTGCAGTCGAAGATGGCGAAAGGCGAAAAGCTGCTGCGCCCCAGCGAGGATTCACGTGCTTCCGTAAAAATTCTCAACATTAACTCTCTCATAAACCGGCAAGATTCCCAGGCCACGACTCTGCGCGAACTTGAGAACAGACTGGTAGCTGAAGAGAGTGCCATTAGTGGTATTAACGATATTCTATTACGCATCCAGGAAATCGCCGTTATGGGTGCTAATGACACTTATTCGTCGGCAAACCGCAAGGCGATGGCGTTGGAAGTTCGTGCTTACGAATCACAACTGCTCAATCTGGCTAACATGCAGCACACGGATGGTGGTTATTTGTTTGCCGGCACCAAAAACACCAAACCACCATTTGCTCAAAACACTGCTGGGGCAATTACCTATCAGGGTGACTCCACCCGCATCATCTTGAAGGGAGCGGGTAGTCAACAGTTTGAAATAAATACCACGGGATATGAGCTGTTTTCCGGAGGAAGCACGACCCGCGACCGCGCAGTGGATGCGACGCTGGCGTTTGCAGAAATTAGATCAGTTGCGGGGGCACTGGAGAGCAACAATGGGCAACAGATAAGCGCGAAGATCGCGACAATTAACGGGCTGAGAGATAACGTGAGCTTGGCGCTGACCAAAATCGGTGTGAGGCGAAATGTCATCGAGGCTCAGGCGGCGATAGTGCAGGAGCAATCGACGATGTTGCAGGGATTATTATCTGAGCAAAAAGATCTGGATTACACTGCCGCGGTTACCCAGTTATCGGGGCGAATGCTGGCTTTAGAGGCCGCACAAACCACTATGTCAAAAATTTCTCAATTAAATCTGTTTAACTATTTGCGCTGAAGTGTCGACCTACCAGGGTGATTGTTGGTTTTATCAGGAAATATCGATATGGAACCGGTAAATAAGGCAAGCGCACAGACAGCGGCGATTAAAAAGTCGTTGGATGTAGGTTCAGGTGTTGATATTGATGCTCTGGCGCGAAGTTTGGCCAGTGCAGAGGGTGCGGCCCGGATTGATACTACCAAGAAACGTCTGGCATCGGTTGAAAGCCGGATTTCAGGCTACTCGGTAGTCTCCACTTTTATGAGTGGGTTCAGGCAGAAGTTTTTAGATCTTCAGGATGTCAGTAAGCTTTCTTCTAAGTCGGTGATAACGTCTGACAGTAGTCGTATGCCGGCGACTGTGAATAGTAGCGCACAGCTAGGGCGGCATTCCGTTCAGGTGCAGCAACTGGCTGCTGCTACGACTCGCGCGTCGGCGTCATTTGCTGCAAGCACTAGCAGTCTTAATAACGGCACAGCGTTCAATATCGAGATACAGGTGGGAAGCAAGCCTGTCAGTGTTATTAATGTTCCGAAGGATACACCAGCCGGGCTTGTCGAGGCGATCAATGCTGCCAATATTGGTGTGCGTGCAACGCTGATTAACAAAAATGCCAGTGCAAATGATTGGCAGATCGTGCTTCAGGGACAAAGTGGCGCGAGTGCAGACTTTACAGTTGCCAGCAGCACGGCTGCGGTTAATCTGGGCCTCATCGGCGCGGGCAACCGGTTAACAACAGCTCAGGATGCTCTGATCACAGTGAATGGTGTCGCAAATATTGCGCGCTCGTCTAACCAAATCGCCGATGTTATCCCTGGTGTGCAATTTGATATCCGTTCCGACCCCGGACAGTCCGTTTCCATTGTTGTGGAGCAGAGCAATCAACTGGTTAAAGAAAAGGTAAACGGGCTGGTTAACAGCTATAACGAGTTCATGGTGGTTCTGAAACAATTGAGTGTAGAAGTAGCAGTAGCGGACGATAAATATTCAGGGACTCTCAGTCGTGATAAAGACTTCGTTAATACACTGCGCTCGGAGTTGCGCAGTCTGATGACACAGAATTCATCCACCCCTGAAAGCGGAATAGTGTCCCTAAGGGATCTAGGGCTCACCTTTGCAGTTGATGGGACGGCATCAATCAATCAGAAAAATTTGGACCTTGCGGTGTCAACCAAGCCTGATGCAGTTGCTAAAATGTTGTCTGCGGGTACTGACAACACCAGCGATCTTGCGAGCGAGCCCAAGGGCTTTGCTCAAGACATCAGCATCAAATTAAAGGCAATGTTGTCGCCTGAGGGTATTATAAGCCAGCGAAAACTCTCCGGTAATACACAGATAGCCGTCTATAAGCGTGATCTTCAAAAGCTGGAGTTGCGTTTGGAGACGGTCTACCAGCGCTATATCTCGCAATTTTCCTCGATGGAAAGCTTGGTACAGCGCATGGATGGGGTAGGTAAATACCTGAAAGGACAGTTTACTGCCATGGAAAACATGTACAAAAACTAATGCTCGAGTGCTGGTAACGGAGATTGCCGTATGTCTGATAATGATAACCGCCCGGGTTGTGCTGTTTGCAGATTGATCCGCACATACCTGATGGTCGCCGTTCCTTTAATCATTGCCATTGCACTTGGACCCGAACTTGAGTTCCTGAAAGAGATCGATCTGATTAAAGTCACTGCTGCACTTGCCGTACTGGGCCTCGCTGGTACCGTGGCCTGGCTCGCATATCAGGAGTATTGGCGTAAATAATCTAATGAATTTCATGGTTTAGCGACAAGCATAAACATATGTGCCGCGCTGGCAGGTTGACGACACGCGATGCTGCCTTGGTAACTGTAAGTCAGACATTTTTGTGAAGATGCAAAGTCGGCGCGATCGAAAGTCCAGTAGTTTTCTATGGGCAGTTGCGGAAAAACATTGGTATTAAGAGCAGGATTTATACATTCCTGAACGGTAACGGCTTTGAATTCATCGGCGGTCGGCAAACGCCATTGATACGAAGAATTTTCGCTGAACTCGACTGCGAAGAGGTTTGCCTCTGTCCAGTCGAGAGTTAGTGGTTGGCCTTGGCACACCCCATTGCGAAAATATTGTCCCGCAGGGCATCTGTACCAAACTGTGCCTGAGTCGTGATGAAACGCCACACCGTCATCAAGTAACTGATAGCCGCCAACGTCGTTAGGACCGAAGTAACTGACGCATGATTCTTTTTGTTTGAACTGATCACAACCACTCAGCATTGTCAGCATTAATGCGGAGATCATTAAAGTTGTTCTCTTTATGTGTCGACTAGTTTTAATCTTAACTTTCATTGACACTTACTCCTGATTCTTCAGCCAATTGTCCGGAGTCGAAGTATGTCAAATAATCAATACATAGCAAGGGAGAAGGGTTTATGGATATCGCAACCATTGTAGGGATGTTGGGGGCTTTGGGCCTGATTTACTGGTCGATTGGCCCCAATATGGCTATGTTCATAGATATGCCCTCGGTCTATATTGTTTTGGCCGGTTCTATCATGGTGGTGTTGCTACGCTCCTCACTAGGTGAATTTATCGGTGCAATACGGGTGCTGGGAAAAACTTTCAAGAACAAGATCGACAAGCCAGAGACGTTGATCCAACAGCTTGTCGAGCTGGCTGATATCGCTCGCAAGGACGGCATGATCGCCCTTGAAGGTCAAGATATTGCCAATCCGTTTTTAGCCAAGGGGATTGGTATGCTGGTCGATGGAACGGCTCCGGACTTGATCAAGAAATCCTTGTCTAAAGAAATCCAGGCCATGCGTTCGCGGCACCGTATGGGCGCCGATATCTTTGCTTCATGGGGGGAGGTAGCCCCCGCAATGGGGATGATCGGCACGTTGGTAGGTCTGGTACTGATGCTTGGCAATATGGGGGATCCAAAATCTATCGGACCAGCCATGGCGGTCGCCCTGCTGACCACCTTGTATGGCGCCATTCTTGCCAACGTCCTCTGTCTTCCAATGGCTCAGAAGCTGCGTAACCAGTCGGAACTGGAAACGGCCAACTGTGAGCTGGTCATCGAGGGCGTACTGTTCATTCAAGGCGGAGGCAACCCCAGAATACTCTCGGACTTATTAGCCTCTTTCCTTTCACCTAAGGCCCGAACCAAGTTGCAGGCTGGGGCAGGTTAGTCTCAGGATACCGTGTTAATCGATCAGAGGAGACGACGTGAGTACATTGGATGATCCGGAGAACACGGTGAGTTCACCGGGGGATGAGATGGTTTCCGCCGTTGCGGATGAAAACCCCCCGACATTCCCAGTCGCTGCTCATGAGGAAGACGATGAGCCCGCTGCTGATTGTCCTGCTTGCAAATCCGGAGCGCCGGCGTGGATGGCGACGTTTGCGGATATGGCCACGCTGCTGATGGCATTTTTTGTATTGCTATTATCCTTCTCGGATACAGAAGTGCCCAAATACAATATGATCAATGGCTCTATAAAGGGTGCGTTCGGTGTCCGCAAGATCGTTCCCAGTATTCAGATCCCTGCTGCACGGAGCTTGGTGGTGGAGACATTTACACCAGCCGTGGCGCAAAGAACGGTGGTTGATCAACAGACGCAACTCTCGCAGGACATCAGCGCTGCAAATTTGGTGGTCCGTGATAACCAGTCCAGTGAGGATTTTGAACTCGAGCAGGAATTCCGGCGTGTACAAGCTGCTCTGGCCGAGGCCATCGAATCAGGTGAGATCGAGGTGCGAGTGGAAGATGATGAAATTGTTGTGGAGATTTCAGCTAATAACACGCAGAGCCCATCCGGCAGCGGAACCGACTCTAAACGCGCAGGGCAGGTGGACAAGCGTATTGTCGAATTGTCGGCGGCGGCTGCCCAGGCGCAACTACAGGTCAGTCGTGAGCTGCAGGTGATCAGCGTAGGCCCTGCCGCGCAGGCCGATATTCCGGAGTCGCCGCCATCTTCGCAAAGTTCATCAAGAGGCGATCAGTTAGAGCGCTTGCAGAAGGTGAGATCAGATCTGAATACCGAACTGCAGCAGGGCCTGGTCGAGGTTGAGATGATCAACAACGAGATTGTTATCCGACTGGACAGCCAGAGTTCGTTTACCTCTGGCAGTGCTGACCTGCGTCCGGATTTTGTTCCTTTGCTAAACAGGGTCGGTGCATCAATAGCCGACACTACTGGAGTTGTCCGCGTGGAGGGACACACTGACAACGTCCCTGTGGTCTTCAGTGATCGATTCAATTCCAACTGGGACTTATCTGCAGCCAGGGCCGCGACAGTGGCAGCCTACTTGGCTGGAGCCGCCGACATCGCAACAGCACGTTTGAGTGTCAAAGGGCTCGCTGATACGGTTCCTCTGGAGTCAAACACATCGTCGGAAGGGCGTGCCCGTAACCGTCGCATTGAAATCATTGTTGATGGCAGTTGACCCATGGCTGATACCGACGACATTGAAGAAATAACATTGGCGCGGCCCAAAAAGGCGTCGTCTGATGAGCCTGAACCGGAGTGCCCGCCGTGCAAAAGTGGTGCGCCGGCGTGGATGGCGACGTTTGCGGATATGGCCACGCTTCTGATGGCATTCTTCGTGTTGCTACTGTCGTTTGCAAATACCAGTGTACCCAAATACAAGAATATTAGTGGATCCATGCAGATGGCCTTTGGTGTGCAAACTCTGATCCCCGTTGTTGAGCCGCCAGAAGCCAAGAATTTGATTGCCACGCAATATATGACAGCTGAAGTACAGCAGACTCCCGTGCAAACGATTGAGGAGCAGCGCACGGATGAGCCTCAGCCGGTTGATCCTGAGCTGGATCGTGATGTCGCACCTGCAGATTCGCAAACCAATGATGCTGTTGAAATGCTCGAAAAAGCGCTTGCCGATCAAATTGCAGCCGGAAAAGTCTCCATCATTGTCGAAAATCAGACTGTTACATTGAATCTGCTTGATCCCGATTCACTGGAGGCAGATAACTCGCCCGACAATCAGCCTTCAGCCGGACAGATCAGTGCCGAACTTCTGGATGTTTTCGCCG
>Ga0256324_1000004_pt1 | contig 20468 bp, 3 predicted proteins | sample LawtaT_14_FD_189963 | JGI IMG/M metagenome (GOLD analysis project Ga0256324, IMG submission 189963) | Metatranscriptome of freshwater microbial communities from St. Lawrence River, New York, United States - Law_Yuk_RepA_8d (Metagenome... | ecosystem: Environmental > Aquatic > Freshwater > River ... | reverse complement strand
GTTTCAGACACAGTTGTTTCAATTGTCAACCGATTTTATGGCGATTCGGATTCAAACGACTTAGACAACAGCTTCTTCAAGAATCGAGAATATTTTCGTGGTTTCTTTGACAATTTGGTAACTTAAGTATTTTCTGACTCCATAGGTAATCCAACCTTCATGCTGAGCGTTTTTGGCCTTGTACTCTTTTGTAGTTATAAACTCGGCCTTCCTGTGCTTGTTTTCAAGGCTAACAAATCGCCAGCGTGGGTTGAAATGTTGCTGATCGTGAAGAATAATGAATCGATTCAACGGGAATTTTTGTATTCCATTGCTCGCTGTCTTCGCAAATGGGGCCCATTTTATATTCCGCAAGATCGTGAGTTCTGGGTTGCGCTATGTATGTATTTAAGGTTTTGTGCTACACCGGTCGAAATTGACCAAGCTGCTGGCCGCCAAGATCTCGCCAACCTCCTATGTATTTTGAATGTTGTGCCGTTGCCAGAAAATCTTCAGCGAGACTTTGTGAGCTTTTGGCTCTCGCCCCCGAGAGAACCAGTTAAATCGGCGTTGAAGCCCCTAGTTACTTCCGAAAACTGGCTGCAAACAAAAGCTTTGAGAACGAGTCTGTGCCGATTGTTGGGAAATATTCCAAGAGCAGCAGATATGCTTCTTCCACATTTTGCGGAGCATACATACTTCGCACCTGATTACTCCTACCCTTTTATTGAAGTTCTAACCTCAGAACTGAAGGCAAATTTTCGCGATGAATTTTTGCAAATGTTCGTGAATTTGGTAGTATCCAATTTGAAACAGAAAGGAACTGCGAGAATAATTATTAAATATATTGAATTCCAAGACGAAAAGAAGGTTGCTCCCAATTCTCCAATGCTGCTCACAAATGATATTGTTTCTGAGTTTGTGAGTGAGACACGCCCTGGAGGCAAAAATTCATTTCCCCCTCATATGGAAGAATTTGGTCCTTTTTTTCGAGAAAAGCCTTACTCCGAATCCTAAATCCCTGAAGCTTTTTCGTCAATACGCTGTTCGATTTCTGACTGAGCGCCGCCAGACGCGGAATACCATGCATCCTTTGCAGAGTTTGGCACAAACTGTGGCTTCTTGTCCAAGGCTTTTTTCAAAATTAGCCCGTGCAGATATCCAGGATTATTTTTTGAACCTGCTCAATGATATATTCCAACCAGCGAGCATATTGCGAAATTCTACAGAAATCATGGACGCCTTTGCACCGAAAATGGAGAATCCTGTAATCTTGGCCCTTTTGGAAGCTGTCTGCGAATTGACAGTTGGAAACCGAGCTTTGATTGCATGGCAACAGCAGGGTTTCACAATTCACAACTTTCCTAATTGGCTCGAGTCTATTAACAGTGTACAACCTAAGAGGACAAACCTCGGAGCCCTAACTGTTGCGGCACACCTTGTGAAGACCTGTTTGTCGACCCTCGACCAGACTATGGGTCCTCTTTCCCGGCTCGACTCCAAACGTGATTCAGCTCGTATGAGCGATGCAGCTTTTAAGAATGCGATGGCTTACTGTGATAGAATGCTGTTGCCCTGCCTCGACAAAATCATTACCTGGTTAAATGTTGAGACGAACGAGCAATCTCAATCTCGAGGAGGGATTCCTAGGATTTTGACAGAAACACTTGGAGAACTGGCACGCATTGATGAAAAAGTCGCAGGAGCGACTAACATTTTGCTTGACGATAAAGTTGATTTTAACTTGGATCAGCTGAGTAGCTTGGTTAGTAAGGGCAAATTTATTCTTCAACTGCACCGTGGAGATCAAAAACGCGCCAACAGCTTCACAAAAGGATTGGAGAGAAAGCTTCGTGAAATCAAGGACCAGATTGCGGAATTGAAGCTAAAATTGCCATTGTTGAACTGGTGCACCAAGAAAAATATCGATGGAGCTGAAGGCTATTTCGTCGAGTGCAGAGGGACGCTGAATAACTCTGAAGAACAATCGGAAAGGCAGCTGAAAACTTGTCATCTGGATGTGGATGCATTTTTTAAAGTACTTGGCCCTATGAAAGAATTTTTGGAACTATTCATCGGAAAGAGTCGTTTGTTTGATAACCGAATTGAAAAAGAATTGAAGAAAGCTCAAAACGAAGATCTGCTTCAGCTTGCAGATCTAAAAACTGCCGCAGAAAGCACTCGTTCTTATTTTATTCGCCTTCTCTCCAGTAGTGACCTTCGCCTAAAAGAACTCGAAAGTGTACGCGAAACCCTCAAGGAAAACCCTCAAGAGTTGTTGGACACTAGACGATTGATGGAGACTTTTGCGAAAAGTTCAGACATCAAGGTGACTTTTTCTATGGACAAATTTGCTGCGGCTATGGAATTGCTCGAACTTTCTTCTCATCTTCCGGATATTTTTACCTTGTTGGAACGGGTCAATTTTGATAATCTGCAACCTTGGCGCGACGATTCTTTGTATGAGCTGTATGAAAACAAGCTCAGCAAAGAAGAGCAGCTTTACAATATTTCGTTCGGGGAAGTTCAGAAAGTTTTACATGAAGCAAAAACTGCGCTTGTAGGTTTGGATATTGTGGTGCTTCGGTTGTTCAAAGAAATTACGAATGCAGAGCGCTTCCTCCTTTTTATGAAACGCTTTAGATTTTACGGTCCTGGGAAAGAAAATTTTACCACGACTTTCGGACTTGTCACCAACAATTTACAAGGACAGGCATATGACTCCAATTTGCTGATTCATCTGAAGGAGGCTCATGAGTTAGTCTGCCCGTTCTTCGAAGCAGCCAACCTAAAAGGCATTTTTGCTGATCTCAAGAAAATTGAGCTTGACACAAAATCTGCCAAGCATCTGGCTGATTGCCTTCGAAATGTGTCCAGCAACATGGACACGATTGAAACTTGGTTTGAGCAACGCCTCGAGAGTAGCATTATTATGTACGCAAAGACTGCCATCGATATTCTGAAAACTGGGCAGTATCTTTTCGTCCTCGACTCGCGTGGTGGCGATTCAGACCATTTGGCGCCAACTCGGGAACGCCCAGAACTGTTCATTCAATATTCCAGGTCTGACGGCAAGTTGCTCAAGCCACAAAAAATGGCGGCAAAGGAGGTGTCTGAGTTAGTGAGAATGCTTATATTCTTTCATCGCGGCACCGGAGAAAGGAAAGGCAGTGGAGAAAAGAAAGAAGAGACAAAAGGTGATGAAGAAGATCAAGCCACGAAGAAGTTAATCCAAGTGCATTCGGAGTTAACTCGGACTTTCGAAGTCGTTGCGCAACTGAAAGAAGCTGGTCATCCCTCATATCAGTCACAGAAATTCACTGGTCAGCTGTCATCCCTCAATGTACGATGTTTGGAGTGGCAGCGTGAGTTAGCCGAGTGGGGTGAAAATCTCAACACTTTCCTTCAGGATTATCCTTTCTTGCGTTTCTTGTCTGTGCATCAATTGCATTTTGCGGTCAAGCTGTTAACCCAGCTTTGTGATGTGGAAGATAATTCCAGACGCGAAAAGCTCTCCAAAAAGCTGCATCACCTGGTGATGTTAATACCTCGGCTTTCCAATTTGTCATATCCACAATTCATGACTGCATTAAATGCCCCCTTTCGGAAAGCTACCTGGGAAAAATCTCTCGGCGACCTTGTGCACTCACTAATTTCAACTGCCGCCTCTGAATTTCGCGACATCCGCCGTCCTGATCGCTTCGCTGGAGAAAGTTACGTTGCGGTGAACCTGGCAACATTGCCTCAAAAAGAAAAACTTCTTCCCGAACTGTTTTCGCCACTTATCGTGAGTCGCTATTCCACATTGGCCGGCCGGCTTCCACATCACGCGGAGTTGTTTTGGTGTGGGCCGCACGTATCTCCTCGGGACTTTGACGCGTTCTTAGATCGTGTTTCGGCTGCTCACGGGGATTATCGCTTTTTGCACTTCACCATAATTGACGTAGAACAGCTCCCTCACTCACTCGGCGCAAAGCTGCTGGCTTGGCAAACCAGACGGAGTCAAATAAGAGATGCCAAAGTTGCGTCTGTGGATTTCGTGTACCGCACTTCTCAAGCTGTGCGAAGCATTTCGTGGATGCCCTGCGAAAATGTTACGATGCATCCCTGTGAAAATAGCGCCGAAATCAAGCGATCGAAGAGTTCTTTGAGAGCCACTCTAGAATGTGTCGTGTCGGCGCCCGGTGATGGCAAAACATTTTTCATTCGCCGGAAATTGCGAAAATTACGGAATGAGATCTCGACAAGACCTAATGTTCCTGCCAATGTCAATGCCATTGAACTGGCTTCGAATGCAGTATTTGAACTCCGGGTCGATGAAAGTTTTACCACTGCCGGTGCCATGGACCGTCTGGAAAGTGCTTTCTCCAGCGCTGCTGCACTTGGGGGTGGTAGAACTTGTGATGTGACCATGGCTCTCAATGTCTCCCCTTACGCGCCTTGGAATGTTCTCAACAAGTTCTTATTCGACATTTTGGTCACCGGAATCGTTGTTGATACTTTGACGGAACGTGTGTTTTCCATTCCTTCAAGCCTTCAAGGGTCCTCGGAAAAGCTGTGCATATTATTGGAAGTTCCAGGTGCGATTGAAGTTGAAGAGTCTCGCAGGCAAAGAGGCTATCTTGGCAAACAGACTGATATGGATGAAGTCTACCTGAAAAGTTATATTTTGAAACGATTCGGTGATGGAGCCCGCTGGGGATGTCTCGAGCTACTTTCGATGTCGAAATTTGCTGAGATAACCATTATTACTTCTGATGTACCATTTGACTTTTCTGACAACAAGGAGTTGGAGAATGTTCTGCGTTTGTTGAAGGCCTATCATCATCGCCTGCCGGATAGTCTGCAAAGACCAAGAGTTTCGAGGGAAAGTACTAGCAAACAGCCCCAAGATGGGTATCCTCCGCGAAAGCTTCTTGACTTGATGTGCAAAGACGAAGAATTCAAGCAGGCGCAAGCAACTTTCAATATTGATTTTAAGGACGTGGAAAATAATGGCGGTGTTACATTCAAGAACTGGCCGCTTCCAACGACTGACCATGAACGTAAGGAGATTTTAAATACTGCATTTTCAATCGTGCGAAAGCTTCCCGATGCACCGAATTTGTCTCGGAAAATGATTCTTCGTAATTTCCTGCACTATTTGGTCAAGAGATGCAAATTTAGAGATGCGAACGAATCTATTCGGTTCATGGAGACTTACGCGTATGTCGGATCAATTTTGATGGAATCGGCCATTCGCGAAAGTGGGCTTCTGAGCAAGCAGCTAACGTGGCGTGAACACCCTCATTGTTTTTTAGTGTACGATGACCCGTCGATATTTTTGATTACCATGGATGAGCAGCGGGCTTTGAAGCTCTCGGACAACACATTTCGACAAGGAAAACTCCAGCACCAGTCTGTATGGGACAAAAAAATTAGATATCCAAGTGTTCGACTTTAAAAACAAGAATTTTACAAATAAGCGGGAGCTATGCAACCTATTGGCTGTTGGATTAGGCATTTCAAAAGAGCTTTGTGGCGAAATCCTATTCCGGAATCAGTACGTGCTCACGCTCGATTTCGTGATCAAATTTCTTCATCTTGAAGAGCGTCGAAACGCCCGAACTGCCACAATTTTACAAGGTGAGACTGGCGTTGGCAAGACTTTCCTGCTGCACGTCTATGCGCAGCTCGTCAGCCAGCTGGTCGTTCCGCAAGAGAAAAAAGAACCTGACTTATTTGTCCAGCTCCACAAGATAATGGATGACTTCCATAAACCAGTTGAGAAGCAAGCAAATGTTGCACACCATGAGAATGTCCTCGCCCGACAAGCTGCTCCTGCTGAATATTTGGACTCTTTTTCTGAAAAGTATCAAGAACATGAAGAAAAGTCGAATGTTGTAAAGCAGCAAATAGAGCTGGCCAAATCGTTTGCACCGCTGAGTCGAGAAGTTGCCCAGAAACTGGATTCCCGTCACAGCCTTGACACTCTTGGCGACTTGATCAAGATTACTGGTCGGCTTGGTCGAGCTCTTGCGCAAGCGTGTCGCGTGCCACTGCAAGGACTCTCTCTTTTCCCTGGTTTGGCCCCGCAACTCGGTGAAGCTCTGCTCTCCAGCTTAAGGGACTGGGTAAACAAGGTATGTAACAGAGCCGTGATAGACCGCGCTTTATTTATTTATCTGGAGCGACATTTGCGTGAAAACGACGATGTTGATGTGACGCTGCTCGCGCGGTTTTGGAGTGAAATGGCCGATCTCAAGCGCGCTGAATATCTCGACGATGGAGACGTTCGCTGGCAGCAGTACATCGCTAGCCTTCTCAACGTCACCGTTGCGAAATTGGGTGTGTGTGAATTTAAGGCTCCTGAGCCGGCTGCGGGGACAAGTACTCCTGATTTCAAAACTGTTCGCGATTTTTGCTCCGTCCCATTGGGATACGTTGCATTTAAGGCATTCTTTGCTGTGGTTCAAGCAGCAATCTTTTCTGTCAAGCGATCGTCATTCTTTCATCTTGATGTTCATGGTGGACTTCAATTTTCCGAATTACAACTGTTTATTCGCTACGTCAGCTCTTATGCTTTGCGGAACCCGAGTGTTAACATAACTGCATTTTTGGACGAAGTGAATACCGCGTCTATTCTGGGATCATTTCAAGAAATTATGGTTGACCGTTCCTTGGAAGGTAAAGCGCTGCCTGAGAATATATTTTGGGTGGGCGCTATCAACCCTCCGCGCACCGATTCGTCTGTCTCTGAATCGGAAGATCCTGATCAAGGGCGCCGAGCAGTTCTTGATATGTATAATGTTCGGCCGTTGCCTGAGGGATGGCTGCAGATGGTTTGGGACTACGGTGCTCTTGATGAAGAACAAGAAAAGGACTATGTGAATGCCAAGCTGGAGTTATGGAGTGCAAATCTCCGTCGAGAAATGGCTCATGAGTATATTCAAGAAGCGAATCGTTATACGAAGACCAATATTTGCCAAGTCTGTGCAACTCCTGGGCATTGGACAAGAAACTGTCCTAGATCGACTGCTGACGAAAAAGAAGCGGATCCCAACATGAGTAATGCCGAGCATGCGTTATTGTCCGCCTTGCATATCCTTCCTGGCAGCAAATCGCGATTTGACCGAGCAAGGCGAGAAGAGAGAAGGCAGTTAACTCAGGAAGACCGAGAAGAAATGAAAATGTTCGATCCAGATAAATCCCTCCACCAAGAACTCGACGACAAACTACTTACTGAATATTTCAAGAAATCCTCTGACGTTGTCTGGAGTCTACAATCTGATGAGCACAAGCATGAAAGAAAGCACAGCTCGTCCGGCCCGCAGCGTGAGAGTAGGTCTCTAAGCAACGTGCACAAATTGTTGATTGGTATCGACGGAGCTGTGGCTAGTTTGGCGAATTTGGTGGTGGAAGCGCAAAAGTTTGTTCGTGATTGTCACGGAGTTAGCGCTGTGAGTCAAAGAGATATTCAACGAGTTTTTAAGCTTCTGGATTTCTTTCTCAAAGATCACAGGAAACGACCTGAGTTCGACGAGCTGGAGCCAAATCAATTGGCAACACGGTGCATGTTTTTGGCAATTGGTGTTTCCTACTACTTGCGCCTGGAGGACACTCTCGTTCAAAATAGAACTCTTCAGCACTTTGTTTGTGACGTCTGCACATTTGAGCACTCTGGACCGCCTTCGTATGACCGTTGTGAAGGCTGCGAACAAAAATCGTCATTTACAGTCAAGGCTCAAGAAGAAAAGGTTACCAGGCAGCCTCGGCACGAGTTTTGTGCTTTGATGGCAGGCCTCAGAAAGGGAGCCTTAGTCTCCGACACAACAAAACGTCCTTGGAGCAAGTTTGCCGAAGTGATGGGAGATGAAATGAAAGAATATATTAAGCATGCTAAAGTTCCGGTTGGAATTGCGCGAAATCAAGCGCTGAAAGAGAATTTTTTTGCTATTGCTGTTTGTACAGAAAATAAAATATCCTTATGTTTGCTCGGTCCTCCTGGGTGCTCGAAAACGCTATCTTTTTCTATTGCTACAGACACCATGCGAGGGCAACCCCAAAAGTCCGGACGAGAAGCTAAAGTGGGCGATCAATTTTTTTACCGCTTTTCCTGTATTTATGGCTGGGATGTAACATATCAGTGTTCTGAGAACTCTACCGACAAAGAGATCAAAGAAGTTTTCATCAAGCAAATCGAAAGACAACAGGAAATCGCAAAAGGAGGCCGAAATGCTACAGCAACGGTATTTTTGGATGAAGCGAGTTTGCCTCGGCAGAGCAAGGATGGCAAAGAACCCTTGAAAGTACTGCATTATTTTACGGATAATGCGAAAGTCGCGGTGGTAATTTGCACAAATAGGTCGATGGACGCTGCAAAAAGTAACCGCACGATTCGCGTGTTTCGTCCTCCTGCAACGCTTGCTGACCTTGTGGAACTTGCGTATGGCTGTCTGGAACTTGACGAATCAAACATCTCGCCGCTGTTAAAATCCACAATATCGGGGCTCTGTCACGGTTATGATTCGATCAAAAACAATCCTAGATTTAAGGAGCAGTTTCAGCAAAGAGATTTCTGCCAATTTCTCCGTTATTTTTTGCGTCACAATTCAGCAAAATCTAACGATGAGTTGCAGATCGTTCCAAAAGACGTCTTATACTCGTTGGAAAGAAATTTTGGCGGAATTTCACCAGAGGATTTCCTCGTTGTTGCGCAAACTATGTTTGCTAAAGCGCAAGAGGCACTCGACTCTATCGATGGTGTTAATTTTCACTTGCCATTGTGGTATGATCGTGCTGGTGGATGTTGGACTCATGATCGGAAATTGAATGAAAGGAAACTGAATGACAGGAAAATTACTGATAAGAAAGTTTCTTCGAAGGTCGATGTGGAAAATGGATTGGTGCCAAGCAAGCCAGATCTATTCCGATCTCCTCTGGATGTGTTGGAATCCTCGCTTACAGAGACTCCCACTCGGACGGGAAATTTGAATGATAACGCGGTGAGATTTAAATTGATCATTGATCCCAGCGATGACGAAAGTGCTGCTCGATTATTGGTTTCGTTAGGCCTTTTGCCGCCGAAAACACGTGTGATCCAGCTTTCTGACTTTCCAGCAGATAATACAGACCTTGTTCGCAGCGAATGCGTCGCTGATGTCAAAGATTCAATGGCAGCTGGCCATACTGTGTTCTTAATGCACACCGATCAAATTCATGGGTCATTTTATGATTTATTTAACCAACGATTCAAAACCAACCAAAATCAACATGGTCAGACTCAATTTTTTGTCAACTTGGCGATTGGAGCATTTTCTAAAGCCTGTCAAGTTAATGACAATCCGCCTTTTCGATGTTTGGTTCACCTTCCTAAACACCTATGGAAACCTTCCTCACTTGCCTTCAAGAGTCGCTTTGAAAAGTACATCATTTCAATCGACACTGTTATGAGGGATTTCCATTTAAGTCGCCTCGGAGAAGGACGCCGGATAGCGGAACTGGCTTTCAAATCATGTCAACGATTTGTGAGCTATATTGGGATGTCGAACTTTTTTGGCTATGCGTGTAGCTCGGACCAAGAGTCGATGGAAGCGAAGAATGAACTCGGCGTCGGCAGCCCCACCTTAAGCTCTTTGTTTGTTAGCTTAATGGAAGCCATCGCGACTCTAAATCTAACCTTAAATGAAGCAGATTTGCAACCCATTATTCGATACGTGAATTTGAAATTGCTGCAGCTGCTGCGACCTGAAGCCTTCATTTTGAAAAATGGCGCTTTACCCCCAGAGTACCTGTCGTTGTATCTTGACCACCAAGAACATTTTTCACTGCGTAGCTTCTTGCAAAAGAATGTTTTTCATGTAGTAAATCAACAAAACCTTTTTCTGCACGATCCTATCGAAACCGAATTTCTGCGAATTCGCGACCCACAAGGAAATGATTCCGCTCCTCGTGCGCAAGCCCAACGCAAGCGATCCGGTTTTTTAAAGCATATGGTTTATCTTCGCAACTCCTCCTTACTCGAGCAACTTCAGCAGCTACCTTCGACGTACATCTCGCGGGTCGGTGGTCATCGAGATTTGCTCAATGAAGAGCAATCCCATATTCTTGTGCGTGTTCTTGGCTGTGATCTAAAGCGAGTTGCACTGCTGGTAATGAGTGAGGTGGAATCTATGCATATGTGCACTACCGCAATAAAGGGGTTTGTATCTGATGCATTTCGCCAACTGTGCGTGATAGTTGTCAACACAGCTTCTGCCAGCAAGCGGCAAATTAATTTATGCCGTCAGTTCATCGATGAGCATGATTATCAAGGAAGTTGTCGAGCTGCAAAGGCGTTCGTGTTCCTCATGCTATTTCCTGCTGAAGCTTCACAATATCAATCGTGCTACTCTGCTATTTTCCTATCTGGCTGGGATCATTCTTATCTTGACGCGAGTGGGGAAGAGTCTGGTGGTTCTTACAGGTTTCTGCGCACCTGGCTTACGCCTGCCAATGAGGCCAAATCGGACACTCCAATCGAAGTGAAGAATTATCAAGAGAATATCTTCCCAAATCAAGGCCTGAAACGTACTGCGTTTGGCGAACATCGTGATTATGTGTTGCGATATATTGTTCAGCATCTGCGTTTTGAATTTTCCATCCACGATTCCTGCCAGGGTCTTGATAATTTTTCAACTTGCCCGATGCTAAGGTTTTATTGTCCTGACTGTCAGCCGGGTAGCCGTATCAGGCTGCTGGGTGCCTTTTTTGATGCATGTCCCGAGGTAGCAGACATTCTGGAAACTGGCTTCAAGAATCTGTTTACGCGAGATGTGTTATCGAAATTCTTCAAGGAATCGGCAACCAAAGTAGCCAGTGGCTTGGCCGCTTCGGGGTTGGTCGAGGAGATCGAAATATCGTTTAAGCGTCTTCTAGCAGTATATGTCACTCGCATCATGGCCAAGCTCGCCAGTAAGTATGGTCTCCATTCTCTGTACGAAATTTTGCCGAATGCCAGGGTAAATGACCCTCATAATCCGAATGCGCTTCTCCTCAATTTATTGTCGTTGCTTCCTCCGATTACGATGTCTGATTTGCGCAACTTGACCGAACAGAAAAACGAACCTGTGGAGGATCTGGATTTCATTGTGTCTAAAGCTGCCCTCCTTTCCATGCGGTCGAGTCCTCCTTTTCCTTTGTTTGATTTGGTGCTCGAGATTCTGGATGAAATTTACGTCAGTGTTGCAAATGAGGTAACGGTCAAGTTAAGAGCAGCTCGGAATTATCACACTGCCAATTTTGAGGACACTTTGTTGCAAATGTTTCAAAAGGCTGTTTTCAATCATGTCATTTCTAATTTGATTGCGGTAGTTGAGGTCGATGATAGAATGCGGGATGTCTTTCTAAACTTGCTTGCGAACCGCAAACTTGGTCTTAAAGGAACAGGTGATTGTTTCCTTGTTATTGACCGCTGGGTGGAAAAGCTCACGCGAGGTCACACCGAATCGCGTTTGCTGTATGCCTTTGTGAAGCTCACCAATCAAGACGAATCTGGATTTAGCCGCCTTTTGTCAATTGTGACTGCTTTGACAGATCACAAAGTTGATGCAAAGCGTCATGAATTGGAAGCCAAGGTCAATCGCTTGTTAGACGAGACGCCCTTACGATTTGTTGAAAGATTCGAATCTCAGGTCGTTTCAGAGTTGATGTGGACATTATTGGGAGATGCTGTTCCAGGTCAAAGGCAGCTCCGAGTTCGCTGGATGCATTTATTTACTCGATTAAGTTTGGCTCACACAAGGTATAGTCTTAACAGCAATTCACCCAATTCACACCAGGACACCGCGATGCAGTACTGTGCCTCTGTCATTCGGAGTGCGGCTGATTTGGACCAGGAGACGGAGAACAAAATCGTGCCGCAATTCCTACAAAATGCCATGAACGCTGCTCGCGGGGAAGAATTAAACTTAGCATTCGTCCTAAAGAATCTCACGTCGGAACTTAATGTCACCTTTTTGCATGAAGAATTTCTTTTTGAATTCGGTGTTCGCGCCAGCCAAATGCTGATCCATCTCGACGAACATGACAACCTCAGAAACGACTTGGTTCTATTTTTTAATACTGTAGACAAGACGATTCGTTTGTCGATGGGCCAACGAGTCTTTTTGTTGGAGAATTTGATTGGCAAGTTCATTCCTGATATAAGTGCGGAGGCTAAATTATCCAGAAGAAGAGGAGAGGCCGCTGAACAAGAGCAGCGCGAAAGGGCTGAGCGTAGTAGAGACCTGTTATGGGGCTTAATCGAAAATCAACTTGATTTCAATACATATGTCCCGTCTTTCCATCGTGAGGCTACCGCGCCACCAATCTACCTTGCAGATGCTCTTTTCGAGTATATCCTAAGAGTTTCTTGGCAGCTTCGGCAGAATCAAAGCACGCCTATCGAGCAATTGCTTTCTGGATTAAACGATGTCAGAGCCAGGGATTGTCCCCGTTTAACTCGTGTGATGCAAGCTGCACATGAATTCGTTATTGTCCGCTCTCTTGCTCAATGTATTGAATGTCACGTAGACAGAAGAAGCTATATAGAATCTAAACGTTTGCAACTGGTTGGTGATGGGGAATCGGCAGGCGAAAATCGCCGCAAGCATATAGAAGAGAGTGAAACTCTGCAGCCGCTGATTAATCTACTCAACTCTGGCAGAGAAGCCGCAGCGATTAGAAAGGCGCAAATTACCGCTCTGTTTATCGACCAGAAGACGAATCAGGATTTATCGAATCAGGATTTGTTGATGTATTTTCTTTTGAATGCCCGTGGGCGTTCTTTTCTGGCGGATTTCTTGGCAAGCAAAGATGCTGATGTTCTTGGTGGCTGGATCGTCAACTGGCGCCTTATTTATCCCAAAAGTGTGGATTTGCAGCGAGATTTTGATGCAAAGGTACGGCGCACGCTGCTTTCTCTCGAAGATACTAAAGCAGCGGAGCTGTGGAAAGCTGAACATATGAAGGTCTGTCCTCATTGTGGGCTGTCAATCTACAAAGATATTGGATGTGACATTGTCGTTTGTGGACAACACGCTCATGCCAATCAAGAGAAACGACCGGATGGCGTCCCAACACAGGGCTGTAGGAAAACTTTTTATTATAGTCGAGCTCAATCGTACGTTCCGAAACAATCGCTTGAAACCCGCCCTGAAACTGCTGCGTTGTTAGCTGAATTTCACTACTTTTCGTTTATGTTGCAGACACCCCAAGGAGAAACTCAAAGTCCCCTGGCGAATTTGTACCAAAGCTTCCGAGAACTCTTTCTTCCTGTGCTTTCTGGCGGTAATTTTTCTGCGCTGGTAGCTTTTACCACGGCACGGATTGCACAACCAACTCAAGAAAATAATCGAGCTCGTCTGCGAATGATCTTCTTTTTATGCATTTATTATGACACTTTCGTTGCTGTTCAAAATTCCCCAAATGAAGTGAAAGTAAATGTTGCTGCTGTGAAAGCCACCATCACCGCGCTGCAGCCTGTGTTGGATCTCAAGAATGATGAGCTGCTTTTTTTCAATCGATTTGCAGATCCAACTGCCTCTTTGTTGGAGCTTTCGACGCACACAAGGACACCTGCTGGCCAAAAATTGCTTCATTGCAGTGCGAACGTGGTGGCTGTCTCACTGGCCCTTCGTGAAGCTTCGCCTTTTCATGCCTTTTGCTTTTATAACGAGCCTTTTGGATCGTTTGATCGAGAAGATTTGAAAAGGGAATGCAAACTTCCACATCTGCAGCTGCTTCAATTTAGTGCGCGCGGAGCTCTGTTATTTTCCGCAATCTCGGGACCGGACGTGCAGTCTCGCGTAGTTCCGAATTGCACGCAGACGCAGCGCCTTGCAGTTGTTGCAGCTTTGTTTCAGCAGCTCCAGGCAAGTTGGACTGCCCTACTCACTGGCCTAAATTATAATCCTGATCAAACTATTCTGTTTGCGACTCAAAGTTTTGAAAGGCTGCTGATTGCTGCAGCACAGCCAAACGCTGGTTTTAGTTCCAGAGCGTCTTTGCTTCAGCTCGACAACATTTGGAATACTCAGGTTTTTTCCGATGTTCAACGACAATTTGTGCAGATCAAACAGCGTTACGAACGTGCACTCACGACATCGGCGGATGCTAATAAGGCGCATGATAGAGTGTTGCGTTTGCAAGCGACCATACCTCCGCGCATGCAGTACACTTTCGACACCCTCCAAGCACGTTTGCAGCTGCAGCTTCAAATGGCTGAACAAGCCGGAGAGAAATTTACGTGTTTGACTCAGTTCTTAATGGACAGGCGTCTCTGGGCTGATATTCCTCTCGCGACTGAGACCGCTTGGTTGCATGCCTGGCTCGAAAAGTCTCAAGCTTATTTGCATACAGAAGCTGATATCAGGAATTTGACTTTATACGAGCTGCGTCGGCAGTATGTTGCGGGCCTGCCCAATAAATCTGATCAAAAAGTTTTCAATCAACGTTTTGACAGCCTAATTGAAAATTGGAACAGGTATCACGACAAAGTAGAGGGTGTTATTGTTATCGGAGCATGTGAAAGAGTTTACAACTTCATGAAGCTGGATGAACAGACCCCTGTTCATAACTTTATTCAGTTCAAAGACACCGAGGAGGGCAATCTAGCGAGTCTTTTGACCGGTAAGCTGTCGCAAATTCAAAATCGATTCGTCGATTCTTTGGCAACTGTGACTGAAATAACTCCGGGAAAAACCGAGCTGCCTAATATCATGAGAACATCCAATCTTTTGCTTGGCGTTGGTCACACAGGAGTTGGCCGCGACGAATTTTGGAAGAAGTATTTGTTTTCCCAGTTCGACGTGGAAGACAAGAAGGAAGGCTATTCGTTTCACCTCGCTCGGCTCGAACAGCGAGTAATTCACTCGGCTCTGGGGAAACCTCTGTTAGATTGGTCGCACCCAACTTCGCGCTCGTTTCTATTTCGAAACGAAGAGCTCTTAAAGCAGTCAAAGGAGCGAAAACTTTTGGATAATACAAGTCAAGTTATGGATCGAGCGAAAGCCCTGCCGTCTGAGCTCTGTGAAAAACTGCCGGAAGAAACGATGCTGAAGCTCCGCACAACTTGCAACGACCTTGGCTTCGAAGAAACTAACGATCATTTAGAAGCACTTGTTTTTGTGCAGCGCTGGGTCCGTGCTGATAAAGAGAAAAAATGCACAATTCAATCTGGACAGTCTATCCACGATTTTATCCAGAGTCTTGAAATTGTTAAAGAGTTTCAGGACATTCTTATGTCACATTCAAACAAATCGCATGAGTTCAAATGCTCTTCCGTGGCTGACAAGGTCAGTGGTTATCCTATGAAATACTTGTTGGCTCTCATCGATTATTTCGGCACGAAATTACTTGATCGTGAGTACGCCTATCTGGCTTTTCCTCCGTTTATCAAGGTCGATCTTCGGGCTGAAGTGGTGGAGGAACTTGAAGGCATTTTTCTTAGCCTAAATGCAAACGACTCATTCTCCATTCTCAGTAGATTCGTACAGGATCTTGAATCGGCGGACGTGCAAAAATGTGTCCAAGATTATCCCAGTTACTCTATTGTCGACACTTTATTGGATCTGCTTTGTATTTATGAAGATGCCGACAAAGCTCCACTTTCTTGGATCGCCCAAGTCGAAAAAAAACGATTATTGAACGAAAATTATGTTCCTTTTCTGAAATTCTGCAAGACAATTCTGTCAAAGTTTCGCATGACACTCAGTGAAGATGTGTCTTCTTTTTGTCCATATCGAGAAATGGAAGACGAGCAAGAGCTGCAAAGAGAAATTCAAAAGCATGGATTGCCTGTCGATGGCATTGGTGAAAATGGCGGTGAAGAGAGCTCAGTCGAATATCCATCCGCGGATGATTCGAAATTCGTTGCTGCTACGGGTGAAATTCCGGTGATCGACGATCTCAAATCGAGCCATGTTGGCATGGAAGACTCAGAACACTCTTATTCAACTAAATATGAAATCGGCATTACCTTGGATAATCTGTTCGCTGGTGCCGAGGCGTCGTCGGCCTGGACTAATATCTCTGCTGACCAGTCGCAATTGCAGATTCTCTCTTCGCCAGCGGCGCGAGACTCGTATTTGTACTCGGTCTCAGCGATTTTGTTGAACGATGGTTTGGCGGATCAGGACTGGCATGTTGGTGTGTATGAACTGAAAGAGGACAATGGCAAAAATGCTTTATTCGAGCTGACAGATCAACGATTTGTATCTATGCGAAGCAGCGAAGCTGTTTCTCAATTGACCCGGCAGAATTCCATATCATCTATGTCTTCAACTAGGAAACCGATCAAGGCAGGGCGCAAATTCACCGCTTTGTTACCAGGATGGAACGGCGAGGGTGTTTTCGGAAATAAGGATGAACTGCTTTTAGTGAAGAAGGGCTGTTTTATTGGAGTGCGTTGCCATAATCTTGCATTCAAACTGAACGTCGCGCGGAGCGCACACGAAAGTTTGAATTATTGGTTTGCCAACGGTCCGTTTTCATTAGATAAACCTGAGGTTCACAAGTGTTATAACCATGCCGCAGCTTGGACGGCTTCCTTGTATGAAAGTTTTTCTGAAGCAAATGTTGTCGAGGACGAGGTGGCTGCGCATACTGTGTCTTTGGCACCTGAGTCAGATGAGCAATCTTTTGCTCTCGCGATACAAAAGCTGATCGATTTATTATCTTGCAACGCCGTTCCCGAAAATATCGACGCTCTCCTCAAACAGCTGCATGATTTGGTGTCGGGGAATCGCGTGATGAAGCTGCCAACTTTATTTGATGATTTACATCGACTTGAGCAAAGCGCTGCAAATCACGGCTGCATCGATACCATTGTATATATTATACAGCTGGCGCGAAGGAATAACGTCGAGCAACTAGAGAAGGATTTGTTTGGATTGATTCGAGATGGTAAGGAGAATCCGCGCTTTGGAGAAGCGGCAGCCGAGGACTTTCGACAACTGCTTGGCAAACTGAATGCGGCCTTACAGTCTTGCGCTCAGGAACAGATGTACAGTTCTGCGAAGGATTTATTGCGTCATCTCGTAAGCGACGCTGCCGAAGTTTTCGCTTCGAGCATGGCTGTCTACGCGGCCTTGCAAGATCAAGTTGGCATTAAATGTGAAGAGTTTCGTGTGTGGGAAAGATTGATCGAATTACGGACGTTGTTAATTTCCGATAATGTCACCTCGGAAATGCATGTTCTGGATACAACTACCGAAATCCGTGCAGCCCTGTTGCGATTGCCTCCTCTTCCTTTCCACAACCATGTCTATCAGTTTATGACAGATCTTTTGGAAGCCTTTCTTTCTCAACAAAGCACTGTATTTGACAGAAAGTCCATCGAAAGTTCATGCCGATCTATACTTGAGGTGTCGATCTCGAAGACTTTTATATTTGATATCTATCATACCTGGAACGCGGCACACAACTTAATAATTCAATCGTATGATGAGGCTGCAATTGAAACCCAATTGTCTGCCCTGAAGGATAAAATTCATGCGTCAGATGATTCACCGGTATTCGAAGAAATATTCCATGTCATGAATCAATTTTCTCATGACGCTAATTTTCCTCGAACTGCTCGCTGGTTCGGCTCATATTCTGCCGTTTTGGAGGAATTGCAGCGCAAATGTGATTATTTGATGGTTCGAAAGCTGCTGGATGCTTTGAACAAGAGTTCTGAGAATGACTTGAAAGATATTTTCGAAAATCTTATCCGCATTGCTCAAAAACTCCATGATGTCCATGTTTACACAATGATTTCAAGTCAATTAGACCAGCTTGTAAATTCGGCGGACTCACCGTATTGGAGCTCGCTATCCTTAAAAGCTGGTGTGGTGAAGTTGGACTTGTTGTGGCTGAGTTTATGTTGCAATCTGGCCGATGGAAGTGCAAGGATTGCTCGTCTTAAGATCATTTTGGCTAGTGTTGAAGCTGTGCAACTGCAAGACTTTCTCGGGATGCTGGAAAAGTTCCGTTGCGTGCAAAATCTGGAGACTAAGTGGCCCGCTGACTTTGATGCCGCATTCAGTGAGTTGGTTTCTGTTGTAGAACGCAGACTCCATCCTGATATTGAAAAAATTTTAGATCCCAAGAATACCCTCAACAATCTTGGCGAGCTATTTCAACAACTGTGGCTTGATAAATTGATCGAGCCTCTTGGTTTATCAAGCAAATCTATTTCTGACGGTTACCAGTTAACGCGTCACCACCTCGAGTCTATGCAGCTTCGACCCGAGCAAATCTATCTCGTTTCTGCCGCGCTGACTGATAGGTTTCTTCGTGGTTTACTTCCTGATGCTGGCCGCGCTTCAGTTTTTGCCTTGCGACGTCGTACCCGAACTGCATGTGCATTAACACAGAACGATAATGCGAGGTTGATACAATGCAAGAATTCTGCAGGTGAATGGGACCTCAGTGCATTATTTGCACATATGAAGACACTTGCGGATGGGGCAAATCTGGTGGAGACTTTGGAAGCTATGAAATGTGTGAGGCGACCAGTGCAATCAGTGAAAGTCAGCGAGGCAGATTCAAAAGAGGCCACCGATGGAAATGCTTTTTTGGATAGTGATTGCGATACCATTATTATTGATAACCAAACACTTAGTGTCGTCGTAAATGTGCACTTTCCGCTTTTGCCGCTGGAGCTGAAGCAAGTATCAGACGAACAACTGGCTGCGAAGGGCTTGAAACCAATTCATGTTAAAAAATTTCGCGAGGCGATTGCTAAGATCCCATATCCGCCAACTTGGCTTCTCCCCGCTTCCGTCCTGGAGTTTCTGGAGAGGCTTCAAATGACCCAGCTCCATCAAGCATTGAATGATAATGGCATTGAAGCGCTCGAAGATTTGCATCTATTAACTAAAAGAGATCTCAAACTTTTGGGTGCGAGCGATTCTAAGTGGAACGAGTTTGTTGACCTCCGAAAAGCCCTTCATAACTCCACAGTTGCTTCCCTCGGAACGGGTTCAGTCCTGGATGTTCTTACGTTACTACGCTTGAACAACCCACGATTTGTTGATGCAGTCCAAGCGTTTGCTGATGTCAAGTCTGATTTTTCCAGCTCATCCACTCGTGAAAATCTGTCTGCAATGTGTTTTGTGGATGGTGTAATGGAAACTTCATTCAAAACTGAGGTTGCGCGTCTCCGATGTAAGCTCCTGAACAGCGAATTGAAAATTGCATTGAATAGCGAGGTACCTCTCCGTCGAGATCCTCAAGATTTGTTACAGTTTCTGTCCTCTATCAACTTGGACCACTTCTTTAGTGAGGCTTTAGTATCCAAATTCGGGCAATCCCTGCAAAGTATTTTTTTCCTGACTGAAGCGGACTTAAAAGATGCTGGTATGTCCGCAGATAATATTTCGCTGTTTGCTCGAGCTGCCATTTTTGAACTTCCTTCGTTATTAACCCCAGTTCAAATTGAACAAATCTTTATTCGAGGCTCTCTACCCTCTGCGTTGCTTGATAACAACCTTCGGTTAATGGAAGATCTTGAAATTAAACCAATGTTCATCAAGAAATTTCGCGATGCTATGATCAAAATTAAACCGTTACCTCCAGCTTCCAGTCTCGAAGATTTGTGCATGTCCGACCTTATCCAATTCCGTGACCTTATGCGGAATTCGGGTGTCACCACTCTGCAGGACGCGTATCTCCTCACCGTGGGCGACCTTAAAGCTGCTAAACTGAATGATACTCAAATTAAACAGTTCTCAGAAGCAACGTTGGCGAGGTACCTGCTGGATTGCAAACTTCCTCTCTCCCTAAAGGCAAAGTTAATCGGTCGGTGCATCCTTCCAACTCAAGTTAAGTCAATGACAGATGCGGAATTGATGTCGACAAATTTCGGATTCCGAAGTGCCCATGTTGCAATCCTGCGCAAGAAAACGGAGTTGCTGACGGAGCGACGGCCAAAGGATTTACTCGCGTTTTTATCGCGCATTCAGCTTGGCCATTTACATCCGTGCTTTGTCAACTTGGGTTTCGAGATTCTTGAAGATTTGTATCTGCTCTCTGATGCAGATCTCAAACAAATCGGTGCTGATCTGAAAGTTCCGCTCAGTGCATCAGAGGGTTTTAAATTTGCTGTGTTCGACTTGAGGCACAAGCTCAAGTTGGATGAGTCCACCGTATGCAAGCCTCCGTTCACTTTTTCCGTGCGAGAACTGTTGCGTGCTGGGCGTTTGGATCAAGAAAACTGGGTAAAGTATGTCGGCGAGTTCACGGATCCGGATAATTGCATTACAGATGAAAAAACTAAAGGAGAATTGATTTGGTTTACTGAAAACTGTATCGACGACTCTGGCAGTGATATTCCCACGACTCTTCCTGAGCGGCATCGATTCAAATCACTTATTCGCTACGTATTTCAATTTTGGAAGAATTCTATCTAGATTAATACATGTTATGCAGCTCAACTTTGGTAATCCAGAAATTCATTTCAGATAATTCATCCCTTTGTGTCATCGCAAAATTTCAAGACATCAATT
>Ga0256324_1000002_pt1 | contig 21899 bp, 1 predicted proteins | sample LawtaT_14_FD_189963 | JGI IMG/M metagenome (GOLD analysis project Ga0256324, IMG submission 189963) | Metatranscriptome of freshwater microbial communities from St. Lawrence River, New York, United States - Law_Yuk_RepA_8d (Metagenome... | ecosystem: Environmental > Aquatic > Freshwater > River ... | reverse complement strand
GGGCGCTAGAACTAGAATAGATTATATTTTTAATACATTAATTGGCTTCGGAGGAAGTTGAAGTGATGGGCGCTAGAACTTTCGCTCGCTGAAGATTAATTGGCTTTGGAGGAACATTAAGCTCTGGTTGGTGTACAGGATCAGTGAACGCATTCTTCACAGGCGGTATTCCGACACTACGGTCATCTTGAGCTTGGGATTCGAGATCCAACACAGACACTTCATCCAAGAGATTGGTATTATTGGCTCGTACATTGGAGTTCGAATTATGAACACGGTCGTCTTGTTGAGAGGACACAGAATCATCAACTTGATCTTGTCGGGCTCGCATCACTTTCATAAACGCTCGCGATGCTTTCTGCTCAACAACGTTTTTACCCTCATCCGAAATTAGGTCGTTGAGCGTCGACAAAAGCCTGACAGCACCTGAGCTTCTTTGAGAGATCTTTGGCAGCTGAGAACGCGAGGCTGAACGCGGAGGAACGGCAACAGATTTGACATCTAGACTGGGCCTGACATCCCCTTGAACTTTTTCTGGATTGGGGCGCCCAGAAACATCTGGAGTGGCAAACCCTACACGCACTGGAGGTTTCAAAGGAGAAGTAACAAGGCTTGAATGAGCATCATCTGCCAACTCTATAAAAGAAGGTCCATCATGGTCATCAATTAAAGGAGGAACTTCTTGTTCTAGAATAAAGTTTTCGGAGGGTTCTTGGATAATGGTTTGATCAATGGACATGTTTTCAAGAATATCTTCCTCAGTATTTTTATTACTCTGTGGCGAAGTTATGTCACCAACATCACCATAACGCGGCGTGGACGAGCTCGTGCCGTCAAGCATTTTGGTTTTCGTTCGAGATTTCTTTTTTTTCGGTTTGGGAGTATGTAACCCAGCTTTAGTGAAAGCGACTACGGCCTTTACAGCAGCTGGATCTCCGGAAAAAGGGGAAGGAGGAGGAGGTTTGGGTTTTTCCTTTTTGAACAATAATCCACCCTTCTTGGACTCCTTGTTTTTGAGTCCGGAAAATCCAGGAAAGGGAAGAAGCGCAGCAGCACGAAGGATCTTTTCTTTTTCTTCGAGAGCGGTCTTTGCGTCTTCCATCTTCTTACGCCTGGCTTCAACTGCCGCTTGGTATGCTAGTTCTTCTTCCTTGAAGCGAGCCAGACGTTCTTCCTTCGTTTCAATTCTAGCTTTCTTCTTATCTCGCTTCAACCAAGCTTTTTTCGCATGTTCTACAGCAAGTAAAGATTCACTAGCTTCTTCCATATGCTGAGTAGGTTGAACAGTATCAAACAAATTTTCAAACGGATCATCATGATGAAGATTCGCTAACTCCTGTTCATCCTTGGCTGCTACATCAACGACATTCGCTACAAGCTCTTCACACACTTCAGTCACAGACACAATTTGTTCTATTGCGGCAGCAACAATTTGCTGAATCTCCTCTTCCTCAAGTAGCCCATGTTGATCAAGTTCTTCTTGAGATGGCAGAAAATCAAGCTCCATCACGACTTCTCCAGTATCAAACACACCCATGCAGATGTACAGTAGATCATAATCGCCAAAGTCGGGCCAGATTTCAATTTTTGAACGTTCATTCCGAACAGGTTCAGGAGGAGCTTCCAGCTCTTTCTTTTCTATGGCCTCGATTTCAGCTAGTTTCTCTTGAAGCAAAAACTTAGTTTCTTCTGCCAGACGGGCAGCCTTAATTTCTTCCAGCTCGACGTCTTTGGCAGCAGATTCGACTTTAACTTCCACGATTTCTTCTACACACCGTTCAAAGGGTTCGGGACCTGGAACATGTTTCATCCATGGGAAGAACAGAACAATATCGAAGATGACAACATCCTCATCATCAGCTTTAGACGCAGCTGCCGCGCGCGCGCACGCCTCTGCCTCTTTGCGATCCTCCTCGTCTTTGGCAGCTCGTGCCGCGGCTTCGGCAGCTAGCAACGCAAGCTCATCCTCCTCAGCTGCAGCTTGAGCCAATTGCGCACGAACGATTTCTAGTTTTTGGGTTTTGTCTGGAATATCTTTGATATCAAAATCGTACATTTCTCCCTTGGGATCGAGTCCAAAACAAACAACCACTAAGTCTTCGTCAGAAGAATCAGGAACAACTCGAACATTATCGATCGGAACTGGAAGCACGCTACAGGAAGCATTACCATTCATACTGATAGAAAATTTGAAACAAAATTCCCCGCCTCGGTACGGAAAATCTCCAGTTGGCAATACTTGAACGTCAGGCACGAAGATCTCAATGACGGGTTTCGGGTCAAGATGACTTGTATCTAACATTTCAAAATTACAAGAAATTTCACCCTGGTCACCAACAGAAAGCTCAAATTTAACTTCATCATCAAAAGCGCATGAAGCGGAAGAAGGCAAAAGACGAACTGGAACAACCGGCTCGGGATAAAATTTCAATTCAATCTTACAGAACACAATTTCATCTTCCGGCTCTAGTGCTACCGCCGCCTCTGGGAGTAATTGTAATGCAAATCCACTGGTTATTCCTCGATCATCAATTTTGAGTTTAATCTGACAGAAATCATCATCATTCAACTTTGCTTGCACAATCTCGATTCGGTGCACGGCAGTTAGCACAAATCCAACGTTGCCTTCAGGGTCAACAGCAGCTAAACAATGTACTATGTCGTTATGAGCAGATTCAGGCTCAATGCTAATAGGCTTGGCGTGCTCAACTGATGCATCAGAATAATGCTTAGCAATATCATTTGATTTCACAAACAGGTTCCATTTCTCATCAGATGAGGGATTAGTGATCAAGTCCCCAAGAAATTGATTAGGAGGCTCTTTGACACATGGTACAACTCTGACTTTTAAACACGGAAAATAATGTTTGTTCCTCTGCCACCAAGCAGAGCCCTCGATGTGGTGATGATGGAAAATACGAACAGAATAGCAAGCTTGCACTACCAAGCAAAAGTAAAACAATAACAAATACAGGTGTTCCAAAAAGTCAGCATGCTTGATAAATTCTTCCTCAAAGGCTGTGAACGCGACTCCAAACGTAAGAGTCACAAGCGGCGCAACGAGGGACAGAGATTGCATGCCATTGCAATACTCACAGTCATATGGCTGCTTTGACCAGTGCAAATACAGCATCAAAGCAACCCAGGCCATTACATAAAATGACATAACAATCGGAGTCCGAGCCAGAACCAACATGGTAATTACAATCGCAATATTTCGACATATATAGATAAAAGGCCAGAAAAATGCACTGTGTACTAGGCCAATGGTCATGAATATGAAGCTATTTTTCCATTCCGTCAACAGTTCCTCGGTACCTTCCATTTGTGGGGGCGGGGAAGAATTCGAATCGAGCCATCCGTGAGGTAGCTTCAATCCCCGATACTCATACGTCATGGTCTCATTAGGACGTGCCTTGAATACTATCCATCCAACAGCAAGCGCGACAGCAATAAAAATTACAGCACAACCAAAGGCGGCACTGGCAGCGGTTTCATACCACCAAGTTTGATCGCAAAATTCGCTAGGCTGAGCAAGAAGTACAGTAGTTCCGTCAAGCAAAGTCACACACCAAAATATCTCAGCAAAAGCCAACGAAGCTGGCAAAAAGAGAAGACTAGCCAGGGAAACTATAAAACTGAACATCTGGAGATGGCGGACGACACCAACCACAGCAGTTTGCTTCACGACGAAGAGGACTGCGACGACAACAAATGGCAGAACAACATTTAGAGACCATCTATTCAGAAATGAATATGAAGTCATGAAGCAATCCAAATTCAAGCTTCCTGAAAGAAAAATCAACGGTTCAATAGATTGAACGACTCGATCAGGCCAAGAAAGCCCGATGGAAAAGCAAACGATTTGAATTTGCAAAAAATCGACAAAGTACAACAAGCCGAGACGAATTTGCTTGAATTGAAGTAACACAACCACAAGAAAAGCCATCAACTCGAAAAATTGACGGTGCGTTTGTTGACAACTTCTGCAACCTTTCCCTGAGCGAAAGTATCCAACATCACAAGTTCCACAACGAATTGAATTCGAAGCATAACCCTCAGCGCAAACCGCTACACCTTCAGCCGTAGCTATGCAGGCTTCTTCTGGGACACATTGCAGCACCATTAACGCTCCACTAATGGAGCTCATCATATAGTGACCGTCAGCAACAATCATAAAATCTGATCCGTCGGACGCACAAATTGCACCATAAGGACAAACAATACAAACTGAATCATCATGCTCCCATACATTGACAACTTCTCCCGGTTGACAGGCAACTTCAAGTTGTACTTGCCCAGTGTCATTAGTATTCGAGGAATCTATACATGTAAAGCCAAGTGTATGCGAATATTGGGAATTTGAGCCCGCTTTCGGACCCCAACCCATGTCACGTCCAGGCCAGAACAGCACCAACGAACTACTCCAGATTTCTAGACCTGGACGAAGCTCGGTTCCGAAACTCAAAGCAGACAATGAATATGCTGGTGTTCCACGTGGTGTTGTTTGAGTGACAGCAACATCCACCAAGGACAAAGAAGCAACCTCAGATTCATTATAAATGCGGAATAGACCTGGACTCGAGAAATTACCGACCAAAATCAACAAATCAGTCTCTCCATCAGGGTCATCACAATTCCACATAACCGGAACCAAAACATCGGAGCTCCACACTGTTAATATATCTTCTGAAACTATTGGAGGGTCGTTCAGTCCAGTCACATTAATCGTTACCTCACCTGTATTGGAAAATAAGTTCCCATCATAAACTCGAAATGACACCGTGAAATTAGTCTCACCATTCACTTGCTCAGGAGGTTGATAAACGACTCTTCGAAATGGGTCAAGAATCTGATCAGTAACTCGTATCAAATTGGAGCTTGACAAATCCGGCACACCAAAATAGTCAAGAGAATACTGATATAATTTTCCTTGGGAAGGCAGACCCGTTATAAATGAACTGAGAGTGTCACCTTCGACGTCGGTAGCTTCCAGCTCCAGGACCAACAAATCATCTTCAGTGCAGCTTACAAAAGAAAACAATGCGACCGGGGCATCGTTTACATTTTCAACACTTAAATTTAGAGTGCAAGTAGAATTTAGTTCACCGTCTGAAGTTAAGAAGCCGATTTCTATTTCTCCGACAAAATTTAGAGCAGACTCAAAGAAAAACCAAGATTCACTCGGCAGGACACATGGCAGTGGACAACCGCTACCAATGACTCCAATCGGGTCGCCACGCACAACACCATCTATACTTAGCCACAGTTGCCCTTGCAAAGTTGAATTGGGAATAGATATGATAACAGCACTTAAATTTTGCCAGGCAGTTTCTGGATCGAACGAAGGAAGCCGGATGAGGGTCAAATTGTCCTCAAAAATCGAAAGTGAGTTGAAATTTTCACAGCTTGGTGCATCGTTTTCAGCTGAGATATTCAAGAACACAAAGCCAAGCTGATAGCTCGTTTGATATTCACGGCGGCTAAAGAGGGAATTTGGATAGTGGTAGTCTGTGACCATGAAAGTAAAGTTGTCAATAGGAGGGGAGTTAACATTCAGATCAGGCAAATACCAAAGACGACTTTGACCGTCTTCCACAATCGTATCAACGAAGCTGATGACATCTCCAACCAAAAGATTGCCCTCCTCCATCTGAACTTGAAAAAGACTCCCGAACTGAGGTAAACTCATAATTTGGGCAAACCAACTATCACCTTCCGCATCGAATGCATCCAACGAAAATAAATAAAGATGATCTTCAACCAACAAATGAGAAGAATTAAGAGGAACGGGACTATCATTTACCGGCGTAACAAGGACAGTAATCGTTGCATCCGTTCCATTTGCAAAACTATCAGAGCCAGCATAAGAAAATTCAGCATACCAAAAGCTGTCTCGAGAGCTACCATATTCATTAAAATCTGGTACAAATGCAACGATAAACAAACCTTCGGTTCGAGGCACTCCTGTGAAAGCTGATGAAATAGGATCACCAAGTAAAAACTCTTCGCCTCTGACTACAATTTGATAAATAGTACCATGCTCCGGAAGCACGGTGATAAAGCAGTTCAACGTGGAGTTTTCATAAGAACTATCTACATCATAAAGTTCAAGATGGACAAATAACACGGCATCCTCTTGGACGGAAGTGATTCGACTAATACCATCAGGTGCGTCCTCAACAGGATTAACACGAATTTGAATTTTACTTGGAGCAAGCGAGTATTCACGGTGAGCATCACGAGCTTTCCAGAAAAATTCATCATCACCGTTCCAATCAGGATTGGGAATATAAGCGATTTGTCGAAGCTCACTTGAAACAATTACATTGATGTCGTCGATGGGCTCAAGAAGTTCCATATTCTTATCTACCTGCCATAACTGACCAGAGAGCGGTAAACCCGTAATGACTGGAATCCAATCGTGTCTCTCGTCAGTGCCGTGAAATGTGTAGAGGAAAATCGAGTCCTCGTAAGTGTCAATGGTTCCTGCAAAGGCCCATGGGGCAATGTTAAACCCGCCAACTGAGAAAATCACCCACGCAACTTCAGAATCTGAATTACCATCCGAAAAATAAACAGAGAAATTCGAAATATAGCTCCCAGAGGCAGGTCGGTAAATAAGACAAGCGGAGCAAGTGAAATTGACAAGTGGTAACGGAAAAGTAAGCGAAGAAGAGAGCAAAGAACCATTGAAATACAAATCCCCAACAAGCGGCAATGTGTTAATGTACGCAATAAGAGAATCTCCTTCAGGATCGAGAACCATCCCTAGCAGGTTTATCTCAACCTCAGCACCATGCGTAGACATAGTCTGAAGATCCCACACTAAAGGAGGATCATTTACCATAACAACAGTAAAATTGACAGTGGCTGTATTGCTCAACTGGTGATCAAATCCATTAACAAAGCAGAAAGCGAAGCTAGAATACTCGCTGTTGAGGGAATATTCATCGAAATCAGGACGAAATGCGAGCCATCGTCCATCCAGATAGGTGGGCACCGAGAAAATTAAATTGCGGGTGGATAACTCTGTGACATTACCCGAGGCAGCAGCTAGTTGATCAACACTGTACAAATGACCTCTTGCTGGAAGAGTTTCAACAACACCAAACAAATTGTCGAAATTGCTGGAAAGCTCGAACACAACAAAATCATCTTCGTTTAGGCTGATCTGCATTGAAATTGCAGAGAGAGAGCTATTAGAGAAAGAATTAATTCGAACAGTCCCAGGACTCGAATAACTGGATGCGTCTTCTGCAATATATGAAAACGAAGCAAATGGAAGCCCGGGCGAACTTGCAACAAAAACAACACGCCTTGAGAGATCCGACACAACAGTCCAAGAAGAAAGGATACTATCGCCAAGAATGGAGCCTGAACTAGTTGCATTCGAATATTGATACAAAAGCCCAGTCTGAGGCAATTCAACAATGTACATGATTAAATCATCACTTGATGTATCTGCATCAAACGCGTTTAGCTGAATTATAGATTCTTGACCAACCAAAATGTCACTGAACACATCATATACTTGAGGAGGATCCTCTAGAGAAGCCACAGAAAGAAATACAACGGCTGACGGACTTTCAATAATGTCTCCTCGATTGTTGGCAATGGAGACAGAAAATCTCAAAGAGGCTAAAGGGGAGCCGTGCTTATTAATTGGGGGAATATACACGACGTGAGCCGTCGCGTTGATTCCAAATGAGATGTTCACCGGGGCTGGAGGTAGCGGGTCACCAGGAAGTCCATCGAGCCCAATATAATGAAGGGTTCCGGTTCCTGTCAACGGCAATCTCGTGATGGTGACAACAGTTTGGTTGGCATCCAATGGAGTCAGAGAAGTATTGAGAGAAAATTCCAGTGGAAAGAGCACCCAAAAATCTTCCATGGTGTCAACTATCCCATTCAAAGCGATGACAGGAAGCTCCTCTCGACTTGGCAAAATGACTTCCGAAGCGTTCACAAAAAAAGCAAACGGATCCTTCTTGAAGAGAAAATGACTCCTCATAACTCAAGGATGATTGCACTGAAAACGTAAAGCAATTCGTTAGGTTTTCTGGTGTCGAAATTGAAGAACAATTGGTTCCTGTCAACAGCTCCGAGTCAACATATGTGGGCAAGTAGTACAAAATGTTGTCGATATCGAGCACCCGATCTCCTGCGTTCACAACTGTAACTTGATCACTTTGAAAAAGTGTACCAACTACAGGCAAAGACAATACTGTGAAAACCAACGAAGTCTGATCGCTAGAATAGGGAGAAAGCGCAAAAAATTTCTCCGTGGATTGATAAACATTCACGATAATACTTACAGGGTCAATCGGAAGTCCTTCTGGGGCAGTAATTGAAACTTTGATGGTTGCGCTTGCTAAGCTGAGCCGAATATTCTCAGCTTCAATATCATCGGGGGTACGAACTGATCCATTATAATAAGGAAACAATTCTGAGGAGCTGAACAAAACACCATTTTCAGAAAGAGTGAAGTTGAATTCACACTCAATGAGATCGGACCAATGACCATCGAAAACAAAAATAATTCGATTAAGAGAATCCAGTATCACTGTTTCCGCCTCCTCAATTTGATCTCCCAGCACAGCAACTCCGTTCGACTCGGCGTATTGAAATAGAATTCCATGTTGTGGAAGAGTATCGATGACCGCGCTGACGTTCACAACATTATCGTCAGGAGCATGGGAAAGTGATATCACCAACCAGCTGTCGGCAGCAGTTGACAATTGTTGATCAAGTGACACCACAGCACAAACAAAGGGCGGATACGCAAGATCAAGACAATTTCCCCTGTTTCTCATTTCTAAAACATATTGCACAGGGTCAATCACGAAACACAAGTCTGGACATAGATTATTTTCGCAAGGGCTAATGGAACAAGCGGAGCCAGAATAGCCAGGAATACACTTACAAACACTGTTGTCGCTGTCACACATCGCATTCAGGGGACAGTCGACGTCATGGAGACACCCAGGAAGCACAAGCGGCTCAGATCGAGGGGCCGAGCAATCAGCTCCATAGAAACCAGGAGGGCAAGAACAAGCATCAGCAACTGGTTGCATACAGACGCCACCAGATTGACATGGCAATGAACAGCCGGCTGGAATACAAACATCGCGACTCGTAAGAGATCCGCCGTAACACTCGTAGCCTAATTCAATTTGACACATAGAAGAACAGCCATCAGTATCATTGTTGTTTCCATCATCACAGCCTTCGGGGAGAATACGACGCGAGTCACCGCACATTGGATCACACTCGGACGGCTCGCCAGTGCAATTATACCCACGTTCCAGTTCACAGTCTGTCGAACAACCATCCCATCTAACAAGATTTCCGTCATCACATGCTTCAGTTGCATGAATCAAACCGTCGCCACAAGTCACGTTACAAATACTAGGGGAATTTGAATCGCAAGCAAAATATATTTCCACGGTACAATCCAGGGCGCAGCCGTCTCCAGAATTTAGATTTCCATCGTCACATACTTCCATGTGAGTGCGGTTACCATCGCCGCACACTCCATAATTTGGTGTGGGTTGCACTGAATAAAAATCTTGTCCTCCCAGAAATTGGTAAGTGTAAGAATCTTGAACGCCAAATGCGTTGAAAAAATCCATGGAAAAATAATTAAGTCGATCAACACACAGTGATGGGTGGGAACACGACAAATTGGGGCGATTGTACACGTCAACACGCGACAGATCAGTGACATTGTTTGCACAGTAGTAAAATGCTTGCAAAACAGGAAAAGTGTCATTGGGGTTTGTATGACAACCAACGCCTGATTCATTCGAGGAATAGGTCTGCAGACCATCAAAACATCGTTCAACATCCCAAATACCTTCCGTTGAGCTCAGATATACTTGAAGACTCGACCTGATCATTTGCTGACCTGCTTCATCAAATAGCACTACTTCATTCAAATTAAGAATTCCAAACCCGCTTTTGGATGGATATATACGAATGCTACACATCAGACCACATGTGTCAGGCGCAGTCCAGTTGCCATGAAGACATCGATATGGCTCTTCAATGAGACAATCAGAGGAGCAACCATCTCCAGAATCCAAGTTGCCGTCGTCACAGCATTCAGTAGTCAAACGCCGACCATCCCCACATTGAACAGGCACACATTCATCAGGGGTGGATAAATCTCCATATCGACATTCATACAAATGTTCAATTCCACAAAGCGCAGAACAACCGTCGTTGGATAGGGTATTACCGTCATCACAATATTCATTTCCAACGTGCCGTCCGTCACCACAAATCTCATTACAAGATGAGGTACTTGAAGGGGATCCACCAGAACAGCTCCACCCAACGTCGACAGAACATACGCTGCTACAACCGTCTCCATCCTCCTCATTCCCATCGTCACAAGCCTCACCGGAATTCTGAAAACCATCTCCACAATCAACAGGACATGAGCCTATACCCGTCCAGTTGGAAATACCAGGTGAAACGCCAACGCAAGAGGCAACAAACGAAACTCCATCGCGTCGCTGGCGTTCCCAGCCAGGGTCACAAGTAACAGTAACATTTTCGAATGTTAGCGCGATAGCATTGGTTGTATTACTGTGACGAACGGAAAGAGGGGGGCATTCAACCGAGGTACAGTCGAGATTATTGACCCAACCAGTGATTCCTGGAGCGATTCCCTGACACATTGTGGTAAAAACAATGCCGTCAGTAGAATTGAAGCCATCGTCACAGCTTACGAGTCGAGTATCAAGCAATACTCCAGATATGTTCGCAGTATCACTATTGAGTACATCTAAAATAGGACACGGAAGCGGAAGGCATGTGATTACGTGAACCCAATTAGAAACTCCGGGTGAAACCGCTTGACACATAGAGACAAACGACGCATCCCCTTCGCTTGAAATAAAGCCATTGCTGCAAGTCACAACACGAGATTCAAGTGTAACTGCAGGAAATCCAGTCGTGTCGCTGTTGTCGACTGTTAACCGTGGACAAGCAGCTGGATAGCACGAAAGCGTGTCCCAAAGAGCACGACCGGGAGCAGTACCAATACAAGTCGCAGTAAATGAGTTTCCAGCACTCGAAGTATAGCCATCAGAACAGCCTACCAAACGCGTATCAAAGGTATGTCCAGATATTTCCAAGGTATCACTCTGGGTGATAGTTAGCAAAGGACATGACACAAGGTCGCAAGTCAACGTGTTCGACCAAACCGAAACTCCAGGAGCAGTGCCGATACAGGTGGATGTGAAGGAGGGGCCGGCCACAGAAATAAATCCGAATTCACATGTTACCACTTGTTCAAACAAAGTGAGAGCAGTTATATCGATTGTGTCACTGTGCTCGACAGTCAACGGAGGACATTCAACACTTTCACAGGAGGATTCGTTTGTCCATCTCGCGATGCCAGGTTGAATGCCAATGCAACTAACAGTAAAAGTGGTACCAGAGCTCGAAGTATAGCCATCATTGCAACTAACCAATTGAGTCGCAAAAGTTAAACCAAAGACCGATGTCGCGTCACTGTTGAATATTGTCAAGGGCGGACATTCCACTTTCTCACAAGTTAACACATTCGTCCAAGTAGAAAGACCGGAACCTGTGGCGGAACAAGTGGCCGTAAAGGAGTTTCCAGCGCTCGAAGTAAAGCCACTATCACAATTGACCAAAACTGTAATTGAAGTGACCCCTTGAATATTGTTTGCGTCGCTATTCTCAACCGTAAACAGAGGACATTCAACCGGTTCACATGTTAGAATATTTGTCCAAATAGATGAACCAGGCGCGTTTGGTAGACAATTCGACGTGAAAAAATTTCCAACTGCCGACGTGTAGCCGACATCGCAAATTACCAATTGTGAATCAAAAGTCACGGCTGAGACTAAAGACGTATCACTATGCAAAACTGTCAAGAGAGGGCAGCTCGCACGATTGCAAGAGAGAACATTGGACCAAGCCGAAACGCCAGAACTGGTACCCGCGCAAGTGACTGTAAACGATGGACCAGAAGAGGTTATATAGCCAGCATCGCATACAATCAATTGGGAAGCTGATGTTAACCCAGTTAGGGAGACACTATCACTGTGTAGAACAGTTAAAATGGGGCATGCCACAGCCTCGCAATCAAACACGCTGGACAAATCCGATTCAGTAGGCCCGGTAGCCTCGCACGTTACCCTAAATGAGGTCCCAACGCTGGAAATGTAGCCATAATCACAAGTAACCACGCGGGAAACAGATGTTCGCAAAATAATGGAAGTGGTGTCACTATGGGCCACTGTTAATGCAGGGCACGCAGCCGCATCACAGGACTGTACATCCCAAGCGGATACACCTGGTGCTATTGCCACACATGTGGCGGTAAATGTATGACCCGAAGAAGACAAATAACCATCATCACATGTTACAAGGTGTGATGCCAAAGTTGATCCCGTAACAGATGTAGTGTCACTGTGATCAATAGTTAAAGCTGGACAAGGCACCGCAAGACAAGTCAGCACGTTCGACCAACCAGATATCCCAGGAGCAGTTCCCAAACACGTTGATGTGAAAGAATTGCCAATACTAGAGGCATAACCATCATCGCAATTAACTGTGCGGGTCACCAACGTTTGAGCGGTCACCGAAGTGGTATCACTATTCAAAATTGTCAAAGATGGACATAAAACTGCATCGCAAGTCAAAGCATTTGACCAAAACGACACACCAGGATAAGAACCCGTACAAGTAGCGGTAAACTGGGTACCCCCAGTTGAAGTATATCCGTTATTGCAATAGACGACATGAGTAGATAGCGTTAAACCAGAAACTGAAGATGAATCACTGGCTAACACAGTCAAAAGAGGACATGCCACAGCCACACACGTTAAGACATTGTACCAAGCGGAGATACCAACCGAATCTCTTGATGCAACTCCAGAACACGTTGATGTAAAGGAAGTTCCAGCACTTGAGATGTATCCATTACTACAAGTCACCAAATGTGTATCTAAAGTAAGGCCACCAATTGCACTGGTGTCACTATTTGCCACAGTTAATAATGGACAAGCCACGCCATCACAAGTCAGCATATTAAACCAGGCTGCAGTATGTGGATCAGATGATAAACAAGTCACTGTGAAGGAGACTCCAGCAATTGAAGTGAAACCAACGTCGCAATTTACAACATGGGTCGAAAATGTCAATCCGGTAATCAATGACGTATCACTATTCAGAACTGTCAACGTGGGACAAGTCACAGCATCACACGTCAAAACGTTGGACCAAGCCGAAATACCGGGAGAAGTTCCAGAGCAAGTTAGAGTAAACGAACTCCCAACACTTGAGGTATATCCATCTTGGCATCGAACGATATGCTCCTCAGAGGTCAAACCGGACACAAAAGTCGAGTCGCTGTGGGCAATTGTGACCGAAGGACACGCCACTGGGTTACACGTGAGTACATTTGACCAAGCAGAAGCAAGACGGTAAAAAGGATCACATGTTATCGTGAAAGTATTACCATCACTTGAAGTATATCCATTATTACAACCTACCCGGTGAGTAGCTAAGATTGAACCAGCCAGAGACGACGTATCACTATTGAGGACCGTGACGGCGGGACATACAACTGGGTCGCAAGTCAGGACGTTCGACCATGCGGAAACACCATCTGCTGTGCCTGCACACGTTGCCGTAAACGTAAAACCAGCCATTGATGTGTAGCCGTCATTACATGTCACCAAATGAGTGGCGGATGTCAGTCCAGTAACAGCTGCAGTGTCGCTAATCAAAACTGTTAAAGGTGGACAAGATACGGGATCACAAGATACTACATTAAACCATGCTGATTCACCGACTTGAGTGCCCGAACAAATGGCAGTATATGCATTTCCTGCACTTGAAGTATAGCCGATGTTGCACTGAACCACGTGGGTATCTGACGTCGAGCCGATTACTAAAGTTGTATCACTGTTCGAAACTGTCAATAAAGGACAACTAACAGCATCGCAGGAGACTACATTGATCCAGGCTGAGAGTCCTGGACGAGTCCCAGCACAGGTCGCAGTAAAGCTAGTGCCTGCAAGTGAAGTATACCCAACTGCACATGTCACGAGGTGTGTGGCGGAGGTCATGCGGCTGACTAAAGTCGTGTCACTATGAGAAATACTCAGTAAGGGGCAGGATACAGCATTACATGTATAGACATTCGACCAAGCAGATAAACCTGGACCGACCGCTGAACATACGGCTACATATTCATTTCCAGAACTTGAGGTATATCCGATGTCACAGCGAACAGTATGAGTGTCCAGAGTGTTCCCGGAAACGGAAACGGTGTCACTATTAACAACATCTAAATCAAGGCATGCCACGGGTTCGCAAGAAAGAACATTCGTCCAAATTGACTGGCCGGGACGAAATGTTGAACATGTCAAGGTAAAAGTGGTCCCAGAGCTCGAAGAATAACCATAATTACAAGTAACCAATCGAGTTTCAAGCGAATATCCACTTAGAGATTCAGTATCGCTATTTTCAACAGTGACAGCAGCGCAGGCAACAGGCTCGCACGTCAAAACATTCCGCCAACTAGATACACCCGGGGTAGTCCCAGTGCAAGTTGCTGTAAATGTACTACCAGCACTGGAAGTATAACCATCGTCACAGGTTACTGTATGTGTCGCAAGAGTGGAGCCCGTCACCATATTAGTGCTACTGTAAGAAACAGACAACAAAGGGCATGACACCGCTTGACAATCTAGTACATTCTGCCAAGATGACACTCGAGGACCAGTTGCTCCACACGTCGAGGTAAAAGTGATGCCGGCGGACGAAGTGTATCCACTGTCACAACTGACTACATGAGTGTCCAAAGTAAAGCCAGACACAGAAATAGTATCACTGTTCACTATAGTTAAAAATGGACACGGCACAGCATCACAACTTTGTACCCCAGACCAGTCCGACGCTCCGGGACCAGATCCCATGCAAGTCACAGTAAATGAACTACCAGCATTTGAGATAAAGCCATAATCACAAGTTACCTCATGCGAATCCAAAGTATTGCCGGCAAAAAAATAAGAATCGCTATTTTCCACTGTCAGTGCAGGACACGAAACAACAGAACAACTGTTAACGTTCGACCAAATTGAGACGCCCGGAGCGGCTTGAACGCAAGCTACTACGAATGTGGTCCCGGAGGGTGAAATGTAACCATCATCACAAGTTACCAAATGAGTTGCCAAAGTCAGCCCCGATATAGAATTTGTATCACTGTGTGCGACGGTCAACGCAGAACAAGCCACAGGTTCACAAGCCAATACATTGGACCAACTTGCTACACTGGGACCGGAACCCGAGCAAGTAGAAGTGAAAGTGTTTCCAGCGCTCGAGGTGTACCCAGCGTCGCAACGCACCAGATGCGTGTCCAAGGTTGAGCCGGAAATCGAAGCGGTGTCACTGTTTACTATCGTCAAAGGGGGACACGCAACTGTATTACAATTCAAAGCATTGGACCAAGTTGACGCACCCGAAACAGAAGCTGTACAGGTGGCAATGAACGTATGACCGGAGCTGGATGTATAACCGTAATCGCAACTCACCATAATTGTGTCCAAAGTATTCCCAAAGACTGAAGAAGTATCACTATTTAAAATAGTCAACAAAGGACAGGCTATTGGGTTACAAGTAAGCACATTGGACCAAGCCGACACCCCAGACGCAGTTCCAACACATGAAGAAGTAAACGAAGTGCCGGCGCTGGACGTGAAGCCATCAACACAAAGGACCGAATGTGATTCCAAAGTTAGTCCATTGACAGCAGTAGTATCGCTATTTAAGATAGTGAGAGCTGGACAGGCGACCGCAACGCACGTGAGTACGTTGGTCCAAGAAGATATTCCAAAGGTGGATCGTTCACATGTGACTGTAAAAGAAACGCCGGCATTGGAAATGAATCCATTGCTACAAAGCACTACGTGCGTTGCTAAAGTCAACCCAGTAATTGAAGACGTATCACTATTTGCCACCGTTAATGCAGGACAGTTCACGACCTCACAAGTCAAGACGTTGGCCCAAGCAGATATACCAGGACTACTGCCGACACATGATGATATGAAAGTATTGCCAGAAGCCGACGTGTAGCCAACATTACAGCGAACTACATGTGTTGTCGAAGTAACTCCAGTAACTCCAGCTGTATCACTATTAGCAATTGCCAATGATGGACAAACTACGGGCTCGCATGTCAAAACGTTTGACCAATTTGAAATACCAGAACGAGTACCCGTGCAGGTCACAACGAAAGTATTGCCAAGAGAAGAAGTGTACCCGTCGTTGCAACCAACTGTATGCGTCGTTAATGTCGAGCCAACAATTGAAGATGCATCACTATCTAACACGGTTAAAGCAGGACATGCAACAGGATCGCAAGACAATACGTTTGACCACACAGAGACGCCTGGAGAGACTTGTAGACAGGATAGATAAAAGGTCGTGCCCACTGAGGCTATGTAGCCAGAATTACAAGTTACCAAGTAGTCCGCCATGGTCAAACCAAACAATGACTGAGTATCACTATTTGGCACTGTAACTGGAGGGCAAGCAACTTCTTGACAAGATAACATATTGGACCAGGCCGATATTCCTGGAGATTGGCCTGCACAAATGACTAAAAACTCGTTTCCTGCACTTGAAGTATAGCCTTCATCACAAGTCACCAAATGAGATGCTAAAGTTGAGCCTGTTATTAGGAGAGCATCACTATGAGCAACAGTAAAAACAGGACACGACACTGCATCGCAGCTTAGAACGTTCGACCATGCAGCCTCGCCAAAAGTCGTGGAACCGCAGATGACAGTAAAGGTGGTGCCTGCACTTGACACATAACCACTTGAACAACTCACCAAATGCGTTTCAGTTGCGAGCCCAGCAATGCCAGTGGTATCACTGTTTTCAACAGTCAAACTAGCACATGAAACTTGAACACATGTCAGAATATCCGACCACGCGGAGACTCCGGGACCGGAACCAGAACAAGTTACAGTAAAGCTGTTGCCCGCACTAGAAGTATAACCATCAGAACAGGTCACCAAGTGCGATCCCAAGGTCAAATCAATCACAGAAACTGTGTCGCTATTAGCAATTGTTAAAGCAGGACAAGGTACTCGGTTGCACGGGACTACACCAGACCAAGCGGACTCGCCATACCTCGTGCCCAAACAGTTCACAACGAAAGTGGGACCGGAATTAGATGTGTAGCCATCATCACAGTTAACTTCGTGTCGAGTCGATGTTATTCCGGTAATGGAAGCAGAATCGCTGTTTAAAATTGTCAAAGTAGGACATGAAACGGGATTACATGCAACAACATGTGACCAAGATGAAAGGCCAGGCCCGGAGCTTTCACATATCGTAGTGAATATGTTGCCCGAGGTCGAGGTATACCCATAATCACACGTGACAAGATGCGTTGCTAATGTAGAACCCAAGACTGATGAGGTGTCACTGTGGAGAACTGTTAGCGGAGCACATTGCACGGCATCGCAACTTTGGACATTGACCCAAGCAGAAGTGCCAGGCGAAGTGCCAACGCAGGTGACAATAAATGAATTTCCATTAACAGAAGTGTATCCATCATCACACATCACATTGTGAGTCGCTAAAGTCGAGCCGACAATTAAGGTAGAATCACTGTTGACCACAGTTAAGACTTCGCATAACACCGCCTCACAAGTGAGGATATTTGACCAAACAGAGATACCAGGAGCAAATTCCTCACAAGTCACAGCAAACGAGTTGCCGCCGATTGAAGTATATCCATCAACACAATTCACCGTATGCGTCGCAAAAGTGGAGCCCGCGATAGAAGTAGTATCACTATTTGCAACTGTAAGAGCAGAACAAGCTACAGCATCGCACGTCAATACATTGCTCCATACAGAAACACCAGGGGCAATTCCTTGACACGTCGTGACAAAGGTATTACCAGCACTGGAGACGAAGCCGTCATCACAGCTGACTAAATGCGTCGATAAAGTAGAGCCGTAAACAGAAGTGGTATCACTACTTGATACTGTTAGAGATGCACACGCTACTTCAGAGCAGGCAAGAACATTTGACAAGGCCGACACACCTGGAGCAGTACCGTCACAGGAGACAGTAAAGCTGACTCCACTAGTGGAAATATAACCAGATTCGCAATTTACAACATACTGAGCCGAGGTAGTTAAAAAAATAGAAACTGTGTCACTGTTCGCGACACTTAATCCTGGACATGCCACAACGTCACAAGTAAGTACGTTCGACCAAGCAGACACCCCGGGGCCAGTGCCCTCACATGTACTTACAAATGTATCTCCAATAATAGAAGTATAACCGTTGGAGCAACTAACCAAACGTGTGGCCAACGTGATGTCGAACAGAGATATTACATTGCTGTTTGTAACTGTTAAGGCAGGGCACAACACAGGTTCACATGTGAGAACATTAGACCATGCTGATGCGCCGAGAGTAGAGCTTTGACATGTGACTGTGAATGCAGTTCCGGCACTTGAAACAAAACCAAAATCACAAGTAACTGGATGACTAGATAATGTTAGACCTGACACCAGAGTTGTGTCACTATTCGGCACAGTCAACTCTACACACGCCACAACTTCGCAAGTTAGAACATTTGTCCAGGCAGATACTCCTGGATTCGACCCTAAACACGTGGAAACGAAAGTATTTCCAGCAGTAGAAGTATAACCGTGATCACAAGTGACAGTGTGCGTGGCCAGAGTGAAGCCAGAGATCGATTGGCTGTCGCTATGTAAGACGGAGAGCGTCGGGCACAACACTGGATTGCAATAAAGTGCGTTTGACCAAGCGGAAACTCCAGGGCCTGTGCTCAAGCAAGAAGCTATGAAAGTATTACCCGCAGCTGAGGAAAAGCCGTAATCGCAACGCACCAAGTGAGACTCAAGTGTAAAGGCGGTGACCCCCTGTGTGTCACTGTATGAACGGGTCAGAGCAGGACAAGCAACAGCTTCGCAAGTCAACAAATTGGTCCAAAACGATACCCCAGCACTTATTCCAGTACATGTTGCAACAAAAGAATTTCCGCTGAATGAGGTGTAACCATCCTCACAACCGACCACACGTGTATCCGTGGTGTTGCCATCAATCGACGAGGTGTCGCTGTGCGCGATCGTCAATGGAGGACATGCTACAACGTTGCAAGTTAAAACATTGGTCCAAACAGAAAGACCAGGACCACTCCCGACACAGGTAGAAGTAAAAGTGTTGCCATTACTTGAGGTGTAGCCAGCATCACATGTTACCAAGTAAGTGTTGAGAGTAGATCCAACAGCCGCCGAGGTATCACTATGGGACACTGTTAAGAGAGGACAGTGCACAACATCGCAAGAAAGCACATTTGACCAAGCCGCCAAACCTGGAGCAGTACCCACACACGTTGCAGTAAAGGCTGTACCATGGGAGGAAATATATCCAAAATCGCAACTCACCACATGAGTATTAGATGTCGAGCCAGCAACATCGATTGTGTCACTATTCACCACAGTCAACAACGGACAGGCAATAGGGTTGCATGCGAGCACATTTGCCCAGCCCGAACCTTCAGGAGCGCTTGGGTCACACAAAATAGTAAACGAGTCACCACTGGTGGAAGTATATCCGTCAAGGCAATTTACTAAACGCGTTCCCAATGTCAGACCAGTAATGGAGCTGGTGTCACTGTTAGATACAGACAGAGCTGTACATGCAACTTCCTCACAGAGAAGAACGCCGGACCAACCTGATGTACCGGGTCCGGTGCCGAGACAAGTGACAGAAAATACGTTTCCAGAGCTTGAAGTATAGCCATCATCACAGTGCACACTATGTGACGCTGTTGTCAATCCAGTTGTTGAAGTAGTATCACTATTCGAAATCGTCAAAGCAGGACACGCAACACGATCACAAGTCAACACATTCGACCAGGCTGAGATTCCAGGAGCAGTACCAGTGCAAGTAGAAACAAAAGTATCGCCATCAGCCGACGTGTAGCCATCAAAGCAGCTAACCAAGTGCGTCGACGTCGTAGATCCAGAAATGGAAACGGAATTACTGTTAAGAATTGTCAACGACGGACAAGCCACAACATCGCATATCATAGCTTGGGACCAAGCGGAGATACCAGGCCTGGTCCCAATACAGGTAGATGTAAATGTGTTGCCGGCGCTCGAGGTGTAGCCAGGACTACATCTCACTAAATGAGTAGACAGTGTAAAACCATAGATGGAGGTAGAATCGCTATTCGCGATCGTGAGCAAAGGACAGGCCACAGGATCGCATGTTAATACAGAACGCCAAGCAGAAACTCCTGGTTCAGTGCCCACACAAGTGACAGTGAAAGAATTTCCAGCGGACGAAGAATACCCATCATGGCAGCTAATCGTGTGCATATCTAACGTTGAACCACGAATGGATGTGGAATCACTGTTCAAAACGGTTAGCAATGGGCACGAAACCGATTGGCAAGAATAGACATTGGACCACGCTGATGTTCCATAGGTCGAGGGTGTGCAAGTCACAATAAAAGAAATCCCCGCATTTGAAATATAGCCTTCATGACAACGGACCGTATGGGTTGATAATGACAAACCAGAAATAGAACTGGTATCACTGTTCGCAATTGTCAAAGAAGTACAAGCCACCACATCACAAGTCAGTACATTTGACCAAGCTGAGATGCCAGGGTTAGTGCCTTGGCAAGAAATGAAAAACTCGTTTCCGTCGTTCGAAGTAAAGCCATCTTGACAACGAACAACGTGAGTTGACATCGTCAGCCCCGTCACAGTAGTTGTGTCGCTGTTTAGCACTGTAATTGAAGGACATAACACTGGGTTACAAGTTAACACATTTAACCAAACAGACACACCCGGGCTAAATGCAGTACAAGTAGCGACAAAAGTGTTCCCAGAGCTGGAAGTATAGCCGTAATCACAGCTCACCACGTGTGAAACCAACGTTGGACTAAATATGTCGGCAGTATCGCTGTTGACAACAGTCAGAGCGTTACATAATACAGGAACACAACTTAGCACGTTAGACCACACTGACACGCCAGGGGCAGAGCCCGAACAGGAGGCGACAAACGTGCCGCCCACACTAGAGCCATAACCATCAGCACAAGTAACTAGAAGCGTCGATGAAGTCCAAACTACAGCAGAGATCGTATCGCTGTTTAAAACAGTCAAGGATGGACACGCGACTGCATCACAAGATAAAACATTCAACCAAATCGATACTCCAGGACTGGAAGTCGCACAAGTGATAGAAAATGTATTCCCAACCCTTGAAGAATATCCGTCATCGCAACTGACCAAATAAGTTTCCAATGACGCTCCATAAATAGACGTTGTATCACTGTTCAAAACAGTCAAAGCGGGACATGCTACTTCATGACAACTAAGCACATTTGCCCACTCTGAAACACCGGCAAAGACTCCAACGCACGAAACAGTGAAAGAGTTGCCAACTAATGATGTATAACCATCATCACAATTTATTAAATGAGTAGAAAGAGTCACGCCCACGATCGACATGGAGTCACTGTTTGCAACAGTCAAGGATGAACAAGGCACCGCATCACACGTCAAAACATTTGACCACGAAGAGGCCCCGGCACCAGTGGCAACGCAAGTTAAATAGAAAGTGATACCACTGCTTGAGGTAAATCCATCATTGCAACTGACTAAATGCGTAGATAAGGTAACATCTGTTATCGACGTTGAGTCACTATTCAAAATCGTCACAGCCTCACACGCAACCGGCTCGCAAGACAAAACATTCGACCAAGCGGACACTCCAGCACCGGTTCCCTCACAAGTCGCTATGAAAGTGATTCCTGAGCTTGACGTGTAGCCATCATC
>Ga0256324_1000001_pt1 | contig 27044 bp, 2 predicted proteins | sample LawtaT_14_FD_189963 | JGI IMG/M metagenome (GOLD analysis project Ga0256324, IMG submission 189963) | Metatranscriptome of freshwater microbial communities from St. Lawrence River, New York, United States - Law_Yuk_RepA_8d (Metagenome... | ecosystem: Environmental > Aquatic > Freshwater > River ... | reverse complement strand
GTCTTTCTGTTGCGACGGGAAATTAAAGCTAATAAGAAACGATTAACAGTTGGAAATAATAAAAAGTATCAGGTTTGCTTTTTGAGCATGTCGAACACGCGCTTCACATTTTTCTTCAGTGAAGTGTTGAAATTCTCTGGATTAGTTTTTTGTGTATCTTCCGCTTTATTGCCCATCGCAACAGAAAGACCCACTGCGATAGTAATGCAAGAGTTTACCACTGCCTCGAAGGCGGACCCAGTGCTGAAGGCACTGACCCCCAAAAATACAAACGAAAAAAGTATGCCAAGCAATGTAATGGCAGAAACGAAAAGTATGACCATATTCTTGATGGAAAACCCCATTAGCCCGACCACACTAGCCCCGATGTCTTTCTCTAACATTTCCATTGCACTCTGAAATTCCTCAGGGCCAAGAGAGCCATCTCCTTTTTGCGAGTCAGAAAAGACCCTCAGCGCCCTGTTGGGAGAAATGGGCAAGTTCATATGCTTCAATATATCGACAAATTCATTGAAATCTAAAGATCCGGATTTATCTCGATCAAACATAAAGAACAAGTCTTGGTAGTCGAGTGTGGTCAAATTGTTTTGCGTAGCAATTTCGGTACTCGTTGAGTCAGCTGCTCCTACTGCCTCATTTGCGACGTCTGCACTGAGGAGGCGCTGCGACACTTTTGTGGGACCCATCATTCCCACGAGTGAAATGAGCTCGATAAATTGATTGATGGCGCCCAGATCGCATGAGCCAAAGCGCTTGGCGAAGTCAACAATTCCCGCAGGGTTCATTTGCGACAGTCCTACCAAAGCTTCCAGCAGCGTGCTGTCGACATCAAACGCCAATCCCACATCGCGAACATATCGTTGCACATCTTCCGGAGACGCGCGCAGCTTCAAGGCAAGCACTAGAATGGCACTGGTGCTGAGTTGAGGTGGCAGATTCAATAAATCTTTTATGGGCAAAAAGCCTTCCATAAGAAGATTGCTATCCATATGATAACTGCCTCGAATAAGGCGAAACACTCCCCGGATATACATTTCTCGTTGTTTTATCCCGATCCTCGAATTGGCAAGGGAAGGGCACTTAGACAACACTTCAGGGCTGCAGCAAACTTCTTCTAACAGCGAATAAGCAGCTGCCGGGTTGCCAGACATAAGCAAGTTAATCGACTTGAAGTAGTCTCGGATTGCGTCCAAGGAAAAATGCTGTTCAGCTATCACTTTCGTCTGAATTTCTTTTACCTGCTTCTCAAGAGATATCCAGAGCCCAGACACGAGGTCAACGATGGAGTCGGAAGCGTTGCCTTCCGCGGTCATAACAGACTTAAAAGCACCGAGGTCTATGTTTACGCCAAACAATTTGTGGATCATTTCCGCGGTATCTTCTAATCCATTTGGGGCAATTATAAAGTCTTGGACATCTAACCACTCATAGGACAGTAGCTCGAGCTGGCGGATTAATTTTGCGTCAACAGTGGCGAAACGCTTTGGCAAAGATCCGGAAACATCACCAGACTCGGCTTTGGCCGCATCGGTGAGCTCGCGCTGCAAAGCAGAATCACCCTCAAACATTTGGCGGGCTTTGTTACGGGAATCATCCAAGACGTGTTCATTTTCAAGCATAACAATATTCGGGGAAGTATCGAGCGAGGCCGATTTCACCTCTTTTTCTTCATTGTGTGAGAGTTGCAAGAATTTATCCTGTATACTAACTAACTTATCAATTTCAGTAAGCATCGGCCAACATACGTAAAACTCAGTTGCTAACTGAAAAGTTTTCGAAAACAGAACGTTCAAATATGTAGACAGCCTGGCCAGGGGCCGTGAGCGAGATTCAATGATGCACGAGGAAGATACAAGGTGGTCACGGTGGTTCGCTTCTTTGGCTCTTTCTGGAAAAAGTAAGCTCAAGAAAGTAAACGTATGCGCTGCATAAATAGGTAAACCAACGCATTGTTCGAAATTGCTCCAGTAAATTACCGGAATCTGCTCAGCCCGCATCAACATGAGACTTAAATACACATCTTCAGTTCCCCACAATTCAAAGCATTGGTGCCACGTGCGAATTGAAGCCAACAACTTCTTAAGCTGAAAAGGTTGGAAATGATGAGCGCACATATAGTCTGCCAAAATGTTTACACCCTCATCTGCATTCCAGATCTCAAACAACTTCTGCTCCTCAGCAGACGTACGGCCGCGAAAGTTCCCATCACGTCCGCGTCGAGGCATTTTACGAGCTTTATCGTTCATGGAAGCTGGAACAATGCTATAGGCAGTTGATTTGCGTGATCGCACGTTCCATCCATGGGCACGCCCAACTTGCATGATGGCTTTGATAACTTCAGATCGTGGAATTGATTTATTGGAAAATTTTTCAAAGCACAAATTATTGCAACGAAGAATCGCCAAGATGGAAAAAGGAACAATAATCGCAGCGGACTTGGCTATTGCTTCGCCTGAATTAATGCACAGACGTCGTTTAACAAAATTCGCATATTTATCCAATACTCCATCGGGCAGCCGACCCTTTGTAGTGACGGATGAAATTACGCTAATTAGCATCAAAAAGAAATCATATCGAACAGATTGCATATTTTCTGTAAGCAAGTTCAGTTGTTCAATCACAGGGGTGGAACGAACAGGTTCAACAGAAATAGTTAAGGACCCATTCGCATCATGAGTAGCCCACGCTGGGCTCCTGAAATTTTCTCCCATGCGGAGAGCCCTTCCAGCAGGGTCGAGATAGAAACATCCAGGCTGCTTGCGACTCTTGCCCAAGCTTACCAACTCTCCTGAGGGAGAGATCAGCGAGTTCTGCAAAAAAACAATTGCATCCCAATAGTAGATTGTGTCCAAATACAAATTATTCGGGTCTTGTTTAGCTATGTATCTCGGCATTTTCCGAAACAAACGGAAAAAGAGATGTTCGAAATATTCGGGCTGAGAAAATTCGCTTCGCCAGTCCTCCTGGGGAATAATGTCATCTATCACCTTACAGAGCACGCGGCAAGCGAAGCGATGAATGTTTGAAGAGTCTTCAGTACATTTCAGCCACCATTTTTGAAAATGTGCAAAGAATTGCCCCGATGTAAGTGATTTCAAGTAAACAATTTGTTGTTCGATAGTGCCGCCGGAAAATTTGTCATCAGGGGTCAAGCAACTGCAAATCTCTCCACTGATCATTGAACAGTTGCATGTAAAGATAAGAGGCTGGTCAGCCTGAAATACATTGTGCGTTGAATGAAAACAGCTTGTGGCACAGACCCGGCAAAGAAGCCGATATTCGCAGGTAACACAATAGAAACAAGTTTGATGCACAGGAACGCGTCCAAGCAAATCCCGACTACATTTGACTTCAGCTAACGGTGATTTCAACATCTCTCCAAGCTGCATGTTTTGCACACACAAATTAAAGGCCAAATCTTCGACATGGATTTTTGTAGACATACTTTCCACCACCACGTCAAAATTTTTGTAGTAAGCATTGGCCCATGCCCAAAAACCGACCATCTCGACTCCATGCGAATTCTTAACGAGCTTGGTATTGCACAATGCGTGTCGAAGAAAGGGTTCAGAGTTCAAGCCTGAGTCTGCTACTTGACCACTACTGCAGTATTCCGTGATTTTGACACTTAGGAACTCCTTACTAACTAAGCCAGTTCCCTCAATATCTGTATATCGCCAGAATTTCACGAAATCAGTCGCAGGCGTGGAGGGAGGCAACATATTTTTGAGTCGAAGCATCGCGGAAGTAACGTTAAAAATATGTTCAGATTGATCAGAACCTTCTGTCATGGAATTAACATTGAATTTAGTCTCGAATGCCGGCTTGTCGAGTGACATCTTGTAGATATGCATGCAGTAGTATTGAATGAACTCCCAATAACTAACGAGGAACGGACAAATGGAAAAACAATGCTCTAGAAAGTTTGGAAGCGGAATGATGTCTTCGCCTAGGCCACCGATGATTTGGGACATGGAGTAAAACACCTTCCGGCCCATGAGGCGAATCCATATATCCAAGGCCTCGCTAACTCTATTTCCTATTACTGGAGGCAACTCACTTGCATACTTACGAATTTCTTCTTCCGGCAAGCTTTCAAAGATACCTCTTTTCAAAGTATCATGTGTGAACACTGCAACGGACGCGCTGGATATTGTGGAAGAGGGGTGTTGAGCAATCATTTTGGCGTTTGTAGAACGCTTAAAAAAATATTTCGCAAATTGCCAGAACTTCACAAAACGAACAAGCACCAGAGATCCAAGTTGTGTCTGGGGGTCGAAGTAAACGATTGAAGTCTCAGATTCAAGTTGTTTCCAATCCCAACCTTCTACCCGCGCCAACTTGAGCCACCGCTTGAATGCAGCTCGAGAGTCAGCAGCGCCAGTCATACTTGGCAATCCATCTAAGACGAATTCCCCAGTCAAACCAGGGTCAAACGACCGCCATATTTCCAACATCTGGTCGATAACCTGCATCGGCAGGGACCATTGATCAAGAAGAAATTGTACACACACCTGCAAGTTGATACAATTCGACTTGTGCAGCTTTCGAATATTCAATGGTTGAAACGTATTGGCTGCTTGGGCAAGGATGACTGCTGGCCCGTGCGTGGAAACTACATCCCCAGCGATGTGCAAAACAGACCATTTTGCGTCGTTCACAACGGGTAGAGGCAGCCAGCTGTCCGTATTTTTGACCAGTTGAGTTTTTACAGCTGGGATATGGAAATCAAACTCAGATGTTTGCCAAACAGCTTGAATCCGAGCTTGACCTACTAGACTCACAGAAAAAACATACGGCATCAAGTCGACATAGCATGCAATCCCCAACAGATTTCCATTGAGAGTATAGAAAACTTGCTTACTTACAAAGTCAAGCCCACAACCGACCACATCCCCAGTCCTCAAAGGCCGCGTGAATTTACTGGATGTCGTTGACGTTAATGGATCGCCTCGATGGAAGACTCTACCTGAAGAATGAAGTCCAACCGAATTGGGAATTTGACCCAAAATACTGCCATCCAATTCCACACTGAGAAAAGCTCCAGGAAGGGCAATACCGACAGAAACTGTATCCTCGGTAGAAACCTGAAGAAGGTGAACTTCATAATAAGCAATCCACTCACCGGCGTTTAGTTGGGGTAATATGGAGTTTTGCTGAATATAATGCCCACTCGCTTGAACGACTGCTTTGGTCGCGCTCCGATTCGAGCCAAATACAACATGTCTGGACAAATCTAATTCTTTGCCATTTTCCTCAACGATCTCTTCTGCATCTTCATAAACATCTTCAATATTAGCGCTGGACCCTGCCATCAAAGCCCCTGGTTGAGTCGAAGTGCGCCGACTACCAGCAGGACTCGGTTGTGAAGCAGAAGAAAACCGCCTCGTAGCAAGAGCACTTGCGCGGTTGCGTTGACGGGGCGTTGGAGGCTGCATTGTAGAGCCCATATTTTCCTGCGCGGGGGGCAAAGAATCAGAAATGCTTGGCTCCTCTTCGGAAATAGGATCAATCGAGGGAAATGAGAAGCTCTTTGATTCCGGCAAGCGTTTACGGTGATAGAAAGGGTCTGAGCGTGGAAGTTCTAGGTCGGCCTCTGCATCCGCAGCATCACTCGGATCGGGGTTAGCATGACGGATAAATTTGATACCTGCATTTTTAGTGTACCGACCCAAATGAAACTCAGGACGCAATGTTAGCTCTGGACGCAAAATTTCTTCATAAGCCATTTCAGATTGTCCAAAATTAACCATGACTTCGTGACCGGAACCATCAGCTCCAATAGTGGCTACAAATTCACGCGCAACCACATTGTTGAATGCGTATCCCAGAAATTTTCCATTTCGGGTAAAGAATATACTTTGCCTGGAGAGATCATATCCGCAACCGATAATATCTTCGGCATCAAGCTCATCCCATATCGCATATACTTGGTTATTATTGTGTAAGAGGATTCCGTTACTTTGGTAGCCGTAAGAGCCGTCGCCCCAACCAGGTAAATCTAAGTTACTCTGTGCGGGAGCAAATCCAATGCTTATCATTCCTCGAGAGGCCAGCCTCAGAATTTTAACCTCATAATAAATCATTTTCTCGGACATAATTTGCTTCCCTACAGGAACAAGAGCATCACTGCCTTGCACATTTCCCCGCCTGTCGTTGACAAAATCAACTCGGGATCCTTGGGAAAAAACTGGCTCCCTAAAACCTGGCCCATAACGGTGCAACATAACCTCAGGATACCGATTTAACCTCATTCGCTCATCCATATCATCAGGTTGTTTTACAACTCCTTCAATGCAAAGTTTCGCAAGCAAACTAGGAACGGCTTGGATAATCGCGTTCTTGAATATCAATTGCGAATTTGTTCTCAAACCGCGCTGATTAACTCCAGATTTTAAAAATAAAAACGGATCAGCACCGAAATTAAACTTGGCTTGCACACCGACTCCATCGCAACCGAACGTAGGCAAGTAATCAGCACGAGGTGGTACAGCCATGGGAACACCAAGCAAGACGCCATTTCTGGTAAAAAATACCACAAAGGCGACATCGCCGTCGATTGAACACAACGGAACAATCCCGGATCCTACGACACAGTTGGCCTGCCACATGTCCTTCGACTCGTCTTTTTGATCTGCATGCGCATCGACCTTCTCACCCGTAACATTGAGTTGAACAGCTTCTCCATTTGCTGAGGTATATTGAACAGTGTCAAGCCACGAGCTCAAAGCAAAACTGTTTGGTGCCTGGCCGGGAAGCATATCTGGAAGCAAGGAACGCGTTGACCAGCCAATATATTTATTGCCAGAACCGGCAGATTGCAGATGAACTTCGAAGTATGCCATTCGCTTCAATGCAGGCGAGATAAGCGGGACCTCTTGGCCTGAATCATCGATTCCAATCCGTTTGATCGTCGGCTTGAATATGTGGTGGTAATCAGGAGGGCGGAACTCACGTAGACCATCTCTCTCAGACACTTGAAAACCTACCCAATCCCAGAACATGATACATTTGCCCCCATCTTGGTCGGAGTCAATTTGTTGAATTTGCTCCAGGAGATGCGTAAACTGAGGAAGGCTGCTGTTAATCCACGCCAAAGAATTCCGATTTTTCTTTACTTCAGATAAAATTTGACTTTGATGTAACTCTTTCCATTCCCGCATGAGCTCAGCAGCACGCTCGGAGTAGTTCAAATCTCCCAAAAGAGCCTGGGAATGCTTGAGAGATTGCAGGCGCAGCTCACGCTGGAGATAAGCCTCTGCCGTACTACAATCGAAGTCGCCAGGGTTCGGAAATTTGAGCCGATCGAGCTTTGACATGGTCATTACGCTAAAGACGTGATTGGTTTCAGCCACAACAGCTGATGGACCCTTTAGAATGTACCATTGCGTGTCTCCACCAACAGCAGGAAACGGCAGGTTATTGCTATCCGCCGCAGCTTGAACAATATCTTGAGAATTTCTCCACTGAAGAGGAGTTGACGGCAAGGGAACATCGCGAAAACCATCGTAGGAATAAGGTGATTCTCCAAAATTTGCAGTCACTTCCGCGTCAATCTCTGAAGCAAACCCGACACAAGGATAAAAATGGTGTTGAACAGGCCAAGGCAAGTGACCCACCAAGTGGCCATTGCGCGTCCAAAATACCACTCCCAAACCCAGATCTAGACCGCAACCAACAACATCACCGCGCATAAACTGGTCCCGGAATCGAGACCATTTTCCATTGATCAGTGCTCTTCCATCCTGGAACCAGCCCATCGACAGTTTCTGCGCACCTGGAAGTAATCTTGGATTGTAATGTTCCTTCGAACCAAGACCAACAACGGCAATACCTCCAACAGAAAGATAATTCCACAACACTTCATAATAAACAATGCTTGAAGAGTGGTTTAAGGCGACACGCGGGCCAGGCGGGGCCAACCAAGCGATTTGATTGACTTCGTCTCGCAAATGACCTTGCAGTGCAGCCGGAGGATAGAGGGCCTTGAAGCAATCCCAAATAAATAATACAGGAATGTTAAAGGAAGAGCGTCGCAGAGGCGGGAGTTTATAAAACAGCTTTTCAGCCAGACTTCCAAATCGAGGATGTTTGAATAGACTCTCTACATATCGGCCTCTCTCAAAAGCACAGCTTGAAATAAATCCAACTAACTTCGGGTCGAAATGGAGCCACAAATGTCTAAATTCCTCGCTAACATCAGGGTAAATCACACCAAGATAGGTGAGAATTTCAACACCAAGATTCGGATTGTCGGGATGATACAAATTCTGGTCTTCCGCAAGTTTTCGAGCGGTGACGGCTTTTTTGAGTCTCTTGGAACGAATCACAGAGGTTGAGTCATAACCAAGCACACTGACGTGGCGAATTAGCCACCCAAAACTCGAAGGCACATCGCCGTTACGGAGATTATCGCGAAATAATGAAATATCTGCAGAAGAATTTTGTATTGTTCCTCCCTCTACCATTTTACAAGATGAGGTTAGCTTGCCATCTCCGCAAGCACAGATATATTTAGCAGGAGCTAATGTTTCGATCATTATATGTGCTGGAACAAGTTGTTTGTGACAAGAACTGGCACACGAGGCACAAATAAACTGACGATCATCTTTGCCACTGCAGGTCACACAAAGGAAGGCTTGTTGCAAACGAGCCTTGTTGCCAAATGCCTGGCTGGAGCAATATTTAGGTAATTTGCTTTCAGGCCGAATTTCAACATCCAAGTTGTATAATACAATATATCGGCAGGGTGGGCATTGAAAGTCTATTCGCATTGAAGTATTGCTGCCTCGGATGGTAAAAGATGCAATAGGAACAAGATCATTTCCGAAGCGCTGGTGCGCGGGGACGGTAACTGCCTTTAACAAGCTGGAAGGCACCCGACGGTACCATTCCGGTATCTTAATATATTCATCAATAGATTGTAAGGCGAATATTAACCCTCCAACAGCAGTGCCGGGAAATTGTACAGTACTTAACATCAATCCGGTTACCAGCGCGGAACCTGCGGAGAACCGAAAGATTAAATCTTTGCTAGGATATCCAACGACTTGCGTTAGAGGAGATTCCTTTGCCATAATTTTTTGTATCGTTTGCATGGCTGGTTCTGACTGTCCAACTGCAAAAACATGGTGTTCGAAATTATTCGCTCTCAGATTTGATAAATATTTCACGGTGCCAAAGACTTCATCATTACGGATAGTTAAATGCAGTCCGGTTTGTACAGACCGAACATCTACCAAATCGTAGAAATGTATATAACCCAAGTCGTCGTCGAGGATGGCAGAAACAGAGGGATTGGTAGCGCGAACCTGCTGTAACCAACCCAAGTTGAGCATTTTTACAATAGTCTTGAAGCGTTGTCGCCCTCGGATTTCGGAAGCTCCTCCAAGACTCAATCGGCTGGTCACTACATTTTGCAGGCTCGAAAACTGGGAGGATCTGTGCATAAAGAATAACAGGAAATGCTTGAATACTTTCACTGGTACTTTGCCCATGTTTTGAGGATCGAGGGACATCCATAAGCAGCGAATCAAATTCCAGTCGCCAGGATACAACCACGTTTGGAGACGTTGACATTTGAACCACCAAATCCAATCATCTAAAATAAAATTCCGCCCGACGCTTTGTTGAAGCTCGATTGGAACGCGCTCTCGTACCACATCAGACTCTTGATCCGTATCGCTATCATCGTTCAACGAGTTCTTCGCATTCAAATGCTTCATGACATATTTTGTGTCAACGGTAAAAGAGGGAATGTGAAATCTTGGCAAAATTTTTTTATGTTGCACATATGCTTGAATATAGTCCCAGAAAAATAAGATTTGATGTTGGGCGGCGAGCCGCGCCAAAGAAGCGGGAGTGGCTCCTGCTTCAATATCAAAGCAGTAGTCTGCATCAAGGCGACCGTCGGCCACCGCACGAGCAAGGCGAGGATTGACGTCCGTCAAATTTACATACCCTTGGTGCATGGGATCCAAAACAACCCACGGAGACAAACACCGCTCGATATCCAAGGCAGAGCCGAGATTTCTAAGAGTAGTATGAATTACATCCGGCTCAATCTCTCCGAGCTTCATTATTGGAAGAGGCTTCAGTGATGCAGAGGACATGACATTTGCAATCTCCGCTGACGACAAACGAACAAATTCGCATGGATTTACGCAGACAAACGAGTCGCTATGTTGACCAAAAAATATTTCGATTTGATCAACGTCGTTGTAATGAAGAGGTAAAAGAGGATATTTAAAACGATCGATTCCAAAATTTCCATGAATTTTCATTTTCAGGGCCGGATCATTGCTTTGAAGAGAGAATTTTGCGAACCAGCTGTACCGAGTCTTACCAACATCGACGTTTCCGAGCAAGACTCCATTGTGCGTAAAAAACACATTGCCTTGTTCAAGGTCGTAACCACAACCTAAAACGTCCCCGGATTTAATGCTGAATTTTCCATCGTCATCGCCTTCAAAACCGCGGTGCATTTGCCCATTTAACCACACCATGGAGCGTTGATTATAACAAACCAGCCCAACAGAATTAGACATGCGCCCCGGCGGTAATTCCATTTGAGCCTGGGCAGATGATCCAATTACAAAGCCAATTCCACAATTAATCACTGCAGACGATAGCACACGTAAGTCTTCGTGATCTGCGTTAATGGTCACCTCAAAGTAGGAAACAACTTTAGAATGCACACATTTGCGTAAATAAGCATGCCGATTAGCCACTGCGGATACAGTGCCATTCGTAATCGAGCTCATACGCTTATTATCGGGATCGACGGCCAATTGTACCAAACTTTTCTGTTCAAGTCTGTTCGGCTCCGATTTAGAATCTTGGTGGTTCTGTCTCTCTCCGAAAATCAGTGGGACAGAAGGGACGTGAAACTGCTGAAAGCTGAAAGGTTTGGAGCTTTCCCCGCCTAAATTGTACGTTACACTTGCTTTTGATTGAAAACAAAGAACGGCACTGTAACGGCCTCCCTTCTCAGTCTCGCAAGCGGTTCCCAAAAGAATGCCATTCATAGTGAAGAAAATACGATTAGAATCTTCGTCATAGCCGACACCAATGGTGTCTCCTTCTCGCCACGAGGGAGAGAATCCAGGAAGGGTGCAATCCATGAAGGATAAAGAACCGTCAGACAGAAGGCCGACCGCGCCATTTGCAATACTGCCAGGCAATACCCTAAAGTCAGCCCCGCGAATGGGAGTAAATCCGAGACCCATCATTGGAGTCGGACAAATCACTACGAAGTAGTGTTGATTTGTAGGAGCATCTTCACCGAACCCGATATCAACCAAACCAGTTAATATCTTTTTATAGCGAAAAATTGCAGGCAGTAGTCGCTGTTGTCCATTTTTAGACGACAACGACAACGAGCTTTGCACTAATGACCAGTCCTCCGAGAGCCAAGAAGGATGGTGAGAGTTGTCGGAATCAAAGACACCTTGGGATGAGTTCAAAATCACATAGATATTAGAAGCCTCGAGTAACTCAAAATGAATACCAACAGTATTTTCCGCTGACTTAGTTTGAAGAAAATAAGAATGATAAGAATTCGTGGACTTTCCTTCGACTCTAGAGCCACCGAACTCCGCAGGTAAAGGATTTGCAACGCAATCGTCTTGACCAAACCATGGTTGTGCTCCAGAACCAAAAGGAAGTAGTTCGAAGGAGTGCTCGCTGCAAGTGGGCAGAGCCACGGGTGAAATATCCATTCGCTTTGGCAAAGAATCAATTGTAACTTCAAAGTATAACACGTTAGTTGAAAAACCACTTCTAATTAGATCTTGCCCATCGACAACTGAGCACGACGCCAACGCGAAACCATTTTCGCTACTCGTGATTATAAAGGGTCGAACCTCTCCAGCCACTTCAACCAAGGAAGCATCAACCAAAGTTCCAATTCGAAGATCCTTACGTCCACACACGCTATGTACCAAGCGAGAGTACGCAAATGGTGATTTACCAAAGTTGACATGTACCTGAGAAGAAACTGGGGACTCCTCTTGATTCCCTGCTGCAACGAAAGTAACACCAGGTACATAGCGCTCCGGAGGCACGTCGCAGAAAGCATCTCCGAGATAAACACCATTGAAGGTGTAGAAAATCCGCGAAGTTGAAGGGATGAGACCACATCCCACGACGTCGCCAGTCCCAAACTTGGGAAATGATACTGTACTGCGTCCAAAATCATACAAAGAACCGTTGGAGATAAACGAGTAGCCTTTGATAAACCCTGGCGCAGTCGTACAGCCTTGGACACCAAATCCGATGCCAACAGAACGACCACCAGGAATTTTTAATAGTGTAATCTCGAAATAAGCCACCGACGACGAGATTGGTTCTTCTGTCGGTAAGGAGATAAGAGCAAAAGGGGAAACCAGACAAAGAGAGGTGTGTCCAGAAGTTTCTGCTGAGCCTTGCACGATAGTGTGTTCACAAAGGGCTTCTGTCGAGGAGACACGAGTTAAACATTCTTTGTATTTCTTCTTGGATTTATTCTTGGCATCGATATCGGGAGGTAAGGTTGAGCGGGAATATAACAGTGATCCATTGCCATCGAGACGACGGCATAGCTCGCGCTTGATTGCGCCCGCAGTCACGTCAGGAACATAGTCAAAAGGCAAAGCTCCGAAGTTGACACTCACTTGTTGACATGTGCCCTGACCCATTCCTACTATGGCAAAGTATTCTCCTGGCGGCAAGAATGCGCTCGCGCCAGTCAAGAGCTTACCATTGAGAGTAAAAAAATACTGAACGATCCAGCGGGTCGTAACCCACCCCAACCACATCTCCACCGTGCGCAACGACCGATACAGGATAGCGTTTGCCACAATCATATATACTTTTGTCAAAGACATTGATCCCCACCGAAAATTCCTCCTCCCCAGGAACCCAGCTTCGGCTGAGGTGATAGCCCCAAGGAGCGAAGCCCAAGGAAATGTTAGGAGGATCGCTGGTGTTCACCAGACGTACTTCAAAGTAGATTAACTGATCCTGGATGGAGATCAGCTTCTGACCATCAGCTTTAACACTACTAACACGTACAGTATCTTTTTTGTCGAAACCCTTCGCTGCATTTTCACAGGAGAGCAAAAATGACTTCATCAAGTTCATCAATCTTTCTGGAGGTTGCATGAGCGGGTAATAAAATAACTTCCACGAAACAAGTCGAAGCAAAGGCCACAGGGTAACATTTCCTTTATGATTAACATCATCACAGAACCAAGCAACTGCTTCTAAGAGAATCAAAAGTGTTTCATCACGAAATAGCCGTCGATTCTGCGCCATCACCTGCACGGACCCCACAAACTGCTCCGCACCCTCGAGAAAGAACTCTGCGTCAATACGAATTGACCCTCCAGGCTTTTCAGGATAGGCAGCGTCTTGAATAGGGTACCAGGTTGGACCAGAGCTTTCCAGCATAGCTTTGAGAGGAATGTGCACAATTGCCACGTCGCGATCGATAAGTGGCTCTTTGTCGCGCACACGAACATGGAGAATTTGTTCGTGAAGCGGGTCGGAGGTAAGCGAAAATGAATGCGTAGCGTTCCAAACCGGGGTAGTACCACCGTCGTCATGTACCGGTGTCGTGAACCTAGAGCGACCGAGTTGAACTTCACAATAAGGGTCCTGCTTACCTATGATTTGCACGTCTTTCAAGCCTTTTGCATCGATAAACGTGATCTTCACATGAGGACCCTGAGCATTAGAAGTCTGTTTCTCTTCGGTTTTGGAATGTCCGACCTGGTTGAGTTTGCAGTCCTTAACGCTGAGTGTTCCTTGTGTTTGAAACAAAAACAACTCCTGCGCTCGTTCAAATGAAATGTGTTGGTGGTCAGAAACAGCCTCGGCTTTCCAGAACTCTTGAAAAATGGACAAAAAGGGCTTCGCGAACGGATAACGGTGGCGCAAGTAGCGAAAAATGGGGGTTGAGTACGCCTCTCCAAGGTCACGACCATCTAAATCGGCGAAAAGTTTGCTGCACTCGTGATCGACAACTTCACTCTCCAAAACACGCGCAGGCGGCCAGTTAGCCATGGCCAACGGACCGGCGGAAACATCATGCCCAGCAGAGACTATCTCTTGCCCGTACATAGACACGTGTGATATTGAAAGGTCGCCTTCCGAAGAGAAAACAAGGAGCACAAATTTTCCAGGGACAGAGACATCAGTTGGCACCATTTGTCTCGGGAAGTTACCGGATATTTGCATCCTGGCTACGGGGATATGTGATTCATGCTCAATATCAAAGTTTTGCTCCCGAGCTTGATTCAAAGTAGAGTATTCTTTGTGAGTGTCCTTAGCAAATAGGAAAAGCATACTCGCTTCGTGCATTTGCTCTTCTCTATCCAATATAAATACAAGCACTTCAACACTCGAAAAATGTGTTTTTGAAGACAACACGACCTCTACGGCAGATAGAGAAAACAATATAGAGCTGGAATGCTTTACGAGCATTACTCTCTGCCGGCCTTTTTTGCTCGCATGAATCGTATGCACATGGCTAAAATCAGTTACCAGCGCTTGGGACTTGGCTAAAAAGTTCTCGTCACCATTGCTCGAAATATCGACAACAACGAGGGGAAGGCGGTCGACGTCATGCGATGCGGCGAAATGAATTGAACGAATGATCATGCACGAAAGAATTGAATTATCACTGTTTCTCTTGCCATCAGCACTAAGGTGTTTGCGTTTCGCATGTTTTGCCAATTCCCTGCCAATTTTTGAAGAAAAGGTGTTGATCAACTTCACCATAATAAAGCGGCCTTTGCGTCGCAAGTGGACAGGAAAAGAGCTTGTCCCAACACCTGTTTTTTCGTCAACCTCAAAAAAGCCCACAGGTCCTTCCGCCTGTCGCACCCGGTTGCGAATTTTGGAAAAATCCAAGAAATCGTGAGCAGTGAAGCGCGAAAAACGCTCAGTATCTGGCTCGATGGATTGCAATTCTTCCCAAGAATTAAATACAAAGACGAGGCCAGATCGGACCGCGTTTGACGATAGCGGACGGGGAACAGTTACTGAAATGGAAGCAGGAGTCATTGGCTGGTTAGACAACGTTTGAAAATACAGATTAAAATTTCGCGCAACAGGAGCGTAGTAAACCAAGTCATCGTCAAACAATACATTATCTTGCCGCGATGTTGGCACGAGGAAAGAGGGGTCGGTCGTCAAAGTCTCGGAATTGTTAGATTTTTGATGACCCTCATGCCAGTTCACCACCCGGACGCTAAGTGGTCGACTAGGGAAGATATCCACTTGCAAATCAGGACAATTTAACGCCTGTGCGTCAGCAAGAAAATTTAAATTCGCTCGTCGGAGCGTGTTGTGGTGGACTTTGCGCGCGACGTTGCTAGGCAGGTTTGTCAGTTCTTGGGCAAGCGTTATCGCATCATGGACTTGCTGATTATTCAAAATATTCAAGCAGATACGCTTCTGCATCCAGGGTATAGGTCCCAGGGTATCCCGAAAGTTATCTCCAATAGACTTAACATAGCCCTCGGAATCGGCGATGGCTTCAAAACGTCCGCCATGTCCTCCATGTCCGCCAGGTCCATGCCCGCCATGTCCACCATGTCCACCATGTCCACCATGTCCACCATGTCCACCATGTCCACCGTGTCCACCGTGTCCACCGTGTCCGCCGTGCCCACCGATTACGAGCCCACCGTGGCGCCGCAACGAGAAGGTATCGTGCGAGGCTATCATCGCGTCACGAAGGTGAGGCGCGAGGGTATGCAACTGAAGTGCACGCAGAAGGGACCGAAAATACGATTTCAGATCAGGCCGAGTTTGGGGATGAAGGGTCAACATGATTTGAACAATTACTGGATGCAACGGAATATCAAGATATTTGAGAGTCATATAAGCCACAAGCCCCGCCCTTTCAGATTCTGCCTTCGGCCCAGTGGTGAAAACTGCTTCCACTAAATCAATATCCACATTTGCCCGATAGTTTTCTAGACGGTCCAACAACAACCGACTGATATGGGCGGAGGATGACATCGTAAGCATACGTTGTACATCCTGATCCGAATTTGAATTTGAATTGCTTGCGTCACTAAAAAGCTGACAAGCCATCGAAAGGTCAGCTGGGTATACTCCACGCGCAACCTCTGACAGGGTGCCAAAACATGATATTAAGTTGATATTACAAGAGATTTCAAAGAAGCATTGCAGGAACTCAGAAAGTGATGAGTTAGCTTCGAGGAGTTCGTATGCAGGAACTTTTAGGAGGTGGTTAAGCACCACAGCCACCATGCGGAAAAACAGTCCACGCGCCGTCTTCCCGTCATCACTATTTTGCATCAATGTCTCACTAGTAAGCAGACTTTGAGACACGACCAACCAGATGAAACAGTCAACGGGATTGGAAATCAATGCTAACAGATGAGGGTCTGCTTCTTCTTGTCTTGACTTGGCCAACAACTGGAAGAAACGCTCAGTGTTTTGTTGCAGCTGAGAGATTTGAAAACCACCATTGAAAGTTACTGCAAGTTTCACAAACTCATCCATTTCCGCCGGCAGCAGGGCTGTTCGTGATAGCTTGAACATTGCAAAATCTGCCCCGGTCTTACCGGCAAAGACGGTTAATATCAATGTGCCAAAAGGGGAAAGCAGGAGAGAGGGCAATTTGTTATTTTGAGGACTAATCAGCGCGATCAAACTATTAGACCAAGCTACGGAATCTTTTCTCATCGCCGAAGACAACACCTGTCTTGCCTTTGCAAAGTCGTTTTGTGCTTGTTCATTCATGGATTTCATTTTTTTCTCTTTCAGATTTTGAAAATAAGCTGGAACAATGCGAGACCAAGAAACACCTCGGACAGTCCCAGAATCCAAACCAACCAGCTCTTTAAACTCTTTTGAAGCGCCTTGCAACTTGGCTTTGACATTGGTTACAGCCTGCATGCTTGTCTCCAAGTGTTCTTCGACTTTTGCCATGACACCTTCGACAGCGTCAATGCCTTTTACCATCACACCATCTAGAAAATCACCACCTTTCTCGAGAATACTGTCCATCTTTCCATGTCCCCCATGCCCATGCCCTCCGTGACCTCCGTGACCGCCGTGGCCTCCTTGACCATGCCCTCCATGGCCGCCAACCTGAACATCTTGATTGCTGTCTAGAGGTACCCCGGAAGAGCCAACGACATTTGCTGTGGAAGGCTTCAAGCCCTCGTACGTTTCCATTTCTTCTTCGCCGTGCACATTGAAAACGTGCTTAATTAGAATGATGTCTGCGATTTCAACTCGAAATTCTTTTCGGTCTTTATGCATGCCCAAAGCAGAAACCAGAAGTTCAATTATAAAAAGACGAGGCACATCTTGCCAACCTAGAATTTCAGCTATACGGGAAACAGGTTCATGTTGTCGCATGAGGATTGTTAGCAGCTTCCCGTCGCGCCAATGTTCTGGGAGGTCGTCAAGCCTGGCATCAGGCGACAAGCCTTGCTTGAGCCGCCAGCCCTCCTCGAGCTCACGACGGAACTCGAGCACAGCGTCTAAGTCCTGAAAGTTGCGTTTCTTGACAAGGGTTGTTGGGTCGAAGGTCGTGCCCAACAGTTTGGCAAGAAGTGACAAATCCTGCTCAAAATCCCAACGACTGGCCTCCAAATGTTTCGAGCCAGGTTCGGTGGCGCACTTATCCAACAACCACAAGATACAATTCGGAAAGGTACTACCATCCCAAGAGCCGTAATCCCCAGAGAGTATTGCCTTGATATCTGCAGGGGCGGGAGGAGAGCGCACTATTGCGAGCCGGTAGTTGATGACACCGTCGGAGAGGTTTCGAAGGTCATAATTGGAGGTTTCCCGAGAAGCGCTAGAGGACTGCGAGGAAAGGTACGTTGCAAGCAGCTCAGATATGAACGAGCTAATACGAGAAGATCGGGCATAAGTCTTTATCTTGCTCTCGTTCGTTTCCCCATCACATCTGCTGTCAGTGTCTTCCTGAAACAGCACGTCGGCGTAGGCGCGCATAATCTGCGCCTGCCCTCCAGGTACTGACTTCATAATTATATCTTCCTCCACGACCAATCTGCGCGATTTGATGATAGTTTCGATAAAGTTCGAATATGCGTCGTTGCCACTGGTTTTTCCTAAAACCTCTAAGAAGCCGCGCAGGACTGTTCTTTGTTCAGGATCAGATGTGAACAAATTTAAAAAATCGAATTCCTCTGGGTGCGTTGAAAACAGATCCAAGCCACGGACGAATACCAAGAAATTCAAATACGCTACTCGCCATTGATCACTCTGTAAATTCAATTTACCGTAAAAGAGCTCCAGCAATTCAATATTCCAAGATTGTGCAAATAGCGATTGCGAGGCAGACTGATCATTTAGAGAGCGCAGCTTCACTCGGTAAAATAGTTTCATGCGCCGCAAGAAATCACGAGGCATGTGCGCAAACTTTGACATGATAATTCCAAGGCGGTGCACATCAAGATCAACAAGCGCGCACACAAATTCAATTACAACGTGTACGGGATTACTGGTGGTGTCACGAAGGCTTTTCCCCACCATGCTCAACGTCTCCTCACAAAAATGCTTCAAAATAATCTCCATGACTTCGCGGCGAGGAAGCTTGGCAAACGATACTTGCATCAACACTTGATAGTCGTGAACAAGGGCAGACCTACCTTGGTCTTCGGGCTGTGCAACGGGCTGTGCAGGGGGCGACGCCCAATGAGCAGGAAGTTTCCTAGCAATAATCTGTTCCACGACTTTCAACCACCTCTCAGTATGTAGCAAAATGGCTTCCTGCTGTTTAACTTCCTGCTTCGAGACCACCCACGGGCAAGTGACATCTTTCCGAATTAAATTAACTAGCATCGGATTTCCCGACGCGTCAATGCCCAACGGATTTTCCATCTCAGACTGGAGAACTGTGACTGTATCAAGAAAATCGGGGTTTTTCGCGGCGAAGATGGCAAGAATAACGCTATGCAGCTCGGGGCCAGCCAACATCAAAAAGCCCTCAAAATTTCCACCCACAATCATTAGCATACCAATCAGTGTGTTTTCAATTAGATGATACTCGGCAAAAGACTTGAGTGATATGCGATCGCAAATCGCCGCAATTAGGCTGCGCGCATCACTAGAGTGTCTGACAACGTCGGTTTGCGCGAGTTTGTGGATTTTGAAAAAGGGCATAGGGTATGACACGGCTCCAGAACGATCGGCAATATCTCTCAAGCCGTTATTCAGGCCAAGCAATGCATGAATTATTGCCTTGTACGATGCACCAGTGTTAAGTTTTGACTCAGTTGTACGCACAGCCACCATCATTTCATTAACCAGGTCCAGATTGTTTATAGATAGTGCATACTGAGATTCAATTAGATTCTGAACCGGCTCGACGCCGACTTGCAGCAATTCGATACAAGTTTTGTGTTTGAAAGCACATGGGAGGCGGTGTGTAAGGCGCACAATGAATCTGAACTGACCCCACCAAAATTCATCGCTCATGGAGGAGGGAGAGGGAAAAACTCGGTTGACGTTCACATTCTTAATAACTCCCGGTTGGCGAAGATGTTGTTCATAGAGACGTGTATCACCAGTGACTAGTGCAATACTGCGAACTAAAACATCTAATTTCGTTGAGTCATATTTACAATTCGGTAAATATGTTTTGAATTGGCGAGCCAACTCAGAAGCATACTGGTCGTTAAAACAAATGTCAGGGAAACCAACGAAAAATCCAAATATGAGAACCGCCTTGTGGGTTCGGTGACTCATCATCATCTCGGGAGGCTTTTCGAAATCGATATCATTATCAAACAACTTCAGTGTATTCATCAACAACATGAATTTTGGCAACCAGATCAAAAATAATGGTGGAATGCTGCAATCCTTGCCTTCTTTTTCTTTAACAGCCGTGTATCGGCATTCCATGCAAGCAGAATCTCCAGCACGGAATTTGGAACAGTGTGAAACAAAGTTCCGCAAGCAACATAACGCACAGACACATCTACTTAAATCTTCGACGCAATCTTTTTCACCGCATCTTTGGTCAGGTTTACACTTGGGATTGTTTGTTAAGTGCAGCACCGACACTTTCACCGAGCGATGTCTGTTGTGCATTCCAGGAGAGTTAGTAACAATAACATTTACCGCGAAAGCTCCTGTGCCGGCATTAACAATGAGTTCTTGAAGATCACTGATATCAATGAGATCAAGAGGAATTCGAGAAAGATCCAGATTTCGCCTGACGATCAAGCGGACATGAGCCATGCGCGTTTCACCAACAATTTTAGTACTCGTGATCTGCCCGGCAAAATTAGCATTCTCCTTCTCCAAAGAATCAACGCTAAGTTTGAACACATGTTGCCAGTGCGACGACGCCATGAAATTATGAATGAATAAGGGACAGCCCCACGCGAGCCTATGCATTGCCGTCAGCAAGGGTTCGGAAATGCTCAGGATCGGAGCCACTTCGTGAATAGCTTGTGCAACAGCAGGATGATCAGGGCCAGTCTGCTTGCTCAGCTTGACTAACATTAAAATCGCGCGAACGCTGTCGACGAAGCGACACAGTTCGTAGTCGGTCCGCAAGGCATCGAGAATGAAATTCTCCTGCAGCTTGCCTGCAGACCAGATAAGGGTCAGTTCGCGCTCATGTAACATCATTGTCGTCTTTTCACCGGTTGTATGCGATTGAAACACAGAAACAAACTCTTGAAAGGCAGACAAATCGTCACATACACAGGCCATAAACAAGAGCGGTAAAGGGCTAGCCTGTCGAACAAAGTCTTTATCTAGCGACTCCCGAAACCCAGCAAAGTTTCTCCGAATAATGGCGGCAGCACGTGTTATGACTCCCGATCGGAGCTCGAGCTGCTTTTCAAGTTTGCGAACCGTATCACTGGTCGAAATGGCCTCAAAAGTGCCCACTGCCAGTGTCATGACTGATTCGCAGAAGCCCAATTTATAACGACATTGGGCCTCCAAGTCACCAATAGCTGAGACGTCACCTCGGAATGCACTCAAAAAGCCTTTTACAACACCTTCGCCTTCCGCTTTGAGCTTCGGCGAGATGCTCATCGCAATTTTAATAAGCATTGAATCGAGGTCTGCAGCATGCCCATGAATAAATGCGTCCAATGCTTGTGCAAAAATTGGTTTCACCCCAAACTGCAACAACAATTGCTTGACGTCTCGCTCAACCCTGTCAAGACCATGAACAGATAGCAGTAGGCGCGTGGTGGTGAGCAATGGCTTATTCTTCCAAACAACCACCTCCCCTAAGGGAGTGTTAGGCTTCAGAATCTCCGGATCATACAGCGTTAATAAATGTTGTACTTCATTCACATCCAAAGGTGATCCAACAGCCAAAAAACAATCTCGAATCAATTGGCATTCGTCCAGCAACATATTTGTCTTTGCATCCGTAGAGTCGATCGCTCGCCCAACGATCTTGAGCAACGCAGACGAGATTACTTGCGCCGAAGGCAGAAGACTCGATGCAATTTTAACCAATTCGGCCAACAAGGCCAAGAACCGCTTGCCAGATGGCTCTTGTGATAATTTGTTAATATCAGCAGTTTCTAATATGTTCTGCTCTTTTAACGAACATTTGAAGAACTCCTGAATAGATGAAGCCGCCAAGCGTGATCGAGTGAAGTTTCTCATTTCGGCTGCCGAGCCCCGATTCAGTGAAGTGAGAAGACGACCCGAGGCATCATCGAGCAAATACACTTCGCTGACAAGACTTCGCAGATTGCGCCGCTGCTTGTTCACACGAGTGAGATCTTGCTCGAGCGCACCGACCAATTTCTGCAAGAATTCCGTGTTTTCGGGTGTTTTTTCCAAGCTCATCTCCATTAGACGCACCACAGCTTCCAAGCTGCCTGAAAGTGTGCCGCAGACCATAACCAGACGTCTTGCATTAGCCGTGGGAAGGAAACGCTCGATAAACTCATTAGCAAGCGTGTGTAGGTTCCTGAAAAGTGCTTGGAGGACTGCGTTCGGGGCGGTGAACTGTACAGCACTCTTTTTATTTGGGTCTTCCTGTGGTTTCTCCTTCTCTCCACGGGCCTGTTTTTTTTGCGACGCGTTTGTTCGTACTGTCGAAATTAGTCTTCACCACTTTTCTCTCAGTCTTCGAGTGGAGTTGGGATGAAGTTTCTTCAGCCTTGTTCACGGTAGAAGAGCTTTTGACGTCAAGAGATTTTGACTCCAAAGCTGTCAGGCAAGCTTCGTGAAGAGTGCTTAAGGCGTCGCCAAGCAGGTTGATTTTCTTTACCCAGTCCAACAAAGTTTTCAAAGAACTATCTTTCCCGAGACGAATCTTTTCTTCCGCGCTCTGAAACTTAAATGTGCCGGGTAGACCGTTTTGGAATGCCTCCAACATCATCAATAAACGCCGTTTAACGCCATCATCTTTCACTTCCCTCGAAATAGGCAGTTGCAAAACTTCGCTTATTTCTGTAGGGACTCTAGTAGCAGGCTTCAGGAACAGAGGCCGGAGATTGACGTCTGATTTTGCCGATGCGTTCGATGAAGCGTCTGACGTCAAGTATCTTGATATCTTCGTTCCAACAATTTCCTGAGAGGTAAGTTCAACCAGAAAGTTCTCGAACTGGATACAAATATCGATTCGGTGCGCGAACGAGTTAAAACGTTGTCGCTGTAACAAAACTAAGGCTATTATCAAAGGACTCTCGGAGGGACATAAGGAACGGAGAGCATCTTGAAGAAAAGATCCAGCCAGGTCGCCCAGTGAATGTTGAGCAGACTTCGAAAGAGAATAAAGGTTTAAAGAGGGCATAATCTTCTGAGTCAAAGTCACTGATGGTAGCAGACTGAGAGCCACTTCAAGTGGATCAGTGGTCATAGAACGACCATTTAAAATCAGTGCGCAAACCCGGGAGGAGGGCAGACCTAGATATCTTTGACACTCCTCTTCAAATGTCGAGTTGTCCATCACGTGCCGCACAGTCACTAAATTAGCAGCCACTAAGGCCAGGTGCAATTTGAAAAGCACCGGGGCACGGAGGTTAAGAATAGTGATCATTTGCTCATGAGCTTCTGCCTTACTGTCCAAGACAGTTATTAGAGTGTTTGTAATGGCTTCGGGAACTTGAAGCAAATCCTCCGAGAGGTGTGAAATAGCAATCCGGAACTCTTCAGGGTCAGTTTCTTGGTTATCGAATGTGGTCGATAGGCGCAGCAACGACGTCACAATTGAAGGAATTTCTTGACATGATCTGGCCAGGAGGTCAAGCGCTGAACGCGACTTCGTCAAGGAAGTTTGCACGCGGATTGGCTCCACATTCTCAGCGGCTTGCAGCTCTTCCGATCCAAATTTGCCTTCTACAGCCGGCAGCTCAATTTCAGATTTGCGCTCACTCATTTCCTCGGACAAGAGCAAAATGTCTACCAAAGGACCCAATTTACAATCGCCTATGTTGAGTAATCCATCAAAAACATTCAAAAGGTGTGCACTGGCGCTTGAAAGATCAGAGAGGGAAGGCTCGCCGGGCATGAGATCCCGTCCCAACATATGCCGATGCAACATGTCTGGATTTGAAGCCAAAACAGAATTCATAGCTTGTTTGATGCCCCGCGTTCCTTGTCCTGCCTTCTCTAGTTGCGTTGACGAAAGTTGCAGCACTGCCAGTGCCAAGTCTGGATGAATATTTACACCTTGCTTGGTCGAAAGATCGCAGATAGCTTGAGAGACAGCAATTTCATCTGATCGCCCAAGACCAACGAAAAGACGCATAATGGCTTCATCGATCCCCCATTGTCGACCAAGTTTAAAAACTACCTCTTTATCGCCCGAAACAAGGAGGGCAAGAGTTTCGGGATCAATGTTAAGTTTGTTGGCCAGCTCGCCCAACATTGGTGTTTTGTACAAAAGCGCGCGCATTTTCGATGCGGCCATGCTCAGTACAGCGGACTTGAGATTTCCAGACACAGCATCGTTAACCACGCTCTCAACATCCATCCCTAAGCCGGCAATGTTTGACTGGCTTATCATATGTTTTATATTTCGTAATACAAAATTGGATACTATTTCAGTCACTTCACTTCGAAAATTTGAGAGTCGTTTATATTTGCCAATGGCAAAGGCGATAAAGCTCGCCGCAGCAGTGGCATACGGTAGAAAGGCCTCAGGATTCAGCATTGCCCCCAACAAACACCAGCACAGCACTAGGGCAAAATAGCCCAGCATGCAAGCACATTGGTAGGCAAAGAGAATATAGAAAAATGTTTGGAATCTATGCCGTAGTCGCGCTCCGCAAGTAAGCAGTTCATTGTAAGCCGGACGCCCCTGAGTCAACAACACGGCTAAATCTTTCGGTACGTATTCGATATAAAATAATATCAATTCCACTAGGGAAAAAATCCACATGCATACTGTCACAAAAATGATTATTTGATTTTGCAATAAAAACTTGGAGAATTTAGAAGAAAGATTCCAAGGATGAAATAAAAGGTCGTCTGCACTTAGGTGCATATCAGAGGGATATGCAGTAGAATCGTCCATCTGGGTCTGAAAGAATAATGCTACAATAAGCGGCACCGCTGGTAAGAACGCAATCCCACAAAGATGCGCAAAAGTCACATAAAAACCCCAAACGAGTTCGCCCGAAGAACGCCGGCAACACTTCCTTCCTTCAGTTTCTATTTCTTTCAAAACAGGAACGCGATTAATGTAGTGTACATTCACTCGATCTTCAATCACTTGAAACTGCGCAGCCATAGTGGAAGACACCACTGGAATCGGTTCAAGATTCTCTGCCTTACAAAACCGCACGTACTCTTGTTTGAAAGCTTCGACGAAAATAAAGTCAACGTCATGCGATGTGATTGTACATCGTAAACGGATGAAGTACTGCAAAGTCGTTTCGCCTGCACCAAGCGGTGAGTTAGCGCGGCCTGAGCCACTAACTATTTCTTGGTCAATGAGTAGCATCTTGCGGTATATGGTGGTGGTAATATCGTTCACATTTGAAATGAAGTAACCGCGAGATTTTAAGACACTTTCGTTTTCCAAGACTGGCAATTCCAAGAATAGCCTAGGGATACAGTAGTCCTCATATGCAGTCTGGAACTCGCTCAAAGGAATGCCGTCGCGACCGTTGAACAATTCACGGCCTGCATCATCAAGGAATGAAGCTAAGGTGCTCAATGTGGCCTGCTTGTACAGAGTGTAAGCAACATTAGGAGCATTGAATGGATGGGGAAGAACTATCTTGACTTCATCCTCTTCAATGTACTCTTTACGGAATCGACCTTCTGACCCTAATTTAATGAATTTCTGTTTAAGGTCTTTAGCACGACTAGCAATCGTTTGCTCACGATACAGCTGCATAGCCACACTTTGAAATACAAAATAGCCCCCGGCCACTCCCGACAGTGCGAACACGAAGGCGATAATGAAACTGATTACCACTGCGGCAAGCAACGAGGGGTTGTTCCTCAGCTCGATTTTGGTACTTGTATACAACCCTGAGCCGTCGGTGCGCAGGTTATATTCAACAATATGGTAGCGACCGCGTGACGCCACCACTTGGGAAGAAGTCGCGGCCAGGGCGACTCGGAGCGTATCTGACAACTTTCCCATTAGAGACAATTGCGCCGCGTTCTCTACAGAAGTGCCAGGGCGCATGCAGATACCAGAGAGAAGTCGTGTTGTAAATCGCTCAATTCTTGGAGATAGAATGGAGGCAGAAAAGGTAGAGAGCCAATAAGGTTGCAATTCGAGATAAGCACGTGAGCTCGAGTACAGCCACATGCGGTCTTGCGCTTGTGGGATGTAAACATCCAGAATGGCGATAGAATCCCAGCCCACTTCGGCGTTAAACCACGTGGATACTGTGGATAATGAACTCGAATTTGAAGCACCTGTAAGGCTTCCATCGAAGAAAATAAAGTCGGTGGAGGTCAGTCCGAACTGGTAGGAAAGCAGAGGAAAGGAAAAAAGGTTGTCGGAAGCGGTGAAAGTTAACTGACCCCCGGAAATGATTACCGAAGTTTCGGGAAGAGAGACATTACATAGTCCGGCATCCATTTGGGAATTTGAACAAAGCAGGAAAGATTGCGTGCAATTTTCATACACAGGATCACTAATATTCGTTCCAGGCGTCAGCAAACTGCAAAAAGGAGATGAAGAGTTACCCAATCCCTCAGTATATTCTGCATATAAGCATGCAGCACCGAATGCTTGAGATATCAATGCGGAGACTGGCTGCGCAGTGACAATGTCGAAATCGGCAAATTTTCCATAAAAGACGGAGGGGTTTGCATATGTGATGGGGTTAAATATGCCTAAGCCTGTGGTAATGGAAACATTAAAATAATTTGCGATTGAATCAATCACACTGAGCTCCACACGTTCGCCCGAAATATAAACTTGCCCAAATGTGCTGAGACCAGAAATAGTAGAGGTCAGAATTTTTGAATTCTCTATTTCGAGTTCGAGAGACGGAAGGAATGTTCCAGGGGCTACAACTACCGTCACATCGCAATCATCCAAAGAATCAGTAGAGGTCTTCTCAATAACGATGGTTCCGTTCAATTTCGAGATCAGATCAGAAGGCTCCCAGCGATCCCGCACTGCTCGGATAAATATGGGCTGACCTGGTTTATGGTAGGAACTGACCTCAGTCTTCCAGGTTAGCGAGCAGTCCCGAATCTTCAAGCGAAGAGGATTGTCAGAATCCGGCCATATATCGCTTATTTGCGACTGGCCGCCCACGTAATTCCATGAAGCGATGGCTACCCCCAGAAGCAGCATTAAGACCGTCAGGATAAAAAACTTGGTATTCCGCTCTTTCTTCGAATGATGGACTTCTGTGATTTCTTGTATTTCCTCCGCGGTGTGTTCCTCCACCAGTGGAGCAGAATTAATGTGACGAAGCGAAAGAGCTGCCTCATCATCGTTTTGGCAGGTTTCGTTTATTTGAGCCAGCTCCACCGCATTACTTTCACGGCGCTTCGATTCAGAAGCCATGTTGCAAACAAAATGAAGTGTTTGCAACCACGAACTGAAGCTGCACCTGGTCTTGATATAAGGTCGCGCTCCC